>Ga0210407_10001286_pt1 | contig 24023 bp, 18 predicted proteins | sample IncBWC27MmetaG_FD_150860 | JGI IMG/M metagenome (GOLD analysis project Ga0210407, IMG submission 150860) | Forest soil microbial communities from Barre Woods Harvard Forest LTER site, Petersham, Massachusetts, United States - Inc-BW-C-27-M | ecosystem: Environmental > Terrestrial > Soil >... | reverse complement strand
GGTCAGCGTGTCACTGAATGCGATCCCGTTCTCCGCACTAGTGTTGCTGGCCGGATTGGTGATCGTGAACGTTACGGTCGTGGTTCCATTCAGCGTGATGTTCGCCGCTCCGAACGCCTTGCTGATCGTCGGCGGCGCCACCACGTTCAAGGTTGCCGTGTTGCTCGTCGTCCCCGTTCCGCCCTCGGTCGAGCTGATCGCACCCGTCGTGTTGTTGCCATCACCTTCCACCGTGCCCGTCACGTTTACGCTCACCGTGCAGCTTGAGTTGTGGGCCACGCTCGCGCCCGAGAGGCTGATCACTCCTGTTCCTGCTGTCGCAGTTACGGTGCCACCGCAGGTATTGCTTACACTCGGCGTGGCTGCTACCGCGAGAGTCGCGCTCCCCGGTCCGCTCGAAACCGGTAGCGTGTCACTGAATGCCACCCCGGTGAGGTCGCCATTGGCCGGTGTGCCCGGATTGTTCGGGTTGCTGATGGTGAACGTCACCGTGCTCGTCCCGTTCCTGGCAACGCTCGTCGGGTTGAAGGCCTTGCTGATCGTAGGCGGTGCTACGACAGTGACGGTCGCGCTCGCACCCGTGCTCGCTCCGCCTTCGGTTGAACTCACCACCACATTGTTGATCTTGTCGCCGGCCGTGGTGCCCTGCACGTTCACCGAAACTGCACACGATGCGCTCGAAGCCACGGTCCCGCCCGACAGAGTTACCGAACTGGAGCCTCCCGTCGCCGTCGCTGTCCCGCCGCAGGTGTTGTTCAGGTTCGGCGTTGAGGCCACCACCAGACCCGCCGGCAGACTGTCAGTGAAGGACAGCCCAGTCAGTGACACCGTGCTGTTGGGGTTGGTGATGTTGATGGTCAACAACGTCGTCCCGTTCAACGGGATCTTGGTCGGGGCAAACGTCTTGATAACGGTCGCCGGAGCAACCACGAGCAGAGTCGCCGTGTTGCTGGTGGCGCCAGTCCCGCCATTGGTCGAGCTGACTGCTCCTGTGGTATTTGACACACTTCCAGCGACTGTTCCCGTCACATTCACCACGATCGTGCAAGTCGTACCTGGCGTGCCGATGCTGCCGCCTGACAGACTGATGCTCGTGCTATTCGCCGTTGCTGTGACCGTGCCGTTGCAGGTATTGCTTACCCCGGGCGTCGATGCCACCTGCAATCCGTTGGTCAGCGTGTCGCTGAATGCGATCCCGCTCTCGGCGCTGGTATTGCTGGCTGGATTGGCGATCGTAAACGTTACCGTCGTCGTCCCGTTCAGCGGGATACTGGCAGCGCCGAATGCTTTGCTAATGGTTGGCGGCGCAACCACCTTCAGAAGTGCCGTGTTGCTGGTTGTACCGGTGCCGCCTTCAGTTGACGTGATGGCGCCGGTTGTGTTGTTGCCATCGCCTTCGACTGTTCCTTTGACGTCCACACTCAAGGTACAGGAGGCGTTGTGGGCCACACTGGCCCCGGAAAGGCTGATGACCCCCGTTCCCGCTGTTGCTGTCACAGTACCGCCGCAGGTGTTGCTTACGTTCGGCGTGCTCGATACCACCAGCGTCGCGCTACCAGAACCGCTGCTCAACGGCAGCGTGTCACTAAAAGCAACTCCCGTCAGGTCTGCCGCAGCGGTGGTATTCGGGTTATTAATGGTGAAGGTCAGCGTGGAAGTTCCGTTCAGAGGAATGCTGGTGGGATTGAACGCTTTGCTAATGGTCGGCGGCGCTACCACGGTCAGTGAAGTGCTAGAGGTATTACCGGTGCCGGCGATCGTGTCGCTTACTGTGACGCTGTTGCTCTTGAGTCCCGCGGTCGTGCCCTGGACGTTGACTGAAATGGTGCAACTTGCGCCAGGAGCCAGGCTTGCGCCGGTCAATGAGACCGTGCCCGAACCAGCTACAGCGGTTGGTGTAGTACTGCAAGTATTCGTCAAACCATTGGGTGTGGCCACAACCAAGCCCGAGGGCAGACTGTCCGTAAAGCCAATCCCGCTCAGCGTCTGGTTCTGGTTGGAACTGCTAATCGTGAATGTAAGGCTAGTGGTCCCGTTCAGCGGAATCGTAGCCGCGCCAAACACCTTGTTAATCGTCGGCGGATTGATGACCGTCAGGTTTGCCGAGGAAGTGGATGCCGCGCCCGTGCCCGCCGCCGTGGAATTGATGGTCACGCTGTTGCTGTAAATGTTGTCAACCGCGCTTGTGACATTCACGCTTATAGCGCAACTTCCCACCCCCAGGGTGCCGTTGGTGAAGGTCAGGCTGGTATCGCCGGCTGCCGGCGCAAAGGTGCCTCCGCAGGTATTGGTCGTGCCGGGCGGATTGGCCACCACCAGGTTCGCGGGGAGAGTGTCGGTGAAACTCGAATCCACCGCGATTACGTTCGGGTTGGTAACGCTGAACGTCAGCGTGGAGGAAGTATTAGTGGCAACCGGGGTCGGGTTGAAGCTCTTGGTGATGTGGAGCGGCTCCAGGATGAGGATGCCGACATTGGCCAAACCTCCACTGGAAGCGCCCAGCCCCGCGGTGGTGGTGTAATTGAAAGTTGTTGGGGTGGTAGCGGTAATTGCGAATGTGCCGTTATAGCCGCCGACACCTACGCCCGAAATGACCACCGTTTCGCCCACTGCGAAATTATGCGTACCCACGGTGGTGATGGTCACGGTTGTGGTGGATTCGGTCGCGCTGGCAATCAGATTGGAGTTGGCCGAGATGATCGCCTGGTCCACGGTCGCATGCGCTGATCCCCGGCCTGACACGCCTCCCGCGTTGAAAGTGGCGGTGGCCTGGGCGTTGGCATCCAAATTTTCGGGCTGGGCGTCCGGGATGGTTCCTAATACGGGAGCGTCAAAGGTAATGGGCCGACCGAGAATTCGATTCAGATTGGTCAGGACGAGCGCAGTTCCATGATTGTCCTGGCTCATGTCGCCGGTCAGCGTGGTGCTTTGATTAATCCTGATGATTGCAGGACTGGCGCTGTGCGTCAGGACGATAAAGGGATCGAAGCATATCTGACCAGCGAGAGGAGTCGGGCAGTTGACCGTGGCCCCACCCCCGATGGTGCTGGCGGCCGCGTTCGTTCCCCACCAGTTATTGGTGGCGGTCACGGCGGCGCCGGGACTCGTGGAAAACAAGTTGCTGCCACCAAGAGCCGAGGTGTTACCGGCAAGCCGGCTGAAACTCATTACAAAGAAATTGCCGCTGGCGCTGTTGTCGACTTTAATGCCGCCGCCACCGCCGATTCCGGGGGTGGGTAGCGTACCGTTCCCGGTAGCGTTGTTGCCGGTGATGGCGACCTTGTTGAGCGTGGTCGTCTCGCCCGCTGGGAATGGAACTGAAGTCCCCAGATTGCTCCACACCCCGGCGCCCTCTCCAGCCGTGTTGCCGCTAATGATTGTTCCCTGGTCAATGGTGATACCGGCACTCGAGCGGACTCCGCCGCCCCGTGTGATTGCGCTGTTCCCGGAGATCGTACCGCCATGAATGACGGAAATAGGCGTGGTGCCGGGATTGAAAGCGAAGATGCCGCCGCCTTCGCTGTTGCCGTTGATCGCCTGGTTGTTGTCGATGTGGGTATTAGTGATCGTGAACCGGGTTGCGCTACCGAAGAATATGCCGCCGCCGGAGCCCGAGTTAGTGCCGGTTCGGGAGGCGACATTGTTGGCAACGGTGCTGTTGCTCATCGTGAACTGGCCCGTGCCACCGCCGGTGTTGGTTGCCGTAATGCCTGCGCCACGTCCGTCGTGAATGCGATTATCGTGAATATTGCAGCTGGTCACCGTCATGGTGCCTGTTTTGCTGGCTTCCCAGTCAAAGCCGCCGCCGAAACCGTCTCCAGCAAAAGTGCCAGGATTAAATCCAAACCGGATTTCGAGGTTGGTAAACGCCGTGTCAAAGGCTTTGGTGAAGCCCGGATTGACCGAAAAGGGCTTTTCGATGATGCCGGTGCCGCCGCAAGTGGCGAACGGTGTGGTGGCGATTGGGGTCGGGAGCACGCTGCACGCCTGAATGATGGAGACGGGATTGCCGCTTCCGTCTAAAAAGCCAACTATGTTCACGCCATCGGTAATGCTCAGTTCGCCGGTGGTGGCGTCATGTTTGTCCGTGCCGCCGTCGGCGATAGTAAGCGTGTAAGTACCAGCAGGGACCATAATGGTGTCCACGCCCGGGGTGGCGTTGGCTTCAATGATGGCTTCGCGCAAGCTGCAACTGCCCACGATTGGCGCCGCTGGGTTGCACGCGTTGGCGACCACAACGTCGTTGGTTGTGTCCACGTTAAACGTCGGATCGGGCAGCGGCGTCAGCGCCTGCGGCACCGTCTCGCCCTGATGCAGGGCGATCACGCCGGGCCGGCCGTCAATATTGTTCCGCAAAGGAATCGCCGCTACCGGCTTGGCGTTGTAAGGACGGACCGAAACCTGTCCCGGAAGAAAAGTCGTGGCGCCTGCGGCGAGATTGGGATGGGAGATGAGCGTCAGCTCGCCGGCAGACGCGTTCAGCACCATCACATCGTCCGCGGCGTTGCCCGAGATGCGCGTGCGGAAAAACACCGGGACCTGCCCGGAATAAATCGAGGCCGAGGGCACGGTTTCCACGATCTTCCATCCCTCATTGGCCGGCGAAGCGGGGACCAGAGGGTTCGGCAGCCCATTCACCGTCGCCTGCCGCATGATTTGCCATTCATCCTGGGTGAAAGGACGAGGATCGAAACTGTTGTGGGCGGCAATATAGACCGACCCATCGGACGCCAGCAGGGCCAGTTGCACGCGGGGGTCGCGATCGTTAATGAAATCGCCCACCGTCAGGGCCGTGGCGGAAACCGGCAACTGAAGTGTTTCCAGTTCCATCCGCGACGAATGCAGCAGGACCGTCTGCCCGCCGGCCAGGAACGCCGCGTCCGGACCCGAGCCGAAATCACCAAACACAATGTTGGAGGCCGGCCCATCCAGCGCCAGGACCTTCAACGGGGTCAGCCCCTGCTCCGACCCGTGCATGACCACAAGATCACTCTGCTGGCCGGGAATGGAGATACCCGCCACCAGAGCAGTGAATACTCCCGAACCTCCGAGATGGCCCGCGGCCAAAACAGTGAGGCCTCCCGGCAAGGCAACCATTTCCGGGGCCGCAAAGTTTCCTTTTCCATCGCCGGCCAGGACGTACAGCGTGGTCCCGCCATTCGCTCCGATCACCAGGTCCTGATGTCCGTTGACGGTGAATTTGCCCGTAGCGATGAAGTCGGGCCGGACCGGCACGGAGAATACCTGCGCGTCCGGCAGGAAGGATGGAGGAAAGTTACCGTGGGCAATGGCCTGAAACGATGCGTCACTCTGTGGAGCAAAAGCGTCAATGTTGCCGCGATGAATGGCGACAATCCCGCCACCGGCTGACGCGTAGCCCACGGCGAGGTCTGCATAACCGTCTTCATTAAAATCGCCGGAGACCAGCGCAAGAGGAGTGGCCTGTCCGGAAGACAGTATCTGGTGCGGAAGAGCCCCGCCCGGACCGGGGTTTCCACCAAGCGTGAGCGCGCGGCCGGAAGTCCCGGACTGGGCCGGCGCGTTGGCGCCAACATAGTTCGTGGACAGTGGCTTTGCCGCGCCCAGCCAGATTCGGGGACCCGGCGCCGCGGCCTGCGGCATCGGCGCCGGAGCAACAGCTCGTGGAGAGGCAGCGGTCCTGACCGGCGGGCCGGTCTTGACTGCAGGCGCGGCGGCGCGGGCCGAAGATGGACTGGCGATCAACAAAGCAACAAAGGCGACGAGCGACAGAAATCGGGAAGCGCTCGCGCAGGAACGCGCATAATTCGGCCAGCCACTTGGTTTCAAAAGACTCTCCTCACGCACCTAAGGGACGAAATAAGTCAATGAATCCACGCTTCCAGGGTCAAGGGGGAGTTAAGCCGTGGGAGCGGGAATGAGCACTGTTTGGGGGACTATGGTACTTTGAGTGCAGTTGCCCTTTTTGTCAAGGGCAAACTGATGGATTTCCTGACAAACCAATTGTAAAGTAGCTGTCTGGCAGGCAGGTTCTGTGCCATTTGTTGGCATGGGGCTACCGTGGCCGCCGCTTCAACCCGGCTGGAGCTCGTTTGTCCTTTAAATCCTCAAAGATTGGCATCTCGAAACGCCTGCAAATTCCCCTTGATATTCTCCGCAAATGAGACTAGGTTAGGTAATCCCCTGAAATACGTTTCCCCCCCAGGAAACGACGCAGCAACGTGTAGATGCAGCAGGTAAGAAAAACCAGGCAAGAACCAAAACAAGAAGAGGGGACTATGTCCGTTTCAAGGCGGGATTTTCTGCATAAGAGCGTTTTATTGGCAGCCGGCGCAGCCCTGCCAACTGCCTTTTTTGGGGCCAACCAGAGGAGAGCAACTAACGATCCGGTAAACGGCGCCGTCACCAGCAAGGCAGGCGTGGCCTCCGGCGCGAGCCTTCCCCAGTGGAACAAAGGGTCTTTCCTGAGCTGCGTGGGCTCGGAGTTTTCCGTGCAGATCCCCGGGGGGCAAACCAGCTGGCTGGTGCTGGACCAGGTCATCGACTTCCCAGCGCCCGCAGCGGTGAATCCGGCGAGCTTCGCGGTGCCTCCGCCTAAGTTGTTGACGGCGCCGCCGGCGACCGAGAGCTACCTGCTGGTCTTTCGCGGGACTCCAAACCCGTCCCTGCCACAGGGCACGTACGTGTTTGACCATCACAAACTGGGGCAGTTTTCCTTATTGATCGTCCCGGGCGGCCCTCAGATGTACTCTGCGGTGATCAACCGTCTGACTGCCGGCCCGCTTCCCAGCCCGCACGTGGTAGGTCCGCCCGTGAGCGATGGCGGCGGCTTCACTCCTGGTACCAGCTCAGGACCCAGTTCCGGTGGAAGTTCCAGTCCGAGTCCGGCATCTGGTCCGGCATCCGGTTCAGGACCTGATTCCGGCGTCGCTCCGAAGCCTGAAGGCGTGCGAACTCAGCGACTGGCTCAGCCGGACTGAAGCAGGTAGCTGAACCCTTCGACGCCGGATTGCCGGAAACCGAAGCGCTCAAACAGGCGTAGCGATGGATTGAAGCTCTCCACGTAGATGGTGGCGGGCCTGCCGGCCCGTTGCGCCTCGTCCAGGATCCGGCGCAGTACGCAGGATCCTATCCCGGAGTTGCGCTCTTCGGGCAGTACGGTGACATCCAGTATGTGAAACACATCGGCCTGCCGGGCAAGATACAAGCGGCCCACAGGCTTCCCCTTCCAGCAGATGATGTCGTGGTGCGCGGACGGATACGCGGCGCTATAGTGCCGTTTCTGCGCGGCAAACTGCATTTCGAGAAACGCATCCTTTTGTTCCTGGCTCCACGGCAGCAGAGCAAGCTCCGCTGCCCGGGTGCTGGCGTAGAGACGCCGGAGCAGATCGTCGTCGTCTGCGTCATGGTCTTGTACGGGCCTAAGCGTGACCTCTGCGTCGTTTACCGGGCTCATGGATTCAGGTCTGGGGTTTGCGAAAGCGGTTGAAGACCGTCTCGTACGTGAAGCCGTTCTCGTCCCTGGCAACCGGCGTCAGGAAGACTTCCATCTCACCCAACACCGCGTGCACGAGTTTCTTCATTCCCTGCTGCATTTGCGGCGAACCCGGGCCGCGGAAGAAGAGGGAAAAACACTCGACCCGGGGAGACGGGTTGTGTTCCACAACTTCCGCGAGCTCCAGTTCGAGCGCGCCCGCGGCGCCCAGATCGGCCTTAAACCTGGTGTGCAGGTGTTCCGCAAAAATTGCGGCGTTGAGTGTAGCCAGTGGATCGGTCATTAGTTTTATAGGTTGCCCGTTGCAGTTTAAACCGGCGGCCTTTCCATTTCACAATAAATCTGATTTTCGCCTGTTGCGCGGAACCCCAGGCGCTCATAGAGACGCCGCGCGCCAACGTTGGTGGTCTGGACCTGCAGTCGGACGGGTACGCGCTGACGGTCGGATTCTTCCGTGAGCCGCCGCAACAGCATGGTGCCGATGCCCTGACCGCGGTGTTCGGCCAGCAGCGCAATGTCCACCAGGTGGAGTCCGCCGGAAGCGCGTTCCACTAGAATCCGGCCGATGGGTTGGGCGCCGGCGCAGACGATCTGATGTTCCGCATCGGGATACGTCGCCGCATATCCGCCCTGCTGCGCTTTGAACTGCATCCGCAGGAAAGCGTCCTGCTGCGCGGCGGGCCATCCCCAGGCGGCAACCTCTTCCCGCCGCGTGCTGGCGTAGATGGCGAAAAGGACTTCCTGGTCTTCGGGACGAAATGGCCGCAGTGAAATCTCCATGGCGGATTATTCGCGGAAGAAGCGGCCCATGCGTTCGGTAAGGGTACGCAGCGTCTGGTGCAATTCCACCAGGCCGGGAGTCTCGAAGTCTATGTCGCCGCTTTCGACATCATGTGTCACATCTTTCAGCAACTGGGTCACGATCCGCATTCTTTCGGTCATCACTTTGGGAAGCAGTTGAAAAGGATCGCCGCCGGTTTTTTCCTGTTCTTCCAGCCAATGCTGCATGGCGGCTGTTGCCTTGCGCGCGTTCTCAATCGCCTGCCGAAACTCCATCAGAATCTTGACGTTGACCATCCCGGTCTTGACCGAGTGTTGCAGTTCCTTCAATTCCGCGTCCGACTTCTTCAGACGGGAGGTAATTTCGGGATTATCTGAGGGCTTGTCCGGCATGATGGAAAACCTCTTTGTGTTCCAGTGTATAGAGCCACGAAAAGTGGAACAAGGATTTCGCCCCTCTGCAAGGTTACCGCCGTAATTGTAGTGGAGGGCGAGAAGGACAACTGCAGCTTGTCCCGTCGTCCCACGGCCGGTCCATGTGCTGTGCGAGAATTTCTCGAGAGGCGTCCGCACCGTCTGCCGAACAGACGGTTGACTTTTCCAGAACACGGGAGTCTGACATAGGGCGCGGCTTGGAAACCGGAAAGCGAGGAGTCTTCTTCTTATGCGTCTGCATGACCTGCAGTTTGCCCTGCGCACTCTTCGGCGCAGCCCGGGCTTCACTACAGTAGCAGTCCTGATTCTGGCGGTGGGCATCGGCGCCAACACTGCCATGTTCACCGTGGTCGACGGTGTTCTGCTCAAGCCGTTGCGCTACCCGGACGCCAGTCGGATTGTCGCCATCAATACTCACTGGAAGAACACAGGAAAAGAGACTCCGCGCACCACCGGCGGCGACCTGATGGACTTGCGCCACGAGACCCAGCCCTTCGAGGCCTTCAGTTACTACCACGGCGGCGAGATCGGCGTGCAACTGCCCACTACTGCGGAGTTCGTCGGGACGTACGAGGTTGATCCTGAGTTCTTTCGCGTATTCAATATCAGACCGGTGGCCGGCCGGCTGTTTAACCCTGACGACTCCGGGCGCTCCGCCGCTATCGCGACCGCGTTTGCAGAGCGCAATTTTGGTTCCGCGCAAGGCGCGTTGGGCCAGATGCTGCGGATTGAAGGCGCGCCTTATCAGATCGTCGCCGTCATGCCTTCCTGGTTTTCTTTTCCGCGCACCGCGCAGGTCTGGGCCGCCGTTTCGCCTGCTCCGTCCAATCAGAACCGCAGCGGCTATAACTACTATTCCGTGGCCAAGCTGCGGCCTGGCGTATCTTTAGATGCCGCAAATGCCGGCCTCTCCACCCTGGCCGCGCGCCTGGAAGCGGCATTCCCTCGCGATAACCGGCAGAAGACATTTGTGGTCTCACCCATTCAGGACCAGTTGGTGTCGCCGGTAAAGACAACGCTGTACATCCTGATGGGCGCGGTGGGACTCGTCCTGCTGATTGCCTGCGCCAATGTTGCCAACCTCATGCTGGCCCGGGCCACGGCCCGCGGCCGCGAACTGGCAGTCCGCGCCGCCCTGGGGGCGCCCCGTCGCCGGCTGATCATGCAACTGCTCGCGGAGAGCGTGGTTCTGGCGATGCTGGCGTGCGCGCTGGGATTGCTTTTGGCTGATTGGGGCACGCGAGGCATCCTCCGCGTCAGCGCCCGCTTCCTTCCGCCCGTCCGCCTGGGCGATATCCACCTTGACTGGCGCGTGCTCGCGTTTGCCGCTCTGGCTGCGCTCGCCACCAGCCTTATCTTCGGGCTCGCGCCGGCGTGGCAGGCCTCGCGCGTCGACCTGCACTATGCGCTCAAGCAGGGTGGCGGCCGTGGACTGCTGGGCGGTGGCGCCTCGCGTCTGCGCAGCGTGTTGGTGGTTGCACAGATTGCGCTGTCGCTCGTCCTGGCCGTGGGGGCCGGGTTGCTCTTTCGCACTTTTCTCTCACTCAACACCGCGGAACTCGGCTACCGCACTGAGGGCGTGCTGGTCACTTACGCTCACGCGCCGGCCAATGGCACACCGGAACTCATCCGCGCAGGTCAATTTTTTGACGACCTTCTTGCCCGCCTGCGCACCCTTCCAGGAGTAAGTTCGGCCGCAGGCGCCATGGGTCTTCCCGCCGGCCAATATGACTCCAACGGTTCGTTCGCCATTGAAGGGAAGCAGAGTTTCAACGACGACTGGCACAAGCTGCCTTACGCCGGCTTCCGCCTTTCCAGTCCCGGATATTTTTCCACCATGGGCATCCCTCTGACGCGTGGCCGCGATTTCAACGATGGCGACGTTTACGACCGCCCGCCTGTCGTCATCATCAGCCAGGAACTGGCCAAACAAAACTTTCCCGGGGAAGACCCCATTGGCCATCGGATCGTCTGCGGTCTTGATCTGGACACCATGAAGGGGATGACGGTGGTGGGGGTGGTGGGCGACGTGCGCCAGTACTCGCCGGCGTCGACGCCCGCGCCGGAACTCTACATGCCGCTGCGCCAGCATCCCGGGCCAGGCAATGAAGTAGAGGTCGTCACGCGTACGTCCGGCGATCCGGCCGCGCTCATTCCCGCCGTCCAGAGCACTATTCGTGCGATGAACCCCGAAGTAGCCATGAAGTTCACCACCATGAACGATCTGGTCAGCGATTCGGTTTCCGCGCCACGCTTTCGCACCGTGCTGGCGATCAGTTTTGCCGGTCTGGCTCTGTTGCTGGCACTCTCCGGCATGTATGCGGTCATGAGCTATGTCACCGCCCGCCGTATTCCCGAATTCGGACTGCGGGTGGCATTGGGCGCGACTCCGGGAAACATTGTTGGCCTGGTGCTGGGCCGGGCGGTGCGCCTGGCCCTGGCCGGCGCGCTGACCGGACTGGCGCTTTCACTGGCCGCCAGCCGCGTGCTCTCGAGCGTCCTCTTTGGCCTGAAGAGTACTGACGCTTCAACCTACGTGCTGGTGCTGCTGGCGGTTTTTCCAGTGATCGTGCTGGCGGCAGTGGCTCCCGCAATGCGAGCCGCACGAGTCAACCCCATGGTGGCCTTGCACGACGAATAACACCAGCAAAAAACCAACGGAAAATGGGGGCGGACATGCCGCCCCCTCTCCTTCTGACTTTCGTTCTTACTGATCGTCGCTGTCGTCACCGCCGATGCGTTCGCCGGTGATGGGATCAAGGAACAACCGGCCATTGTGGCCGCGGAAGTCGAACAGGTTGAAGAGCGAGCCGGCCTGTTTATCCAGAGAATTCCCGCCGAGCCGGGCGCCGCCAAGCCAGTTGTCTTCAATGAAACGCGTCACGGAAGAAAGGTCAGTGATGGAGTGGTCCACAAAATTGGACTTCGCGAAAGGCGAAATCACCAGCAAGGGCTGGCGTGGCCCGAAGCCGCATCTTCCCTGCACCGGGTTGGCAGCGGCATTGGGTCCGCCGCACAAGCCAGGGCCGTTGAGCGCGTCAAAAGCGGTCGCCGACTGGCTGACGATGGGCGACATCTGGTGGTCATACCAGCCGTCAGAGTCGTCATAGAGAATGATGACCGCGGTGTCATTCCATTCGCTGGAACCTTGCAGGTGGTTGATGATGTCCACCACGAATTGCTGTTCCGCCAGCGGGTCAGAATATCCGGCGTGCCCGTCCTGGAACCCGGGAGCTTTCAGGAAACTGACTTCAGGAAGATTGTCGGCATTAAAGGCCGCCCAGAAGTCGGCGATGTCGTACTGGTGGTTCGCCTGGTCCGCGGCATGCCCAATCAAGCCAACCGAAGTCGGCGGCAAATGGTTGGGATTCGACGTGGACGTGTAGTACTGGAACGGCTCGTGGTGGGGAATGTAGTCACCTTTGGGCTTGCCATCGCTGCCGATGTGGCTCGCCTTGCAATCGCGGAAACCACCCTGGAACCAGCCCCAGGTAATGCCCCTGGCGTTCATCAGGTCGCCGATGTTTTTCCCGGTCATCTGGACGGTTTCGCGAGTGGAGCATTTGTCGAAAGCAGGCTGTGCGTCGCCGACGAGTGAACCCGCGGAAACGTCAAAGGCCGCAACCACGGCCGGCAGGTTCTTCGCTACCGCGCCGGTGGTGTCGCCGGAAATCAGGTTGATGGCGCCGGGCGAGGAAGGACCAAACGTGGTGGAGAAGGAATTGTCGCTCATGGCAAAGTGCTGGGCGTAATTCCAGAAGCCGGTGACGGTGTTGCCGTCGAAATAGCCCATCACGTCGGTCTTCGCGCAGGTCAGGGTCCCGTCGGTGCCGGGGCCGTTGCCCACCGTCTGGACGAACAGGTCCATGTTGCCGCCGTCAAAGGCGCGCTGCTCATCTTTGTAGTTGTGGTCCTGGTCGCAGGTGGCGGCGTGCGCGCGGGCGAAGCGGAACGGATTGATCTGGTTCGGGTTGTTGGTCAGCAATCCCGCGGCGTTGAGTCCGTTCACGGTCGGCGTGCCGGGCCGGGCCACGAATTGCGGCTCACCCACGGGGTTCGCGGCAAACGGGTAGGTCCCGAAATAGTGGTCGAACGATACGTTTTCCTGGAAGATGACGACTACGTGTTTGATGGGTGTGGCGGTCTTGTGCTCCTTCTCTTGCGCACGGACAGGCAAGCCTGCAGCGAGAAGAAAACAAACGAAAATGGCGGCAATGATCCTGGCGATCGCGGCCTTACGTCTAACTGGGAACAGCATGAAGCCCTCCTTGGCGGAAATGAATCCGATCCTCGAAAGACTCTAGAGAGTGAATGTTTAGGAATTGTTAGCGGCAGGTTAAAAGTATCTGAATCCGCCGGACCCCGAAACCAGTTACGCGGCGCGATGGTTTCATACTCTTTTAACATTCGCTGTGTAAGCTGGTTTTGGATTCGCAACGTTTGAGGCGGCTGAATTGCAGGGACAGACAATGGCATCGGGAGAACGTCAGGAAATTGTCGCTGATCTGAGCGCGGGTCTCAGCCAGAAAATCTTCGTGGTCGAGGACGATCTGGATATTGCCCGGCTGGTCCGCCATCATCTTGAAGCCGCGGGATATCGCGTGCGTAATTTCGTAACCACCACCAGCGTCCTGCCCGATGCGCAAAGAGAACGGCCGTCGCTCCTGCTCCTGGACATCATGGTGCCGGGCGGTGATGGACTGGAATTGTGCCGGCAGGTACGGCAATCGGGCGCTCCACTCTCCGGTACGCCCATCGTGTTTTTGACGGCCAAGACCGCCGAGGTGGACCGCATTGTCGGCCTGGAGATGGGCGCGGACGACTACATCACCAAGCCCTTCAGCCCGCGAGAACTGGTCGCCCGCGTCAAGGCGGTGTTGCGCCGTTGTGAAGCGCCGTTGCCGGCAGCGGTCATCAGCGCGGGAGAACTGGAAATTGACACGTCTGCCATGGTCCTCAGCGTGCGCGGCAATCCCGTGACCACGACCGCCACCGAGTTCCGCCTGCTGCACTATCTGGCCCAGCATGCCGGACGCGTGTTCACCCGGGACCAGATTCTGGACGCGGTGTGGCGCGAAACCACCTTCGTGAGTCCACGCTCCGTGGACGTTTATGTAAGAAAGCTGCGCGAGAAAATCGAACACGATCCGGAACAACCGCGTTATCTAAAGACCGTGCGCGGCACCGGTTACCGCTTTGAAGTGCCCCGATAGAAGAAGATATAAAGACATAACAGGCCGCCCTTCCGCCGATATCGGCTAGAATCAAAGCCGCGCCTGGCAGGGGTGACACTTGAAATTGTTTGACAAGAAAACCGCGCAAGTCCTCATGACCGCGCTGGTCTTTGCCCTCTTCCTTCTTTTCCTGTATGCCGCCTGGCGGGCGATCATCGCTTTTCTGTTCGCAGTGTTTTTTGCCTACGTGCTGGATGCTCCGGTGAACCGGCTGCAAAAGTGGCTTCGCGGATCGCGCATGGCGGCCATCGCCGTGGTCTATCTTTTGCTGCTGATCGGATTGACCGGCGCTATTGCCCTGGTCGGGCCTGCGGTTGCTCAGGAGGCCCAGACGCTGATGCAAAAGGCGCCAGAATGGACCGGCGAAATCAGTTCGGGGCAGATTGCTCACCAGGTCGGCGGTCAGCGGGGCTGGAGCACGCAGACACAGGAGCGCGTCGAAGGCTTTTTGTCGAAGAATCGCCCGGAATTGATCATCGCGACCCAGACCCTGGTGGTGGGCGCCGCCAAAACCCTCCAGAACGTGTGGTGGCTGTTTCTGGTGCCTATCCTCGCGATTTTCTTCCTCAAAGACGGCAGCGAGTTCGGACAGATGATCATTCATTCCGTACGCAGCAAGAAGAACCAGGAAATTATGGCCGCCACGGTGGAACAAATGAATTCCATGCTGGGCGGTTTTATCAGGTCCCAGTTGTTTCTGGCGGGGATGGCCATGGTAGTTGTCACGTTCACGCTCTGGGCCATGGGAGTGCCTTATGCTTTTGCCGTTGGACCGGCCGCCGGCATTCTGGAGTTCATCCCGGTTGTGGGACCAATCGTTGGTGGAGCGCTTGTCCTCGGAGTTGGGCTGTTTGCCGGTTACCATCATCTGGTTTGGGTGCTGGTGTTCCTGGTGGTGTGGCGGTGCATCCAGGACTACGTGACTTCGCCAAGGATCATGGGCCGCACATTGGCCTTGCATCCGCTGGCCGTGCTTTTTGGAGTGTTCGCGGGCGGAGAAGTAGCCGGAGTGATCGGAGTGTTTCTATCTATTCCCGTACTGGCAACGTTGAGGATCCTGTGGCACACCATGGATCTTGAGCGCAGGTCGCCCGGCCACGTTGCCACGCAGCAGGTTGCTGCGCCCCATGAACACGAACCCACAGCGTGACCAGACGTTCTGCCATCCTTATTAATATCAATTAGCAATTTGCTCCGGCTTTGCTGGCGCGCTCTGATTTGGAAGATGCTCAAAAAGGTGAGGGGAGCCCCGGATCGTGGAAGTAGAAGCTCCCCTCTTTGAGCTGTGAGGTATTCAAATGAGTGAGTCCGTTATACATGCCGGACCCATTCCAGATCATTAAAATGGCGTTAATTTAGATTGAAAAATCATCGAAATAACTGCGAAACAGAGGACCTGCGCGTCCTTGGTCTTCTATTGACAGCTCATGGCTGTGGCTGCCGGGCCTGGTCCACAAGAAGCACTGGAATGCCGTCCAGCACGGGATAGACGAGTTTGCAGCCGGTACATTGCAGCGACTTTTCGTCGGCCGCCAGCGTCAGCGGCTTTCGGCACTCCGCCACGGGACAGACAATAATTTCCAGCAGTTTCTTGAGCATCATGGCCGTATTGTACTGCGAATTGCTGCTGTGACGCCGGGTTCCGCGCGATCGCCAAACTGCCCGATTCCCAATTTAAGATTTTCCAATTTAAGATAAGAGCGGACATGGCAGCCACCATCCTCGACGGCAATCAGATCTCCCGCCAGATACTCTCCGAACTGGTGGCAGAAGTGCGCGCGCTTACTGCGTCCGGCCATCGTCCCGGGCTCGCCGTGATACTCGCCGGCCACAATCCGGCTTCAGAGATCTATGTGCGCAACAAGGTAAAGGCCTGCGAACAGCTCGGCATTCACAGCGAAAAGTTGACGCCGCCGGATTCGGTGACCACAGAAGATCTGCTGGTCATGGTGCGGCAGCTCAATGCGCGCGACGAAATTGACGGCATCCTGGTGCAGCTTCCTCTTCCCCCGCAGGTTGATTCCAAGAAGGTCCTGCTCGCGGTGGCGCCGGAGAAAGACGTAGACGGCTTTCATCCCGTAAACGTCGGCAATCTTTCCACCCAGCGCCCGGGCCTGGTGCCGTGTACGCCCAGCGGCGTGATTGAGATCCTGCGCCGCAGCAATATTCCTATTGCGGGACAAAACGCCGTGGTGGTCGGCCGTAGTGATATTGTCGGTAAACCCGTAGCCATGCTCCTGCTTAACCACAACGCCACCGTGACCGTCTGCCATTCGAAGACGCGCAATCTCCCGGAAGTCTGCCGCCAGGGCGACATTCTGGTTGCGGCCATCGGCAAGGCCGGATTTGTCACCAGGGATTTCATCAGGCCCGGCGCGGCGGTGATTGACGTCGGCATCAACAAGATCACCGACCGGAAGGAGTTTGACAAGTTCTTCGCGGGCGACGCAGCCCGCGAAAAGTCGTTTGCCGAAAAAGGCTCCACTCTCGTCGGCGACGTTGACCCACATGCCGCGGAAATTGCCGGGGCGATAACTCCGGTGCCCGGCGGCGTGGGCCCGCTGACCATCGCCATGCTGATGACCAACACAATCAAAGCGTCCAAGCAGCGACGCGGGTCGAGGTAGCCGGGTGCTGCGCGCCGGTCTTACCGGTGGCATGGCCTGTGGGAAATCCACGGTGGCCAAAATGTTTTCGGATTTGGGCGTCCATGTGCTCGATGCGGACACCCTGGCCCATGACCTTTACCAGCCCGGCCAGCCAGTCTATCTGGAACTGGTGAAACGGTTTGGCCAGGAGATCGTCCAACCAGATGGTGCGATCGACCGGGCGCGGCTGGCGGCGCTGGCATTTGACGGCGGCCGGGTGGAAGAGCTGAACCGCATCGTCCATCCCGCGGTTTTTCGCCGGCAGGAACAGTGGGCGCACGAAATCCGCCAGAGAGATCCCCATGCCGTCACCATGGTGGAGGCCGCGTTGATCTTTGAAGCCGGGGGAGGAAAGCGCTTCGACAAGGTCATCGTCGTGACGTGCCGCCCGGAACAGAAGATTGCCAGGCTGGCCCAGCGGGCCGGCACGGACCAGGCCTCCGCCCAGGCCGAGATGGAACGCCGGACAAAAGCGCAGATTCCCGACGAAGAAAAAGTCCGGCGGGCCGATTACGTGGTGGACAATTCCGGCCCGCTCGATCGGACGCGCCAGCAAGTGGCGCGAATATTTGCGGAGCTGAAAACGCTGGCGATGAGGAAAGACGGTTTTTAGTGGTCTGGCTTTAGAGGTCGCGGAAAATGAAAACATTACGTCCCTTGCTTTTAGGCATCCTTCTCTGTGCCGCTTTTTATGCCCTGACAACTCACTCCTGGCGGACATTGGCCCCTGCTTCCGTCACGCGGCCATCGCAAATCGAAATAACACACGCGGCGGGTACGCAGTCCTTTGACTCGGAAGAGCAGGACAACATCTCGGTCTACAAGAAGGCCCTGCCTTCGGTGGTCAACATTACCTCGACCGCCGTGGCGTTTGATTTCTTCTACGGACAGGTGCCGCAGCAAGGACAAGGCTCGGGCTTTGTGCTGGACAAAGAAGGCCACATCCTGACGAACTTCCACGTGGTGGAAGGAGCACGCCAGCTGGAGATCACCACCAGTGACAAGAAGAGGTATAAGGCGACGATCGTCGGCACCGATCCGCAAAACGATCTGGCGGTGATCCAGGTGACCGGCAGCACGCTGGCGCCGGCCATTCTGGGCGACTCGAAAGGCCTGGTCGTGGGACAAAAGGTATTTGCCATCGGCAATCCCTTCGGCCTGAGCGGGACCATGACGCGCGGGATCATCAGCTCCATCCGCTCGGTGCGTGGCGAACGCGGCTTCATTGACGAAGCCATACAGACCGACGCGGCCATTAATCCCGGCAACTCCGGCGGGCCGCTGCTGAATTCCCGCGGTGAAGTCATCGGGATCAATTCCATGATCTTCACCGGGGGCGCCGAACAAAGCGCGGGCATCGGCTTTGCCATTCCTATCAATACCGCCAAAGCGGTGCTCAACGACCTGGTCACGCTGGGCCGTGTGCGCCGGCCATCGCTCGGCATTGCGCCACTGCCGATTGGCCCGGAATTGGCGGAGCAGATGGGCCTGGCTGCGGACTCCGGGCTGCTGATTGTCCGAATCACGCCGGGTAGTTCGGCCGACCATGCCGGACTACACGCCGGGACCGAACGCGCCTATATCGGCAACGTTCCTATCACCCTGGGCGGAGACTTGATCGTGTCCGTGGACGGCGAAGACGTGCGTGACCAGATGGACTTGTCTCACATCATGCAGAAACACCGCACCGGAGACACCATTCTGATGACCATCTACCGCGGCAAGAAGCGCATGGACATCAAAGTGACTCTGAGCGAAGCCCGGAACACGACGTAAATGCGCCCGTTCAAGCCAGGAAGCTGGTGTACTCCCTCTGTCAGTAAACCGGTTGGGTACTGGAATTCGTAGGAAGTAGCGAAAGTTTTCTTCCCTTTTTGGTCAAGTCAGGCTAAGCTGTAGCGCAACAAGCTCATCGGAAATCCAGACTCGAAGGAGATATAAAGATATGGCTTCTGCGCCAACACCAACGCCCGCGGCAAGCTCAGGCATGCAAGATAACGTCGCCGGTGCACTGTCGTACATTACGATTGTGGGGATCATTTTCTTGCTCATCGAGCCGTTCAATAAGAGCAAATTCGTGCGGTTCCACGCTTTTCAGTCCATCTTCTTTGCGGTGGGTTGGTTTGTGTTCTGGTTCGCGTGGTGGATTGTGCAAATGATTCTGGGCATGATCACGCACGGAGTATCGTTCTTTCTCACTGGCCCTCTCACCTTGCTGATCATGTTGGGGCTCTTCGTTGTGTGGATCATCCTGATCGTTAAGGCCTACGGCAATCAGCAATGGAAGCTTCCCTTCATCGGCGACCTGGCTGCCAAGCAGGCGGGATAATACAAGCCACCGGACCGGAAGCATTTTTCCGGGCAGCTCTCGGGGGGCCGGCCACTGTAATCCAGTGGAAGGCCCTCTTCGCTCATAGCGCAAATTCCAGCCGTCCCCTTATAACTCTCCGATTTGACGCGCATTCACGCCGTGGGCTAGCCTCATAAATTGGCTGGCTTGTTTGCAAGCATTACGTTGCTAGCATCACCTGGTTGGCCTGCCTCTTTCAGACACATGAAACTCCTTCGCAAAATACTGGTTTCACAGCTCGTTATCTCGCTTGCCTGCCTTCTGCAGCCGGCCTGGGCGAGCGGTTTGCGGCCAACCCACGCCAAGCACGCCATAGTGACCAGCGTCCATGAAGAAGCCTCCTGGGTAGGAGCAGATATTCTGCGGAGAGGCGGCAACGCGGTGGACGCCGCCGTGGCCACCGGTTTTGCGCTCGCCGTCGTCCATCCGGCGGCAGGCAACATCGGCGGCGGCGGCTTCATGCTGGTGCGCTTCGCGAGCGGAGAAACCCATTTCCTGGACTATCGCGAGAAAGCTCCCAAAGCCGCGAGCCGGGACATGTATCTGGATTCCAAAGGCGACGTGGTCCCCGATGCGAGCCTGGTTGGATACAAGGCTGTCGCGGTGCCGGGATCGGTGGCGGGACTGGTGTACGCGCAAGCGCATTGGGGCAAACTGCCGCTGAAGACGGTGATGGAACCGGCGGTCCGGCTGGCGCGTGACGGCGTGACGCTGACCTACGAAGAAGCGCAGAGTTTGCACAACAAGGAACTCGCGCAGTTTCCGGACTCCAGGCGCATCTTCCAGCGCGACGGCAACCTCTACGAAACGGGAGAAACCTTCAAGCAACCCGAGCTGGCGCGGACGCTCGAGCGCATTGCCGCCAATCCCGATGATTTCTACAAAGGCGACATGGCCCGCGAACTGGCCGCGGAAATGAAAGCCGGCGGCGGACTCGTCACCGCCGAAGACCTGGCCGCATATGAAGCCAAAGAGCGCCAGCCGGTCCGCGGGACGTATCGCGGATACGAAATCATCAGCGCCCCTCCACCGAGTTCAGGCGGCGCGACCTTGCTCGAGGCCCTGAACATTCTTGAAGGCTACGACCTGGCCAGCCTGGGCAACCGCTCGGCGGATTCCATCCACTTGACGGCGGAGGCTTTCCGGCGCGCGTTTTACGATCGCGCGGAGTTTCTGGGCGACCCGGATTTCACCCAGCTTCCCATTCCGCAACTCATTGACAAGCGCTACGGGGCGGCGTGGCGTTCCTCGCTCGATCCCGCGCGCGCCAGCTCCAGCAAAGAACTGCGCCGTCCGGCGGGATTCGGCGAGTTGGACCGCCAGGCCGCGCTGCACGGTCCCTACGCGGCTCCGGAGCCGGAGAACACGACGCACTATTCCGTTGTGGACGCTGACGGCAACGCGGTGGCCGTGACCACCACGCTGAATGACAGCTTCGGCTCGCGCGTGACCGCCGGCAAGCTCGGCTTCCTGCTCAACGACGAAATGGACGACTTTACTTCCAAGCCCGGCGTTCCCAACGGCTATGACCTGATCCAGGGCGAAGCCAACGCGATTGCGCCGGGCAAGCGTCCCTTGAGCGCCATGGCGCCAACCATCGTGCTCAAGGACGGCAAGCTGTTTCTGGTGCTCGGCTCGCCCGGCGGACCGCGCATCATCTCGACCGTCGCCAACATTCTGATGGGCGTGGTGGATTACGGGCTCGACATCCAGCAGGCGGTGAATGCGCCGCGCTTTCATCACCAGTGGGAGCCGGACCAGATCATGATCGAGTACGGCGGGCTTTCTCCGGACACCATCAAGCTGCTGGAAGCGCGCGGGCACAAACTGAAGTTCGAAAGCTATTGGAGTGACGGAGAGTGCATCGCCGTTGATCCCAGAACGGGCGAACGCCTGGGCGCTCCCGATGGACGCGGCGGCGGAAAGGCAGTTGGTTACTGATGCTCCGCGCCGTATCCACATACGTTCATATCGGCAAACGCCTGCATCCCGGCCTGCTGGAGACGTTGAAGCGCGGAGGCGCGCAGGCGGTGGAGGTCTTTGCCGCGCGCGGTCATTTTGATTATCACGAGAAAGACCACGTGCGCGAACTGGCCTCCTGGTTCAAGTCCGAGGGCGTGGCGTTTCATTCCATGCACTCGCCTATTTATCTGAGTAACGACTTCCGCTCCGGCTCGCAGCCGCTGAACATTGTCGATCCGGAAAAGCGGTTCCGCATTGACGCCATGGACGAGATCAAACGCGCGATTGAAGTCGCGGAGCACGCGCCATTTCGCTTCCTGGTGCAGCACATTGGCCAGAGCAACGAGTTCGAGGACGACCGCAAGTTCGATTCGGCCCTCAGTTCCATTGAGCATCTGCGGGCCTTTGCCCGGCCCCTGGGCGTGACCCTGCTGGTGGAAAACACGCCGAACGACCTGTCCACGCCGGAGAAACTGCGGGACCTGCTGAAGGCCCTGCGCTATCCCGACCTGGGCGTTTGTTTCGACACCGGCCATGCTCACCTGGAGAGCTCCGTGCAACGGGGGTTCGACGTTCTTGCCGACCGGATACAGTCCACCCACGTGCATGACAATCAGCGCGACCGCGACTCGCATCTCTGGCCGGGGGCCGGCACGATTGACTGGGACCAGACCATGGAATCGCTGCGGTCGGCCGCCCACGCTCCCGCGTTGCTGCTGGAGATTGAAGGAGGGGAAGGCGTGGACGTTTCCGCCAAAATAGCGGAAGCGTTCAAGAAGCTGGAAAGCGCCGGCGCAAAAGCCGCGTAAACCGCGCCAACAAGTTTCAGGGACCACATCATGGACACCAAAGCGCAACCAACTGTCACCACCATCACGCAGCTCAGCCGGCATGACGGCGAAACCGTCACCATCCGAGGCTGGCTTTACAACAAGCGCGAAAGCGGCAAGCTGATCTTCCCCATCTTCCGCGACGGCACCGGCGTGGTCCAGGGCGTGGTCCCCAAGAACCAGGTTTCACCGGAAACGTTTGACACGCTCAAGAACCTTACGGATGAGTCGAGCGTAATTGTCACCGGCAAAGTCCGGGCGGACAAGCGCGCCCCCGGCGGCTATGAACTCGACGTCACAGACGTGAAAGTCGTCCAGCGGGTGCCGGAGGACGATCCGTTTCCCATCGCGCGCAAAGAGCACGGTATTGATTTTCTGATGGAAAACCGTCATCTCTGGGTGCGCACGCCCCGGCAGTGCGCGATCCTCCGCGTGCGGGCGGAGATCATCCGCGCGGCCCGCAATTTTTTTGACGAACGCGGCTTCACGCTGACCGATCCTCCGATCCTTACTCCGGCCGCGTGCGAAGGCACCAGCACGCTCTTCTCCGTTGACTACTTCGACGAAGAAGCGTTCCTCACGCAGTCCGGCCAGCTGTACATTGAAGCCACGGCCATGGCGCTGGGCAAGGTCTATTCTTTTGGTCCAACGTTCCGCGCGGAAAAGTCCAAGACCCGCCGCCATCTCACCGAGTTCTGGATGGTGGAGCCGGAAATCGCTTATGCGGAACTGGACGACTTGATGGAGCTTGCGGAAAATTTCGTCAGCCACCTGGTGCAGCATGCGCTTGCCCAACGGCGCGTGGACCTGGAAACCATTGGCCGGGACGTCGTGAAGCTCGAAAACATCAAACCGCCGTTTCCGCGCATTACCTACGATGAGGCGGTCGAGATACTGCATGACGGCCACGCCCATGGCAAAGTCGAGGCAAAATTTGAGTACGGCGGCGATTTCGGTTCGCCTGACGAAACCTACATCTCGTCACAATTTGACAAGCCGGTCATGGTGCACCGCTACCCGGCAAAGGTGAAGGCGTTTTACATGGAGCCCGACCCGCGGCGTCCGGAGCTCGCCCTGTGCGTGGACGTGCTGGCGCCGGAAGGCTACGGCGAGATCATCGGCGGCTCGCAGCGCATTGGCGACTACAATCTACTGGTACGGCGCATTCGCGAGCACGGGCTGCCCGAAGACGCCTTCAAGTGGTATCTTGACCTGCGCAAATACGGCGGAGTTCCTCACAGCGGTTTTGGCATGGGCATTGAGCGCGCAGTCGCATGGATCTGCGGCCTGGAACACGTCCGCGAGACGATTCCTTTTGCCCGCACGCTCACACGCATTTATCCGTGACGCATGTCTCCATGAAGAAGACTCCGGGAGAACGAACTTTATGACGGCCGAAACAACATCAGCTCCCAAAACGGAGACCGCCGGCAAACCGGTGCTGGGCGATAACATTGTCCCCAAAAAAGTCCGCATCCTGGGCGTGCCTCTGGACCTTGGACAGTCCCGCCGCGGCGTGGACATGGGACCCTCAGCGGTCCGCGTCGCCGGACTGGAAGCCCGTCTGGAAGCGCTGGGTCACGTAGTGGAAGACGGCGGCAACGTTGCCGTGGCCATCCCCGAGCAGAAAAAGGAAGGCGACCCGGCCGCCAAGTATTTAAAAGAAATCACCGCCACCTGCACCAAGCACGCCGAGATGGTGCTCAAAACTCTGGAAGCCGGGAAATTTCCCCTGGTCCTCGGCGGCGACCATTCGGTGGCCGCGGGCACCGTGGCCGGCGTGGCGGAGTTTTACCGCCGGCAAGGACAGAAAATCGGGCTGATCTGGATTGACGCCCACGCGGACATCAACACTCCGGAAACTTCGCCCAGCGGCAACGTCCACGGTATGCCACTGGCCGCCATTCTTGGTCTGGGCCCGGCTGAGTTGGGCAACATATTCAACTTCTCTCCCAAAGTGCAGCCCGAAAACTGCGTGCTGGTGGGCGTGCGGGACATTGACGCTCGTGAGAAGGAAAACATCCGCAAGGTCGGGATTGAAGCCTACACCATGCGCGATATTGACGAGCGCGGGATGAGGACGATCATCGAAGAAGCGCTGCGCATCGCCGGTCGCGGCACCGCGGGGTATCACGTCTCGCTCGACATGGACTGGATCGATCCCGAAGACGCTCCCGGAGTAGGCACTCCGGTGCGCGGCGGCGCCAGCTATCGCGAAGCCCATCTGGCCATGGAGATCATCGCCGATCACGGCCGCATGACCAGCTTCGAGATTGTAGAGGTCAATCCGGTCATTGACGAACACAACCG
>Ga0210407_10001284_pt1 | contig 24052 bp, 18 predicted proteins | sample IncBWC27MmetaG_FD_150860 | JGI IMG/M metagenome (GOLD analysis project Ga0210407, IMG submission 150860) | Forest soil microbial communities from Barre Woods Harvard Forest LTER site, Petersham, Massachusetts, United States - Inc-BW-C-27-M | ecosystem: Environmental > Terrestrial > Soil >... | reverse complement strand
GATCCGAGCGGCGTGGCTTGGAAGCGAAGAGGAATTGGCGATAGTTCGACGAGACTGCCCAAGCCGGTGACAAGGGCGGTCTGCGGGCTGGTGGCATCGCTATCGGTCACCGAGAGTTTGGCAGTTCTTTTTCCGGCGGCGGTGGGGGAGAACGTCACACAGATACTGCATGCGGGAGTACAGCTTCCGTCGGCGCTCTGCGGATTGAGAACGGTGGCTCCGGTACAGTACGTGGCGACGCCCGTGGAACAGTCGGTAACGGGGGTACAACTGTTGCCCGTCACTGAGAACTCCGGGTCGCTGCTTGTAATGGAATTGATGGTCAGCGGGGTGGGCCGGGAGTTGGACACTTCCAGATGCCGGGTAATGGCCGTGCTCCCAACGCCCTTTACGGCCGTGCCCATTACGGCTTGCGTGGCCGAGAGCAGCGGGCACGGGCGTGGCGTGAGGATGAGGGGCGGCAGCGGAGTCTGGTTGAAATTGAAGCTGTCGGTGATGTCGTTGGCATTTGCATCGCGAGTGCCGAGGGCAGGGAGGCCGAAGCGCTCCTCGATAAATTTCAATACCGACGAGAACTCGTACTGCGTCGGCGAGATGTATCCCTTTCTTGCGTAGGGCGAGACTACGAGCAGCGGCACCCGAGGTCCCAAGCCGAAGGCATCCCCTTGAGGAGGAGCGACGTGGTCGTAGTCGCCGCCGAAGTCATCCCAGATGATGAAGACGGCTGTTGAGCTCCACAAGGAAGGATTGTTCATGAGCGCGTTCAGCTCCGAAACGGTCGCATTTTCACCTTCACAGGTGCTCTGGACGGGGTGCTCACTCTGCCATTGCGGCGTGATAATCCAGCTGACAGAAGGCAGCTGGTTGTTCTGCACGTCGGTGATGAAGTTTCCGGTATCAACGACCTTGCTCCAATCGGGGCCGTTGCGAACATCGCTGATGGCATCGAAGGTAGACCAGATATAGGCGGGGTCGGTGTTCGGAGGTGCGTAGTACTTCCAACTGACGCCCGCGTTATCGAGCGTCTTGGCCATGGTATTGACGCCGGCGAAGCATGGGAACTGGGTGGTGATGACGCCGTTCGGCTGGAGCACTCGGACAAGCGTCTGGTCCTCTTCGGTATTTGGGGCATCGCATCCCCAGCTGTAGGTGGTCAACGTGTGAAATGGATTGTCGATGACTCCGAAAGAATCCGCCGCAATGGTGTAGAGATGGTTCGGGAAACTCGGTCCATGAAGCGAGGAGAACATCCTCGCTCCGAGAGCGAAGTGCCGGGAGTATGAAAGGTAATTCGGGATGTCGGTGGCAAGGAACTGGCGGCAGGCGAGAAGGTCGCCATCTTCATCTCCGGTGGTGAGGTTACCCAGGTTAATCAGGTCGAATTGGTTCATCTTGCCCTTGTTCATGGCGAGAATAGCCGCCGCCCAACTGTGGTCGATATCGTGTGGATATCGATCGGCGGCGCGGGCCATTGGGACCGTCTGTCCAGTCGAAAGCTTGCATGATTTCGTGCCGTAGGTCGCATTGAAGGCGCCGAACATATTGTCGTAGGTTCGGTTTTCCTTGATCAGGAAGACGACGTGATTGATTTTCTGAATCCCGGATGGCGCGCCGCTTGGTTGTGCGTTGGCGAGGGGGACGGCGGAAAGAAGCAGGCAAGCGAGTCGTTGGGAATTCGTCACGGAAAACCTCCAACAATGCGGCAAACGCAGCGGAAGATTTCATGCTGACTCGGTTGGTGCAGGAAGTCAAATGAAGGTGTCGCGGAGCTTCGGAGTCGAGCGCTCACGATCATTACTGGCAGGGTTGACCACCGGTATCGTTCCGCGCCGCATCCAAGTTTAGGGTCTAGAATAGAGACACAAAGGAGGTTTATATGCGCATTGGAAAATACGAGGGGTCGGACGGTACGGCGGGCACAGCAATCACTTTTTTAATGATCGGGCTTGGCGTTGGCGCCGCCCTCGGTCTGTTACTCGCTCCGAAGCCTGGACGACAGTTACGGAGAGACCTGCGGCGGTCCTATGACGACGCCCTGGAAACCGCCTCCGAGTGGACGGACGAAGCGAAAGACCGTTTTGAAGAAGTGGTCGAGAAGGGCTCTGATTTAGCCGATGAACTGCGGTCCAAGGCCAAGCCGATCAGCGACTTGTTGCGACGGTCGTAGATTGGGTCGGTCGTAGATTGGGTCGGTCATCGTTGATGGTCGTTAGTCGTTGGCAAGCCGGTCTACGGTTCGGGTTGAGTTTCGTCTTCGAGCGTTCGTTTCTTCTTATGCACGCTGCGGATGACAATTCCCACTGAGACGCGGAAGTTGTCCTGCTTCTGCTTGGGTTGCAGTGGAAAGGCGGTGCGGGTCTGCAGGTAGTCGGCCTTGAACCGCAATGCGAAACGCTGATTGATTTTGAAGTCGGCGCCGCCGCCGGCCAATAACGCCAGGCCTGAGCCTACCTCCGTGAAGGTCTGCCCCTGCGCGACCGCCTGGCCCCGTGTGCCCCCATGTCCGAACATGAGCTCGCCAAACGGCGTCCAGCGTTCGTACTTGCGACGGGAAAATTGCGCGCCAAAAAGAACGTTGTACTCTCGAGTCTTCACGTCGAACGTGCAGCCTGGGGTGTTGCAGAAAGTCTGGCCCGATGGAAATGGCGCGGGCACCGCTCCTGGGATCTTGGAGGTTCCGAAGTATTGGCCACCTTCCACCACGAACCCCAGCCAACTGGTCGCATTCAGGGCCAGGGAAGCGTCCCAACCAGGCAGGCCCGCCCAGTGTCCGGAGTTAAAGAGACCGGCTTCGGCGTACGAACCGCCGGCAAAGAGTTCGAAGCGCGGGAACTGGACCGGAGGCGCGGGGGTTGCGGTTCGAGTTGGAGTTGGAATCGGAACGGTCTCGGGGACGGGCGGGACTTGATCTGTAGTGGGAGCTGGAGTTGGAGCCTGCGTTGGGGCCTGCGCCCACGACATCGCACACAGCGCAGCTACTCCGGCTAAAACTCCCAGGTATTTCCTCACGATTCCTCCTCGAAACTAATTTCGGTGCCCAGCCCCTAAAGGGGCGTCTGATTTTCGGCTTGCGGTATCGCTGAAGCGATACCCTGATACGAATCCCGCTTTGCTGCAGCGATGTCCTGATACGAATCCATTGCGGTGCTCTGGAAACTCGGTGCTGGCTACTGAGTTCGGGGTACTGGTTTTCCGAAAGCCGTATTGTAGTGAAGCCGGATATCTCCGCATGTTCCCTGCTCGGGCGAATAGACGACGCAGGTATCAAAGGGCCGCGAATAGACGTGCAGAGTCACCGCGCGCTGGTTCGCTTCCCGCGGATTCACCACCCGGTGCACCGGCTCCCGCGGATCGACGGCGCATGGGTTGGCCGCCGTCAACTCCACCGTGTTAGATGCTAGCAACCGGCACTTGCCCGTCTTGATATCCTCAAATCCGACGTGAAAATTTTCGACCAGCAGTTTTCCCGCCGGCGCCGCCATCCAGCAATTCTGGCCGCGATGATTGTGCACTGAACTGGTCTGGCCAACCTCCCAGCAGATGGCGATTAGTTCGTAGAGGTCTGTTTTGTCGATGAGGTTGCGCGTGTAGTGTTGCCGGTCCCAGGTCAAATAGGGCGCGAGACTGGCCTCGTCGACGGGCAAGTTCGCGAGCAAGGACCTGATCTCTTCCGTTTTATCGAAGGCTGAAGCGGGGAACTCGCGAAGTTTCCTGATCACCTCGCCAATCGGGACCCGGGGCGGTGCTGCCTGTTCACTCATGGATGTCTTCGACTTGGACGTGCTTGACAAACTATTGAGTATACCGTGTGCGGGGGGCGCTCACGTTGGCGGGTCTCGCGACTAGGTCAAAGGCAAGGTCAAAGGCCGCGGGCGGGGGCGCCCGCGCCACTCAATCTTACACACACACTCTATACAATGAACGGAGTCCATGGAAATCAAGCTGACTGAAACCGAAGCGCGGGTGCTAGGGTCGCTGATCGAGAAGGACATCACTACGCCGGAGTATTATCCCCTATCGCTGAACGCGCTGGTGAATGCATGCAACCAGAAGACGAATCGCGATCCGGTCATGCAGTTGGACGAAGACGCGGTGCGCGGCGCGCTGGACGGCCTCCAGGAGCAGCGCATGGCTGGACCCGCGCGGGACGCCGATAGCCGCGTGACCAAATACGAGCAGCGGTTGCAGGAGGTGTTTAACTTCACGCGTGCGGAGATTGCAGTGCTGTGCGTGCTGCTGCTGCGCGGTCCGCAGACGCCGGGCGAATTGCGTGGACGCGCCGAGCGCATGCACCGCTTTGAAGCGCTGGAGGATGTGCAATCGGCGCTGCAGAAGTTGATGCAGCGCGAGCCGGCGCTGGTGAAGGTTCTGGCGCGGCAGCCGGGGACGAAAGAATCTCGGTATGCGCATTTGCTGGCTGGGGACGTGGTGGACGTGGAAGCGCCTGTGGCGGGCGCGCCGGTTGGGCGCAATCCGGCGGATGCGGAGCGCATCGCGCGGTTGGAAGAGGAAGTGGCGGAGTTGAGGCGGGATGTTTCGGAAGTGAAGGATCAACTGGAGAGATTCCGGAAGCAGTTTGAATGAAAACCAACGCCGAGACACCGCGCCGAGAAAAATCAAAACCTTAACCACAGGGGGCACTGGGTCGCACAGGGTGCCACAGGGGAATGCATCGAAATTTATCGGCGAGCTTCTTCTCGGCGGTGAAGATTTACAGCACCCGTTCCTGCGCATAGCCCGCTGCGCCCAAGGCCGAGATGATTTCAGCGATATGGTCGGGGCCTCGGGTTTCCATGGTGATTTCTATTGCGGTCTCTCCCAGACCTACGCCGTGGTATGCGCGGTCGTAGTCGGTCTCGACGATGTTGGCACGATGCTCGGCCAGAATCGACGTGAGGCGATTGAGCGCGCCGGGATAGTCGGGCAGGTGGACGCGCAGACGGACGAGGCGTCCATCTTTGACGAGGCCGCGCTCGATGATCCGTGAGAGCAACGTGACGTCGATGTTTCCGCCGCATACCAGCACGGCAACTTTCTTCCCCACCAATGGCACTCTGCGGTTGACCAGAGCTGCTAGTGCTGCTGCACCCGCTCCTTCGGCTAAAGTTTTTTCGCGCTCGAGCAGCAGAAGGATGGCATTGGCGATTTCTTCTTCTTCGACGGTGACGATGTCGTCCACATACTTCTGAACCAGCGGCAGGGTGCGATCGCCAGCGCGCCGGACAGCGATGCCATCCGCAATAGTGGAAGCCGCCTTAAGCGTCACGGGCTTGCCTTCGGCAACGGCAACCTTCATCGACGGCAGGCGCGAGGGCTGAACTCCGAAAATCTGAATTTTGTGATTCGACTCTTTCAGCGCGCAGGCGATGCCGCCAATCAGGCCTCCGCCACCGATGGGGACGACGACGGCTTCGAGGTCGGGATGCTGCTCGATGAGCTCCAGACCGATGGTGCCCTGTCCGGCGATCACGGCGTCGTCATCAAAGGCATGCACGAAGGTGAGGTGCTCGGCCTGACTGCGGCGAAGGGACTCTTCGAAAGCTTCGTCATAATTCGCACCGTGCAGAACTACATCAGCTCCGTAGCCGCGCGTGGCCGAGACCTTGATGAGAGGCGTGGTCAAGGGCATACAAATCTGGGCGCGGATGCCGAGCTTGCCGGCGTGGTAGGCCACTCCCTGCGCGTGGTTTCCGGCCGAGGCCGCGATTACGCCCTGGGCGCGTTCTTCGGGGCTGAGGGAGAGTAATTTGTTCAGCGCGCCGCGTTCCTTGAAAGCGCCGGTGCGCTGGAGGTTGTCGAGCTTCAGATAGACCGTATTGGCGGTGGACTCCGAAAAGGTCTCCGAACGCGCGCAGGGAGATAGGTAGATGGAGCTGCGAATACGGCGCAAGGCCGACTGGATGTCGTTGAGAGTAATCATTTTCTGACTGCGGGTACGGATGCACGGATTGAAACATATTACCTGAAGGCGCGATTTGGCTCCCCGTAGAGACGGGGGGTGCCGCGGCTCCGGGCGTGCAACATGGACGCGTCCGAAGACGGGGCGAGCCCCGTCTCTACAGCGAAAGAAACGAAAGGGAGTACGGGTAACAGGTCCAGGTACAACTTCCGTAATGGCACTTTAGGACAGGGGCCATCCCTTTCGAAACCTATGCAACCGTGAAAAAGCCCGTCAGAATGGGGTTTTAGAGGAGTTCACCCCCTGGGACTCATGCCTACATCGACTGGTACCGCTCTCGCATCCATTCCCGTCCATCGAAAGTCGGTTGCGCGCGTCGCGCTGTTTGACTTGCCTGCGGCGTCGGCGCAACTGGTGACGGAGTGCTTCCGGCAATCTGGAATCGAAACAGTCCTGATTCCGCGTGAACAAGCGGATCGACTGCAACGCGAAAAGTTCGAGGCCTGCGTGTTGCCCCTCGGAGAACGAGCCAGCAGCATCATCGAGCTGGCGAGAGGATCGGCCTCTAACGCCCGGATCATCATTTACGGGCTGGGCGGAAGCGCGCAGGATGCCATGCGTTATTCGAAGTTTTGCCTCAACGCGGTGTTTCACGAACCGCTGGAGCGGTCGTCGGCGATGAAGCTAGTGCGCTCGACTCGAATGTTGGTGCTGCACGAATTCCGCCGCTACGTGCGGGTTCCGGTTATGACAGAGGTGGGAATCGTGATGGCCGACGGTGGACGCATAACCGCGACCAGCCAGGAGATCAGTTCGGGGGGAATGTCACTCAAGGGCCATCACGTGCCCGAACTGGCAAGTCTGGTGGAAGTGTCGTTCTCTTTGCTGACGCTGCCGCGCGTCTGGGTGCGCGGACACATTACGTGGAAGAAACCCAACAAGAGCTTCGGGGTTCGCTTCGACTCGACCGACGAACGGCGGCATCGGCTGAAAGAGTGGATCGTGGCATATCTGGAAGCGTAGGAAACCAGCTGTCAGCCTTCAGTCTTCAGTCTTCAGTTAAACCTTTCCTTCCCGGCTACAATGTTCGCGTGAACTCTTCTTCCGCCCTTGTCGAGCCTGAACAGCCTTCCGTTTTGGAAATGCGTCGATTCTCGTTGCGGCAGAGAATTCTTTTGTGGCTCATCAGCTGGGCTAGTTATCTGGCGATTTCGCTGATCGGTCCGACTCTCCGGTATTCAATATCGTTTGAAGAGCCGCCTTCGACGCCCGACGCTACTTTCGAAAAACCTGTGATTTACTCTTTCTGGCACCGGGCCGTGTTCGCCAGCACTTGGTTATGGAGAAAGAGCGGGATCGCGGTTATGGTGAGCCGCAGCTTCGATGGCGAATTCATCGCGCGGATCATTGAGAGACTTGGCTTCGTCACGGTGCGAGGATCGAGCAGCCGCGGCGGCGCGAGCGCCCTGCTCGGATTGAAAAGCCAGTTGGAGCAGGGGTTTTCGGTGGCCTTTACGATTGACGGTCCGCGGGGACCGAAATATGTCGCCAAGCCGGGCCCGGTGCTACTGTCGCGGGCCAGCGCGGTGCCGATGGCGGCGTTCTATGTGGCGCTCAGCGATGCCTGGGTGTTGAACACCTGGGATGCGATGATGATTCCGAAGCCATTTTCGAAGGCGCTGGCGCGCCTCGGCAGCAAGATGCTGGTCCCCGCGGAAGCTGACGAGGCGCAGATGGCTGAGTATCACGCGAAGCTGCAGGCTGGGCTTGAACGGGTCACTCGGTTCGCCGAGGAGAACGTTGGGCGCGTCGGATCGCCGGAGTTTCCTGTAATCAAGAATTAGAGATCCAGAGTGGAGAGGCGGCTCTCGGGCCACGGGTGAACCCTTCGGCTTCGCTCAGGGCAGGCTCGCGAGACGCCGTCGCTCCATTGGCAGTACGAAGTGCCGTTTGACTTTGTCTCGCAGTGCCCGGTAGATTTAGCGGGCTGCTGCTTTTTGTTCTTTCTCAAAATTAGGTTCGCGCATGATCGTAGGCCAGCTACACGTTGGCCTATGGGAAGCGGGTGCAAATCCCGCGCTGCCGCGCAACTGTAAGCGAGGACATCGCAACCGGTCACTGGGGAAATCTGAAAAGGAAAACCCGGGAAGGCCGGTTGTAGTAACCGGATGCTGGGCCAAAAGCTCATTCGAGCGGAAGCCACATCCTGACTCGCCAAGCCAGGAGACCGGCGTGAACCATCACCTAAAACCCTTTCGCGTGTAAAGGAGGATGGTATGCGTCAGTCTGCTTTTCTGCTGGTGTTTTTCTTCTCTGTTTCTGCGGCGTTTATTTCTACGGCGTCGGCCGCGGACCCCCACATCGAACTCCACATCAAGGTTGTTGATCCGCACTCGGCGGCGGTGGCTGGGGCGCAAGTGTCGATCTATCGGGAGGGCGAGCGACAGGGCGAGGCCAGTCCGCTGCAGGTTCGAAGCACGTCCGGTGAAGGCGAGGCCATATTTCATTTGGACAACGCTACCGGTCTGCGGGCACAGGTTCTGGCTCCGGGATTCGCCGTGGCCTGGTCGGATGTGGAAAACGCTTCGTCATCAGCAACGCCGATCAAGCTTCAAATAGCGCTTCAAATAGCGGCCGCTTCAGAGACTGTGGTGGTGAGCGCGACGCGCACGCCGGCGCCCGAGCAGGAAACGGCCAGCAGCGTGTCGCTTTTAAGCGGCGCTGCGATGGAGACCATGCAGCCGACTTCCGGCGCGGACGCTCTGCGCTTTCTGCCCGGAGCTGTCGTCAATGTGGCCGGCCAGCGCGGTGGGCTCGGGTCGCTATTCGTGCGGGGCGGAGACTCCCGCTACAACAAGGTGCTGATCGACGGTGTGCCTGTAACCGATCCCGGGGGCACGTTTAACGGTTCTACTGTGCCCCTGGCAGAGACCGACCGCTTGGAATTCTTGCGCGGCGCGCAGAGCACGCTTTACGGGTCCGACGCGATGACCAGCGTGGTGCAAGTCTTCACCCGCAACGGAACTACGGAAACCCCGGAGCTTCGCTTCGGCGCCGATGGCGGCACTTTCGGAACGGCGCATGGATTTCTTTCGCTCGCGGGAGCGCGGTCGCGCTTTGACTACGATTTATTCGCCGACCAATTCAACACCAACGGGCAAGGTCCGAATGCGGATTACACCAATGCGCTGCAGGGCGGTAATGTGGGCGTGCAATTGAACCAGCGCGTGCAGTTTCGGGTGCGGGCGCGGCACTCCAATAGCCGCACAGGTGTTCCGGGAGAATGGGATTTCAATGGCCAGCGCCTGCTGGCGCCCGACATTGATCAGCGCGCGCGTGCCAACAATTTTCTGGCCAGCGGAGAATTGCTGATCTCAGCTCCTGCCCGGTGGCAGCACCGGCTGACGGGTTACGAATACAACACGCGGCGGCTTAATGAGGACGATGTCCCGGATCGCAGCTGTCTCGCTCCGCCCTTTGATTGTCCGTTCCTGGCCACGGCGCATATTAATCGCGCCGGATTCCTCTATCAGGGTGACTACATGCCGCGCAGTTGGGCGCAGACGACCGTCGGATACGAGTTCGAGGACGAGAATGGCAAGTTCCTCACCTCTTCCGGGCCGCCGTTTCCGTTTAGTCAATACACCACGGGCGTGCGTCTCAACCACGCGGCATTCGTCCAACAGCGGTTGACTTGGAAGCGCCTTTCCGCGGTTGCGGGCGTCCGGTACCTGCACAGCAAAACCTCCAGCAGCGTCGTGCCTGAGGTTGGGCGCACAAGCAAGGTTGTGCCACGCGTGGCACTTACTCTGCTGGCGGTAAAGGGAGGCGAGACTTTTTCGGGAACGCGGCTCCGCTTTACGTATGCGTCCGGTATCAAGGACGCGCGCTTTGAAGAATTGTTTGTTTCCGAACCTCCATCAATCCTGGCAAATCCCCATCTGAAGCCGGAGAGGAACCGGGCGTTCGAGGCGGGATTCGACCAGGGCCTCTTCGGCGGGAAGTATCAACTGTCAGGCGTTTACTTCAACAACCTGTTCCGTGATCAGATTGATTTTGCGATCACCGATCCGAACACATTTGCAGGACAATATCAGAACATCGACGAGTCCATGGCCCACGGCGCAGAAGTGCAGCTTATGGGAAAGCTCGGTTCGCGGCTCTCTCTGACCAGCGCCTACGTGTACACGTCTTCGCAGATTCTCGTGCAACCGTTCGCGTTTGATTCGCTGCATCAGCCGGGGCAACCGCTGCTACGCCGTCCCAAGCATTCGGGAAGCGTTCTGCTGACCTACCTGGGATCTCGCTGGGGAGCAAATCTGGGTGGGAGCTTTGTCGGCCGGCGGCCGGACTCGGATTTTTTGGGATTCAACATTGATCACGCGGCGGGCTATGCTCGCGTCGATCTTGGCGGATGGTATGCGATCAATTCGCGAGTTACGGCATACGCGAATGTCGAGAACGCGCTCAACGATCACTACAACGAGGTGGTGGGATATCCGGCGCTGACGGCGAACTTTCGCGCGGGCGTGAGGTTTCGGATCGGAGGGGAGTAAAAGGTATCAGCGATGCTGATACGATCTCCGGAATGAATCCGGTCGTTCTTTACTTCGCATCCGGGGACTCACTTTACGCAGGAGCAGGCTTGCTCCTGCCGTAGTCATTTCGCGCTACTTAAACCAACCCCGCTGGTTGCGCTTGCGAAACCTGGCTGCGTGGCTGGGATTGGCGCTGATGGTGATGGCTTGCCCGCCGTTCTCGTGGACAATTGATGCGATCTTCCTCGCGGCGTTTGTGCTGTGGCTTATTGTGGCGAACCAGTGGCTCGGTTGGCCCGGGATTGAATGGCGTTCCTGGTCGGCCGCGGTGTTGCTGGTTGTAGTCCTGACGCTCATGGCCTCCGAACTTCCTCGCCGGAGAATGCCAGCGATAGTGGGCATTCCGAGCGATCATCTGGTGGTTATCGGCGATTCGATTTCTTCGGGTATCGATCCGCACGTTCCGGCATGGCCAGTTGTCATGCAGCAATCGACCAGTGTGCCGGTGAAGAATCTCTCGCGACCTGGAGCTCAAGTGGCTGAAGGACAAGATATGGCGGGGAATGTTACGCCGGATGACCGCCTCGTATTGATCGAGATCGGCGGGAATGATCTGCTTGGCGGCGAACCGTCCATCACGTTCGAGAAAAACCTCGACGCAACGTTATCAAAGTTGGCGATGCCAGGGCGCACGATGGTTATGTTCGAATTGCCATTGTTGCCACACAAGATCGCGTATGGACAAATTCAGCGGCGTCTGGCCGCAAAGCACGGTGTCTGGCTGATTCCGAAACGATGTTTCGCTGAGGTCATCGGTGGCGCAAATGCGACCTCTGACGGACTGCATCTTTCCGAATCAGGCGCTCGTCGCATGGCAACGCTGGTGGCAATGGTTCTTTCACCAGTGTTGAAAGCTCGTCCGGCGGGGGCACGCGGGTGACAACGGGACTCTACCGACGGCTGCCGGCTGTCTCTTTCGGCTGGTCGTCGGATTGAAGATCATCCGCACCTGCGGGCATGCGCGGTGGAGTCGGTGCTCCTCCGCCGTTGTACCGGTTACGTACCTCGTGGAGTTTCTCCACTTCTTTTTCACCGAGCGGTTGCTCGTTGCCGAGCAGGTGCGTGACCAGTGCGATCTTCGCGAAGTGCTCCACAGTTTCCATTTTCATGTAGGCGCTTTCGAGCGACGACCCGAACGTCACGACCCCGTGATTCGCCATCAGGATGGCGTCATGGTGCGGAATCAGCGGCTCAAGGGCATCGGTCAGCTCGGGCGTCCCCGGAGTGCCGTAGCGGGCTAGCGGGATCGAGCCCAGTCCAACGACGACCTCGCAGACCAGCGGACGGTTCAGGTCGTAACCGGACGCGGCAAAACCGGTGGCGGTCGGCGGGTGGGCGTGGACGATGCCTTGCACGTCGGGGCGCAGGCGATAGATCAGCAGGTGCATGCCGATCTCGCTCGAAACTCTGCGCTTACCGGCGAGGCGTCTTCCGTCCATGTCTACAATCACCATGTCGGACGTGCGCATCCTGCCTTTGCTGATACAGGTGGGAGTCACCAGCAGACGTTCTTCGTCGAGACGGACAGATAGATTCCCGTCGGTGGCTGCAACAAAACCGTTTTCGTGCAGCAGGCGGCCGAACTGCACAATCGCTATACGATGCTGGCGGTCATTGATTCTGGCGGTCATTGATTCTGGGATTCTGGCGGTTCTGGCCATCGGGAAATCCTTGCGCCGCCATGTTACAGCAGGCCTTGGAAGCCTTACAACCACTAGAAGGTCAAAATATGTAAAGAGATAAGGAGACGAATTCCCATAAACGGAGCGGCGGCTTCGACTCCGCCCTCAAACCCTATAATCTCCTCGATGCTTGTCTCGGACTTCCAGTATGATCTGCCGCCCGATCGCATTGCGCAGGAGCCGTTGGCGGACCGCGCAGGATCGCGCCTGCTGCACCTGAACCGGCGGAACCTGAATCGGCTTAACAACGATCGGCCTGGAAGTTGGCAGGATCGGAGGTTTCGCGAATTCCCTGAGTTACTGCGGTCAGATGACCTGCTAGTCCTCAACAATACACGGGTGTTCCCGGCCCGGCTCTACGGCCACCGTAGCGGACAGCGCGCCCAGCCTCTCAGCCCGCACAATCCGGCGGCACGAGATTTTCTCCGCGGGCGGATCGAGGTTCTGCTGACACGCCAGGTGGCGGAGGATCCGAATGAGTGGGAATGCCTGGTACGGCCCGGGCGGAAGATCGGAATCGGCGAAAAACTCTACTTTGAGGGACCACCCGGCTCTCCGCCCGACGCCCCATCCGAACTTGAAGCCGAAGTTACGCAACGTGGGAGTTTTGGGGAGCGGCGCATCCGATTCGCCCCCGTCCCCGATTTCTTTGTGCGAGTCGAACGCATTGGACACGTGCCGCTTCCGCCCTATATTCACCGCGAAGACGATCGGGCAGCAGACCGGGATCGCTACCAGACTGTATACGCCCAGACACGGGGTTCGGTCGCAGCGCCGACGGCCGGCTTGCACTTCACGCCCAAGATCCTCGAGCAGATTCGTGCCCGCGGGATTGAAATTGCCGAGATCACGTTGCACGTCGGCCTGGGCACGTTTCAGCCGGTACGAGTAGAGAGAGTGGAAGATCACAGGCTCCACCGGGAGTGGTACGAGATTCCAGTGGAGGCGGCTCGAGCTATCAACTTGGCGAGAGCCGAGGGGCGGCGGGTGGTGGCCGTCGGCACAACCACGGTGCGCACCCTAGAGTATGCTGCGGATCGCGCGGGCGGAGATCGCATAGAGGCCGGGCGCGGCGAGGCGGATGCGTTTATCTACCCAGGCTATCAATTTCGCATTGTCGATGCCCTGCTGACAAATTTTCATCTGCCGCAATCCACCCTGCTGATGCTGGTGTGCGCGCTGGGCGGGAAGGAGTTTGTAATGGACGCTTACCGGCATGCGGTCGAGGCCGGGTACCGGTTCTACTCATATGGAGATTGCATGTTCGTTGAGTAAGCATCTTGTGGGGAAACTCCAATCTCCGACCGCAGCGCCTGAACGTGCCCATGACGAGGCACTTACGGCATCGCTAAAGCGATGCCCTGATACGAATCGCACCTTGATACGAACCGTCCTTGCACTATGGATCAGGATCTTAGTGCGACCGCCGAACGCCTGCCGCGTGATCGAAAACGTATGTAAACTTGTTGCAGGTTGATCCAGCCACTCATACATCGCCGCCTAGTGACGATTGCAGTCTTGGTTCTGAGCCTAGCCCTCACCGGGCAGGCCCAACGCAAGACTTCCCCCGCAGCCGCGCCACCCGCCAAGTCCCCCACGCACAACGAAGATCCTCAGCTTTACCGCAATTCCACTTTCGGATTCCGCTTTCAAATTCCCTACGGCTGGGTGGATCGCACCAAGGAGATGCAAGAGGGCAATGAGGCTGGTAAGGCTGAAGTCCTGCTCGCCATTTTCGAGCGCCCGCCGCAGGCCACCGGAGACACCATCAACTCCGCCGTCGTGATCGCCTCCGAGAGTATGGCGTCCTATCCCGGATTGAAGAAAGCCGAAGACTACCTCGGCCCGCTCACGGAACTCGCGACCTCCAAAGGCTTTAAGGTCGAGGGCGAGCCGTATGCGCTGGAAGTTGAGTCGCGGCAACTGCTGCGCGCTGATTTCAGCAAGCCGCTCAGCGTCGAGACGATCACCATGCGCCAGTGCTCGCTGGTGATGCTAGCCAAGGGCCAGATCGTCTCGTTTACCTTCGTAGCCGGCAGCGAAGACGCGCTAGACGATCTAATGGACGGACTCCATTTCGTCGCTGCAAAATCACACTAAAATTCCCGTACAGACGCGGCTTGCCGGGTCTGGCCGCCACCACCCGAAACCATGTCCCTAAGAGCAACAAAAAACGCAGTTTATCGTCTCGATTCCGACCCCAAAACGAGCGATTTTTGTGCTAAAATAAACACAGCTCCGGTGACAGCTAAATAGCAGAAAATTCAATAAGTTGAGGTCACCCGAGCAGTCCCGAATCGGCCCTTCAGTCAGGTGTCCGATCCGGCGTTCTCCACGGAGCAGAATGGCTACCAAAGAATTGCAAGCCGAAGTCGTTGATGGCAAGAGCGTTGACGCGAAGAGCGTCGAGGCTAAGAACGACGCGAAGAACAAAAACGGCAAAGTCGTCACCAATGGAGACTACACCGCCGACTCGATCAAAGTCCTCGGCGGCATGGAAGCGGTGCGCAAACGTCCCGCGATGTACATCGGTTCGACCGGCGAGCTTGGTCTGCATCACCTGGTGTATGAAGTCGTGGACAACTCGGTGGATGAAGCGCTCGCCGGCCACGCCGACAAGATCGAAGTCACCATCCACCTCGACAACTCCATTACCGTGGTCGACAACGGGCGCGGCATTCCCGTCGACAACATGGACATCGACGGCGAAAAAATTCCCGCCGCGCAAGTCGTAATGACCACGCTGCACGCGGGCGGCAAGTTCGACAGCAACTCCTACAAAGTTTCCGGAGGATTGCATGGCGTCGGAGTGAGTTGCGTCAACGCGCTCAGCGAAGAACTCGATCTCGAAATCTGGCGCGACGGTTTCACTTGGGAGCAGACTTACTCGAAAGGTGAGCCCACCAGCAAACTGAGAAAAGCCGGCGCCGCCAAAGTAAAGACAGGCACCAAGGTTCACTTCGTGCCCGACAAAACTATTTTCACCACCACCATCGAATACAACTTCGATACGCTCTCGCAGCGCCTGCGCGAATTGGCGTTCCTGAACAAGGGCCTGGTCATCACGCTGACCGACGAGCGCCAGACCGATTCGAAGACCAGTGAAGCCAAGCGCACCGAGTTTAAGTACAACGGTGGCATTGCCGAGTTCATCAAGCACCTCAACCGCGGCAAGCAGACGCTCCACGACAAGCCGATCTACATGGAAGCCGACAAGGAAGACGTGCACATCGAGATCGCGCTTCAGTATAACGACGCCTACTCGGAATCCGTTTTCAGTTTTGCTAACAACATCAACACCGTCGACGGCGGCACACATCTCTCCGGCTTCCGCACCTCGCTGACCCGCACCATCAACTATGCCGGACAGCAGATGGGCCTGTTCAAAGACGTAAAGGAAAATCTCACGGGAGACGACGTCCGCGAAGGCCTGGTGGCTGTGATCAGCGTAAAGCTGCCGCAACCTCAGTTCGAAGGCCAGACCAAGGGCAAGCTGAATTCCGACATCGCCGGCATCGTCCAGGCCGTGGTCAATGAACGCCTGGGAGGGTTCTTCGAGCAGAACACCGCCGTGGCCCGCAAAATTATCAACAAAGCAATCGACGCCGCCCGCGCCCGCGAAGCCGCGCGTAAAGCCCGCGACCTGACCCGCCGCAAAGGCGCGCTCGATGGCGGAGGACTTCCCGGCAAACTAGCCGACTGTTCCGAGCGCGATCCCAACCGCTGCGAGCTTTTCCTGGTAGAAGGAGAATCCGCAGGCGGCACTGCCAAACAGGGCCGCGACCGCCGCTTCCAGGCCATCCTCCCGCTAAAGGGAAAGATTTTGAACGTGGAGAAAGCGCGCTACGACAAGATGCTGGCGCACGAAGAAATTCGCGCCATGATCACCGCGCTCGGCACCGGCATCTCGAAAGAAGACTTCGATCCCACCAAAGTACGCTACGGCAAAATCATTCTGATGACCGACGCCGACGTGGACGGCTCGCACATCCGCACCCTGCTGCTTACGTTCTTCTTCCGCCACATGCAGGATCTGATCAAGCGCAACAATGTCTACATCGCGCAGCCGCCGCTATTCGGCATCAAGAAGGGCAAGTCGCACCAGTACATCAAGGACGAGCGCGAATTCGTCAAGGTGATGGTGAAGCGCGCCTCCGAAGGCCTCATCATCCGCTATGGAGAAGGCGCGGCCAAGCTCGAAGGCGCAGCCTTGACCAAGTTCATCACCGTGCTGAACGAGTATCTGGGATTCCTCGACAAGCTGAACAAGCGTATTCGCGCCGAGGAAATCACCGCGCTACTGCCGAGACTCGATCTGGCAAAGCGCGTCGACTTCGAAGGCGACAAAAAGACTCCGCCAAAGAAGATCGAGAAGCTCGAAAAAGAACTCAAGCGCCTGCAGAAAGACTTGAAGCTGAAGAGCGTCGAAACGCGCTTCGACGAAGAACATAATCTTTGGGAAGTGCATTTCGTGAATTCGCAGGGCGCCGAGCACGTCATCAATTGCGAACTAGCTTTATCCCCGGAATCGCGCCAACTCCTCGCCAAGTTCAAGCAGATTGAGCAGTATCTGGAGCCTCCGTTTGTGGTCGAGAGCGTGGTCAAACCCGCTAAGACGAAGGCCAGCGCGAGTGATGACAAGAATGAAGACACCAACGAAGACGAAGGCGAGAACAATAACGGAGACGAAAGCGAAAATTTGAGCGCCGCCGAAAAAGAAGAGGCCGAGAAGCTGCAAAAGAAATCCGGCAAAGCGTTAGCGGTTAGAGGAAGAGCGAAAGAGCCCGAGATCGTCGAGAAACATACCGCCCGCGAACTCTTCGACTACGTCCTGAACGAGGGCCGCAAAGAGTACATAGTCCAGCGCTACAAAGGCCTCGGAGAAATGACCGCCGAGCAGCTCTGGGAGACCACCATGGATCCCGAGCGCCGCACCCTTCTGCAAGTCCGACTCGAAGACATTGCCGAGTGCGAGACGATCTTCACGACGCTGATGGGCGAGGACGTGGAAGCCCGCAGAAAGTTTATCGAAGACAACGCGCTGGACGTGAAGAACCTGGACATCTAGCTCGTGTAGGGCGGGCGCCCCCGCCCTTGCTTTTGGTTGTGTGGGGACGGGCGTTGCCCGTCCAAGCCGAGGGAGGCTCGGCGGATGTTTTGCGGTCAAAAACCCCACCTTCACGCCCTTAAGGCCTTCCAACGCAAGTTTCTGTGCAGTCCATGTTCTCCGGACGAGGACAACATACAGCAATCAGGAACTCTCCGGGAACATGTCTGTTGGCGCCTGTGTCTATTCACTCAATGAAGGAGGCCGATATGGCCATCCGCTGGGGAGTGTTCTCGACCAAAAGCAAAAAGGTCCTGAAGACGGGCTGGCTTATCACCGCCGGAGCACTCGCGCTCTACGTGGGAGTTATTCAACCCCGCGAGCGGGCGCGTGGCATTGCCGCAGAGAAGGCAACCGGCCTCGCCGCCGTCAGCGGAAGCGCGGGTTGGGAGCCAGTCTCGCTGTGGCATCAGACCTCGATCCTCCCACACTTCGCTCGCACTTCTGTTGCGGAAGAGACTGTGGGAGGCGCTTCTGTCGACCGGGCAGTCGTCATGAACTATCTCGTCGCTGCCCCGCCGCCTGGAAACAGCAGCGGCGGCGAGGAAGGAAGCTCGTCCCCGGACCGGAAGCTCGTGCGCACTGCCTCCTTCGGCCTGATTGTGAAGACTCCTTCGCAAACTGCTGAACAGGTCATCCAACTCGCCCAGGGTGTTGGTGGCTTCCTCGTCACATCCAATGTTAACGGAGGCGTTGACGCCACCAGCGCCGCGCTCACCATCCGCGTGCCGGCAGCCAAGTTCGACGAAGTCCACACCCAGATCCGCAAACTCGGACTACGCATAGAAAATGAAAGCATCGAAACGCAGGACGTCACTAAGCAATACGTCGATCAGGAAGCACGGCTGCGTAATCTGCGGGCGCAAGAACAGCAGTATCTCGGCATCCTGCGCAAAGCGGCGAACGTGAAAGACACGCTCGAAGTTAGCGACAAGCTAAACGAAGCGCGCGGCGCAATCGAGGAGAGGCAGGCGGAATTCGAGGCTCTTTCCAAGCAGGTCGAGACCGTGGCAATTAACATCACGCTGCGCGCGGAGGCCGATGCGCAGGTATTTGGTTTGAATTGGCGGCCACTCTATCAATTGAAAATCGCAGCGCGCGATGGGCTGGGCGGACTGGCCGACTACGCTGCTTCCATGATCGCGTTCGTGTTTTATCTGCCGACGGCCTTGCTGTGGTTATTCACGATTCTGGCTGGTGCGGCAATTGGGTGGCGGGTCTTACGCTGGTCGGCGAAAGCCTTGTTTGGATTTCCGAAGGTCGTTCGCGAGCAGCAGGCCTGAGCATACGACGCCGCGGCTGTCTTACTCCGCGGCTTGTCTGTGTTACCCCGAATTACCTTTGTGCCCCTGTCTTCATCGCCCAACGCAAGTTTGTCCTCCCTCCCCGTTCTCTCCACAAGACGCGGCAAGCCGCGCCTCTACGAAGTAGAAGCGACGGCTTCCCCCGGCCATCGCTACCACGAGCACAGGAAAAGGGGACATGCACAAACTTCTCGCCGCGCTTACCCGTCTTACGCTTTTAAGTCTTACGCTTTTCACACTCACACTTTCCGCCGCCGCGCAGGATAACGGCAACACTGCGCCCTCACTCACCATCTACAACCAGAATTTCTTCGTCGCCCGCGATCACCTGACGCTCGATTTGAAACCAGGCACAAACCACATCGACTTTGCCGGAGTCACTGCCCACCTCGAACCCGATTCCGTCATCCTGCGCGACCTCACTGGACGCCCGCTGCAGATCCTTGAGCAGAGTTATCGCGCTGACCCCATCTCCCAGGAAATGTTGCTTTCGTTCTATGAGGGCAAGACGATCGACTTCCAGATACAACGGGGCGAGAAGTTTGAAACTTTCCCCGGCAAGATCATCCGCAGCGGCTACGCGTCCGGCGTGACCTACATCAACGGCTACCCGCAGGGAGTCGCCCCGCAGCCCATCGTTCAGGTCAATGGCGTTCTGCAATTCGGCTTGCCGGGGCAGCCGCTATTTCCCGCGCTCAGCGACGATTCCATCCTTAAGCCGACGCTGACGTGGCAACTCGCGACCACCCAGGCTGGCCGCTCCGAAGCGGAAATTTCCTATGTCTCCGGCGGGATGACCTGGCAGTCCGACTACAACCTCGTCGTCTCCGACGGCGCAAAGAATGCCAGCATGAACTCGCTCGATCTCGTCGGATGGATCACCATGCAGAACCACAGTGGTAAGACGTTCGAAAACGCGCGCATCCGGCTGATGGCTGGAGATGTAAGCAAGCTGCAAGGGTCGGTCAGTCGAAATGCCTATCGTCTGGAGGCTAAGGCCGCCGACATGGCCGCCGCCGCGCCCGTCGTCAGTGAGAAGTCTTTCGACGAATTTCACCTCTACACATTGGAGCGGCCGGCGACGTTGCACGACAATGAAACCAAGCAGGTCGAGTTTGTCCGCGCGACCGGCATACAGTCGCAGCGTCTTTACATTTACGATGGCGCGCAGATCGAGCAATACGGCTACTATTCCCCCGAACAGATCCGCAACGAGCCCGGTTACGGCACGGCTTCGAATCCGAAAGTGTGGGTGATGCAGGAACTGAAGAACTCGGAAGCCAACCATCTCGGTATCGCGCTGCCCAAGGGACGCCTCCGCTTTTACCGTCGCGATACCGACGGCAGCTTGCAATTCATCGGCGAGAACAGCATCGACCACACGCCCAAAGATGAAATGATCCGCGTGTACACCGGCAACGCCTTCGACATCGTCGGCGAGCGCAAGCGCACCAATTTTCACGTTGAGTCCAATCAGCACTGGATGGACGAGACGTTTGAGGTCCGCGTGCGCAACCACAAAAAAGAAGCTGCGAATGTGCGCGTCGTCGAGCACCTTTATCGCTGGACCAACTGGAAGCTCACCGATCAGTCGCACCAATCAAAGAAGCGCGACGCGCAGACCGTCGAATTTCCGGTCGAAGTTGCAGCCAACGGCGAGCAGATCGTGACTTACACCGTGCACTATTCCTGGTAGCGAAGCTCGTGTAGGGCGGGCGCCCGGGGCACAAATCGCCACGGCTCGGCGAAATGTTCCCGCGGATTCGCAGCGATTATTGTAGCTTCGCGTACTCAGCTTTGGCGGCGAGGAGGATGGGGATGTCGGCGTCAGCATCTTTCCACAGCGTGAGGAATTCCTGATAGGCGGCCTTCGATTTGGCCGCGTCGCCCTGCATGGCGTAAGCGCGGGCGAGACCGAGATAGGCGAGCGCGCCGGGGAGGCAATTCCGCACCAGGCCGGGATGGTCCAGGATTTGCTGAAAGGCGGCTGCGGCGGCGCTCCCCTGACCCGCGGCCAGATACGCTTCGCCTCGCTCGTAGGAATAGTTACATGACCTGGCTTCGAATGGCTCTGCCTCGCGAAGCCGCTCGATAGCTTCGGCGGGCTTTTTCGCCGCCAAGGCGATTTGCGCCTCAATCCTCGGCACCCAATATCGACGGATGATTGTGTGCCGGGGAAAACGCTTCGCCAGATCCTGTGCCAGCGTCCGTGCGCGCGTAGCATTTCCAGTGCGAGCCAACACCTCTGCCCCCCACGATTCCACATCTTCGCTCTGCGGAGCCAGTTTCAGGGCAGCGGCAGCTTCCTTGCGCGCGTCGGGCATGTCGCCGAATACCGCTTCGCGCCAGGCGGCCTCAAGATGAAAGGACGCGGCCGCTTCCAGGTCGCCTGCCTGCACGGCGGCCGCCGCAGCGCGGCGAGCAAACTCTCGCGCCGCACGTGTGTGGCCGCGATACGCCTCGGTTTCCGCTTCCAACAAGAAGAACATGTACTGAGTATTTGCCGACTTTCCGTCGAACCAGGCTACCTGTTCAGCCATTCCTTTTGAGTCCCCTTCGGCGAATGCGAGGACATAGAGCTCCCGGCGGAGATAAGAGTCATCGAACCCTCGCGAGACTGCTAAATCGCTGGTCTTATGTGCCTCTGAAAAGTGACCGAGCTTCCTTTCATCGCCTACGAGCCAAGGATAAAAAAAACCACTCTCGGGCCACAGCCGAACGAGTTGCTTGGCGGCCTCTAGGGCTTTCTCATGTTGACCGAGATTCGAGTAAGCAGCGTTCATATGACCCCAAGGAATAGCGTCGCGCGGATTACTCTCGGTCATTTGCTGGTACAGCTCTAGAGCTTTATCCAAATCTCCGAGGACGTAGTCGTAGTAGTCGGCCTGCATGAGCAAGCCTTCGTATCCGCTGGCCCGCTCGCGCAGAGCATAAGCCTTGGTTATGTATTCCTTTGCTCGAGCGGAGTCCCCTAGTCCGAGGTACATTATTCCGGCCGAAGAATAGGCGTGAGCGAAGTTCGGATCGAGTTCAATCGCACGCAGGAAGTGGGAGAGAGCAGCTGAGGCACCCTTGCCCTCTTCCTGGGCCTTCATGCCCAAAGTGAAAGCCTGGAGCGCCTCCAATGAAGGTGTGGTCAACTGTTCCAGCGGCAAATCGGATTTCTGTACCGAGGCCAGCGATTCACCCAGTTCGCCGCGCAGCTTGGTCACCTCGCTGCGCAGAGCATCCAGGACTTTTTCTTTGCTCGTGGCTGTGGTTTGTTCCTGCGCGAGTATATTTCCGTTCGCGCAGTTCACTGCCCTAAGTCCGATGACGTACTCGCTACCAAGGTTCGCAATAGAACCGCCGACATAAGCCTTGCTCTGGCTTCGTTGACAAACCTCGCGCGCGACTTGAGGGGTGAGGCGTGTGTCTGCTGCTTTGGTCATCAGCCGGAGCGTAGAGCTGAGCTTTTCGTCCGAAGCAATGTCCAGGAAAGGCGACTGGCGCAGCGCCACACCGAGTGCGTCCTTCAGTGTGTCGTCAAATATCGCGTCCCCGGTGGAATTGACGAAGTCAGCCAGAACGATGGTGTCCTTGTCGGTGAGTTTCGGCGGGCGATGAAAATAGAAGTAACCGAAAGCAACAAGCGCCGCAATAGCCACAGCAGCGGGGACAATCAGCTTCAAGAGCTTTCCGTGAGAGGGTGTGATGGCGGCTTTCGTTCTCGCCAGCAGCTGTGCCGAATCTGCGTCACGCCTCAATCGCTGCAGATCGGTGCGGATGTCGGCAGCGCTCTGGTAACGCAGTTTGCAGTCTTTCTCCAGGGCCTTGTTGATGATTTCTTCGAGCTTGGGCGGAACCTCGGGATTGATCCGCACCGGAGACACCGGGGGGCGTTCCAGAATGGCGTGGAAGATCATACCTGAGGTGTCGCCTCGGAACGGCAGCTGTCCGGTGGCCATCTGATACAGCACCGCACCGAAGGAAAACAGGTCAGATCGAGCATCCAAATCCTTGCCTTTTACCTGTTCCGGCGACATGTAGGCGACGGTACCAAGAGCCGTACCGGGGCTGGTGAGATGCTCCTCGACGTCGAGGGTCGCGGCGGTCGGATCCGTTCCCGTTACTGGTTTGGGAGAGAGTTTCGCCAAACCAAAGTCGAGGATTTTGGCGTGGCCAAGATCCGTGACGAAGATGTTGGCGGGTTTAATGTCACGATGAACGATTCCTTTGGCGTGCGCGGCATCGAGCGCTTCGGCGATCTCGATGCCCAGCGAGAGCAGCGGGTCCAGTTCCATGGGCCGACTTGCGATGCGGTGCTTAAGTGTGGCACCTTCGAGGAGTTCCATAGCGATAAAGGCTTGAGCCTTCTCTTCGCCGATGTCGTAGACGGTGCAGATGCCAGGGTGATTGAGAGCAGACGCGGCCTGCGCTTCTCGCTGGAAACGCGCCAGGACCTGCGCATCTCGGGCCAGGTCGTCGGGGAGAAACTTGAGCGCCACGAAACGGTGGAGACGAGTGTCTTCGGCCTTGTACACTACGCCCATACCGCCGCCGCCGAGTTTTTCGAGGATGCGGTAGCGGGAGACGGTCTGTCCAGCCAGGGATGCTGATTCCGTCATTTCCGGAAATGTTAGGTTGCTCACAAGAGCAAGTCAACGTGGACGTTCCAGACTTCTGTGACGCCACCTCACCCTGCTTAAACCCAGGTGGCAACCATAAATGATATATGTGGCCATGCTAACCGAACCGATTAACTCCCGATTTGTCGGCAAATCTTCCCTTACCGGATTATGGAAGGTTTGCCCGTTATCCGCCCACGATCAGCAAGCCCTATGCGACATATCGTTTACTAATCTTGCAGTTCAATTCGCGACGCTCTCCCAAGGCGTTTCTCTGACCTAGCCGTGTTCGACGCGCGCCTTTATGTCCGAGTACGCCGCATCGATGAGCCCGCTTAGCGCTGCGGCGTTCGTGGCCGTTCCCGGTCTCAACTTCACATGCCGCATGAACTTGCCGGTGCCTTGCAACAAGCGGGCCGGATCCGGCAGCGCTGCGCCGTGAAAGAACCCCACGTTTACGTGCGAAGTGAATACATTGACGTAGCCGAAGGGCGCATCTCCCAAACATGCTACCGGACAGCCGTCATGCAAAAGTTCCCGGACTTCGTCCCCGCATTTTCGCATCACCTCAAACCACTGATGCGCGATGGCTCCCAATTCACCTGCATGCTCTTTCATCCACGCATCGATGGTGGGATCCCGCTCGACAGCGCCGTTGAATCGCAGCAATTCCGTTCTCATCGTCGCTCCACCCGCAGAGCACGCACCTCAACTAGGTTCAAGCCTGATTTGTGCATGTTTTAAGGTACAAGCACGATGGGTGCCCGCCAAAAGGCCGCCTTCTGATTGCTTGGGTCTAGAACGCTTATTTGACAATCGTATTTGCCCGCCGGGAGGCCGTTGAGGGAAACGCTG
>Ga0210407_10001283_pt1 | contig 24068 bp, 23 predicted proteins | sample IncBWC27MmetaG_FD_150860 | JGI IMG/M metagenome (GOLD analysis project Ga0210407, IMG submission 150860) | Forest soil microbial communities from Barre Woods Harvard Forest LTER site, Petersham, Massachusetts, United States - Inc-BW-C-27-M | ecosystem: Environmental > Terrestrial > Soil >... | reverse complement strand
CTGCTCTGGGGCGATCCTGCCGCAATTCCGGTTCCGCAGGCGGCGTCGAACGGAGAAGGAATCTCCAAATACGACGCGTTCCGTTTGCTGAACAACCGGATAATCGAACAAATTGCAGTACGCAGTGAGTATGCGGACCGCGCCAGCGATAGTACCGCTATTGCCTACTCGCTAGCCAAGTTCTGGATCGATCTGGGGACCTCGCTGTCGGTGTTCCTGGGATGTTACCAGCCGGGATATCGAAGCAGGCAAGAGCCGGTCGAGGACGCGCTCGCGGCGCACAAAGAGATTTTCGGAGCCGAGATGTGCAGCCGGCTCATCTTCCGTTTCCGCAACGCGATGGCGCAAAAGCTCGGCCAGGCCGGATTTCCGTCCGGGGATCCTGCCGGTGAATTCAGCGAGGCGGTTGAGATTGCGCGCGCGACCTGGAACTGGGAGAGCGGCCAATTGATCGGCACAAGCGCGGCAGCGGGCGATTGGCGCGGGATATTCGCGCGCCTGAGCAGTCTCGAGACCGGCGCGCAACGCATTCGCGACTGGGCGCGATTGCTCAGACGTCCATCGCGGCTGCCGGCCCTGGGACCGCGCGCGCTGCTGGCCGCGGCGCGAGCCGGTTCTCTGGCGACGCTGATCTACGGAACGGGGTGCGTCCTTGATTTTTTCTGGGATGAAATCGGATCGGGCACGGGCCGCGGAGAGGAAATCGCCATCGCGCTTTGCCCTGCTCTGAATGTGCGCGCCGACGGCGCGTCCGAACGGCGGCGAATGCTCACCCGAGCCACGCTCGGAGCCTGGGAGAGGCATTTGAGGTTCACCGCCGCATGAGTCACGCGGTCACCATCTCGATTCTCACCTACAAGCGGCACGATCATCTGCTGCGCGCGCTCAAGTCGGCGCTTCAATACGCGGATCAGGTGGCTGAGATCATCGTGGTGGACAACGCGGCCGAGCCGGCACTCAAGCAGCGGCTGGAAACCGACTATCCCGCGGTGCGCTATATCGCGGCGCCATCGAACGGCGGATGCGAGGGTCGCAACATCGGCCTGCGCGCAGCCGGTACTCCAATCGTGATCACGATCGATGACGACGTTGAGTTGTCCAGTCCCAATTGCGTCGCGGAAGTGGAAGCCGCATTTTCGCGAGACCCGCAACTCGCATGCCTCAACTTCACTGTAACTGGTCCTGACGGCCAGGTGCTCAAGCGTGACTGGTGCCATCCGCGCCCCATCTCGCACGCCACGCGCGAATTCGAAACCCACTTCATTCTGGAGGGTGCCTGCGCGCTGAACCGCTCGCGGTTCCTTGAGGTAGGCGGCTATCCCCCCGGATTCTTCCTCGGCCATGAAGGCGTCGACCTCGGCTACCGGCTAATTGGAAGTGGCTATCGGATAATGCATACGCCGCGCGTTTCAGGAACTCATTACGCGGCGGCGGAAGAGCGGCCGGACTGGAGAGTTTATTACTACTACACGCGCAATGGCATTTGGGTCGTGTACCGGTACTTCCCGCCCCTGATGGCAGCATCGCGGATGTGCGCGCATCTCGCCACGATGGCGTTTTTTTCGCTCCGCGCAATGCAGCTGCCGGCGTATTTGCGAGGCTGCGCGGACGCGATCCGGCAACTGCCGGCGGTCGAGCGCCGCAATCTCGATCGGGATGCGCTCGAGCATGTGCGCGCAATCAGAGCCGAGCGGGTTCCGCTCTACGGCCGCATTCAGCGGCATCTTCGGGAAAGGATTCTGTAGCGATCCAATCACATGGCTTCTGAACAATCGATAAAGTCGTTCTGGAACAGAGCGGCCGAAGATAATCCGTACTGGTATGTCTCCTCGTATGGTTCATATGGAGCTGATCGCAACCTTGAGGAATTCTGGGCCAGCGGGCAAACAATCTGGGCGGACATCAAGCGAGCGATAGGTTACACGCCCGGGCCGGCCGACACTGTGGTGGAGATCGGTTGCGGCGTCGGGCGGCTGACGCGAGCGATCGCGCCGGAAGTCGGGCGGGTGATTGCATTGGATATTTCAGACAGGATGCTCGCGATCGCACGGCAAGCCGACCTGCCGAACGCCGAGTTCCGAACCGCAGACGGCTTTGCGCTTCCGGGCATCGCCGACGGTTCGGCGGATTTGGTGCTCGCGTATTGTGTGTTCCAGCACCTGCCATCGCATGCCGCCCTGAGATCTTACCTGGTCGAGATGAATCGCATCGCCAGGCCGGGATCCCTGATGGCGTTCACTTTGACTCCGCGAGACTGGAAAGTCTGGTTGATGCCGGTTCTGCGCGCTCGAGCCTACTTGCGGGCGCATTTGTTGAGCGGCGGGCCCAAAGGCGTTTACCGGAAAGAGTGGACAGGTATCAGACCGAGCGCGTCGGTTATGTCCGCGATCAGTCCTCTCAGGCTGCAAGCTACCGCGCTCGATGCCGGGCGGATTCTTTATTTCGGGCGGGTGTGAATTCGCTAACCGGATCAGCCTTATGATTTTTTATTATCTGTTCCTGTTTCTTATTCCGTTTCAGGACCACCCGGTTCTGGGCGCGCAACTTCTGAACATAGGTTCGTTTCCAATTACTCCGGTCAAGTTGGCGGGTATTCCCCTGGTAGCCATGGTCTTGCTGCTACCACGGTCGGCAGAAGCAGTGCCGCGGCCGCGTACAGACATACTTCTGCTCTTCGTGGCGTTCACCCTGTTCCAGTTCTTCTCGAGCATAATGTCGTCGCTGAGTTTCCCGGGCGGCGATGCGTCGACTTTGATCTCTTTCGGGATCCTGATGGTTGCGACGAGCAGTCTGATCAATTCCCGCCGGCGGTTGCAATTGACTATTCGCGCGATCGTCGTGATAGAAACATTCGCCAGCTTATGGCTCTACAAGCAGTACTACATTCTTCATTGGCCTCGCCCGCTCGGCCCGTCATCGGATCCAAACTACGAAGCCCTGTCGCTGGTGCTGATGGTGCCGCTAGGAATTTGGCTGGCTAGATACGAGGAGAGTCGGCTCTGGAAATGGATCGGGCTAATCTGCGCGCCGACCTTGGCCTTTGCGGTATTCGTAGCGCAGTCACGAGGCGGGCTGCTCGCGATCTCGGTGATGAGCGTGGTGGCCTGGATGAGTTCGCAACGAAAGTTGCGGCTCGCCTTGGGGCTTCTCGTGGCGGTCACCCCCCTGCTGCTGTTCGCGCCAACCAACATGTTCAGACGCATCGAGCAAATTCAAATTCAAGGACAAGGGCAAACCGGGCCGGAGCTCTCCACTCGATGCCGTGTCGAGCTGGCTCGCGCTGGACTTCATATGATGGAGTCGCACCCTGTGTTTGGAGTTGGCCTGGACAACTTTCCCTCTAACGAATTTCGCTACAACCGTCTGCTAATGAGTATGATCGATAAGGTCCACATCGCGCACAACACCTATGTGCAATTGGGCGCCGAGGGAGGAATACCAACCCTCGCGCTCTATCTGTCGATATTGGGGCTAACGCTGGTAACTTGCCGCCGCGCCGAAAAGCTCCCGGGCGTGCCTGATGACCTGGCCGCACTCGCGTTTTCATTCCGTATCGGCTTGATTGGGTTCGGCGTGGCAGCGTTCTTTCTCACCGCTGAATTCGTGAAGGAGCCTTGGGTAATAATTTCGCTCACGCCAAACCTGTACGCGATTGCCGCTTACGCCGCTGCAGGCAGCAAGAGAACAGTCCCAATTCCGGCTCCCACGGTGGTGCGAGCGGCGATAGTTCCGACCCCGCGCCGGAGTACGGGATGAGAGCCAGTCTTCATCTTGAGATAATCCCGCTCCGTGCTTCGCCGGCGACGCGAGCAGGTGCTGAAGGCGTCCGCCGATGAAGTCGCGAGGTCTCCTGAGCCGGATCCTTTATCATTCGCCCCTGTTCGCGCTGGTAGCGGCGGGGTATCCATATTTTTTTACTCCCGCGCAGCTCGGCTTTCTGTGCGACTGCATCGACGAGACCCGCAATCTGCCCGGATGCATCGTTGAGGTCGGCTGTAACCGCGGCGCCACGACGATCTTTCTCAATCGCCACCTGCGCGATCGCGGCATCCAGAAAAAATATTTTGCGCTCGACACATTCAGCGGGTTCACGCGGCGCGACATCAGCCACGAAGTCGAAGCGCGCGGCAAGAGCTCAAGCCTCGATACTCATTTCACGGTCAACGATCAGAGGTGGTTCGATCGTTCCATGCAACTCGCCGGATTTCCCGATGTCCATTCGATCAAATGCGATGCGGTCGGGTTCGACTACGCTTCACTTGGTCCCATCGCACTGGCGCTTTGCGACGTGGATTTGTATCTGCCAACCAAGTCGGCCTTGAAGGGAACTTACCAGCAATTGCTGCCAGGCGGGATTATCGTGGTCGACGATTGCCTGCCGTCGGGTCCTTACGATGGCGCGCTGATGGCGTATCGGGAGATGACCGCCGAGAACGGCAGCGCGGCGCGGATCGTCCACGACAAGCTCGGCGTCATCACGAAATCGGCGACTTGAATCAGGTGACCAGCGGACGGCGACCATGCGCGTGCTGATGGTATCGCAGGCGGTTCCGTATCTGCCCTGTCATGACGGCTTTCGCCTGATACCTGCAAACCTGATTCGCAATCTTTCCGATCGTCACGAAATTCACCTGATTGCGCTTTCGCGTGACGGAGAAAGCGCGGAGCACTCGGATTGGGCGCGCCCTTACTGCCAATCGGTTTCGATATTTCGTGGCGATGATGGAATCCGCGCCAGAGCGCGCGCGATAACCGGCGCAGCCGATCCAGCGCTGGAGCGCTTCATAAGCGACGCGGTCGCGAAGATTCGTCCGGACGTGCTCCATCTCGAAGGCGGGGGACTGGCCGCGATGCTTCGCTCAACCGCGCGAGGGTTGCCGAACATTCTCTGTGTGCATGACTCGAAGGCGCTGCGCTACCGGGAGTTTGCCGGCTACGCCACGAGGGCGCGAGAGCGGATTCGTATGGAACTGCTGTCGGTTCTCGCCAGGCGCGAAGAGCGCCGATGGTTTGGCCGTGCTGACGTCGTCGTAGTCACCTCACCCTCCGATGCAGCGGCGCTGGGGGCTCTGAAACCGGATCGGATCGCGGTGATCCCCAACGGCGTTGACCTCGAGTATTTCGCGTATCGCCCAGCGCCGGAGGCCGGGCGAATCGTATTCACCGGCAACATGAGCTGGCCGCCAAATGAAGACGCGGCGGAACATTTTGCTCGCGACCTCATGCCCGCGATCCGCACTTGTATCTCGGGCGCTTCGTTCTGGATCGTGGGTGCGCAACCGTCGGAACGCGTGCAAAAACTGGCGAGCCTGCCCCAGGTGCACGTGACCGGGACGGTCGCCGATATTCGGCCGTGGATCTGGAGCGCGACCGTGTACGCAAGCCCGCTTCGATTCGGGCTCGGCGTGAAAAACAAGATTCTGGAGGCGATGGCGTGCGGCGCGCCCATCGTCGCAACCTCGCGAAGTCTTTCCGGCACCCCATTGATCGACGAGCATCATGCGCTGATTGCCGATGACGACGCAAAATTCGGCGATTCGGTCGCTCGGCTGCTCGCCGACTCCGCGCGGTGCGACTCGCTAGCGCACGAAGCGCGGAGCAAAGTCGAGGTGGAGTACTCCTGGAATTCGATCGCGACGAGGTATGAAGGGGTGTATCGCGACGCTGTGGCGCAACGCCACCCGCAGCAACATCCGGCCGCGACTAAAACAGAGTGTAGATGAATGGCGCAACCGCGGAAGTCTCAGCGGCCACAACCAGTACACCTATAAGAACCAGAAGAACTACCACCGGAGTCAGCCACAATTTTCTGTTCGAGCGAAGAAATTCTCCCAGTTCGCGAAGTATTCCGAGTCGAGTCCCCAGTTTACTCATTTCATATCCTCTTTTCGAACTATCGTATTCCCCAGCACCAGCATATCCATCCCGCTGCGAGCGAAGCTGCTGAGAGCCTCGGCTGGCGTATTCACAATTGGCTCACCACGCAGGTTGAACGAGGTGTTGAGCAGTACGGGTACGCCCGTTGCTTCGTCAAATTTACACAAGAGTCGGGAATAAAGCGGATTGGTTTCGGGAAGGACGGTCTGAAGGCGCGCCGTGCCATCGACATGGGTAACAGCCGGAATTTTTTCCTTCGCCTCAGGCAGGACGTCCGCTACCATAGACATGAAGCGCGCCGGTATTTGCTCGGCGATCCGCGCCTCGAAGAAATCGGCGGCTCGATCGACTAGAACCGACGGGGCGAACGGTCGAAACGGTTCGCGGAATTTTATTTTGGTGTTGACTATTTCCTTCATCTCGGGCCGTCTCGGATCTGCCAGGATTGAACGGTTGCCCAGTGCTCGCGGCCCCCACTCGAATCGTCCGTGCATCCAACCCACCACGGAACCGCCTTCGAGCGCCGCGACCACCTTGCTGCAAAGCGCATCTTCAGTGTCGATGGTTTCGTGCTCGATTGACTGCGAAGTAAGATAATCGACGATTGAGCCGTTGGAGTGCTCTTCACCCCAATATGCATGCTTCATTTGAAACTTTCGCGGCTGTCCGGCGACCACATGATAGGCCCATAGTGCAGCGCCTAGAGCACCGCCTCCGTCTCCAGCCGCCGGTTGCACGAAGATTTCATCAAAGCCGGCTTCCCTGAATATTCGCGAGTTCGCGACGCTGTTCAGAGCAACCCCACCGGCCAGGCAAATGCGCTTTAGTCCCGTTCGTTCCTGCAGGCGCCGCGCCATGTTAAGCAACACGTCTTCGGTGACTGACTGGATGCTTGCGGCTACGTTGGCGTAGTGCTGATTGATGTCAGCCTGCTTCTTGAAGTCACTTGGCCTGGCGCCGAAGTAGGAAGGGTAGCCCGAGCCTTCCGTGAAAAATGGCAACTCTGGCGCTCGCGGCGCTCCCATCAGCTCTACAAACTTTTCATTGTAAGTGTCGGTCGATGATCTATCGAAGCAGAAATATTTCATGTCGAGGCGGAAGCTACCGTCTTCTCCGACTCGAATAAGCTTTGCGACCTTGTCTTTGTACTCAGGGCGCCCGAAGGGAGCCATACCCATTACCTTGTACTCGCCTTCGTTTACTTCGAAGCCGAGAAACGCGGTGAACGCACTATAAAGAAGCCCCACGGAATGCGGAAAGCGTATCTCCCCGAGGAGTTTGATGTCCGTCCCGTGACCTTCACCAATGGTCGCCGTGGCCCATTCACCTACTCCGTCGACGGTTAGTATGGCTGCATCGGTGTATGGCGAGCAGAAGAAAGAGCTGGCGGCATGGGAGATGTGATGCTCGCAGAAGATAATTTTCTTCGGGTCGACTTTAAGGTAATTCGCCAACAGACCTTTTATCCATAACTTGTCCTTCAACCAGGTAGTCATCGCCTTCTGAAACACCTCACGCGATGACGGATAGGTAGCTGTGGCGGTAGTTAGAATCCGCTCCAGCTTCAGGAAAGGCTTTTCAAAGAAGACGACTGAATCAATCTCACTACCGGTAATATTCGCACTACGCAGGCAAAACTCGATCGCCTTTTCTGGGAAATTGTAGTCGTGCTTGCGGCGAGTAAATCGTTCTTCCTCAGCAGCTGCGACGACTTCGCCGTCGTTCAGCAGCGCTGCGGCCGCGTCATGAAAGAAGCAGGAGACTCCAAGGGTGTACATAAATTATTTGAATTCCTGGTGATGGTTAGTGCTATCGATCAGTGAGCTGCCTTTCGTCCGATCATGATAAAGAGACCGCCGTCCACACCGCCTTTAAGCAGCATCTCTAGCTGGGTTGCGAAACGGGCCATGCGCGTCGGCTGACGCTCCGGTTCATCGAACAACCGCTCGGTTTGGAGCTCAGGACTTCCCGCGCACGTGGGCACGCTGGTGATGTACTCGATCCCACACTGCTTGAACCACTCCAGGACTTCGCCATAGGTGTGCTTGGACTCGTGCGGATGCTTGTATTGATCGAATAGCCAGGCGCGCCGCCGGCCCTCGTTGAGCGATGCCTTGCGCAGGCGCGAATCGAGCACCGCCGCCTTGTCGCCGAACGCCCGGATCATTATGCGCCGGAAATCGGTAGGCAGTCTGCCATAAGTGTTGTACAAGCCGACCATGATGACGCCACCCTTTTTGAGCAGCCGCGCGATCGATTTGAACCCGCTGTATGGGTCACTGGTATGATGCAACACGCCGTTGCTCAGGACGACATCGAAACTTTCGGTCCTGAACGGCGGACGAAACAAATTAATCTGATAGAAGGTCACATTCTCGAGCTGGTTGCGCTGCTTGAATTCCTGCGCGAGCCGGAGCGAGTTGAGGCAAAGATCGGCACCGATTACCGTCCGCGTGCTGCACTCGCCAAGGAAGTTGCTTAACTGGCCGGTGCCGCAACCAACCTCCAACACTTTTGACGTCAGGGGCAGATTGTCGTCCAGCATTTGAGCGAAAATGCCCTTGCGGGCCTTTTCGCGCAGCGTGAAACTTGATTCGACGTCGTCGTAGTTGGGAAAGGGATTCTCTTCGTAAAATGCCTTTACGATCTCGGTTACGTCTGCGCTTGAAACTTGATCGCCGGCAGGCCAGAACAGTTGCGCTATCCCGTTATCGGATTCGAAGTTGCGCTCGCAGTGCGCGCATCGAAGAGTTTGCGCGGCGATCTCGAACTCGCTGCCGCAGACCGGGCAGCAGATGAGTGCGAGATTTTTTGCAGACAACGCCGGCGAAGCGATTCCGGCTGTCTCAGATGCTTGTGTGCTCATGGTGGTAAGATTTCAGAATTGGAAAATTAGTAACCTCTACGAGTCCCACTAGTATTGTTTGGTGGGATCGGTGCCAGTGGATGCGCGCGGAGACCATGCTACTTCGGCGCTTTCCTCGGCCTCGATTGACTCTCGATGCCCCTTTCGAAGCACCAACGACGCAGCGCCTATGACGGTCAAGTAAAATACTCTCAGGATAAGGCGCGCCTCGGCGGCACCCAGACGCTTGTTCAAACGCCAAACGCCAGCGAAAAATCGCTTGCCTGCGCGAACGGGCGCGCTGTGCGGCTCTGCCTTTTGAGCCGCAGCGCCACGACCCTCGACGAGCGTGAACTTATCCTTGGCGGCGGGTCGAACTGGCGGCAGCCTTTCGTCAGGTGATGATATTGGAACCAAGTGCTTATTGTACTCCTAACGTACCCACGGAGCTTTGCGCGCGCGAGTGCAATTGATCCAGAACCAGCGGCGAAACCAGGTCGGCGATGAGCCGGTATCCTGCCGGAGTCGGATGAGCATCATATTTTGTATAGTAGAGCGGTTGCTTTGCGTTTGTGCCGGCGCTTCTCATTTCTGACGTCAGATCGCGAAATGGGATGTTGGATTTTGCACACACACGAGAAAGCGTATCGACCATCGCAGCCGATTCTCTTACAACGTTATTCGTATTGGGTGCACGTCCGTACACAGTTTCCACGAACGGTACGAACACGACAATCAATTGAGCACCTGACGCACGAACCTGTTGATCGAGCCATCTTACTTCTCCGTCCAGCAAATGAAGACCAACCGTCTCAAAGACGGCAGGACCGGCACCGGTGCTGGAATCCCGCAAATGGCGGCGGCGAATCAGCGCGGAGGTCGTGCGACGAAACAGGTTGAGCAGTTCGGAGTTCTCGGTGAGATAATCGTATCCCGGTAGCCGAGTAATGATTCGGCGCGCTCCCAGAGTCTGAGATTGGAATCGCTCAAGGTGGGCGGCGGACTTTGGATGTACGTTGCCCGACGCATCAAGGACAAACAACGGACGAGCAAGGTCGTCGTCGGTGTCGTTCGGAACTACGGTGAGAACTACCAGGTTAGGATGGAACTGGCGGACCCACGAATCGTACCATAGAGCCTCGTTCCCGGTGCCAGTGCCGCACACACCGGCATTGATCACTTCCGTGGGCCCGTACTTACTCTGCAGGATCTGCTCAAGCTGGCTCGGGTACGTCTGATCGTCATTGGCACCCCAGCCAAAAGTAAAGCTGTCACCTACTATCGCTACTCGCAAAGTGCGTGGGTCGCGAGTGGTCGCAAAGACCTTCGACGATCGGAATCGCTGCTCACTCGTGCTGTAACTCACGCGAAAGGTGTGAGGTATTACATGGACCCCGGCAATGTTGGCTCTTAGCGCGGTAATTCCGTGCATTTCTTCGTTGAGCGGTACCAATCTCTCGGTAGGGACGAAGACACGGACTAGAATTTCGCCGAACAGCAAGGTCAGAACGCTTGCGACAATCACGACCGAAACTGACAGGAGAGCACGGGCGAGCCTCGTGCGCAGCCAGGGTGTTGGGTGCGCGGAGACCGCAAAGTCCTCCGTGCGCGCCCTCTCCTGCAGAGAAGTGCCGACGCTATCGTCCTTTGGCGCAGAAGCGTGCATCGAATAATCAACCATTCTTACAGTTCAACAGATGATCTTACCCGACCTGGCGAGATTCGGAAAGTCGAGTAGCCGCTCGTCGTCCGCGAGGATAGAAATCCCAGCGAATAAGCCGCAGAGCGCTCGATGGCGGCAGGAGCGCAACCAGCGGAAACCAGACCAGCTGGAACAGTCGGCTCCGCAGGTTGTAGCGCCGATTCCTCCAGCACGCCCCGATCCCCTGGAACATCAGACTCGCGCGAGTGTCATCCATGATCGGGTGATGCGAAGGATCGACGCGCAAGGAAGCCAGCCGATATTTCGCGTGGGCCGGATCCAGTGCAGACCAACCGGGCACGACCGCAAACCCCGCGTGGCTGCCAAACTCGCGGAGTGCAACCTCGCGCTGCAGGTCGATGATAATCTTGACGCGCAACTTGCGGGCATCGAGACCCTCGCCGATCATTCCGTGGTTGGAGTCGTGAACACGATAGTAGCCGAGCGTCTGCTTCAGCGACACGACATCACCCAGGAACGGCGCGATGATCTCCAGCGACGTGTCAGCAGCCTGATGCCATTGAGACTCAGGCAACGGAAGCAGGCGCTCGAGAACCGTTCGCGCAAATGCGTTTCCGCTGGTGGGCGCCCCTATGTATCCACCCGACGAGAGTATCGCCTCTCTGATGTCGCCGTCGGGCATCTCCGAAGGAGCATAGGGAACGGTTCCGCCGAGCGGACGCCCCTGAGCGTCGACGTGTGCGAGAACGAACTGCGCCTTCGCGGTTCCGGGATGCCACGCGCGCACGACCTCATCGACGGCACTCGGAAGCAACAGGTCGTCCGCATCGAGAAACATGACAATACCGCCGTGACTCGCGCGAAAGCCTGCGTTAAATGCCGACGCGTGACCGCCGTTGGTTTTCAGTACACTGATTACTCGTTCGCCATATCTCGCGATAATCTCGCGGGAGTTGTCGGTCGAACCGTCGTCGACAACGATCACCTCGATCCGCGAATAGGTCTGCGTGATCGCGCTGTCGATCGCCGCGGGCAGAAACCGCGCGTAGTTGAAGTTGTCGATTACAATGCTGACCAGCGGCGCTGCGTCGTTGCGATCCTCGATCGTGTTCATCGCATCCAAGGACGCCCCGGCTAGAGAGGATGACCTTCAGTCTCCTTCGTGGCCCGCTTTTCCTCGCGCGGCGCTCCCGGCTTCCAGCTCGAGAGATCTCGACCAGTCATTCGTTCCAACTGTTCGGTCTCAGGAAGCATCATGTGTCGAATACTATCAGCAGAGGTTTGGCTAAGAGGTTCATAGTCCTCGACGAACAGGCCGCGCACCCTCTGCCCAATCTGTGTTTGTTTGCTACGACGTATTAGCGACGCTCCGCCATGCTGCGCCAGCCAGTGAATGGAATTCGCGCCAATTTTCGAGATAGAGTTTTTTCGCGCCCCGGACCATACCGACAGCACTTTGACGTCCTCCACCGGCGACTTTTCCAGCGCCACACGTGGAGCTTCGACAAAATCGCAGAACTTGTTGAGGTAGCCTTGAGGATCCGACGTCAGATCTTCGTAGAATAGCACCAGTACGCGATCGACGCCGAATGCGTCCTGCCATCTGCGTATCTGGGTTGCATAGCTGCACAAGTCAGAACCCCAATGCACAAGCGTCTGCCAATATTCTGTGAAGTCCTGGGAGCGTTGCCCACTCCGTCGCCCTCTGCGCTGAAATCGATACTGTGAGTACAACCGCGTCGCCGGATCGCGAAGCGTACAAATTATTTTACAGTTTGGAATGTGTCTCTGAATTCTTTCGCGCGCGATGGCATTGGCAAAGTAGGACGGCGCGATTTCGCCACGATGAAGGTCCGCCGGAGTGTCCTTGAAAAAATTCGTGTACCACTTCAGGCCGAGATCGTACCGGAACTCGAAAAATAATGTCTCCTTCTGAGCCGGCAATGCGACGTGACCCGCCAAGGCCTCGTGAAGCCAGGTGGTCCCGGTCCGCGGAGGTCCGACATGTATGAAGTCCGGAAGGCGCTCGTGCCTTCCGTTGCCAATCTCAACTGGTTCCATGTTGTCTAGATAACCTATCAGCCTCGGGCGCGCGTGCCGATAGTGTCATCGACATGAGCGCGCAAATAACGGTCACTTGCCGAACAATTTCTCATCCGGAACTCAATTGAATCCGCGCCGCCCGCGAATTCTCAGCACGTTCCGCCCCAGGCTTCCACTTCGAAAGGTCTCGACCGGTCACTCGCTCGAGCTCCTCCGTCTCCGGAAGCATCAATGCGCGCAGCTCGTCCGCCGAAGCCGAATCGAGCGTCTCGAAGTCCTCCACGAAGAGATCGCGAATCGTTTTTCTGAACCGCGTGCCCTTCCCGAGCTGCACGAGTTTTTCTCCGCCATGACGCCCAATCCAGTCGATCGCAACTACGGTTCGACGCGCGAGGGAATTCGACTTCGCGGCGGTGGGCGCCGTGAATACCGCCTTGTCTCCGACCGGTGATTGATTGACGGCGACGCGCGGTATTCTGATGAAGTCGCAGACTCGATTCAAATATCCTTGCGGGTCTGCGGCAAGATCGTCGTAGAACAGCACCAGCAGGTTGTCCTCGCCGAAGCTGTCCTGCCAATGGCGCAGTTGAGTTGCATAGGTGGCGACGTTTGAGCCGCTATCGACGATCGCCCTCCAGTATTTCTCGAAGGTGTCGTACACCGGCAGACGTTTTTTTCGAGCCAGTCGGTAAAGCGAGTACAAGCGGTCGGTGGGATCGCGAAAGGTGCAGATTATCCTCGAGTTGGGAATATGCTTCTTGATCCGTTCGCGCGCCACACGGTTTGAAAAGTAAGTGGGAGCTACCTCACCCATCGGCAGCGTCGGATTCGGGCTTTGAAAGAGTCCCAGGTACCAATCGGCGCCGCGATTGTAATACGAATCGAAGAAATGCGTTTCCTTTACGCTCGGAAGACCGCAGTGACCGATAAGCACCTCATGTAACCAGGTGGTTCCGGTCCTGGGCGGCCCGACGTGAATGAAGTCAGGCCATCGTGTTTGCGATCCGTTGCGTGTGACAGTCATAGCAGCTCGTCTAGGGATGCTTTGTCCGCGACAGTTTCGTGAATGCCTGCATCGCAAGCAGTGACTTCCTGGCGCGTCGCAACACTCGTCCAGTCAGTCTCCGCACTCGAGTTGCAGCCCCCGCAGAATTTGCTGCCGCCACCCACATATGAACCCATTCGGACTCGAAGCCCGGCGGTACCTCCGCGTAGTTCGCAAGCGCGGGATTGGCGGCGATCGCCTCGGGTGATGCGAACAGAACCATATTCTGACGGTACCACCACGACACTCGTTGGTCGTCGCGGATTCGCGGGCGAAACGGATCGAGCATTTTGAATCCGCAGTCGTTGAACAAGGCACGCCAGTACGAAAGCGGCTGGCAATTTACGTGGCCTCCGCCGGGTTGCCCGGGCGGCGCTGCGGAAAAAACGACAATCGGGGCCGCCGCAACGAGTTGGCGCACGAGATTAGCGGCAAAGCGGGGTTGCAGATGTTCGCCGACCTCCAGGCAGACTGCGAGATCAAAGCGTCCGCGCCCGATTTCGAACGCCCCGGAGAGATCGATCGAATGAAAGCAATCCGCAGCGATCACCAGGGTGGCAGGATCGATATAGTCGCCGTCCAGTCCCACGATTCGATTCACGCCGTTGTCCCGAAACACTTTCAGCCACGCACCGCGGCCGCATCCTACGTCAACTACGCTCGTCGGCTTCACCAGTTCGACAATGAAAGGCACCACCACCACTGCCGAATTCGCGGCGAGATTCCTTGCATATAAATCGTGCGCATAGTGCCGGGCCAGTCTTCTGCGCATTCTCCCCTCCGACAAATCCTACGATGACGGTCGCGTATGAATAGTTATAGCCAAAAATCGCATCGAAGTCGTCAATGCCGGCAATTCACCCGCGATTCCGCGCGGTTGAGCTCCGCTGGTTCGCCGGTCGAAAGCTTCTGTGCTACCATCGACTCCTCAATGGAAATTCCGAATTTTCTGTCCTACCCATCAATCATATCGAATCGTCTCAAGGAGTTGCGGCTGCGCGCGAGCTTCAGAGAAATTTGCCGAAAGTACCGCGGCAATACGATGGTCCAGGAAGCCAAATTCGTGCGCAACTTGGAGCTTGTTCACGGCTTCAAACACATTCGCGGATGCGTCGTCGAGTGCGGAGTTTGGCGCGGCGGAATGAGCGCCGCGATGGCCGAGGTCCTCGGCTCCGATCGGCAGTATTTTCTGTTCGACAGCTTCGAGGGATTGCCGCCCGCGCGCGAAGACCTCGACGGTGCGGCGGCGATCGCATGGCAGAACAACTCGACCTCGCCGGCTTACTACAACAACTGCACCGCCGCGGAAAGTGAGGCGGCCGCGGCAATGAAACTCTCCGGCGCAACTTCCTTTTCGCTGGTGAAGGGGTGGTTCAGCGACACGGTTCCAGCCTTCAAGCCTCCATCTGAAATCGCGGTGCTTCGGCTCGACGGAGATTGGTACGATTCCACCCGGGTATGTCTCGAACATCTGGTTCCTTTCGTCGCGGATCATGGCGTAGTGATTATTGACGACTACTACGAATGGGACGGATGCGCGCGCGCCGTGAATGAATATCTATTGCGCGCGGGATCGCCGACCGAGGTTGTACGGCTTCGTCAGTTTCGCAACCTCGTCGCGTATTTTATCAAAGGTGATGTTCGTCTTCCTCGATCGCGAAGCAATGGAATGGACGCGGACCCTCAGCGCGACGGAGCGGATAGGTAGGCGGCTAGTCTCCGCGGCGAGACCGACATCATAGTGAGCCATACGGCGCTGGCCATCCGGTTTCGCGCCGATAGATCAGGCTCGCGAAGCAACGCTTTGATTCCCGCCACCAGCAGTCCGAATCTGTCGTCATTGGCGATCGGATGAGTCGCCGGGTCGGTGCATAGCGAACTCATTCTCATTTTTACGAGTCGAAGAGTCGATCCTACCACCCGCGGATCCAGATCGATTCCCTTCTGTTTCGCAGTCTTGCAGAGAGTCTCGGCCAGATAGGGAGTTCCCGTAAGCCGGCGATGGAGCCGGTCGAGATAAGGTCCGCCGAGATTGGACTCGTTCGTGTCATGTATCCGGTACAGGCCGAGTGACTTTCGAAGCGAAACAACATCGCCGAAGAACGGGGTCAGCGTAACCAGCGGCTTCTCCGCGACCGCCGTCCAATCCTGCTCGTCCAGAGGCATCAATTTTTCGAGCGCCGCGCGACTGAACGCGTTCCCGCTGGAAGGAGCAGTTGGATATGCCCCGCATCGCTGGATGAGCTTGCGGATGTCGCCATTCGGCACATAGCCTTCGAAGTCAGGTACGCGAACTCCCATAGGTGCTCGATTCGTGTCGACCATCTCCAATTGAAACTGAACCTTTGCGATCCCGGGACGCCAAGCTGCGACGACCTCGGCCGCCGCGCTGGGAAGCAGCTCATCGTCCGCATCGAGGAAAATCACCAGGTCACCGCGGCTTGCGGCGAAGCCGGCGTTGAGCGCCGATCCGTGCCCTCCGTTGCGCTTGAACACAGCTGAAATCCGGGCGCCGTACGTTTCTATTACCTCACGCGATTGATCGGTCGAGCCATCGTCCACGACGATCACCTCGACATTCGGGTATGTCTGTCCAAGTGCGCTATCCACTGCGGAGCGGATGAATCGCGCATAGTTGTAGTTGATGACTATTATGCTGACGAGCGGTTGCTCGAACGCAGTCGCCAAGTCGGGTGCCATGGCGCTTACAGCGAAGGCGTTACTTCCCGATCTGTCTGCAGCAACATCACGATCAATACCGGCAGGGCTACTGCAAGCGAGATAACCCCGGCACTGGCCGCACCAGTAAGCCCGTGCCACAGCGTCAACGGATAGATTATGATTGCCAGAACGCCCGCGCGCGTTACGGCAGCAGCGACATATCTTTTCGGCTTACCCAAGCCTGCAAGAAAGCTTCTGCCCACTACGAGCCATCCTTGTAGCACGCCGTAGATACAAAGTACCTTGAGCGGCACTATGGCGTGCACCCACTGCGGTCCGAACAGCTTCAAGACTATCTGGCTACCGAAAGTGATGATGAAAGCTGAGTAGGCCAGTCCGACCAGCGTCACCACGGCGACGACCGTCGTGAAGAACCGTCGCCGCGTTTTTGGGTCCTTTCTAAGCCGCGCTACCATCGGGAAAGTTACCAGCGAGGTAGCATTGGTGAACTCCGCTACGGGCATTTCGCCCGCGCGGAATGCCATCTGGTAGGTTCCCAGCAACTTGGGACCTAGTAAGTGGCCTACCATCAGGTTGTCTAATTGCTTTGCGACATATTCGGAGAATGTGCCAGCGCCGAACCATAGCCCAAACGACAGCATTGTCCTGGCGAACTCTCGATTGAACCGCAAGCGAGGCAAATGGGGAAAGTACCAATAGGTTAGTACGAGTCTAACGCTCGAACCTGCCAGTGCGGAGAGTACCAGACCGCGCCAGTCGCGGAAGTACCATACCGCCGCCAGTCCGAATATCAGGCTGGCAGACACTTCTGCGCCATTCAGAATGGTGACAAGGTGGAAATCAAGCCGGCGATAAAGGAAAACGATCCGCGGACTCTGGATCCCTTGTATAAGCGTGAGCGGAGCTATCGCCCAGAACACCGGGTATTGATTACCCAGCCGGAAAAAAGCCGCCAGCTGATGCGATGACACAACCAGTATCACGCTGATAATCAAGCTTCGAACAAGATAAGTTGTAAACAGGGTATCGAAATAAGGCTCGATCTTACCCTCTTGCTGGATCAGGGCGTGGCCCATCCTAGGATCAGTGAAAGCTCCCAGCGCCGTGGACACCAGCATCGCTGCGCCGAAAACTCCAAAGTCAAACGGCCGCAGCATGCGCGCGAACAGCACGTATCGGGCGGCGGTGAGAACGGAGGCCACTCCTCGCGCGGCGCCGGTCCATGACAAGCCTGCGACAAACGGCCGCAGAAAGCCGCCCTTCAGATCGCGCAGTTCACCTGACTCTCGATCGGCGGCGACCCTGGCTTCGGCGTCACGCGCCGCCTGCTCTGTTCCTGCTGGAGCCATAGTGTTAGCTGTTCGCGATCGTCATCCTTCGATCTTATAAACGTGAGCCTGAAATGGCGCGTAACTATCCTTGAAGCCACGCCCGTCTCCCGAGGCCGGCACAGTGCGATTCTCGCCATGGACCGTCACCGACTTAGCCGGTCGCCGCAGGGTAAAGCTCGCCTCGATGCTGTCGCCGCTATGATTGTAGGAAATCACGTAGCGGCTCCCATCTTTGAGGTCCTTTTCCTTGGTAATCACAGTGCCGGTCGCTGAGTTTGCAGCTAGCACGTTGGCGTCTGAGGCCAACAAGACTGGCTCGAGCGCGCTGATCTCCTTGGTCACTTGGACCAGTTCATCGTAACGCTGCTGTCTTAGCACAGGGTCGCGCTTACCCCAATCGAGACCTCGCACTCCGTATGACCAGTATAAGACGCCGCGAGCGCCCTCGGCGATGGCCATCCAGCTCATGTCGTGCAGTTCCTGCTCGGTGGGAAAGTGCGAGATCATGGTAGCGCGAAAAAATTGTATGACTGTCCACACCGGCCGCGCCCCGTGAACCGCACCTACAACAGCTCGAGTCTTGTCTCCAACCACGCTAGTCGCATTGAGTGTGCCGATCACATAGGGATCGACGCCAAGCACGTCTACCGTGTCGCGCCAGTAGTCAAATTCGTTTGGATAATTTTCCACTGCGTAGGCAATACTGGCGGGATCGTTTTCCTTGATCACCTGGTATTGACGAAAGGTCCGTGGCAGCAATTCGCTCGGGCATTCGTCGCATGTATAGTAGCCCGCGACACGCGGATCGGCGGCAAGGTCCTTGCTGTACCGGCCCGCGATTTCATCAGCGCCGAGACCCTCTTCCCGCGCCCACTTGGGATACCCCTTCTTCATTTCGGGGAAAAGGTTATTCACCGTCGCCAGGTAATATATTCCAAACGGCTCCATCGCATGCGTGTAAGGCGCTATCAGGTCGGCCTTGCCGTGCGCCATGAAGTAGTTGATCATCAGGTTGATGGGAGCCTTTGCGATATCCATTAGCCGCGGCGTGAAAAAATCGGGGTTAGGTGAAAACCCGGTGGTATCGTACAGCCCGATCACAAATCGCGGCCGCCCTCCCAGATGAATGACATTGTCGGAATCAACCCACACCTTCATCGTGGCGCGAGCATCGCTACTGACCTTTACCACCGTGTAAGACGACTGCGTAAAGAGATGCTTCTCATCTGGTCCTACCAGCGTCCCTCGTAGTCGATACCGGCCAGCAGGGAGTCCGCCCATGTTGATCTCGGCAACTTGCGACCCTCCTGAAGGTGTCGAGAACTGACGGCTGGAGAGTACCTTGCCATTCTGGTCCATCAAATCGATCACCACACTTAGCTGGGCAAGGCTGGAGCCTTCCGGCGCAGCTACATCTATTGCAAGCCGCGCAACCTGGCTCTGATCGCTGAACATCAAGCCCCGGTAGTTCGGGTACATCAGGAATGTCTTCAATGGTGGCGGATACTCGCGCCGCACCGAGAAATTCCTGAACCACGAAGTTCCCGCCACCGGCCCTACCGTCTCGGCCCGGAACCAGGCCGAGTTGCCATCGGGGACCACCGCATTCGCCTTGGACGACGTAGTCCAGTCGTCGGCATCACTCACCGGCTTGGTCGGCGCCCACCCTCTTCCCGACGCGAGTAGCAGCCGCACACGCGGCCCTCCGCGCCCTTTGGGTATGGTGAACGTAATTTTGGTCTTGATGTCAGCACTTATGGTGTAGTGACCCGCCGGGATCGATGCCGCGTTCTGCGCGAACGGCGAGTTATGCGAGCATGGCATCGTCAGCCGGAAGCTGGGTGAGCCGCCTTGAGTGTCAAGGCTGAAGCACGAGGCATCGATCGTCCATCCCTGCACGCCCGCGCGCAGGTCTCCGTTGGTCAACAAGTTTGGACCCAGGCTGTCGCCCGCCACTGCCGAGTCCAGTCCTCCGACTGCTAGTGGCGCCGAAGAGCCGATCGCAGTCCGCGCGAAAGCGCATAGACACGCGACCATCAATGGAACAACCAGGCTGAGAATTATTTTTTGCACTGCTCGAGGAGTAAGTTGTTTTCCGGCTCCGGGGAGGTGAGATTCAGCCGGCATCGCTAGTCGCGATCAGAAAAAATCTCTGTCTGACTATCGACGACTGCGCCGAAAATGGAATGAAGGTGCACGACTCGGGATCGCTCATCGAGAGCTTATAGCCAAGCGTCTGAAGTCTGTCGGTGATCGATCTAACTGAACCCCCGAATTTCTCGAGTCCGCAGCCTGCGTGCATTTCGATAAAGCAGTCCGGTCGGTGCCGTGCGAGCGTTTCCGATCCGCCCTGAAGCGCTCTCGCTTCGAATCCCTCCACGTCGATGAAAAGAACGTCGGGAGCTCCAAATCGGCGCGTGAGTTCATCGACGCCGACACTCGGGACGGCGATTCGACCCCATTGCCCCGATCCGTCGTCCACCTGTCCATTAACGCGATAGTTGATTTCCACCGGGTCGCTGGAATCGGAGACCGCAGCGTGGACGACCTCAACGTTGCGGGCATCGTTCAGTTTGCAGTTGCGCAAGCCGGCCTCGTAGTTGTGGGGGTTAGCCTCAACCGCGACGACCTTTCCGTCCGTGCCGACGAAGCGCGCCAGGATCATCGCAATCAAACATTGAAACGCGCCGCAATCGAACACCGTGGCCCCGGGGCGAAGGCGATGCTTCGCCAGGAAAGTCATCTCCCCCGGTATCTCCGCCGAATCGCGATCGTACCAACTCCGCGCCGTCGGGTCTGAAATCCATAAATCAAACTGGAACCCGGCCCGCGACCGCCGTACCTGGTAAGGACGGAAGCGCCGCAGCGCCCATTGATATCGGGAAACTCGAATCCGGTTCGCAACCGTACGCGGAAGCACGAACTTCGCTGCATTCCTGAAACTCATGAGGCGTAATGCAGTCTTGCACCGGTATGCGAACGCCGCAAGCGAATCATCGATTCGATCGCGGAATCGCGTGACTCGCGCGACGCGAGTGGTTCCGAACGAGACTCAACGCCCTGCCCGGCTCATCTTCTCAGCCGAAAACTTTGGCCCCAGGATTGCCCGGCGCCAGATCACCGCGACCTCCTTATAGCCAACTTCCGGTATCACCTTGAGCGAAGGCAAATTGTCACCCGCCGCAACCATGAACAGGCGTGAGCGCTCGCGCAGTTGCCAGACTGTCGAGTAGGCCAACAATGCCCGGTGAAAGCCGCGCCCGCGAAACTTGGGCAGCGTGTAGGTGGCCGACAGTTCCGCGTCCGTCGATTCCAGAACGACGACCGGCCTCTTCGCTGGCGCCGGATAAACCCAAATAATCGATGCGAGCTCACCGTTCACCAGCATCAATGAACACACCGAAGCCCCGTTTATCTTGTCGCGCCAGAATTCGTTGGGTAGACCGGTTGCGCTACCGCGCGCGTCACGCAGACGCTCGAGCGCGTCCGCATACATCTCGACGCCTTCCGGCGGTCGAACTTCAGTCACCGGATCCCCGCGCCGAATTACGAAAATGTGGAAATCAAGCGGCTTCAGCGCGTCGAGCGCCGTGGACAGAACACTCGAAAATCCCTCGTACCTGATGAGTCCTCGAACCGACGATGCCAACCCCATGCTCGATCATCCCGCGGAACGCATTGCGGGAGTCTACAGGCCGCGCCGATTCGTCACCATCCTCCGCCGCGGAGAATCTTCGGAATGGTCCTCACCAGGACTTTCAGATCGAGCCACAGAGACCAGTGGTCGATGTAGCGGCAGTCGAGATTGACGATATCCTCGAAGTCACTGACCGAGTTGCCGTAGAGCTGCCACAATCCGGTCAGCCCCGGCTTGACCCGCAGGCGCTGGAAATGACGCGGCGAGTAGAGTTCGACCTCGGCAGGTGTCGGTGGGCGCGGTCCGACCAGGCTCATATCGCCCTTGAGCACGTTCCAAAACTGCGGCAGTTCATCCGCATGATAACGTCGCAGCCACTTTCCGATCGGAATTATTCTCGGGTCGTGGCGTATCTTGAAAACCGGCCCTCGCATCTCGTTGTGCGCGCGGAGCTTCTCCAGCGCCACTTCCGCGTTGGTTTTCATGGTGCGGAATTTGTACATCTCGAACACGCGGCCCAGTTCCCCGACCCGCTCCTGCCGGAAGATCACGGAGCTGCCTGACTCGCGCCGAATTCGCCGATTGTAAATGAGGTATGCGACCGCGCCGAGCGTTAGGCCAGCCAGTGCGCCCAAGATATCGATGACGCGTTTAATCGCAAGCGCAATCGCGCTTCGATGCGGGGATTCGAACGCGCCTGATAGCGCGCGCTCTTCGCGGTATTCGCGTCCCGTATATATGACTGTCCGTGGCGCGGCCATCGAATCCAGCGTTCCCCTCCGACTCCCGCGACGAGCTTACACCGCCCACCGCGGAGAAGCTCTGCCCATGCTAATTCACTTAAGCAAGGATAACAGTTCCGTTACAAGATTATGTCAGGATTAGCGTCGCCTGTCCGCTGGTTGAGCAATATTAGAGTCAAAAGTCGATTAAGGTGCTAACTTAGTCGAAAGCGGTCCAATTTGACAACCGTCGCAGAGTGCAGACCAATTAAGGGCAGAAAGCTGATTCGCGGAGCACCTGCGGGACCTTTTTGAGATTCGGATGCTGGAATTTTTCTCGGCGCGCGCGTTATGGTAATAGATGTTCTGAATCGAGGGAGTCGCCCAGACGCATGATTTCACGGTCCTTCAGCCAATCCTATTTGATCGTGTCTCTGGCACTCGCGGCCGGCCTGCTCTGCTCGGCGCTGTCCGCATACGCCGCGACATCGCACCCGGTTGAGATTATCCTGTTGGATACAGGCAAAACGGTCGCCATTCCGGTCGGGCAAGAACTGGTCGTGTCGCTTCCGCTGCTGCACTACGAGGACGATTACTGGTATATGGCCAGCAATTCCGGTGGCACCATGAGCTTGATCGCCCAGCCCGTCGAGAAACGCCCGCGAAATTTTACCCCTTGGGGGTACAGCCGTCAGGAATTCCACTTCCGCCGGCAATCCCCGGGCCCAGCGCATCTCGTGTTCGAACGAAGCTATTGGTCCAAGCCGATGGTGCTCGAGGTAGTCGATCCGCAAGCCTCGCGTTAATCCCCACTCTCTCCCCAACCTGAAGCAAAGATAGTCCAGTCATACCGGCCCATGCGTCGTCGCTTGGTCCGATCGGCGCATCTTTACTCCAAGTAGCAGAATCCCGTCAGAATGTATTTGTTTGATATTATAACCACTTTGTATATATATGAAACGACTTTCCTTGACTTTCTTGACATAATTGAAGTACACTCGTTTCATTGGCTCGCAGTTGCGGGTCGTAAACTTTTTGGTCCAGCCGTCGGCGGGCTTCTTTCGACTCGCCTCTTGCCAGTTCCTGATGGACCAACTCACAACCTGAACCGGCTTCGAGTGAGAGGAATTATGAAAACTATTGGCCTGCGAAACGTAACGATGCTCTTGGGCGGACTCCTGATTGCGACCTGTGCCGCAGGATGCTTCGGCGGCGACCCGAATTATTCGGACCGGCCCTACACCTACAATACGAGCTACGGTAGCCCCGCGAACGGAGACTACTTCCCTTACAATGCTCGTATCGGGAAATGCCATACGTATCGGACTGACCTGGAACCTCTCGAGTCCAACGAGAAGCGATGCGTCGGCTAGCCGGCGTTTCCTGACTCTACGGCACTCGACACAATTGGGTTCCCACCTCGCCTGATCGGGTGCGGTCGCTCACGAGCACCGCTTCCCGACCGTCCCGAAATGAAACTACATCGCGACTGCGCGACATAAGCGCAGTCGCGATTCTTCGCATCAGACCCGACGATCTTACCGCGCCAATTTCGCGTCACATCGGCAATTCCGTGGCGCGTCCCTTATCTCAACATTGTGACACACGGTTTCGTCGCGCGGACCACGCCTGGCCGGTTCGCCAAACGAAACGCGTCATAGGCACGAATATCGTGTCCGCCTCGGCTACGAATGTTTCACCTTGAAACGCGAGTAACTGTCGGTGAACAACCGCCGATGACCCACCTACAGCGGCAGAGAAGTTGCTCTCCTGATCGATGGCTCAGTGCTCATCGACTCAGCCGATCACAGCTCTCATGTCGCATCGATACTATCTCCCATCAGCTAGATGTTCTGTTTTGGTACTAGCACTATGTGTTCTCTCCATAGCAACCGGATCTCTTGCCTTCGCTCAGTCACTCACCGACGGTGGCTTGACAACTCCTGAACAAGGTTGGTCACTTAGTCCTAATCTGCTGCCGAACGGCGACTTCTCACTGGGTACTAGCGGATGGACACTAGCCAGCTCCTGCTTCAGCGTTGATTCAACTACACCCGCGCCCAACGGAGCTGCAAGCCTGAAGCTCACCAACCCGGCGACCTGCAGTAAGAACGCGCCGGTGGCGGTGAGTACATTTCAGCTGCCGAGCGGACAGATCTATACGCTCAGTGGCCAAGTCAAAACTGAAGGCTTGACTAATAGCATCGCACAGGACGGCGCCGT
>Ga0210407_10001282_pt1 | contig 24083 bp, 12 predicted proteins | sample IncBWC27MmetaG_FD_150860 | JGI IMG/M metagenome (GOLD analysis project Ga0210407, IMG submission 150860) | Forest soil microbial communities from Barre Woods Harvard Forest LTER site, Petersham, Massachusetts, United States - Inc-BW-C-27-M | ecosystem: Environmental > Terrestrial > Soil >... | reverse complement strand
CAGATTTGAGCCTGTGGCTCCTGTCGGAATCACGTTCAGCCCGGGAGTCGTGGCATTGTTGACCCCATTCTGTCCGAGGAAGACGGCCATGTGTGGGATCTCGTAAATTATGCTCGCACCCGCACGTATAACAGTCTTCCCCTTGCCGAACGGATCCCAAGACAACCCGAGGCGCGGGCTGAAATTGTTGCGGTCCGGCCGGTAAGGCGAACCAATGTTGACGCCGACCTGCTCCAATCCAACTGAGGGCTCGAAGTTACCTAGAAGATTCTTTTCCTCGCTGATGGGAGAGCTGTAGTCATAGCGCACGCCAGCATTGATCGTAAAGCGAGGCGTTACACGCCAATCGTCCTGAAGGAAGGCGCCCCAGGAGGTCAAGTGCACAAATCGCTCGGAATTTCCGACGAAGATATCGCCCTTGTCAGGGTTGCCGGCAAGAAAATCTTCGAGGGGGGTGCTGGCGCCAGGGGTGCCTGCACCAAAGGTATTCCCGCCGCTCTGGAAGCGGACTCGGCCTTTGCCGCTCCGGTCCCGGATGTTGTCGGTGCTGCCCCGACGATATTCCCCGCCGAAGTGAAAGGTGTGCTTGCCTCGCGAATAGGAAACGTTGTCGAGGAACTGGTAGGTCACGTTTGGCGTCGTTTCGAGGGGCCAACCCCTATTTCCGCCGATCTGGGTAAATGGGCTGATCAGGATTGTGGGCATGCCAAAGTTGACCGGCGTGGTAACACCCGTGTTTATCCCAAACCCGGTCACCGGATTCTTTGCATGGTCAGCCGTCAGAATGGTTTGCCAAAAGCTGTTCCAGCCGAAGCGCGCCTCGTTGACCCATCGTGCGTTCGGAACCCAGGTGTAGTTAAAACCAAGCACTTGAGCGCGAAGATCGGATTGGGACTCCCACTCCGGGCGAAGCACCGTAATGTCCTGTTCGGTTTGCAGGCTGTCACCAAAGAAATAGCGCCCCGAAATGCTATGCCGCTCATTGAAATGGTGATCCGCCTTCACGATAAATGCATCCATTCGGTTCGAGTTCGGGAAGCCACTGTTGATATTGATGCCATTCGCGCCATTGTTGGCAGGGAGGAGGCCCGGGTAAGGACCGTTGCCGGTGAAGGATCCGCATCCGATCAGGTTCGCACTGAGGGGGTTCAGCGCATTGGAATTCACAGGCACCCCCGCACAAGTGGAGGTCGGCGCACCGACCTGATGGGCCATCAGGTCCGTTAAAGCATCTGGGATGCTGCTAGTAGGATCTCCTCCAAGGGATGCGGTCGCGGGCACCTCAACCCCATTTGAATTGCTGACTTGCGCGCGAATGCCTTCGTAGGCCCCGAAGACGAAAGTCTTGTTCTTAATAATCGGCCCGCCGAGGCTACCTCCAAATTGATGCTGCCTCAAGCCTCGCTGGGGGGAAGCGAGACCCGTATTCGGATCAATCTTTGGATTGAAATAGTTGCGCGCGTCAAAGGCATTGTTGCGCTCGAAAAGGTAGGCGGTTCCGTGAATGTCGTTCGTCCCCGATTTGATTCCCAAGTTGACGATCGCTCCCGGCTTCCAACCATATTCTGCCGGCGGGTTCTCTTGCGCGTTGAACTCTTGAATCGCGTCGATCGGTAGAATCGTCCCGGGTGTCCCCTGCACTCCTTCGGCGTTGATGACTGTTGTCCCATAATACGGATCGTTGTTGTCCGTGCCATCAAATATGAAATTGTTGTCTTCGGGCCTGTTGCCGTTGGAGCTAATCGATAGAAACCCGCCGCCGCTGCTCCGCTGTACGCCCGGCCTCAAGACGACCAGATTTTGGAAATCGCGGCCGTTGAGGGGGAGATCGTTGATGGACTTGTTGGCGAACGTTCCGCCCAGCGTGTCATTTGTGGTCTCCACCAGGGGCGCCTGCTCGGTCACTTCGACGACTTCCGATACGCTGCCGGGCTGCATGGTAATGTCGAGGCGGATGTCTTTTGCGACTTCGAGCCGGATGCCGCTGCGCTCGACTCTTTTGAATCCTGTCGCTTCAACGACGAGCTTGTACGGGCCCGGAGGCAGGCTGGGCGCAACGTAATCGCCCACGTCACTGGTCTCGAGGGTTCGCGCCACACCAGTATCCACGTTGGTGATGGTCACGCGCGCGCCTTTGACGAGGCCGCCGCTTTGGTCGGTCACGGTGCCAAGAATGCGGCCTTCCTGCGATTGCCCCGAGGCAATACCGACTGCACAGAATGCAATTAGAAAAATAGCGATGCTTCGAAGAAACGTCATAGATCCCCCCAATCCCCGTTTTAGGCACAAGGGCTGTGCCTGTGAATAAACGCCGAGTCCCTGAACGCAGCGTTTGCCTTGCTATTGGTTCTACATGTACAGACGGAATCCGTCAAGGGCAGTCAGCGAGGGGAAGAAAGAAAATTAGAGACAAATAAGATAAATACATAGCCGGAATTGTTGAAACAGTTCGAGAGAAATCTGATCGTCCGGCTGGTGCTTATCCCCGTCCGGCATTTCGAAAGATGCCACGCACTAGCCGCTACGCTCGGTTACGCGAGATCCTTCCTTGCGTGTCGGCAGTCGACTCTTGATTCGCCAGAGAAGGACGGAACCCAAGACCATCGATACCAGACTTGCAGTCTGCGCATTGGAAAGACCGAAGAACGATCGCGGGTTGATGCGAATGAATTCAATGAGAAACCGGGCCGCGCCAGTCAGGATCAGGTAACCACAAAAGATTTCACCCATGGGCCGCGCGCCAGCAGCCGCTTTCTTCCCCATGTGCCACAGGAACGCGGCCATGGCTATCCAAATGAAAAATTCATAAATGGGAGTGGGGTAAACGCGGCAGTCCGCCGGCCAGCCCCATTGGACGCAGGTTTCCGTCGTGGGAACCACGCCGTGAGGAAAAGCCATCCCCCACGGCCATAGCCAAGACGTGGGCCTACCGTAATCGCCGTCACCCGAGAGCAAGCAGCCGATGCGCCCGATGGCGTAGCCAACCGCTGCTGCCGGTGAGCACAAGTCCATGAATTCAAGCGTTGGAATCTTAAAATGCTTCGCCAGAAACAGAAGCGCGATGAACCCGCCAAGAAATCCGCCGAACCACGCGAATCCATAGCGGCTGAACAGTTCGGCCTGCCACGTGGCCGGGTCCTGGAAGGCGTGATAGAGTTTTGCCCCCACCAGACCGGCCAGCCCGGCGATGCCAATAATCAGAAATCCTTCGTCATGATGGCTCGGCTTACCGCCGTTCTTCAGGTAGCCGCTGTTCATGAATTGCTCGCGGCGACGGTCAAAGTCTGCCTGCAAGAGGTAGGCTGCGGCCAACAGGCCAGTAGCGACCATCAGGCCAAAGGTCGGAATTGTGAGCGGGCCAAGGTGGAGAAAAGGAATCATCGATGGCTGAGCAGTTCGTCTTCAAAAGTATACACGAGGGCTCGGTCCAGCTCGAACTTGGCGTTCGTTTGAAGGTTCATTTTTCTTTCGCTATATAATTCACCGCAGCAGTCCTTGCATTCCTCCCGACATGCAGCCCGATCCCAAGAACGACCCACGCGCCGAAGGCGATCCAGTGGGCGGGCGAGAAGTGCCCAGGGAATGCAGGAAGAACTTTCATCAGGATGAGCAGCAGGGAGACGGCAATTCCAAGCCCGGTCACGATCCGCATCGAGGCGCGCTTTTCCACAATCCAAAACGACAGGCAAGCGGCGAACCATCCCAGGGCCGACGCCATCGACCCGACTTCGGTAACTGGGACGAGTAGCGCATCACCCAAAAGCAGGCCAATCAACGTTCCTGCCATAATCCCGAGAATGGCAATGTTCGGTGTCAGGAATTTTTCGTGAACTTTGCCAAAGATCGAGGGAATGGACCGGCGGCGGCCATAGGCGAACAGCAAACGGCTGGAGGCGACGAAGTTGCCATTGAAACATTGAAATAGCCCGAAGAGAGCCATGATCAAAATCAATCGAACCGGCCACTGAGCTCCCAGCGCTTGCTCGAATGCGATCGCGGTTGCAAATCGTTTTCCAATTAAACCTTGCCAGGGGCTGATGTAAGCAACTGCGGCCACGGCGAGGACGTAAAAACCTGCGCCGACGAGAAGAGCCATCGCAATCGCGCGAAAAAAGCCGGTCGAAGGAAATCCCGGATGTGCTTCTTCGGCGGCTTTAGGCGCGGATTCGAATCCGGTCATGAAATACGGCACAATCTGGAGAGTGAGCAGTATCGATACGAATGGGGTCCCGCTAAAGGCGGGGCGAAAATTGGCAGGAGCCCCGCGCACGCCGCTGATGCCCAGCAAAACGGCGAAAAGGAGGAGCACAGTCCCGGTTGTCCAATTCTGGAAACTAGCGCTCAAGCGAATGCCGCGGTAGTTCAGCACGGCGAGAAAAATCGTAAGCCCCACGCCCAGCGCCAGCCGCGGAAGGAATACAGGCTGCCCGGCAACGCGGTACAGTTCGAGCGAATTCAGTGATGGAAAGATATACGCCGCGAGCTTGCCGACGGCCACTGCTTCCCACGGGCAGACGATGAAATACGCGAGCAGCATCATCCAACCGGTGAAGTAGCTGACGATCGGCGGAAACACCTGGGCGGTGTAGGCTGCTTCTCCCGCGGCATCCGGAAGACGCTGTACCCACTGCCCATAGACGTAGCCGACGGGGAGGAGCAAGATTCCGCCCAAGGCAAAACCGAGAATCGCGCCAAGCGGCCCGCCGCGCCCGAGCCAGTCGTCCATGAGTACCAGCCAGCCGACGCCAACCATCGTTCCAAATGCCAGCGCAAAATAATCGGCCAGGCGGAGTTGGCGCGCGAGCGTGGTCATGGCTTCATAATGCGCCCTCGATTCTATACACCTTCTCCGTTTGCGCCATCAGTTTTGACGAGGCGTTAACCTAGCAATAACAAAACCTGCTTAGAACTCTATGCGCAGGAAAATGGGCTGCGACGTCTTCGAGTCCGCGCCTCCCCGTGAGCGCGTCCGGCCCCCGGTGTTTCGATTTGCGGTTGAAGACTGAATATTCCAAGGAGAGACTTCCTATGCATCACTGTCTGACTAAGGCTTTGGCTGTTGTGGCCGCTTCGGCCCTGACGCTCTTGCCCGTGTACCCAGCATCCGCACAAGACAAAGACGGCTCTTCGACGAGAACGCCGATCAAGCATGTCGTAGTCATTTTTCAGGAGAACGTTTCGTTCGACCATTACTTCGGCACTTATCCGCACGCCTTTAATCTCCCGGGGGAGACACCGTTCCACGCCAAGGAAGACACCCCGGAGTCCAACACTCTCTTGTCTTCCGGGCTGCTCACCAACAATCCGAATAAAGCGAATCCATTCCGGATTCCTCCAAGCGTGCCAGTGACGTGCGACGAAGACCACAATTACAACGATGAACAAGCAGCGGTGGACGGCGGCCTGATGGACAAGTTCGTGGAGAAACTGAGTTGCAATGAGCCGAAGTTGGGACCGGTAAACGGTCCTGCAAGCACTATGGGCTATTACGATGGCAACACCGTTACCGCGATGTGGAATTACGCGCAAAACTTCGCCATGAGCGACAACTCCTGGGGCACGACCTTTGGACCGTCAACTCCGGGAGCGCTCAACTTGATTGCGGGGAATACTTTTCCTGGGACTCTGTTCCCCACGAGACCGAACGGCAAGCCGGCTAGTGCCTCGGGCAACATTGCTAACGCGGCGACGACTGGCGCGGTAATCGGCGATCCGCGGCCGCTGCTTGATGATTGCGTGACGTCAAATCCGAAGTTCCAAGGGGTGAACCAGATTACGATGTCGGGCAAGAACGTTGGCGACTTGCTGAATGCCAAGGGCATCACTTGGGGCTGGTTCCAGGGCGGTTTCGCACCGACGGGTGTGGACGCTCAAGGACGCGCCGTGTGCGGCCAGCATCACACGGGCCTTGCCGGCGATGACGCAGTCGTGAACGCCGGCGACTACATCCCGCACCACGAGCCGTTCATGTATTACCCGCAAACCACGAATATCCACCACACGCGGCCGAGCAGTCCGCTGTTGATCGGAACCAGCGGGGACGGCGCCAACCATCAGTACGACCTGACGGACTTCTTCACTGCCTTGAACCTGCACCGCTTGCCTGCCGTCAGCTATCTGAAGGCCGGCGCCTACCAGGATGGCCATGCTGGCTATTCAGATCCGATTGACGAACAGATCTTCGTTGTGGACACGATTAACGCTCTAATGCACAGCCCGGAGTGGAACGAAACCGCCGTTGTTATCGCCTGGGATGATTCTGATGGTTGGTATGACCACCAGATGGGAACCATTGTGACCCAGTCGAACGTCTCAGACGACCAATTGCTCGGCCCCGGCAATTGTGGCTCGCCAAAGGCAAATGACGTCAGCGGCGGAACACAGAATGGCCGCTGCGGCTTTGGCCCGCGGTTGCCGCTGCTGGTGATTTCGCCCTGGGCAAAACAGAACTTCATCGACGATTCCATAACAGATCAATCCTCGATTCTGCGGTTCGTCGAAGACAATTGGAACCTCGGCCGGGTCGGAAACGGCTCGACGGATTCGATTGCGGGCTCGTTGAACAACATGTTTGACTTCAGCGGCGGCCCAAGAGCTGGGAAGCTCATTCTCGATCCGGCTACCGGAACAATCGTTTCTCAATAGCGAATCCTCACGCGGAAAGTTTCCGCGCCAATCGTTATTCATTCAAACTTCCCGGATCGTCTCAGTCGGCGCGAGGCGATCCGGGGTCTTGTTTTTACTGCGCCTTTGCCAGAACCACTTTCTAGCCGGACAACCCCGCGGCCAAGCCGGTCATCAGTTCACTCATCCTCCTCGGTGCAAGGAGAGATGCTTGTGAAGTGTCTCAAGGCGGCGATTTGTCTCGGTGCGCTTCTGCTGGCCGCGGCGCCCGTGTTGTCGCAGATTTATAGCTTGCCGGCCAATCGACTTGGCGAATCTAGAGCAATGGAAGCTCCCGTGCTTGACGAGATTGGCTCCACTGGCCTGCGACGCATCGCTCCCGCCGCCGTCGTCGCGCAGCTCAGTTCACACACCGGCGACCGCTTCGACCCCACAAGACTTGAGCGCGATATCCGGGCCCTCGCACGGCTCGGATGGTTCGAATCGATTCAAGTGGAAGCAACTTCTTCAACCGCGTCTTTTCCGCAATTGCCCGGCAACTCCAAAAACGTAACTCTGATTTTTCATCTGAAGGAACTGCCTTTTCTTTCCAAAGTCGAATACTCAGGCTCCCGGCAGCTCTCGCAAAAACAAATCGAAAAAATGTTGGAAGAAAAAAAACTCGCGCCGCCGCTCGGAAAACCAGCTGACCCAGCGGCGCTTCATCAGATCGCCCTCGCGATTTGCGCCGGGCTGGGTGAGCTGGGCCATCCCGAGGCGCATGTCCGAATCGCGCGCGAGGAAGCGAGCAACGCGACTGTCACCGTCCGGTTTGAGATCAGCGATGGCCCCTTGCTTCGGGTACGCCGAGTGAGTTTCGGCGGCCATCCTCAAGTCCCGGCAAAGTTATTGCGCTCGCAAATGCGCAACATCGTGCCGTGGAAACCGCTCGCTTCGTGGCGCGGCAAAAATGCGTACACCCGCGAAGCATTCGAAGAAGACCGTCAACGCATCCTCACCTACTACGAAAACCATGGCTTTCCCGAGGCGAGAGTCGGCTGCGCGCGAGTCGCTCAGTTCACTGAACCTTCACGCCGCTGGCTTCCCTGGCCGCATGAGTCGCGGCAGGCGGGGCTAAGCGTTTCCATTCCGGTGGAAGCAGGCCCTTCTTACCGTTTCGAATCCGTCGCCGCTACGGAAGCTCTCCAGCAAGCCGCGAAAGAGCGCGGCCGGTCACGCATCTCTGAACTAGAGGCGGGCGGCACTTTTTCCCAGCAAGAGATAGATAAGTGGCAGCGATTGTGGACGGCGCGCATTCAACCAAGAAATTCTGAAATCGATTCCCCTTCCTACCGTTCCGTGGACATGATGCGGACTTTCAACCCGGATAATCACACCGCGCGGGTGACGCTTGACCTGAGCGATTCGCCGCCGTACACCGTGCAGCGTATCGAATTTCTTGGGCTGCACAAGTTCAGCGACCGCTACGTGCGCCGCAGAATTGTGCTGCGCGAAGGCCATCCCATCGATGAGCGCGCGCTCGAAGCGGGCCTCTTGCGCTTAGCGAGAACAGGCTACTTCAAGCCAATCCGCAGAGAAGATATTCGAGTGCGGCTCGATGAGGCCACCCATACCGCCAAGGTCTCGATCCACCTCGAAGAGATTGGCCAACAGCGCGCGTCATTGGCTGGAGGCACGGGCCAGTTCGGCAGCACGCTGGGCATCGTCTACACCGTCTTCGACTTGTTGAATCGCGAGGAGCTTCTTTCCGCGCAACTCGATGGCGGCCCGGAGACTTTGCAGATGATGCTCGGTTTGGCGAAGGAAGGAATCTTCGGCACGCGCGCATCGCTGGCATTCTCGGTGTTTAATAATGTGGTTCGCCCGCGGTTCGCGAGCAGCGCAAAAGGACCGTTTTTCTCCTCCCACAGCAAAGGAATTAACGTTCCCTGGGTCTATCCGTTGACGAACACCGACTCTCTAGACGTCAACTACACTCTGTCGAGTACAACGACCGAATATCCCCCGGCCTCAATCACAACCGTGCCAAATGTGACGCTCGGTAACGTTCGTTCAAAAGTTACCAGCCGCTCACTGGGAGCCGGCTGGACCCACGACACTGGAAGTGAGCGCGTTCTGTTTGTAAATTCCGCTTCGGGTGGTTGGCTTGGCGGCGGCGAAAACATGGTCCGTTCCTCGGCTGAATATGGGCACATTTTCCGCGACCCGTTTTTCGCTCCGTCAGGCGCATGGGCCTTTCGAACCACTTTCAGTGGTGCAGGAAGTTATCGCGGCGACATGCCATTTTATGCGCGGCTGTTCCCGGGTGATGAACTTGTACGCGGGCTTCGTCAAGGTGAGCTCAGTCCTTACGCCGTAACCGCCAAGACTGCACCGGGAGGCGCGACGATTTATTCCGCAGCGCCCGCCGGCGCAAATCTCGTCACCGCAACCAGCGCCGAATACCGCTTCCCCCTCTCTGGCGGCACGGAGGGCGCTGCCTTCTTCGACCTCGGCTCCGGCTTACTGCTCCCCAACTGGCTTGGCCCCACGAAGCCGCTGCTTCTCGGCGCAACAAATGGTGCGCTGCACGGCTCTACGGGAATCGAGCTTCGCTGGACGGTGCCGGGCGTCCAGGTTCCGGTTCGCGCTTATTACGCCGTGAATGTCTTGCGCATGAACCGCTTCATTTCCTTGTCGGAAAATTCTGTGTTCCATGCCCGCAACCGGTTCTCTGCTTTCGGATGGGGCCTCGGCACGCTGTTCTGAACCGCGTGTCTGTACTACACTTCCGGAGCCATGAAACACAAAAAACAGGTTAAGGAAGCGTCGCGGATCGTCGAAAAGTACTGCATCACAAAAGGCGAAAAATTCCGGCTAAAAGACTACGACCCTGCCGACACGAATGGCGTAAAGAACAAACAACACGCCGAAAACATCTTGGAGAGACGTGTTGGCCTGCTGAGCGACATGCAGGAAAAGCTTTATGCGCAGGATCGCTGGGCGCTGCTCTTGATTTTTCAGGCCATGGATGCCGCCGGAAAAGATGGCGTCATCAAGCATGTGATGTCGGGCGTGAACCCCCAGGGCTGCCAGGTCTTTTCTTTCAAGGCGCCCAGCAGCGAGGAACTGGACCACGATTATCTTTGGCGGACTCACAAGTGCGTTCCCGAGCGGGGAAAGATCGGCATCTTCAACCGCTCCTATTACGAAGAAGTTCTGGTCGTCCGCGTCCATCCAACTTTTTTACGAGCCCAGAAGCTGCCAGCCGAGCTGATCACCAAACACATCTGGGACGAGCGCTACGACGACATCAACGCATTCGAGCGGTATTTGACGCACAACGGCGTGGTGGTCCGCAAATTTTTTCTCCACGTTTCAAAAAAAGAGCAGAAAAAGAGATTCCTCGAGCGCCTGGAAGATTCGAAAAAGAACTGGAAATTCTCCATGGCCGACGTCCAGGAGCGGGCCTTCTGGAATGACTATCAAGAAGCTTACGAGGAGATGGTTCAGCATACGGCAACGAAACACGCGCCCTGGTATGTCGTTCCGGCGGACAATAAGTGGTTCACGCGGCTGGCCGTCGCCTCGGCGATCATCGAAACATTGGACGAGCTCGATCTCTCCTTCCCCGACGCCGATGAAACCAAAAAGAAGGAATTGGAGGCCGTCCGCAATTCGCTGCTTGCCGAGAAGGATTAGCGCAGACTGTGGCGGTTGTGGCGGTTTACGCAGCGATCGAAGTCCTTGATCCCTGCAAGGGCGTGAAAATTTAGGAACGGGCAACCCACCTTCTCCCATCATGCTTCAAAATCAATTTCGATCGGATCAATTAGGGGCATCAGCCATTGGAGCAACTCCTGATGAATAGGGTGCCCCCCATAGGCCTCCAGCGCCGACCTGCCTGAGAATTTCATTACACCGCCCAGCTCGTATCCTTGTGAGCGCGGCGAAAAGTTGACGCCGACACTGGTCTCAAGCAAGCCTGGAATCTGACCCTGCAGCCCACGAATTGCCGCAATGGCGCGAAGCTTCTGATCTTCGCGCACGTCCGTCTTCCATCGAAAAGCAAAAGTATGAATGATCATGCCAGCATTGTAGCCAAAGTTTGCCTAGTCAGGTGGCGATCCCATCGTCTGAGCCGCGATGGGAGCATTGTTAGTAGCTGCGGTTTGCGGAGACGCTCTGGGGTTTACTTCGCCGCGTCTTACTTACTTATTTCCGCTCGAAAGTTTGCTGGAGTCCGCCGATTCTCACGTCGAAGACGCCGGGCTCGACAACGCGTTTATTGTCGGTGCCGATGAAAGAGAGGTCGTCGGCTGCCAATTCGAAGGACACCTGGCGGCTCTCGCCCGGCTGCAGCAAGACTTTTGCGAATCGCTTGAGACGCTTCAAAGGTGGCGTCACGCTCGCAAAGCGCTCGTTCAAATAAAGTTGAACGACTTCCTTGCCGGCGCGGCCACCGCCGTTTTTCACCGTCACTTCAACGTGTACAGTCCCGCTCCCCGAAGCCGTGGCTGGAGAAACGCGTAAATCAGAATAGGAAAAACTGGTGTAGCTCAGCCCCGATCCGAACTCGAATTGCGGCGGGGGCATCGCTCCCCCATCCTCGCCTTCAAATGCTTTGTGGTCGTAGGTGAAAAGCCGATTTGGCGAGCGCGGATAGGTGATCGGCAGCTTGCCGCTGGGATTCACATCGCCGAAAAGAATGTCGGCAATGGCCTGCCCGCCTTCATTACCGGGGTTGTAAGCCATCACGATGGCGTTCGCAGCATCGGCAATGCGGCTGATGATGCGTGGGCGGCCTTCCGTGAGCAAAAGAATGACAGGTTTCTTAGTTTCCAGAACTCTCAGGACGAGGTTGAGCTGCGCGTCGGGCAACGTAAGATCGGGGATGTTGCCCGGTGTTTCCGCGTAAGCCCATTCCCCGAGACAAAGCACCACGGCATCCGCTTTTGCCGCGGCGTCCGCGGCTTTGGCGATATCCACTTCTTTGTTGTAGGTCGTGCCGGGAACGTAGGTCACGTTGGCGGCGCCGATTTTCTCCTGAATGGCTTTGAGAATCGTGGCGTGATCCTTGGGATACGCGCTCTCTCGGTTGCCTTGCCAGGTATAACTCCAACCATTGTTCAGTGGAATCAGGGAATCTGCGTCCGGGCCCGTCACGAGAACGCGCGCGGTCTTCGCGAGTGGCAGCGTGTGGTTCTCGTTTTTCAGCAGCGTGATGGACTCGCGCGCGGCCTCCAGGCTGACGTGCCGTGACTCTGGCGAGCCGACCACTGTTTTCGAATCGATCCCGCGCAAGGGATCATCAAAAAGCCCGAGTTGGTATTTCACTGTAAGAATTCTCCTGACCGCTTCATCGATGCGGCTCGCGGGCACTTTCCCTTCCTGCGCCAGCTCGAGCAACAGGTTGCTAAAGCTGTAGTCGCTCGGGACCATGCTCATATCGATTCCAGCGAGCACGGCGATACGCGTGGCTTCCTTCTCGTTCGCAGCGACGTGGTGCACGCTGACTAGTTTCTTGATGTCTATCCAGTCGGAAACAACGAATCCCTGCAAGCCGAGTTCCCCTCGCAAAACATCCTTGAGCAAATAACCGTTGGCATGGCCGGGGATTCCATTGACTTCGCTCGAGTTCACCATCACCGTGTGGGCGCCCGCTTTTACAGCCGCGGCAAACGTCGGAAGAAAGTACTCGCGCAGAGTATTTTCCGGAATGAGCGCGGGGCTGCGGTCGCCACCGGTGGTGGGATAGCTGTACCCCACATAATGTTTCAGCGAAGCGGAAACGCTTGCGGGATTCGAAAGATCGCTCCCTTCATAACCCCGGACCGTGGCCACGCCCATGACTGTTGCGAGGTAAGTATCCTCGCCGAAAGTCTCCCACAAACGCGACCACAGGGGCTGACGGCCGGCGTCGAGCACGGGCGAGAAAGACCATGGAATACCCGCCTTGCGAGTCTCCGCGGCGGCGATTTGGCTGCCGCGCAACATAAGCTCCGGATTCCACGTCGCGGCCATGGCGAGCGGCTGCGGAAAAAGAGTGCCCTCAGCGATGTAATTCGGTCCGTGGATGGTATCGATGCCGTAGAGCACCGGGACGTGCAACCGGGTTTTCTTCGCTTCTTCCTGAATGGCGCGAATAATCTCGTGCCACTTCTCCACGGACAAGGCTTGGTCATGCACGTTGAGGATGGAACCCACACCGTATTCGGCGACGGCTTTGTGTAATTTCTCGGAATTGATACGAATGGACTGGTCCATTCCGTCGGTGACCATGCCGATTTCCAGTTGCGACATCTGGCCAATTTTTTCCTTCAGCGTCATTTGGCCGAGAAGTTTCTCGACGGCTGCGGCGGAAGCGCTGGCAGGCGGACCTGCAGGAGTCAGATTCTTCTTTAAAAATGTCTGGCTATCCACAATGCCCGGCGCAGCATCATCGGCGCCGGACGGGACGGCCACAATAGTGCAAACAGCCAGTAAAATAACGATTTGCCAAAGCTTCCATTTCGGGGTGTGCACGGGTATCTCCTTGCCAAGCATCCTACCTCCGCCGAACGAATATTCCAAATTTGAGTTTTCGATAATTCCGTTTTGAGCACTCACGAGAAAACGGACTTATTCCGGCCTCTTCTGGAAACCCGAAGAGGGAAAGCTCTGAAACGAGCTGCTCTGTGTCAGTGAGGCGAAGAATACTGATAGCGCAGGCTTGGCGGCATGCGCTCCGAACGCGCCCGCGCGTTGTATTCCAACTGATAGCCCAGGTGTTCGGCATCGGAAGGATAGTCGCTTCCCTCGGGATACGGATAAGGCAGAAGTGAATGGCGCGGCAACGGTTCGACCGTAAACGCATGCGCCGCGTAGAAATCGAGGTCTTTTTCAAAACCGTCGGCGTAAAAGAAATAATCGCGAATCCACCCCGCCGGCAGCGCGGGAAGCTCCCGCGGATCAAAATCAAGCTTTAGTCCTTCCCCGGATCCAAAAACGACGAAGCGATCATCCGAGGCTCGCAGCAAGTCGAACACATCGCCATAGCGTGTGTAATTTCCCGCGGCGCGTGCATAAGGACCGGTCATGCTCCGGTGTGAGTACGAATAGATGGTGTCGCTCGCTGGCTTCAGTCGTGTCTCGCGCGGATAGCCGACGAAATCGAGCGCCGCCTTGGCGAGAGGCACTTGGGCCACGCGCACGTCGGGCGCGTCCGGCGTTTGATCGATTCGAATCGCGTCCCAATAGATTTTCAGATTATTGACGATGCGAATCCACCGCGTGCCCACAGGAAGCTTGCCGGTCAAGTCCGCAACCATGGTTCGTTCGAGCCCGGCCGGAAAACCCATATCTTCCACGACGCGCGCCCATTTGCCTTGCGCATCGAGTGCTTCCACATATGGCGGAATCACCTTGATTCCCGCTTGATCTGCCGCATACATCGAAGTCGCAGTGAAGTAATCCGTGTAGCCATCGATGATCAATCGCAACGGTTTCTGCGCATCCCATTCACCGAGGTCGAGTTCAATCCAGTGCAGCTTGGCGAATCCCGCGAACGGCAACTCTTCAAAATCCGTGACGTACTTGCGGTCGCGCTTAGAGATCAACGGCAACACATCATTTCCTTTGTCGTCCCATGCGCCGATTGGCACGTGCGCGTCACGAGTTGCGATCACGCGGAACTCCGGAAAAGGTGGCGCACTGACAAATCGCTCATTCGGAAAAACTTCGTACGCCGCCGGGTGATCGATAGCCAACAACCGCACCTGGTCGAGATACACCGTTTCTTCCATCGGCTCCATGAAACGGAAACTAAGCAGGCCGTTCCGCGGCTTGACGCTGCGCGCAGCCACCTTTAAGTATTCGTCGGGATCAGGAACGTCCCTTTCCCCGGGCGCGACCCAATGCCCGACCACGCCGGGCCCGATCATATCCGCGATGAATTCATACTCGCTGCCATTCCACGAAAACAATATGGGGCATGAGCTTCCGCGCCGGTCGAGTTCGGTGATGCTGTGCACCTTCTTCGCGGCCAGGTTGATTTCGTCTTGCGGCACCCCAGTCGGCCACAACAGACGAACGACTTCCGCGTTGCGCTCCGAGCCGAGCCCGGCAAGAATCGGCGCAGCACTCTGCCCCAGATAGCCCGAAGCACCGGCCACTTCCCACTTTTGATACAGCGTGCCCGCGTAAAGTTCGACCTTCGTCCCGATCCCGCTCCTGTTGTCATTCAAAGCCTTGAGATCGATGCTCATCCAATTATGTTGATTGCCGCCTTCATTACGCAGCACAAGAGGCGCGCCGCCGAGTTGCGTCACCACCAAATCCGCTTGACCCTTTCCCGTTATATCCGCCACCGCGATCGCGCGCGGTTGAGTCAGCTTGACCACATCGAGATGTACATCCTTTGTAACGTCAGCCCAGCCCTTGCTCCCCAGATTTCGCAGCAGCCGCAGTTCCCCTCCGTTGCTCGACTCTCCCGCGGCGACCAAATCAAGCCAGCCGTCGTTGTCGTAGTCAAACGCGGCAATTCCCCATCCCTTCTGCCAGCCTAAGTCAGGAAGTGGAACGCGCTCCAGCCGCTTCCCTTCCACATTCCGCCACAAGCTAATCCCTGGCGCTCCTGCATGTGTAAACGCCAGATCCATCCAGCCATCCTTGTTGAAGTCGAACGCCACGACCCCCACCGCGGGCGGCAGCTTTTCCTTGTTGAAATCGATGCCCCCAAGTGGAGTGAATTTTCCTTCGCGCGGATTGAGATAGATGGAAGCTCCTGCCTGCCCGCCTGCGATGACGAAGTCCACGGCGCGGTCATTATTGAAATCCGTGGTGACAACACCGGCGCCCGTGGCCGCAAAATCGAGCGCCGTTCCCGCCGACACGTCTGTGAACGTGCTGTTCCCATTGTTGCGCCAAAGAATATTGTGAGGTGGTGTGCCCGGCGCAGCCGCATCGGGCGCTGTTGTAATGTACAGATCTAGGTCCCCGTCGTGGTCATAGTCCACAAACGTCACACCCACGCAGCCTTTTTCCTTGCGGATGCCCGCCGCTTGAGTCACGTCCTCAAACTTGCCGTCTCCTTTGTTGTGCAGCAGCCGGACACCATCGCTCATGCAAACCGCCAAATCCGGGTGCCCGTCGTTGTCAAAATCGCCTACCGCGCATCCCAAGCCACTACCCTTAAGATGGATGCCTGCCTCTACGGTCATATCTTCGAATCGCCCATCACCTAGATTGTGCAGCAAGCGGCTGGAGCCATCCGCCGCGCCGCTCACCAGAAAAAGATCCGGCTTTCCATCGCCATCGTAATCGAAGAAACAGGCGCCCGTGCTCGGTCCGATCTCAACGTGACCCGCGCTCGCACCCTGCGAAACAAAAACGTTTGGCTGCGCCACAAATCGCACCGGAATTGCCGGCGGCACGTCGATAACCGAGTTCAGCGGCAACTCCGCGAGCGAATAGCGGCCTTGATCGCCGTACCCCGCGCCGAACGGCGTTCCGAGATGCTCGGTGGTGATTTTCTGGAAGCGCGCCAGATGCTCCCGCGCTGCGGCTGCATCGCCCTTGCGCTGAAGTGCGCGCGCCAGCCCGAATTCCGACGAAGCATGAAAACCGTTTAGAGCCAGCCCCTTCTGAAACGCCGCGATGGCTTCGTCATATTTCTTCAACTGCGAGTACAGGTAGCCAGCAAAGTAATAAGCATCAGCTTCGTTGGGAGCGATCTCTGTTACGTGCAAAAAAGCGGCAATTCCCTTCTCAGCCTCTCCAAGGTCCTTGTACACAAGTCCAAGGTTGTACCAGGCGTAACCATCTTTCGGTAGTTGCTGCGCGGCTGCTTCGAGGGCGGCACGCGCCGGCTCCAGCTTCTGCTGAGCGAGCAGAGAAACACCAAAGTTCAGCCGTGCTACCGCAAATTTGGGATCGGCCTCCAGTGCCTGGTCGAAATATTTCTGCGCGTCCGCCGGGCGCTGCTGGTTCATGTAAGCGACGCCCAGCGTATTCAAGCGATAGGCGTCGGCAATCCCGCTGTTTGATGATCCGGATTTCTTTGCAGGGGTAGCCTTCTGCTGCGCAAAGGGCGCGGTGGAACGCATGAAGGCCGCGGCACAGCAGATCAAGAGTGAACAAGCGACAATCACTTCTACCGCACGCCAATGAGTGGAACGCATGAAAATATATCTTCCTTCTGTGCGCGATTCCCGATCTTATGTGCGACCCGTCCGGGCGCAATTTGAATTCTCCTGGCTGGCATTCCCATCGTCAACCGTTATTAGGCCGCGCCGAACTGCGCGTTTCCCCAAGCTCTTGACCCGCACCGAATCTGCGCTTACTCTCGCGCAGCCATGAGGTCCTTCCCCCACAGCGCCTTGACGGAAATCGCCCAGGAAATTCGATCCAAGAACGTCTCTCCTGTCGAAATCGTTGAATTCCATCTTAAGCGCATCGAGACGCTGCAACCTAAGCTGAAAGCGCTTGTCCACCTGGACGCGGAAGGAGCCCGTCAGCGGGCGCGCTTGGCCGAAAGAGCTGTGTTGCGCGGCGAGCAACTCGGGCCCCTCCATGGAGTCCCGCTCACCATTAAAAGCTGCATCGATGTCACCGGTTGGCCCTGCCCCGCGGGCTCCCTTCTCCGCAAAGATTATGTCTCCAAACAGGACGCGCCGCTTGTTTCACGATTGAAAGCCGCAGGCGCCATCCTTCTCGGAAATACCAACACTCCCGAATTTCTGATGGCCTATGAAACCGACAACTTGCTCAGCGGAAAAACGAGTAACCCGTGGAAATTGACGCATTCCGCGGGCGGCTCGAGCGGAGGTGAAGCCGCTGCGATTGCCGCGGGCTGCTCCGCTGGTGGCGTCGGCAGCGATGGCGGAGGCTCCATTCGCGTGCCAGCTCATTTTTGTGGCATCTGCGGATTGAAGCCCACGCCCGGCCGCATTCCTGCAACTGGGCATTTTCCGCCGGGTGCCGGCGCCTTTTCCTGGATTGGCGTTGTCGGCCCAATGGCGCGAACCATCGCGGATGTTCGTGCCTTCTTTGAAGTGATGGCCGGACCGGACGCAGGTGACGCGCTCTCCGCTCCCGTTCCCTTGCACAGGTACAGCGTGGGCGAACTACGCGGAACACGCATCGGAATTCTGGAGAGCGACGCCCTCGGCGTGGCAACTCCGGAGACACGTGCTGCCGTCGTGCGAGCTGCGACATCACTCAGCGAGCAAGGCTTCACCGTCGAACCCTTCCGGCTGAACGGCCTCGACCGTGCTCTCGATCTCTGGTGGTTCTTCTTTGGCCCGGTCATCGGTAATCTGATCCAGCACAGCATCGCCGGCCACCAAGATCAAATCAGCCCGATGCTGTGCGAGTATCTTTCTTGCGCAACTTCTGGAAATCCAATCACACTCGATCAATTCACGAGAGCCTGCGCCGAGCGTGATCTTCTCCGCGCCGACATTCTTCGCCAGATGGAGGACACGCCGATTTTCCTCTCCCCGGTTTCCACCGGTCTCGCTTTTCGCCATGGTCAAGGAAATTATTTCCCCGGCACGGGATATCGCGACACCATGCGCTTCTCGCAATGGCTGAACTTGACCGGCTTTCCCGGCGCTTCCGTCCCGGTCGGCGTTTTGAACGAAGGCCTGCCCATCGGCGTGCAGGTGATCGGCCGACCATTCGAAGACGAGCTGGTCCTCGCCGTAGCAGAAGTCATCGAGCAGTCCCGCGGCCCCTGGCAACCGCCGCCAATCTGGACTCGCTGACTCGGGCGGCCCAGCCGCGCCGCTTTACTTTCCCCTTGACATCCTTTTCATTTGGATATTAACTCGATTTAATAAGCGCATTTTGAAGGATAGTGCTCGGGGTGCAGAGCTATAGCAGATCATCGCGGGCATCAGTACCAATTAAGTCCCACGATGGCTGCCGCGCAGTATTAAAAGAATGAAAGGCCATATTCTTGCGCTAATGTTTTTCACTAGGGGTGAATGATTCCTCAAAGGGGTGACTCGATGCGATTTCTTTTCAGGCGTCTTCCTGTTTTAGTCGTTGCAATTCTCTTTGGAGCCGCCCTTGCCTGGGCGGCCATCACCGGCAGCATTTCCGGCGTGGTCACCGATTCCAGCGGCGCTGTCGTCATTGGCGCCACGGTGGCCGCCACGGAAACGCAAACCGGCATCCGCTCCGAAATCACCACGGATTCAAAAGGCTTCTACAATTTCCCCGCATTGCCCATCGGCACCTACGACGTCGAGGTCAAGGCCGACGGGTTCAAGCTCTTCCAAGAGAAGGGGCTGGTCGTTGACGCCAATTCTGCGCTCCGCGTCGACGCAAAACTTCAAGTCGGCCAGACCACCGAAAAAGTTACCGTCTTCAGCGATGCCGTTCACGTTGATATGGAGAGCACCCAAAATGGCGAAGTCATAGAAGGTACGAAGATCCTTGCTGTTCCTCTGAACGGCCGTTCCTATACCGATCTTCTTTCGCTCCAGCCCGGCGTCGTTCCGGCTGCGTACAGGACACAAGCTCCAGACACAAATAATCGCACGCCCTCTGGCGATCAAAACGCCGGCAATCAATCCGTCAATGGACAGCGCGAAAGTGCCAACGGGTTCATGGTCAACGGCGCGAACGTGCAGGAGGGCAGGAACAATGGTACCGGCATACTACCTAATCTGGATTCCATCGCGGAATTTCGCATCATCACCAATAATTTTGACGCGGAATATGGCAATTATAGCGGCAGCCAGGTCAACGTCGCCACGAAGTCAGGAACAAATCAGTTTCATGGGAGCGCTTTTGAATTCTTGCGTAACACAGCCTTTGACGCACGCAATCCATTCGACGCACCGGGAACAATCGGTGATTTCAAGCGGAATCAATTTGGTGGCACTGTCGGTGGCCCGATCAAGCGCGACAAACTGTTCTTCTTCGCCGACTATCAGGGAACGCGCCAGATTGTTGGGAATACGGTTACAACGCTCGTCCCGTCGACGGCGGTTCTCCCGGGCGCAAATGGCAATGCCAACGCCCTGAGCATGTTCCAGGCTCAATCGGATGGGTCTTCCACCGTTCAGGGCGGCAATTGGCCAGGGACCTTGAGCGCCAGGCTTGGTTACGCGGTCATCGCTGGCGAACCTTATTGGACTCCCACATGTAACAGCACCAATACGGCTACTGGTTGCGTCTTTCCCGGCGGCATCATTCCAAGTGGCGCGATTTCAAAAATCTCGACTAACCTTCTTCCATCTATTCCTACTGTTGCGCCAACCGCCGCCAGCCCTGCATTTGGCTTTTTCACCTCTTCGCTCCCTTCCCGGCTTACGGACGACAAGGGCGCTATCCGTATTGACGACAACACGCGTTTCGGCACGGTGTCCGGTTATTACTTTCGCGATGACTTTGTCTTAGCCAACCCCGTTCCAGCAAATGGTATTGGCGCCAATGTGCCGGGATTCGCGGACTCTAGCCTTGGCCGAGCCCAGTTGTTTGTTTTGGGTGACACAAAGACCCTGAGTCCCACCGCCGTAAATGACTTTCATTTCAGTGTAACTCGCCTCTCCATGCACTTGAACCAGCCGTCGGGTGGCCTCGGAGCAGGTAAGTTGAAGTCTCTCGGCTTTGTCGTTCCCGCTGGTTCAGGGGCATCGTTCAATGGCGGCATCGGCCCGGTCAACCCTGCGTTGGAAGGCGTCCCGTCGGTTGGCCTTTCTAAGTTAGGTACTGAACTTGGTGTCCCGAACATCACCACCGGCCAATTTAATACCACCTATCAAATTCAAGACAACTTTACGAAGGTCATTGGAACTCACACCTGGAAGTTTGGTGCCGGTTTCCACTACGATCAAATCAATGAACGGAACTTTTTCGGCGAGAACGGAGTATTCGCGTTCGACGGAACTGAGACGGGTTCCGATTATGTGGACTTCTTGATTGGTGCAGTGGGGCTCGGAAGCAACCAAAGTTTCATTCAGGCCAGCCAGCAGCTCCTGGATTCGCGCAGCAAATACTTTGGCGTCTTCGCTCAAGACAGTTGGCGTGTCAAGTCCAGCCTCACGTTCAACTATGGCCTCCGATGGGAATTCGGTCAGCCCTGGTATGACACACAAAACAAGATTGACACCCTCGTGCCGGGCCAGCAATCCGTCGTTTTTACAAATGCCCCCAAAGGATTGCTGTTCCCAGGGGATAAAGGGATTCCCCAAACACTTGCGCCAACCCAATACACTGCGTTTTCGCCGCGTCTGGGCTTGGCCTACTCGCCCAGCACGTCGGCCGGGCTGCTCTCAAAGCTGACGGGCGGGCCCGGAAAAACCAGCATTCGCGCGGGCTTCGGAATGTTTTACTCTGCGTTCGAGGACTTGAGCCAGTTCCAGGAGGTTGGTGACATCCCGTTCGGCCTCTTCTGGTCCCCTACGGGCCAGAAGCTTTTCGAGGCTCCTTATATCGATCGGCAATCGGGACTTGATGGTCAGAAGTTCCCGTTCATCTTCCCCAGCGGCGCGACGCCTCAACACCCAAATAGCACATTCCAATTTTCACCGTTTTTCCCTCTGACCGGCAATGCGGAAGTCGCTTTCAATTATAGGAACCGCATGCCCTATGCCGAACATTTTGACCTTTCCGTGCAGCGGCAATTGAGCGCCAACACGCTGGTGAGTTTTGGTTACGTTGGCACTGTCGGGCACAAACTCATCACCTACATCAATTCCAATCCGAGTGACCGTAATCTATGTCTTTTCCTGAGCGACCCAAACAATCTTGCAGCTGGCAGCAACGTGTGCGGCCCAGGAAATGAAGACGGTGGACCGTTCATTTTAGCGGCGGGAAAAACGGCTCCGGGGTATTCCGGAATTACGTCATTTGCCACTACGCGACTGCTCGCGGGGCTGAATAGCGCCGGAGATACTAACCCTGTCGCCTTTGGAAGCAACGCCTACGAAAAGACCATTGCTAATTCGGCATATCATTCATTCCAGACCACCCTTCGTCATACCAGTGCCCGGGGAGAATTCCTCCTTGGGTACACCTACGGCAAGTGCTTGGATAACTCCTCAGGTCTCGAGGATCCCACCAATCCTTACAATCCACGCATCAGCAGGGGGCTCTGCCTCTTCGACGTAAAACATAATTTCGTAGTCAGTTATAGTGTCAATCTGCCCTTCGACAAACTCTTGCATGCCGACAATCGCTGGTCCAAGAGAGTCGTGGGCGGTTGGCAGCTCACCGGTATTACCACGTTCGCCACCGGTCTGCCCGTACAGCTCTCAGAAGGGAATGACCTCTCCCTTGCCGGGTCCATTGGAACAGACATCCCTCAACTCACTGGAACCGGAAAGCTCTTTGCCGGCGGAGGTTTTAGCAGCTCTAATCCAAGGAGCGGCCTGCCGTATTTCAACAACTGCATTCTCACGAATCTTCAAGCCAATGCGAATGCCTGCCCCGCCGGGGCCGTGCCCTACTTTGATTTTGAGCAGGTCGGTCAGACTGGAAACGCCAATCGGCGCTCTTTCCATGGTCCAGGACTGAATAACTGGGACATGGGGTTATTGAAGAACATCAACTTCACGGAATCGAAATCGCTCGAACTCCGATTCGAAGCGTTTAACATTTTCAACCACGCCCAATTCCAAAATCCCGATGGCAATATTGACTCAAATACCTTCGGAATCATTACTGCCGCAAATGCGCCACGTATTCTGCAGCTAGGCGCAAAACTCCACTTTTAGAGTAACCAAAAGAGGAGCGAAGGGCGGTCCGACGAGGTCAGACCGCCCTTCTTTTTTCAACGATTCCCCATGCCCTTTCCTTCCAAGACGGGGTAAAATGCCGCCCATGAATCGACGAACTTTTATCGGCACTTCCATCGCAGCAACTCTCGCAACCGCCGCCAAGCCAGCCTGGGCTGCGGACACCACACATCATATTGACCGCGTCGGCCTCCAACTTTACACCGTTCGCGACACCATGAAGACCGACTTCGAAGGCACCATCTCGAAAGTCGCTGCCGTCGGCTACAAGGAAGTCGAATTTGCCAGCTACTTCGATCACTCTCCGAAAGACGTCCGCGCCATCCTCGACAAGAATGGCTTGGCCGCGCCTTCCTGCCACGTTAGCTACGACGTCGTCGAAAAGAAGTGGCCGGAAACTCTCGAGGCCGCCAAGATCGTCGGCCACAGCTACATCATTTGCCCCTGGATTGACGAAAAGCAGCGCGCCGAGCCCGGCGGCTGGAAGCGCGCCGCCGAGCTTTTCAACAAAGCCGGCGATGCCAGCAAAAAGGCCGGCATCCAATTCGGCTATCACAATCACTCGTTCGAATTCATTCCTGCTGATTCTCTCGGCGGCAAACTCCCTTACGATTTCCTCCTCGCCGAGACGAATCCCAAACTCGTCACCATGGAAATGGATCTCTGCTGGATCAACGTCGCCGGCAAGGATCCTCTCGCTTATTTCGAAAAGTATCCCGGCCGTTTCCCGCTCGTCCACGTAAAAGACTGGATCAAAGACCCTAACGCCACGGACAGCTACAAGGGCGCGACCGGCTCTTCGGTGAAAATTGGCGGGCGCCTCGCCGATGTCGGCCAGGGCAGCATCAATTGGAAGCGTATCTTCGCGCATTCCGAAAAGGCCGGCATCAAACATTATTTCGTCGAGAACGACGAGCCCAAGTCCGCCTTCGACGACATTAAAGTCAGCTACGACTATCTTCACAATTTGCAGTTCTGAATTTGCTTTGTAGTGGCGGAGCTTGCCGCGCCACTGTTTAGCATGATCTTTCTGAGGAGCTACTCGCCATGAATCCGCGCAAATCAGCAACAATGCTGACGCTCGCCGTCGTCTCGGCTTTGCTCGCATTCACCGCTGCGCCGCAACAGCCTCACGCCTGGAAGCCGCTCTTCAACGGCAAGGATCTCACCGGCTGGAAACACGTCGGCCCCGGCAACATGACCGTCGAAGATGGACTCATTCAAACCCACGGCGGCATGGGCCTTCTCTATTGGACCGGCGGCAAGCTTTCCAACTGCCGCATCCGCGTTGTCTACAAGATGCGCGACTTCAACGATAATTCCGGCGTCTTCATTCGCATCCCCATAGAGCCGCGCGAGGAATGGATGCCCGTCCACTACAGTTACGAAGTCCAGATTGACAATCATCCCGAAACTTCGAACGAAGACGACTACCACGTCACCGGCACGCTCTACTCTCTGACCAAGCCCCTCGCCAAACCCGGCAAGCCCGGTCCTGAGTGGAACACCATGTTCATCACACTCGATGGCCCGCGCACCACCGTTGTTCTCAACGATGTCACCGTCACCGATTACACCGAAGGCCAGCCTGTTCCCGAACGAAAATTCAATTTCGAACCGCAACGCGGCACGCGTCCCAACGAGGGCTACATCGGCCTCCAGAATCACAGCGACAACGACATCGTCTTTTTCAGGGAAGTCAGCGTCCAACCACTGCATTAGATTTCGTTGCTGTAGCTCAGGCCTTTA
>Ga0210407_10001280_pt1 | contig 24113 bp, 14 predicted proteins | sample IncBWC27MmetaG_FD_150860 | JGI IMG/M metagenome (GOLD analysis project Ga0210407, IMG submission 150860) | Forest soil microbial communities from Barre Woods Harvard Forest LTER site, Petersham, Massachusetts, United States - Inc-BW-C-27-M | ecosystem: Environmental > Terrestrial > Soil >... | reverse complement strand
TTTGTGTCTTAGCTCCATTGTTCAGGCTGACGCTGGTAGGGAGAAGCGAACAAGTGATGTGCACCGTGGTCGAAGTGGGGACGCAAGTCAGATTCACGGTCCCGGTGAAACCGCCTTGCGCTGTAACGGTGATCGTCGATGAGCCCGAAGCGCCGGGGGCGGAGATGGTGGAGACCAGACCGTCCATAGAAAAGTCGGCGGCCGCGGGAGTCGCTGCGATCCAAGCTGTCACTAAATTGCCAACGTCGAGCGAGCCGAGCCCGGTGACTTGGTCGTAGCCGGGGCCAGCAGTGAAGCCAATGCTAACGGTGCCGGCGGGACAGTCCTTGGTTCCCGCGGTGCATGGGACTTTATTGTCCCCAGTGGTGATGTCGTGGAATGCGTGATTGGAAGAATTGGCGGCGGCCAATTGATACAGCATCGGATTCACGTTGCCCAATCCGTTCGAAGCCGTGGCCTGATTGAGCAAGGCCAGGACTCCCGCGAATGAGGGCGCTCCGGCGGAAGTGCCTCCGATGGCAGACAAAGTGTTATCACTGGCGCGGAAGCCGGTGGTGCAACTGGTCACCGGCGGGTTACTGCCGGCGAAATAATCCTGCGAGCAAATCAGGTAGGAATCGTGGAAATTCGAAGCGCTGAGGGCGATATCGGGGACGTCGCGCTTGCCATCGGCGGGGACTCCGGCTCCCGTTTGCCATGAGGGCTTGCCGAAGATCGTGCTGGCTCCGCCGCCCGTGCCTGCCAGTCCCCCGCCCGCAGCAAGCGAGGCCGCAGTGTCATTCCAGGCCATTTCCGGAATGTATTTCAGCGCGGAGGCTCCGCTGGTAGGGCTGGAGGAGCCGCTCCAGTACGGAGGATCCGCGGGCGAAACGCCTCCGGGGCATGACGGCGGGGTACCGGGACACTGCGTAGAATCGAGGGTGAACTCGCTGCCTCCGACTCCGGTGACTTCTGGAATGGCGGCGGGGATGTCCACGGCTAGGCCAGTGGTGGCCACGTTTGAGCCCGACGGCTCGCAATCGGCGGCGCCGTTGTCCGCCCCGGGGCCGCTGATGGTCTGACCCTGCGCGTTCGCCTGCTGCGCCCACTGTTGCATAGTGAGAACAAATGATGTGCCCAGATTGGCTTCGCAATTTCCGTAACTGATGCTGATGACGGGCGCTACGTTGGCTGTGATTGCATAGTGCAGCGAATCGAACACGTTGAAATTGGAGTTGTTGCCGACGGTCACGTACTGAATGGTGGCCTTGGGAGCGACTCCGTTCGACCACTCCAGATCCAGGTCGGCCTCGGTTTCGTCGCCCGGGGAATGGGTCAGCACCCCGGTGCCGGGAACCAGGACAACATTGGGGTCGTTTACGCTTAGGCCGGCGGCGCTGCGGAAGGCATCGATGTCGGAATTGTTGATAGCGGTTTGTCCGACAACGGCTATGCTCTGGCCGGTGCCGTCAAATGCACCCGGCAAATCGTAGATGGTGGCGAAATCTCCGGGGATCAGGAAATGGTTTCCGGAAACGCTGGAAGTGAAACGCGGCGCGGGTTTGCGAATGCGGGGCTTGGGGCGGAAGTCGTCGAGGCCGCGAACGCTTAGCACCTGGGCTGAAAAGGCGGCTGGCAAGGCGACGTCGGTGGCGTTGGCGAAATGCTGTTCGGCGTTGATGGAATACTTGTGGAGCTCGGTTTTTAAAGCATATTCGACTTGTCCCACGCTGCCGCTGAACGAAATTTCGTTGCGGTTGCGGGAAATGCCGTTGACCGTCAGCCCCTGCGACTGCGCCCACGAGGCGACTTTGGCCAGATCATTCTGCGTCATGCCGAAGCGGGCGGCGTATTGCTCGGGCGTGATCCATTTGTGATAAAGGGGAGATTTGCGGTCCTGCTGATCGCGCAGCAACTGATTCATATCGGCTTGCTGCGACGGCGAGAGACGGAATACTAGGGAGACTCCGCTGAGCTGGCTGGTGATGTCGGCGCGTCCCTGATCGAATTGCGGACGGGCCATGGGGTGGGCAGTGCTTCGCACCACGGTTGTCTGTGAGGCGTCCACCGCGCCGCGAATGCGGTCTTTGTTCTTGGAGACGGGCTGGGTGACTCCGGTGATGGTGAAGGCGAAGATCAAGGCCAAGGCAAACGGCAGGCGGGCGTACTTCGGATTCAACGTTTTCGGCATAGGGGTGTTTTCCACTTCGTGGGTTGCAGGGATAGATTCAGGGTACTCCAGCAAAGATGTATCTCCCAAGGGCGGACGGGTAAAATTTTGGTGACAAAACGAGTGTAGGCGTGACGAGCGGGCGGCTGCGCCGCCGGGGTGCCGTTCTCTCAAGGGGACTGGGGGGCATTGTCACTGCCGACTTCCAGGCACTGCCGTGCCGGGCTTTCACATTGCGCCGCTTCACGACTGGAGCATTGGTCGGATCGGCGGCTTTTGCGGAATACAGTAAACTGTTGCCCAAGGCCGGAAGCGAAGAGCTCGACGACAAAGGTTTACATCCGGCCTAGACTATGAAACTTTCCGTTGTCATGCCGGTGTACAACGAGCGCGCGACTTTGCGGGCGGTGATTGAACGCGTGTTAGCGGTGCCGCTCGAGATTGAACTGCTGTGCGTGGATGACGGGTCGAAGGACGGATCGCGCGAGATATTGGCGGAGATTCAGTCCGCGCATCCGCAAGTTAAACTCTTTTTGCAGCCGCAGAATATGGGAAAGGGCGCGGCGCTGCGGCGTGGCATTCAAGAAGCTACGGGCGATTTCGTCATCATTCAAGACGCCGATCTGGAATACGATCCCGGGGAATATCCATCGCTGCTGGAGCCGCTGTTAGAAGGCAAAGCGGACGTTGTATACGGATCGCGGTTTCTAGGCGGCGGACCGCATCGTGTGCTGTATTTCTGGCACTCGGTGGGCAATTCGTTTCTCACGCTGCTGTCCAATTGCCTCACCAACATCAACCTCAGCGACATGGAAACCTGCTACAAGGTTTTTCGCAGGGAGATTATCCAGTCCATTCCGATCGAAGAGAACCGCTTTGGATTCGAGCCCGAGATTACGGTGAAGATTGCCAAGCGGCGGCTGCGCATTTACGAAGTGGGCATCGGCTACTGGGGACGCACTTACGAGGAAGGCAAGAAGATTGGGTGGAAAGACGGAGTGCGGGCCTTGTGGTGTCTGGTGAAGTATTCCGTAAAGGAGCGTGCGATTCCGGTTGCGGCACACGCGGCGCAGCCAGTTTCGTCCGGGGAAAAAGTGCACGACTAGCTCTCGCCTGGATCAAGAGCAGAGCTTTTAACCGCAGAGGTGGCAAAACGCGATCTGGATTCGCTTCGCGTCCTTGGCGTTGACTTAGCGAACTTAGCGGCTAAATGCTTCCTCTGGAATTTTCGCAGACGCCCGCTTCAGTGGCTTTGCGGGAGTCCCGGCTGAGGCGTCTTCCCTGCACGGATTGGCTTGTTCTTGCCCAAATCAATCGCTGGAGTTGCTGCCGCGGTGGTCGAAGTGTGACGCACGACCGGCTTACGGACCGCCGTTCTCGCGGTCTGTTGCTCAATCTTGGTTAGCTGGTCGGATGACGTTTTGCCAACGGGCGGCGGCGCAACCGTGCTATGCGCCTTCATGTCGGCCCGATTGGCGTCCGGATCCTTGATCTTCTGAGCTAGACCCAAGCTGGCCGAAATCAGGACGACCGCAAACGTGGCGGTGAGTTTCATGGAGTCCTCCGTCTAATTAGAACACTACACCTTGGAGCATGTTGCGTTCCACTTGTCTTCTTTCGCTACCTCGGCCAGCGGCCCAAGTGGGCAAGATATTGCAGGTAATCTGGACAAGCAGCACGGTTTGTGCAAGTCTTTGGGGGAGAAGTAGAAAGTTTTTGTCCAGAATTGCCTTGAAACACGTGTTTATGACCTGCGGACCACCGCGGGCGGAATTGTGCGTGTACCCTCCCCCGGGTTTCGCGAGTGACATCTTGCACTGCTTCGGGAGATAAATGTCCACCACGTTCGAGCTGACCATCCGGCCGCGCAAGGGCTGGCAAGCGATTGATTTTAAAGAGATATATCTCTATCGCGAGCTGCTGGCATTTCTGGTCTGGCGAGACATCAAGATCAGGTATCGGCAAACCCTGCTGGGCGGACTGTGGGCGATCCTCCAGCCGTTTATCACCATGCTGGTTTTTACCTTTGTCTTCAACCGCATGGCGGGTGTGAAAAGTGACGGACCGCCGTACCCACTTTTTGCCTATGCCGGCCTGGCACCGTGGACGTTTTTTTCCACCTCGATCACGCAATCCAGCAACAGCCTGATTTCTAACCAGCAACTGGTCTCAAAGGTTTACTTCCCGCGCATTTTCATACCGTTGGGGGCAATTGGCGCGTTACTGCTGGATCTTGTCTTGTCCCTGAGCCTGTTCGGGGGAATGATGGTTTATTACCACTGGCGGCTGACGTGGGCGATCCTGTGGTTGCCGGTGTTTCTCATGGCCGCGTTGCTGGCGGCGTCGGGGGCGGGGCTGATTCTCTCCGCGCTGAATGTGAGTTTCCGGGACGTGAAATATGCGGTGCCGTTCATGGTGCAGATTGGGCTGTTCCTGACCCCGGTAATTTATCCGGCGCGCTACCTTTCCCAGCGCGGGCAGATTCTGATGGGACTAAACCCAATGGCGGGAGTAGTGATTGGATTCCGGCATGCTCTGCTAGGCAGTCCGGCTTCCTGGGGAGTGATGGGGCTTTCGCTGGGAGTCAGCGTACTGATTTTCGGATGCGGGTTGCTGATTTTCCGGCGCTTGGAAAATAAGTTTGCGGACATCATCTGATGAAACCGATCGTCGAAATCAAAAACGTTTCGAAGATGTACAAGCTGGGCGGGGGAAGCGCCCGCAAGGCGGAGAATTTTCGCGAACTGCTGGAGCGCGCCGTCAGCGCGCCGTTTCGGACGCTGGCCGGTCGCAAGCAGAACGCTCCCAAAGTTCAGCTTGGCACCTTCTGGGCCCTGCGCGGGGTCAGCTTCGATATCAATCAGGGCGATGTGATTGGAATCATCGGGCGCAACGGAGCGGGAAAAAGCACCATGCTCAAGGTCCTGTCGCGGATTACCAGTCCGACGGAAGGCTCTGCCATTCTGCGAGGCAGACTGGCCAGCCTTCTGGAAGTGGGGACCGGATTTCATCCCGAGCTTACGGGCCGGGAAAACATTTTCTTGAACGGCGCGATTCTGGGAATGCGCAAGACGGAAATTTCGGCGCGTTTTGATGAGATCGTCGCCTTCGCTGAGATCGAAAAATTTCTGGACACTCCGGTGAAGTATTACTCCAGCGGCATGTACGTGCGGCTGGCGTTTGCCGTGGCGGCGCATTTGGATCCGGAGATTCTGGTGGTGGATGAAGTTCTCGCCGTCGGCGACCTCAGCTTTCAGAAAAAGTGCCTGGGGAAGATGAGCGAAGTGAGCCGCGGCGGACGCACCGTGCTTTTCGTTTCGCACAACATGGCGGCGATCGAGAACTTGTGCACCCGGGCGGTGGTGCTTCATCAGGGGAAGCTGACATTCGATGGAACACCCAAGGAAGCGATTCAGTATTACCTGAACAGTCTTTCGATCCAGCGCGGTACCGGACATCTGGTGGAACTGGACGGGGTGGGAGACCGGCGGTCATTTTTCGCTCCGCTGCTGAAGCAGCTGGAATTTCTTACCGAAGATGATCAGCCGATGACGGAGGGATTGCCCCTGGGGGCGCGGCTGAAGGTCAAAGTGCATTTCGATCTTCCTCACTTGACCACGAACTTCAATATTGGGCTGGGATTCAACAACGGCTATGGGCATCGCATCTTTACCGCGAATACGCTCTTCGAGCCGAATCGCTGGGAGAAAGAACGCGTTGGACCTCAAGTGCTGACCTGTGAGATTCCGAGTTTCACGTTGACCCCGGGGGATTACTCGGTGAAGGTGTGGATGGACCTCACCGGCACCGAGGCGGATGCCATTGAGGACGCCGCGCAGATCACAGTTTTGGATTCGGACTTCTACGGGACCGGAAAGATGCCGTGGAACGGGGCGATGGTGTTGAAGCACAACTGGTCTTTGGAAGAGTTAGCCGATGGCGGCAACCTGGCGGGCCAGGGCGCCGACCGGGTGCAGACCACGGGCGCCTGAAAATCATGACTTCTTACCGCACCGTCGATTTTCTAATTCCCGTCTTCAATGAAGGCGCGAGCCTGCATGGATTTCATGCCCGCCTGATCGACGCAATCGCTGGACTGCCCTACTCGTTCCGGTTTCTCTACATCAATGACGGGTCGGCCGACGATTCGAAGGAAGTGCTGGCGGGGTTGAGCGCTGCGGATCCGAGAGTTCACGCCATCAATCTCACCAGGAATTTCGGGCACCAAGCGGCACTGAGCGCGGGGCTCGACATGTGCAACGCGGAAGCGGTCGTGATGATGGATGGGGATGGCGAGCATCCGGCAAGTTTGGTGCCGGAGATGCTTCGACAGTTTGAGGCAGGCTACGACATTGTGCATACCCAGCGGTTAGACGCCGGGCGCGGTGGATTTTTTCTGAAGCGACTGACCAGTCGTGGATTTTACTGGACCATCAATCGGCTGGGAGAAACGAGGATCGCCGAAGGCTCGGCGGATTTTCGCCTGATGTCTCGCGACGCGGTGAAGGCGCTGCGCCAGTTGCCCGAGTATCACCGGTTTTATCGCGGCATGGTGCAATGGATCGGATTCGCTTCGGTGGTGCTGCCGTTTGTGCCGGAGAAGCGCATTGCCGGGAAATCAAAATACTCTTTGCGAAAAATGCTCCACCTGGCTGCTGACGGCATGTTTTCGTTCTCGCTGGCGCCGTTGCGGCTGGGACTGCTGCTGGGTGGAGTCTTCTTGATGCTGGCGGCGGCGGAGATCACGTACGTGCTCAGCTTCTGGCTGCGCGGAAACACCGCAAAACTGGTTCCGGGATGGAGTTCGCTGATCGTGGTGATTACGGTCAGCAGCGGCTTCTCAATGTTTCTGACGGGAATTCTGGGGATTTATGTGGGCATGATTTTTCAGGAAGTGAAACGCCGCCCGCTGTATCTGGTGAAGGGTTGGACGCGGGAGTCGGAGCGAGGAGGCTCGGGGCGAGGCCCGCAGCCGGCAGCGCGTGACGCCGAGAATGATTCGGTTACAGCAGAGCCCCGGGGCGGGCGCGAATGATGCAATCGGCAAACCGGTTGCTGATCGTCAACGCGGACGACTTCGGGCGCAGCGAAGCCGTGAATGGCGGAATTGTCGAGGCTTTTCAGCGGGGCATCCTTACCAGCGCCTCGCTGGTTGCAATGGGAGCAGAGTTCGAGCAGGCGGTGGAGTTGGCACGGCAAAACCCGGGATTGGGTATTGGGATCCATTTGGTGCTGAACGAACATGATCCGGCGCTTCCGCCAGCGGAAATTCCGAGCTTGGTCACCAGCGAGGGGAAATTCCGTTCGCGGGGACAGCAATTCGTGAAAATGACCGCCGACCCGCGGATGCGGGACGATGCCTTCCGCGAATGGGACGCGCAGATCAAAAAGGTGCTGGCGGCGGGAATCAAACTGGAGCACATCGACGGGCACGGACACTGCCATGCGCATCCGCGAGTGGCTGGAGTTGTTGTGGAACTCGCTAAGCGCTACGGGATAGACCATGTCCGTTTGCCAGTGGAAGCAGTGGGGTGGAGGTCGGAGCGCTCTTCGGCAGGGCGGTTCGCGAGTAAGCTGCTGTTGAATTCTTTCGCGCTGTGCTCGAAGCGGGTTTGGGATGGAAAGCTGCGATTTCCGCAATCGTTCTTTGGATTTTCGGAGGGTGGGCACGTCAGCGGGTCGCTGGTGCGGCGGGTAGGCCAGGCGGCGCCGCCGGGAGTCTCTGAACTAATGGTACACGTCGGTAACTCCAACATAGAACCGGTTGGCCTGGAGACCGGATATGATTGGCAAGGCGATCTGGGCGCGGTGACAACTTTCAGCAGGGCCGATTTTGAAAAAGAATTTGGGATTCAGTTAATCACGCACACGGGACGGAGAAATTAAAATGGATGCACGCGAGCAGCGCACTTTTTGGGACCGCCACATCACAGGTTGGTCCAACAGCTCTTACAACAAGCCGACAAGCATGCCACTGATTGAGCGGCTGGCGCAGCCAATGCGCAAGCATCTGCCGCTGCGGCAGCATCTGGCGGTCGAGATTGCGGTAAACGCAGGGGCCACGGCGGTGCTGGATTTGGGATGCGGCACCGGCGATTTCGCGGTGGAACTGCTCGGGGCCTCGAAGACGCTCAAGAACTATTTGGGGATGGACATCGCCGAATCCGCGGTGAAGGAAGCGCGGCAAAATGTGCTGGCCGCCGCCGGAACACGCGTGACTGCCGACGTGCGCGTGAGCGCAGTGGAAGAGCTTGATCCGACGGCTTACGATTCATTTGACTTCGTCGCCGGGCTTGGTCTGTTGCCATATTTGACCGACGACGGGCTTACCCGGCTGTCCCGGATCTGCAAGGGCAAGCCATACGTGATGGATTACCATCCTCGCGAAGCCACCCTGTTTAATGGCATTCATTCCGTGTACCGGGTGGTGAAGGGCTATCCGTTTTACCGTATGTTCTCCGACTCCGAGAACAAAGAACTGATGGCGAAGTTCGGATTTGCGCCTTACAAGCTGATCAGCCGAGGACCGCTGCGATTGATGCAAAGCGTTTAGCAGTTTGGGGATGGGCGCACCCTGCTGCGCCGCATCCCACTGAAACGGGAGCGATCGGATGTCCGCCGCCAATCAACAAGTTGAAAACGTGGTCACGGTCCGGCTGCCCCGGACTTACGACGTTGAGCTTCTAAAGCGGGACCTGCAGACCCTGCGCGATGTTCAGGGCGCGCCGCAACCGGGGCCTTATCACGCGGGCGAGTGGACGGGAATTGCGCTGCATTCCATGGGCGGCAAGGATTCGGTTTTCCCCAGCGCTGCCGGGATGGACCACTATCAGGAAACCGACAACCTGAAGCGGGCCCCGTACTTCAAGCATGTTCTGGACGACCTGAAGTGCCCCAAGGAAGTGGTCCGGATTCTGTTCCTTCCGCCCGGCGGCTACATCAAAGACCACTTCGATTTCCACACCAGCTTCCAGTTCGGACTGCTGCGGTTACATATTCCGATCATCACCCATCCGGATGTGATTTTCCTGATTGACGGGCAGCGCATGCATTGGAACGAGGGTGAGCTGTGGTATGGGGATTTCTCCAAAGTGCATTCGGTGAAGAATGACAGCCCGGTGGTGCGGGTGCACATGGTGATTGACGTCCAGATCAACGATTTCGTGTTGGACCTGTTTCCGGCGGACTACATTGCGCGGCGGCGGGCGGAAGGGATTTCTGTGACCCGCGAGCCGCTGGCAGCGTCAGAAGCAGAACTCCGGCGCTTTGCCTGCGATTTCAAAATTCCGGGCGAGTTCATGCCGATGTTCGTGATTGGCAAACCATTGTCCACGCTGGCGCGGGGTGCGGTGGCGTCGGTGCGATTGATTGACGGCAAGCTGGCGGTGCTTTTCGATAATCAACCGGCGTTCCGGCTGGAGCGCGTTTCCTCCGACACTTTCAGCATTTCCGGGCTGCCTCCGGGGATGACGTTTCAATTTAAGGAAGAGGGCAACACCATCCGCGAAGTAGTGCTCGACATGAAAGGCCTCCCCAAGGACCTTTACGCGGCGCGACTGGGAAAATTCCAGGGGCCGTCGATTGATGACCGGCGAGTTTCGATGCCAGTGGTGAATCTGACTCCGGCTGTCACAGATGCAGTGTAAGGAATCGCGCAGGCGCGGCCCGAACCTATGAACCCAATCCAGACCTCAAATCAAGAAACTCCCGTGCGACCGGCGCCTTCACAGGGGAAGCCGAGTGTCATGGTCAGCGTAGCTCTGCTGATTGTGATCGGCATTGGTCTGGCGCGGATTGTTTCCACTTACCATGTCTTCAATCACACCATTGACGAAGGGGCGCATCTGGCGTGCGGGATCCAGTGGTTTCAGGGGTCTTATACGTATGACCGGAAACATACGCCGATCGCGCGAATTTCGGTGGCGCTGCTGCCGTATATGGACGGGCGGCGGGGTTTTGGAAACGAGTCGTTCTGGGAGGAAGGCTCGCTGATTCTTTCGAGTGGCGGCCGCTATTGGTATACCCTGACGCTGGCGCGTGTGGGCGTGCTGCCATACTTTGTGTTGGCCATTGTGGTCATCTTTCTTTGGGCAAGGCAACTTTATGGCGACGTTACGGGGCTGATTGCCGCAGCAATCTTCAGCATGCTGCCGGTGGTGCTGGCTCATTCCGGGCTGGCGACGACTGACATTCCATTGACCGCTTGTTACATCATCGCGGTTTATGCGTTCACGCGGTGGCTGGAAAATCCCAACTCGCGGACTACGATGTTTTTTGGAATTGCTACCGGAGTCGCGCTAGGGACGAAGCTTTCCACGCTCGCCTTCCTGCCGGCGACGATGCTCGGAATCCTGCCGCTGTACCTTTTGAGCACGCGAAGGACTGCTAACGGAGGCGAGGAAAAAGGCTGGGGATTGGGCGGCGTGAAAAGTCTGGCCAAGGCGATTGTGATCGTGATCGTCTGCATCTTCTTCGTAATCTGGACCGCCTACCGCTTCTCGCACGCGCCGATCAGTGCGGTTTCTACCGTGCCCGATAAGATGGCTGCGAAAGTCTTCGGCCGGTCGTCTTCGGCGGCGAGAGGAATTCGGCTTCTGGATGCCAAGGTACAAGTGCCCGCGCCGGAGTTGTTGCAAGGCCTGCGTGAGCTCCACGACATCAACGCCACGCACCCGCGCTCGTATCTGTTTGGCCGGGTGAAGGACGGCGGGTGGTGGTATTTCTATCCGGTGGCAATCGCGGTGAAGACGCCGCTGGCGGCGCTTCTGCTCGCCTTCGTCGGAGCACTGTCGCTGTGGGTCGGTTGGTCTCGCACCCGCCGGGATTGGCAGCGAGCCGTGCCGATTGTAGCCTTCCTAGGGCCAATCTTGATCGCAATGCCGACCAGCCTCGACATTGGAGTTCGCCACGTCATGCCCGTGTTTGCGTTTCTCTCTATGCTAGCGGCTGTGGGAGCGGTGACACTTTGGAATTGGAAGGGCGGCACTGCGCAGCTGTGGGGCGGACGCGCCGCGGTTATGGTGTTGTCGGCGTGGTTCGTCGTTTCCTCGGTGCGCGCTCATCCGGATTACCTTTCCTACTTCAACGAGCTGGGCGGCAAGCATCCGGAAAATATTCTGGTGATTAGCGATTTTGATTGGGGACAAGACTACACTCGCCTGTCCACCTACCTGCGCGAGCAGCAGATCCAACACGTCAGCGTGGCCGCTGCGCATACCTTTGACCCGGTGGCGTTGGGATTCCCCGAAACCGCACACATTCCCTGCGGCACGACCCCGTCGGGTTGGGTCGCGGTGGAGATGCGCAGTCTGCTGGTCTATCCCGAGTGTTTGCCCTGGGTCGCGCAACAGAAGTTAATTACTACAGTTGGTAAGACTGAGTTGATCTACTACGTGCCGGAGTCGGGGAAGGCTGCCGCGCCAGCGGCAACGCCCAATTGAGGGCTCCGGCGAACACAGTAACCTGCGGGTAGTGGGTCAGTTTGAATATCCACAGTCTCGCTTTAGCATCCCGCCCTGTGGCATCATGGGGATGTGATCGGCAAAGGCAAACGTCCGCGTGACCCCAACCAGCTTGCCAAGTGGATTGTAGATCAGAGCACCAGCGAAGCCTCGCAGCCGGAAGCCAAGGCCGCGCCAGCGGCACCCGTGAACCTCTCAGAGTACATGGCCTCTATCGGACGCAAGGGCGGTCAGATCGGCGGGAAGCGCAGACTCAAGACCATGACCAAGGCTGCGCGGTCAAAGGTGGCTGCGAAAGCGGCTAGGGCGCGGTGGAAGAAGAAGTCTTAATTACCAGACGAAGTACTTGTCAACTTTCTCTGCGCGATCTAATTCCTCAACACGCCGCTTGGCTGACTCCTCACTATAAAACAACTCTGGGAGCCTGCGAGGAGTACTACAGAACGAGACCGAGAATTGAGACCGACTCGTCTCTATATTTTCCATAAAAGCAACGCCGAATCCGATCATGTCCTCTCCCCTCTTTAGCCTGCTACTACCGTTAGCCCAGAATTGCCGAGTTGTGATCTCTGCTGCTCAAGATTAAATATTTTTTGCCGAGCAGCGCGTAGCTCCTCGATCAGTTTTTGGATAGTTGTAAAGTCTGGAATGGCTTGCTCGTTAGGGCCAAGCCGATTAGCCAAGTCCGTCGCCATCGAAAAATCAAGGCCAGATGGTTTCAGGGAGGCGTTGTATTTTACTTTGTGAGCGACTCCCTCTAGAAACTCAGCTTGCCTCTCAGCCTTCACCTGTAAGTGCCGAAGAGTTTCTTGGGCATCCTCTAAGTCAATCAGTACCTCAGCCCTTTGCTGACGCTTTTCGTCTATGGTCACGGCCTAAAACTCCCAATTCGCAATTCGGGAAACACTCCCCCTTGAAGCAATTATACCGCAGCAAGTCAAATTACTAATTAAGTATTTGACATGCTAAAGCGGCTATGGTATAAGAGTCAGTATGAATTGCTTGGATTCTGAAACCCGTGCCAGAGTGGTTAGCTGCTTAATTGAGGGCTGCTCGATTCGCGCCACTGTCCGCATGACCGGAGTTGCAAAGAACACCATCGTCAAACTGCTGGCAGACATTGGCTGCGCTTGCGCTGGCTACCATAACCGCGCCGTCCGCAATCTCAAGGTGCGCCGTTTGCAGTGCGATGAGATTTGGTCGTTCGTCGGAGCCAAAGCAAAGAACGTTAGCGTGGCAAAGAAGCAAGAGGGCTGGGGAGATATTTGGACGTGGATAGGAATTGACGCGGACACAAAGCTAGTCGTTTCGTACCTAGTGGGCGGACGCGGCGCGGGATGGGCAAAAGACTTTATGGAAGATTGCGCCCGTCGCATCAAGAACCGCGTACAGATCACCACAGACGGCCACAAGGGGTATCTGGAAGCGGTAGAGAATGCCTTTGGCGCAGATATTGATTACGCGATGCTGCAAAAGATTTACGGCGCACCCGCAGAGAATGAGACTCGCTATTCTCCCGCAACCTGCATCGGCTGTGACATGAAAGTGGTCAGCGGCAATCCAGACCCCAAGCATGTGAGCACCAGCTATGTTGAGCGGCAGAATTTGACGCTCAGGATGCAGAGCCGGAGATTCACGCGATTGACCAACGGGTTCAGCAAGAAAGTGGACAATCACCGCCACTCAGTTGCGCTGCATTATATGTTCTATAACTTCTGCCGAGTGCATCAGACATTGCGCTGCACACCTGCGATGGAAGCCGGATTGACCGACCACGTTTGGAGCCTTGAGGAATTATGCGCGTTGCTTCCAAAGCCCATTGTGGGGAAATCCGAGACTGAAAAGAATCTAGTGCTTCGGGCGCTTGCGAGGGCTTGAGAAAATTGCTCTCTGGCTACTTTTAACGCTCATATCCTTAGAGGCCGCAGCTAGCGATATTTTCTTAATCTCGCTCGGCGTTTTCCGCTCCAGTCTGCCGTCATTGTGAATGCAAAATAATCGAGTGGGGCCACCGCAGTAGAGATCAACCTTTGTTGCTTCCTCAATGACGTACACAGCTTCAGACAATGCGGCATTCATCGAGAGATTCTTGGTAGGGTTATCGTCATCGTGAAGCCGATTCAATAAGTACCGCGCAAATAGTCCCCCACTTCCCATTGCGGCATAATCTGTTACGGGTTCAGCAACTCCTACTTTCTCGTCTTCTCCTGGTGGATAAATACTGTACATTCCAATAGGAAGTATGGGCGGATCGTCAGTCTTGGGACACTCTTTGCAATAAACTGCGACAAGAAGTTCCAAGTCCAAACCGTCGTCGCCGCCCCCGTATCTTTCTCCCATTTGGCCTATTGCATCTTCTACGATAGTTGCGACACTGCGGGGGGTAGTGAAATGCGGGGCGAACCCTCTTTCTTCTATAAGCTCCGCTGCGCGGGCAATATGAGCTGAAGTACCAGTTCCGGCGACTATAATTTCGACATCATCAAACTTAAAGCGACGTGTGTCATAAATTTTTACGACATCAAGTCGTTTCATCCCAACACTCTCATCGCTCTCTTGGCTGTCGGAAGCGACCACCATTCCGTCTTTGCAGATCAGCCCGACTATGACTGTCATGGGATGCCTCTTTTTGTGCTTCCTTTTGCAGGGCCTAATGGGGGGCTTCATCGGCCACCCGCTTTAGCATAGCCGTCCCCTGTGGAAAAGGAAACTGACCCACTACCAACCTGCGGGTAATCTGGACAAACGGCACGGTTTATGCAAGCCTTTCAAAGCAGCATCTGTGCACTCCTCCCCCTTTGTGAATCGGCGCCGAAGTGCTCTGGGAGAAATATGTCCACCAGGTTCGAGCAGGCGGTCTGGCTCCACAACCGACGGCAACCTATTGATTTCATAGAGGCGTATCTTCGTGGTGAACTCTCCGCGTTCTCGATCACAGCGCAACAGTTAAGATCCAGTTTGAGGTAAAGGGTGGCAGCGAATTTTTGGAAGCTCGATCATCCGCCGGAAAGGTTAGCGGTGGTGGACGTCCACGGCGGGCGGGAGCGGACTTACGGAGAGCTGCGGGCTGATGTGGAGCGGGAGGCGTCAGCGATGCGGTCTGAGCTGGCGGCCGGGAAGGCGAAGCCTTCAGGAAAATCCCTGACTATGCTGCTGGCGCAGAATCGCTACGAAAGCCTGGTTGAGTACCTGGCGGCGTTAAATTCGGGGGACGCTTTGGTGTTGGTGGACGCGACGCTGAACCGCGATTTGCTGTTACGGCTGATCGAGACCTATCGTCCGGATCGGATTTGCGGAAGCTCGACCTCAGCGGAGAATGCCTTTCCTGGTTACCACGAACGTCAGCCTGAGGACGCGGGCACAAAGGTTTGGGAAACCGAGAAACCGGAAGCTACGGCGATTCACCAATCGCTGGCGCTGCTGCTGAATACTTCGGGATCGACGGGCAGCCCGAAGCTGGTGCGGCTGAGCGGCGAAAATTTGCAGGCGAATGCCGCTTCGATTGCGTCTTATCTGAGCCTGACTGAGAAGGAAAGGCCGATCACGTCGTTGCCGATGGCCTACTCGTACGGGCTGTCGGTGATCAACAGCCATCTGCTGGCGGGGGCCACGCTGGTATTGAGCGAGCATGGAGTTTTGCGGCGGGAGTTTTGGGACAGCGTGGACAAGTACGGATGCACTTCAATTGCGGGCGTGCCGTACACGTATCAGATGCTCTTGCAGACGGGCTTGCTTAAAAAACGCGGCGCGACGCTGCGGACTGTAACGCAAGCGGGCGGGGCGCTGACAGAGCCTTACGTGCGGCAGATGCACGAATTGGCTAAGGAACGCGGGTTCAAATTTTTTGTGATGTATGGTCAGACCGAAGCCACGGCGCGGATTTCGTATTTGCCGTTTAAGAATCTGGCCGCGAAGGTGGGGTCGATTGGAGTGGCGATTCCGGGCGGGACGTTGCGGGTTGACGCGGAAACCAGCGAACTGGTTTACAGCGGGCCCAACGTCATGCTGGGGTACGCCGAATCCCGAGACGATCTTTCGAAGGGCGACGAATTGCATGGAGTATTGAACACCGGCGACCTGGCGCGGCAGGACGCGGACGGGTTTTTCTACGTCACCGGGCGGATGAAGCGCTTCCTGAAAATGTTCGGTAAGCGTTTCAATCTGGATGAAGTTGAGCAGATCGTGCAACGGCATTTTGGATTTCCCACGGCATGTTTTGGACGCGACGATCTGTTGATGCTGGCGATTGAGGCGGGCAACGAAAATTCGGACGCGGTCATTGCCATGTTGACCGAAACGTTTGGCGTGCCGAAGAATGCGGTCCGGGTGCAGGCGGTTGGCGAGTTGCCGCGCACGGTTCGGGGAAAGATTGATTATCAGGCGCTGGTGACGCGGAACCAGAGCTATCTGGCGGCGAGTCAGGTGAGCTAGAGAAATTTCGTGAGCGATAAGGTTCATCAGGACGAGAGGGTGGGCGCACAGACGGTGCCGGGAAACGGCAGTCTGCGGACGGGTGTGTCCGCAACGCAAGCGGCCGTGGCCCGGGTGTGGAGCGAGGTCCTGAAAATTGAAGAAATTGATGCCACGAAAAACTTCTTCGACCTCGGCGGGGATTCGCTGAAGGCGATCGAAGTGATTTCGCGGTTGCAGGCACTGCTTCATGTCGAGCTGCCGCTGATTGCGTTTTTTGAAGATCCCACAATTGCTCACTTGGCGACGGTGGCGGACGAACTGCTGCCGAACAATGGTGTTTCTGCTCAGGCCGTTTCGGCTTCCCAGGCTGCGGTCGCAAGAGTTTGGAGTGATGTGCTACAGCTCGGCGAGGGCGAAATTGATGCCACGAAAAACTTCTTCGACCTCGGCGGGGATTCGCTGAAGGCGATCGAAGTGATTTCGCGGTTGCAGGCACTGCTTCATGTCGAGCTGCCGCTGATTGCGTTTTTTGAAGATCCCACAATTGCTCACTTGGCGGCGGTTGCGGACGAGCTGTTGGGGGAGAGCGGAATCGCAGGTCCGAGCGCAACCTCGGCGACGGCCGTTCCAGTCAGATCCGAAACCGCAGCGCTCTCGTTTGCGCAGTTGATGTACTGGCTGTTGCATCAAATTGATCCGCTGGGACACCTTTATCACCAGACGCGGGTTGTAAGAATTCGCGGGGCGTTTCGCGCCGACATTCTACAGCGCGCGGTGGACGAGATTTGCCAGCGGCATGAAGTGCTGCGGACGCGCCTTGAGCCTGGTGAGGACGAACCGATTCAGGTAATCGATCCCAACGGTCGAGTCGAAGTGCGGATCGAGGACTTGAGCACGGTTGCCGCGGATGCCAGAGAAGGCGCCGCGATGGCCTCTGCACTGAGTGAATCGCAACTTCCATTTAATCTGGTGAGCGACTTGCCGATGCGAGTGCTGCTGCTGCCGCTGGGGCATGACGATCATTTGCTGGTCGTGGTCATGCACCACGTGGTCGCAGACGGGCAGACCGGCAGCATTTTCTTTGATGAACTCAGCGCCATCTACAGCGCGATGCTGGCCCATAAACCGTCAGGGTTGCCGGAATTGGCGTTTCAGTATCCCGAGTACGCTGCCACGCAACGCGAGCAGATGCAGGGCGCACGGCTCGACAAGGAAACTGAGTATTGGGCCTCGCAACTCGCGGGGGCTTCGCCGCATTTGGATTTACCGACCGACAAGCCGCGACCGGAGCGGGCGGGGAACGATGGCGATCTTTGCGGCGTCATGGTTCCGCCGGCCACGGTACAGCGGCTGAAGGCGCTGTCTCAGGCGACGGGCTCGACGCTATTTGTGGTGCTGATGAGCGCGCTGCGCATCGTGCTCTACCGCTGGGCGTCGGCAGGAAAGGCGTCGTCAACGTTGCAGGCGGACATGGTGATTGGCACCGTTGCGAGCAACCGGACACGGGCGGGATCAGACAAGGTGATTGGGTGCTTCCTGAATTTTCTGCCGCTGCGGAATTCTGTTTCTGCTGACGAGCCGGCAGCAGACGTACTCAACCGCGAGAAACAGATTGTGCGGGATGCGTTTGCGCACGGAGACCTGCCGTTCGTAAAGATTGCTGCCGCTGCTGGGTCGTCGCGAATCAGCGATGCGAACCCGCTTTACAACGTCGTATTCCTTTTGCAGAACTATGCGGAGACGAAGTTTACCGGCGAGTCGTTTACTGGCGAGTTCGTGGACTTGAAGAGCGACACCGCGTTGCTTGACCTTAGATTTCTCGCCGAAGAACGGGCGGGCGGGCTGCAACTGGATTGTGAGTTTAAGACCGAGTTGTTTGATCGCGCGTCGGTGCAGAGCTTGCTGGAGGGATTCGCTGGGGTTCTGGAAACTCTGGCGGACGACCCGGCGCGACTGGTTTCGGATTTTGCGATTCCGCGAGGGATGATCGAGCAGGCGGAGGCTGCGCGGCGTCGCGAGCAAAAACAGGCAGTCGCGATCACTTCGACATTCACGGCGGAACCGCTGGAAGCGCCGCTGGAGTTCTGGATGAAGGAACTGGGAATCCGCAGCGAGGTGAGTTTCGCGCCGTATAACCAAGTCTTCCAGCAGTTGCTCGATCCTGCGAGCCTGGTGCTGCGCAACCGCGACGGCTTCAACATTATTTTGCTGCGGCTCACCGACTGGCAGCGGTTTGAAGAAAATGCAAGCGCGGAGGAAGCGCGGGGGAAAATCGAGCGTAACGTTCGCGAGTTAGCCGGGACACTGAAGGCAGTTGCGCCGGGACTGCCCGCGCCGATGCTGGTGTGTTTGTGCCCGGCGGAGCGGAAGTTTACGGCGGACTCGGGATGGGCTGAGTTTTTGACCCGCATGGAGCAGACGCTGGCTTCGGAACTTGGCGCGATTTCCGGAGTGCATGTGATCACGCCCGCACAGATTGCGGAGTCTTATCCGGTCGAAGACTACGAAGACCCGTACGCCGACAAGCTTGGCCACATTCCGTACACGCCTGCGTTTTTCACGGCTCTGGGCAGCATGCTGGCACGGCGGATTTTCTCTTTGCGCAGCGCGCCGCGCAAAGTCATCGTGCTGGATTGCGACAACACGCTGTGGAAAGGCGTTTGCGGCGAAGAAGGGCCGACCGGCGTTTTCGTTGATGCCCCGCGGCGAGCGCTTCAGGAGTTTATGCTGCGGCAGATTAAATCCGGGATGCTGATCTGCCTGTGCAGCAAGAATGCAGAAGAAGATGTGGATGCTGTGTTCGCCCAGAACACCGGCATGGTGCTGCGCGACAAAGACATCGCGGCGCGGCGGGTGAATTGGAGTCCGAAATCGCAGAGCTTGCGGGAACTTGCTGCGGAGTTGCAACTAGGGCTCGACAGCTTTGTGTTTGTTGACGACAACCCGATTGAGTGCGCCGAGGTCGAAGCTCAGTGCCCTGAAGTTCTGACTCTGCTGCTGCCGCAGAATGACGAGGAGATTCCTAGCTTCCTGAAAAATGTCTGGGCGTTGGATCACTGGAAGATCACCTCTGAAGATGCGCGGCGCACGGAGATGTACCGACAGAATGCGGAGCGCGAGCAAATCCGCAAACAGGCTTCGACGCTGGACGACTTCCTCGGCGGGCTGGAGTTGAAACTCGATATTCATCCCATGCGGGAAGTGGACCTGGCGCGGGTTTCGCAGCTGACCGAGCGCACGAATCAATTTAACTTTACGACCATCCGGCGAAATGAAACCGAGTTACAGCAGTTTTTGGAGAGCGGCGGGCAATGCCTAGTGGTGAACCTGAGCGACCGCTTTGGCGATTACGGGCTGGTGGGCGTGATTCTGTATTCGCTCAAGGAGTCGGCGCTGGAGATTGACACTCTGCTGCTCAGTTGCCGCGCGCTGGGCCGCAAGGTGGAACACAACATGCTTTCCCGACTGGGCGAAATTGCCGCGGAAAAAAGTCTGCCTCGGGTGGTGACAACATTTGTTGGGACAAAGAAAAACCAACCAGCGCTGGATTTCCTGAACAGCGTGGGCGCGCAGTTTCAGAAGACGCAGACCAGCTATTCGCAATACGACTTCCCTTCCGAGTACGCGGCGGAAGTGCGCCGGCAGCAGCTTACCGTGGCGGTTCCGGAGTCCAGTGAAGAAGCAGGAACCGCCAAAACCGCTCGTGTGGGAACTTCGGATTCGCAAATCGCCGGTCAGAACCGGTTGCTGGCACGCATCGCAACGCAACTCGGGGACGTCAGCAGTATTACTCGGGCGATGGAATTGGAGCGGCTCAGCCGCCACCGCGAACACGGAGTTTTTGTTACGCCGCGAAACGCCATCGAAGAAATGGTTGCGGGAGCCTGGGCGCAGTTGCTGAATGTGGACCAGATCGGCATTCATGACAACTTTTTCGCTTTGGGAGGACACTCATTGCTGGCCACGCAGGCGGTGGCGCGGGTGCGGCAGACGCTGGGCGTCGAACTGCCGCTGCGCGCCATGTTTGAGGCGCCGACGGTGGCGGAGTTTGCGCAGCGGGTGGAAGACGCGCGCCGAACCGGCGGCGGACTGCAGGCTCCTCCCATCACAAAATCGCCGCGGTCCGATTCGATGCCGTTGAGTTTCGCGCAGCAGCGGCTATGGTTTTTGGAGCAATTAGAGCCGGGTGATCCGCTGTACAACATTCCGCAGATGTTCCGCATGCGCGGGAAGCTGGATGTGAGTGCCTTACAGCGCGCGCTGAACAAAGTCGTGGAGCGGCATGAATCGCTGCGAACGACTTTTGGATCGCGCGATAGCGAGCCGATGCAGGTGATTGCGCAGCAGATGGAGATGCCGCTGCCCGTAACCGACCTGCGGCGACTGTCGGAGCTGAGCCGGGAATCCGAAGTGGAGAAACTGGCAACGGCCGAGGCCAGAAAAGCTTTCAACCTCGCGGCGGGTCCGCTGGTACGGGCGCAACTTTTGCGACTCAGCGACGAGGATCACATTTTACTTTTCACGATGCATCACATCGTGAGCGACCGCTGGTCGATGGGAGTGGTGTCGGAAGAGTTAGCGGCTCACTATGCTGCATTTGTTTCCGGTAAGCCATCAACAATCCCCGAGTTGCACATTCAGTATCCGGATTTTGCGGCTTGGCAGCGGAGCTGGATGCAAGGCGAGGCGCTCTCTTCGCAGCTCACGTATTGGAAGCAACAACTGGCGGGCGCGCCACGGGTGCTCGAACTTCCGACTGACCGCACGCGGCCGCCGGTGCTGTCGGCGGCTGGGGACACGACTTCGGTGATCTTGCCGCGCGCGCTGCTTGAGAAACTCACCGCGCTGAGCCGGACCGAGGGCGCCACGTTGTTCATGACGTTGCTGGCCGCGTTCCAAACCCTGCTGACGCGTTATTCGGGGCAAGAAGACGTCGTTGTGGGGTCTCCGATCGCCAACCGGCAATTTGCCGAACTCGAGCCGCTGATTGGTTTTTTTGTGAACACGCTGGCGCTGCGCGGAGATTTGTCTGGCGATCCAAGTTTCCGCTCGCTGCTAGCGAGGACAAAAGAAGTTTGCCTGAACGCGTACGCGCATCAAGACGTTCCATTCGAAAAGCTGGTGGAAGAACTACAACCGGAGCGCAGCCTGAGCCACAGTCCAGTATTTCAGGTGCTGTTCGCGCTGCAGAATGCGCCCATGCAGTCGCTGGAATTGCCGGGCGTGAAGATGGAGCGAGTCCCGCTTTATACCGGAACTTCGATGTTCGACATGTCGTGGTTCGCGATCGAAGTTCCGGAGGGGTTGCTGGTCCGCGCGGAGTACAGCACCGATTTGTTTGAAAAACAAACAATGACACGGGCGCTTGGACATTTCAGAAAATTGTTGGAGTCGGCGGTGGCGCAGCCGGAGTCGCGAATTTCTGAGCTTGTGCTGCTTACCGCGCCGGAGCGGGAGCAGATTGTCGGAGAGTGGAACCGAACTGAGGTGGAATATCCGCGGACGCGTTCTCTGCAACAGTTCATTGAAGAGCAGGTGGAAAAGACGCCGAATGCGCCGGCGCTGGTTTTTGAATCGCAGGAACTGAGTTATCGCGAGCTTAACTCGCGGGCAAATCAACTGGCGCACCATCTGCGAAAACTGGGCGTAGGTCCGGACGTGCTGGTTGGAATCTGCGCGGAGCGCTCGCTGGAAATGGTGATTGGGCTGCTCGGAATTATGAAGGCGGGCGGCGCGTATGTGCCGCTCGATCCGGATTATCCGCGCGACCGCCTGGCGGCGGTGATTGAGGACGCGGCGCCTCCCGTGTTGCTCACGCAGGAACATCTGCTGGGAATTCTGCCTCCGCACAACGCGCCGGTAATTTGTTTGGACCGCGACTGGGGCTTGATGCGCGATGAGCCGGTGACGAATCCGGAGCGCGTCACGAGCGGCAAAGACCTGGCGTATGCGATTTTCACTTCCGGCTCTACCGGCAAGCCGAAAGGTGTGCCCAATGTCCACGAAGGCATTGTCAACCGGCTGCTGTGGATGCAGCACGCCTACGCCCTCGGCGGCAGCGACCGGGTGTTGCAGAAGACGCCGTACAGTTTTGACGTTTCGGTGTGGGAATTTTTCTGGCCCCTGATGACGGGTGCGTGTCTGGTGATGGCGCGGCCAGAAGGTCACAAAGATCCGAGCTACCTGTGCGAGCTGATTCAGCGGCAGAAAATCACCACGCTGCACTTTGTGCCTTCCATGCTGCGCATTTTCCTGGAGGCGGAAGGAGTAGAAGCTTGCAGCAGCTTGCGGCGGGTGATTTGCAGCGGCGAGGCGCTACCGCTCGAAGTGCAGGACCGCTTCTTCGAACGTTTGCAGGCAGAGTTGCACAATCTGTACGGGCCCACCGAAGCGGCCGTGGACGTGACCTATTGGGCCTGCATCCCGAATTATTCGCGATCCATTGTGCCCATTGGACGGCCGATCTGGAATACGCAGATTTATATTCTAGATCCGCGACTGCAACCGGTTCCGGTGGGAGTGCCGGGAGAGTTGCACATCGGCGGAGTGGGACTGGCGCGGGGCTATTTGAATCGGCCACAATTGACGGCGGAGAAGTTTATTCGCGATCCGTTCCGCGCGCAGGCGGGAGCGCGGTTGTACAAAACTGGAGACCTGTGCCGCTTCCTGCCCGACGGCAATATTGAATATCTCGGCCGCATTGACCATCAGGTCAAGATTCGCGGCTTTCGCATTGAGTTGGGCGAGATCGAGAGCACGCTCGACCGCTACGCCGGAGCGCGGCAAAGCGTGGTCATGGCGCGCGAGGACATTCCCGGGGACAAGCGGCTGGTGGCATACATCGTGCCGGCAGCGGGTGAGCAGCCGGACGCCGACAAACTTCGCGAACACCTGAAGCACAGTTTGCCGGAGTTCATGGTGCCGTCGGCTTTTGTTTTCCTGGAGCAATTCCCGCTTAGCTCCAACGGCAAGATTGACCGCAAGGTTTTGCCTGCCCCGGAATATAAGAGTCAGGGTGACGCCTATGTCGCTCCGCGCAGCGCGACGGAAGAACACGTCGCCGCGATTTGGCAAAAAGTGCTGCGCATTCCGAGGGCAGGCGCGCACGACAACTTCTTTACTCTGGGCGGACATTCGCTGCTGGCGACGCAGGTGATTTCGCGAATCCGGCAGGAGATGCGGGTGGAGCTGCCGCTGCGGACGATGTTTGAAATTCCAACGCTGGCGGAATTGGCGCGACGAGTGGATGAGCTGCGCGCGGCAGACCAGTCGCGGGCAGGCTCCGGCATCGGCACCGGCATCATCCGTGCAGTTTCCCGCAATCAGGAACTACCGCTTTCCTTTGCGCAACAGAGGCTGTGGTTCCTAAATGAGCTGGAGCCGAACAGTCCGGCGTTCAACATTGCGCATACGCTCAAAATCAGCGGAGCGGTGAATGCCGCGGCCATGGAGAAGAGCTTCAACCTTATGGCGGCGCGGCACGAAACGCTGCGGACGTCGTTTGGATCGCAGGCCGACGAGCCGGTGCAGATCATTCATACTCACGACTCGGTGCGGGTTCCGTTCCGAAAGATCGACCTATCTGGGGTTGACGACGGCACGCGCGATGCGGAAGCGCAGCGGCTCTTCGCAGAGGACGCCAATCGACCGTTTGATCTCACTCGCGCGCCGCTAATCCGTGCGTTGCTGTTGCAGCTGAGTCCGGACGAGCATTATCTGCTGATCAACATTCATCACATTATCAGCGACCGCTGGTCGATCAGCGTTCTGGTCAGCGAACTGGCAAAGCAATATGAAGCGGCGGCGGCGGGCCGGGACCCGGCGATGGCGGATTTGCCGCTGCAATACGCCGACTATGCGGTCTGGCAGCGCAAGTGGCTGAACGGCGACGTGCTCGAGAAACAGCTTGGGTATTGGAAAGAGAAGCTCAAGAACGCGCCTCAGGTCTTGGAGCTGCCGACCGACCGGCCGCGACAGGCCAGCGAAAGTTTCCGCGGAGAGGTTGCGCACGTTTCGCTCCGGCGGGAATTGAAGGACAAGTTAAACCAGTTGAGCCGCAAGCACGGTACGACGCTGTTCATGACCCTGCT
>Ga0210407_10001279_pt1 | contig 24114 bp, 20 predicted proteins | sample IncBWC27MmetaG_FD_150860 | JGI IMG/M metagenome (GOLD analysis project Ga0210407, IMG submission 150860) | Forest soil microbial communities from Barre Woods Harvard Forest LTER site, Petersham, Massachusetts, United States - Inc-BW-C-27-M | ecosystem: Environmental > Terrestrial > Soil >... | reverse complement strand
GGTTGCGGTCTGGATTCTGGTCGCGCGCGCGGTGGGACTCTACCGAAACGGCCGCCGGCACGAGGTCAAGTCGATCGTGAAGGCGAGCTGCGCGGCGTGGCTCACTATGGTGGCGATCAGCTTTTTCATTCATCTTGACCCGTCGCGGTTAGTGGTGGGGCTGGGTCTCGCGCTGACGATGGGCTTCGTAGTCGCGGCGCGCATGCTGGTCCGCCGATGCATCAAGTTTTTTTATTCGCGGCCCGAGTTCACGGTGCCGTTGGTGATCGTGGGCGCCAACTCATTTGGAATTTATCTGCGCGACCGAATCAAAGACGAACTAACGCAATACGAATTTCTTGGATTTGTAGATGAACACGCGGGCTCGATCGCGACGAACGGATCGAACGGTCACAACGGATCAAACGGACACAATGGATCGAACGGAACTGCAGTGGCGTCGCCGCCGGTCATCGGGCGTTTGGAACGGATCGCGAGTCTAGCGGTTGAACATCCGAATTTGGAGGCGGTGATTGTGCTTCCGGAGCGCGATCACAGCCAGGTCGAACGCATCATTGAACTCTGCGAGCGTCATCGAGTGCGATGGCGGGTGATGCCGCGGGTGGCGCAGTCGATGGCGCTCACAGTGGAGATGGTCGGCGCGATTCCGCTGATCGGGCCGCCAGGATCCAACATCGAAGGGCTCAACTGCATCGTAAAGCGCGGATTCGATATCGTGGTGGCGAGCCTGATGCTGCTGGTCCTGTCGCCGATCATGTTGCTTGCGGCAATTGCGGTCCGGCTCTTCGACGGAGCTCCGCTGCTGTTTCGCCAGACCCGAGTCGGAATTCATGGCAAGCCGTTCGAGCTGCTGAAATTTCGCACCATGCGTAGCGAGTGCTCTGACACGGTGCATCGCGAGTACGTCAAAGAGTGGATTGGGCGCAATGCGGCGGAGCGATCGGAAGCAAACGGCACAAAAGTTTATAAGATTGGTAGCGACCCGCGAGTTACTCGAGTCGGGCGATGGCTGCGGCGTTTCAGCATCGACGAGATGCCGCAACTGCTCAACGTCCTGCGCGGAAACATGAGCCTGATCGGACCACGGCCCGCGATGCCGTACGAACTCGAGTTGTACCAGGATTGGCACCGGCATCGGCTCGACGCGCCGCCGGGAATCACCGGGCTATGGCAGGTCAGCGGACGCAATCGGTTGTCGTTCGAGGAGATGGTGCAGCTCGACATCGAATATATCGAAGAGTGGACGCTGGCGGGCGACATGGGAATCCTGCTGCGGACGCTGCCCGCGATGATTCAAGGGAGCGGGATGTGATGGCGGCGCCTGGTGATATCAGCGCGGTTGCGAACGTCGAGGGGTGGCACTCGCCGGCCTTCGCGCGCGGTGTTCGCGACAACGTGATTGGCGAAGTCGCGCTTCAAGTCGTGCGTATCGGCGGACTGGTGGTACTCGCGCGCGCGCTGATGCCGTCGGATTTCGGGCTCTTCAGAGTGCTGATCACGATCAGCGCAATCATCATGATGATTAACGATCTCGCGATGCCCGATACGCTGGTGCAGCGCCATGAGTTGACCGACGCGCACGAAAGCTCGGCGTGGTGGGCGACGATCGCGGTTTCGGCATCGATCTGCGCCGCACTCTACCTGGTCGCACCGTTGATCGCGCACGCGATGGCGATGCCGACGATTGCCAATCCGCTGCGTCTGCTATGCATTCCGATCCTGCTCGAAGGCTCGGTCTCGGTGCCGATCGCGAGGCTCACGCGCAGATTGCAATTCCGGACACTCGCGATCGCCGAGGTGGTTGGCGAGTTGGCATTCCTGAGCGTCGCGATAGCGTTGCTCGTGATCGGTCTCCCGCGCTGGAGCCTGGTCGGCGGACTGTCTGCGCGAATGGGTGCTCATGCACTGCTGTTGTGGTGCGCCGAACCTTATATCCCGCGGGTAGCACCGAGTCGCAAGGCGCTCGTCGAGCTGCGCGGCTTCGCCAGTGGCGCATTCGGTGGACAAATTTTTCATGCGATTTCATGCAACGTGGATTACCTGCTGGTGGGACGCATGCTCGGAAGTTCCGCGCTGGGCTTTTACGGGATGGCGTGGGACCTGCTGCGATTCGTTCCCGACCGGCTTTATAAAGTTGCTGGGCGCGTGACGGTGCCTGCGTTCTGCCGCATGCAACATCAACCCGAGCAACTGCGGCGCGCCTATCTGAGTTTTCTCGGTTATATGAGCCGGCTGATCGTGCCGCCGCTGGTTTGCATCGCGGTCGCGGCGCCTGAGTTGTTGCGTCAGATATATGGACCGCAGTGGGTTGCGGCTGCATTGCCGCTGCGCATCCTGAGCATCGGGATAATTACGATCGGACTGCGCGCGGGAATGGGCGCGATTTATTACGCGCTCGCACGCCCGGTCTTCGACATGTATCTGCACGGTCTGCGATTCGCGCTGATCGCGATCGCGGTGCTGGTCTCAGCGTCGAGCGGACTTCTCTGGGTCTGCGCCGCAGTCAGCACGGTCGAAGCCGTATGCAGCGTCGTCGGACAATGGGCCGCGTGCCGCATGATCGGTGCGAGTGCAGGCGAGGTGGTCGGCGCTTTGATCCCCGGGTTCGTCACCGCGGCGGGCTGCGCGGCTGCGACCGTGGCCGGAAGAGTTCTCGCGACGAATCTCGGTGTCGGCGGACTGCTGGAGCTCGCGCTGATGGTTGCGCTCCCGGCGCTCGCGTTTCTCCTGATCGAAGCCCGCACGGTCCGCGAAATGCTCGGCAGCGCGGTCGGCTCCGTGAGCATGGTCGATCGACTGGCTAGTCCCAGCGAAGGGAATGCGTAGCATGGCGCGAATATTGATCATCGCCTATACGGCATATGCGCGCGACGGACGCGTCAAGCGGCAGGCCGAAGCTCTGACCAGCCGTGGCGATCAGGTGGACGCGATCTGCCTTGCCGACGGGAACGTCGCCGATACTCATGGCGTCTGCGTGACCGGATTGCGGCTCCCGCGTTATCGCGGCGCGAGCAGAATTAACTATCTTCGCAGCTATATCAACTTCTTCAGCCGCGCCGCCGCGATCGCGATTCGACGCAGCATGAAGGAGCGCTACGATATCGTGATCGCGTGCACGATGCCCGATGCGGCAATACTCAGTGCATTACCATGTCGGCTGTTTGGATCGAAGTTAGTACTCGACGTTCACGATACGATGCCGGAGTTGTATCTCGACAAGTTCGGCGGCCGCCAGGGACGACTCGGCGCGCGGATGCTGATGCTCCAGGAACGAATGAGCGCGCGGCTCGCCGATCAGGTGCTCGCGGTTCACGACTTGCACGCCGAACGCTTGCATCAGTCGGGCGTGCCACTGGAGAAGTTGGTGGTGATTACCAACTCGCCCGATCCGCGCATCTTCCCGATCGCCGATCTCAACGGCCACTCGCCTCGAGTGCGAAAAGAAGCTGGTGACGCGCCTTTTTCGATCATCTGCCATGGCACAATTACGCGCCGCCTGGGGCTCGATACCGCGCTGGAGGCGCTGGCCTTGCTCCATCGGCGTTTTCCGCTCATCCGGCTTCGAATAATCGGCGCGGGCGACTATTTGAACGACGTCAAGACGCTCAGCCAAAACCTCGGCGTCGAGTCCGCGGTCAGTTTCGAACCGCCGGTGCCGATTCAGGACCTGGCCGCCAAAATAGGCGAGGCGCACGTCGGCCTGGTTCCCAACCACGCGTCGAGCGCTACTCATCTGATGCTGCCGGTCAAGTTGTTGGAGTACGTGGCGGTCGGAATCCCGGTGATATGCGCTCGACTACGAACCGTCGAGCATTACTTTAACGAAAAGTCGGTGCGTTTTTTTTCTCCGAGCAACGCATCACAACTTGCAAACGCGATCGAGGATTTGTATCTCGATCCGGCGTTACGAGACAGCTTGTCGAGTTCCGCGACGAAGGTGGTCGAAGCTTTCAGCTGGCCCGTTCATAGCCAGCGCTTTTGCCATGCGGTCGATTCGCTGCTCACTACCGTAGGAGGAGAAACCAAGTGCAAAGCGCAATACCTTTAGTCGTCGGACTCGGAGAAGTTGGAGGCGCCCTGTCGCAAGTCCTCAAGCGCAACGGCCGCCGCATCTTCGAGCACGACATCGAAAAACGCGAATTCGACGCACCGATCGGTGTGATGCATCTGTGTTTTCCGTTCACGCGGCAGCCCGATTTCGAAGCGATTGCGATTTCTTATATCGAGCGCTTCAAACCGCAGCTCACGATCATCAACAGCACCGTCGTTCCGGGAACCAGCCGTGCGATTGCCGAAAAGGCGAGGGTTCCGATCGCGTACAGCCCGGTACGCGGCAAACACATCAGGATGGCGGATGATCTGCTCAAGTATCGCAAGTTCGTCGCCGGCACAGATGACGATGCTATGAAACGCGCCGCCGCGCACTTTCGCGAAGCCGGCATGACTACTCAGTGCGTTAGTAAGTTGGAGACTCTCGAGTTGGCCAAACTGGGGGAAACCACTTACTTCGGCGTACTGATTGCCTTCGCCCAGGAACTCAACCGCTACGCAAATCAGGTCGACGGCGACTATGAGGAGGCGTTGGACTTCTTCGAGGAAGTCGATTTCCTGCCGCGCACGAAATACTACCCCGGCTTTATCGGCGGCCACTGTGTCATTCCAAATATCCAGTTGCTGCGCACGATCGCATCGTCGCCGATGCTGGAGGCGGTGCTCGAATCCAACCGGATGCGCGCCGGGGAACTGACCAACGAAGCCAGGGTGGCGCTCAGCGTCGAGTCGCGGCAGAACCCGGCCGCAATCAACCGCAAATCGGAGTCGCAGGCTTCGCAGCGCCGCTGACGGCGCCGAGTAGAGAGAAAAGACCATGGAATTTGTCCAGCAATCGAAAGTATCCAGACCGCCGGCGACCGCGATGCTCGCTGCGATGGCGGCGCTGGGCCTGCTGGGTTTTCTGATGCTCACTTTTCCAAGCCTTGCGGTCGGCGCCGTAGCGATCGCGGGCGGAATAGCGATCATCTGGGCTGCCCGACATGTGCAGGGCAGCGGCGCGCATCTACTTTGCGCGTTGCTCCTGGTCGAAGAGCTGAGCGGGGCAAGCTTTCTGCCGTTCACCAGCGATCAGCTCTACATGGTCCGCTATCCATTGCTGATCGCATTTTGCGGAACCGCGGTTTGGACTGCGTTCCAGGATCCGGAGATTTGGCAGGGTGGATTTCTCGACTACCTGATATTTCTCGGACTCGGCGTCATCAGCATTACCTATTCGCTATTGCCGAGCTATTCAGCCGCCAGAATATTGGCCGCAATTCTGATGTTCATGGCGATAGTCAGAATCGCACGCACAGTAACTAATCGAGAAGATATCGAGCGACTACTCAGTTGGTTCCTGGTCGGGACTGGAATCGTCTGGACCGTGATCCTTGTCTGCATGGTAACCATGTCGCACGACCTGATCTGGGACGTCGAGGAAATGACCGGCCTGGTGCGGCTCCGCGGCGTCTACGGTTCTCCGAACCAGATCGGAGAAATCGCACTCGCCACGATCTGCGCGAGCATGGTCGTCTGGAGTTCCACAATTGGATGGAAGCGGGCGCTGCTTGCCGCGCAGATGGTGGTGGCGTTCGCGCTCGGCGTGCTGGCGGATTCTCGCTCGCCGTTTGTCGGCATGGCGGTCGGCGGGCTGCTCTATTTGATTTGGAAATACCGGTTCCGCGCGGTGCCGATCATTTTTGCGCTGGGAGTGGTGGGTCTCAGCCTGGTCAGTTTCGCAAATCCCGAGTATTTCAATCGCGGCGACGTCACGAGTCTTACCGGACGCACCGAAGTCTGGAAGTTTGCGGTCGAGAAAATCAAGCAACGTCCGCTGGTCGGCTATGGCTTCGAGGTGGAGGGTCAAATCATGCAGGCCCACGACTTCCCGATCTGGTGGGGACCGTGGGAAGAGGGCCCGCGCAGCTCTATTCACAGCGAGTACCTTTCAAAAGCGGTCAGCCTTGGCGTTCCTGCGCTGCTCTTCTGGGTGTTTTTCTTCGTCCGCCCGTGGCTTGCGCTGCTCCGACGCAAGGACGATCCGTGGAATTTGAAGCCGCTGTTTTTTCTGATCGTCGTACCGATTTTGATCCTGAATCTTACTGAAAGCACGGCTGGTGAATGCCGTTACGCGGTCGGGATGATCGCGACACTCTGCTGGGCGCTGGCGGAAAGGCAACGACTCGCGATGTTGCATCGGCGTCCCGCCGCGATCTCGAATCAGGTGATCATCCTGAAACCGGTAATGGGGACCGCGCCGATGCTGCGGCGGGCAGGCTGAATAGAACCATGCGATTAAGCGGCGACATGAATCACAGAAATAGTCTTCTTCCGATTCTGATGTATCACGCGATCTGGTCGCGTGCGGACGGAGCTATCCCCCAGACTTCGAGCGTCGAGCACGCGGTCGAAGCCCGCGATTTCCGCGCACAACTCGATGCGATCGTCGACGGCGGTTACCACACCATCAAGATCGACGACCTCGACCGTCCTGCTTCCGCGCCCAAGCCGCTGCTGATCACTTTCGATGACGGCCATGAAAGCGATTTCACCGTGGCCGCGCCCGAGCTAGCGCGTCGAAATCTGCATGCGATCTTTTTCGTCATATGGTCCTACCTTGGGCGTCCCGGCTATATGACTCGCGACCAGGTGCTGGCGCTGCGCGAGCGGGGATTCGAAATCGGCTCGCATGGAATGACCCACCGGGGATTTACCAGCATGAGTCCGGTCGAGTCGTCGAAAGAGGTGCGCGAATCGAAACGGCGACTGGAAGACCTGCTCCAGGAGCCGATCGCAGCGCTTGCCCTTCCGTTCGGGCATTACAACGACGACGTCCTCAAACTCGCGTGGGCCGCGGGCTATCGACGGGTGATGACCTCGGATTTCCGAGTCGCCAATCGAGAGCATCGGATCATGCCGCGGATGGGACCGATGGCGTACACGACGATCCGGGATTTCAAATGGATGCTCGAGGCGAGCCGCGCCGGCGCAATTCGTCATCGTACGATCGAGGCGATTGGCGAGCGCCTGAAGCGGTGGACCAACTACGGCGAAGCGATATTGTCGCGCGCTCAGAATGCGGAGGCATTAGCCAAGCCCGAGGCAAGCCCGAGGGGTGATCGGGCGCAGGCTGAGAACCAAACTATATGAATGAAAACCAAATGGCCGACTTCTTCCGATCCCTGGGACACAGAATCGTCCAGACCAGGAGCTGTTTCTGGTACAGCTCGCATCGCTTTCTGTTCAAGAACCTGCCGATCCATCGCAACCTGGATCCCTCCCAGTCCGAACTGGCGAAGGTGATGTTCCGCGGGGCCGCGTTGGCAGTTCGCTATCCGGGCACTCCGGGCGAAGCCAGCCCCGACGGTGGCATTTATGTTTGCGCGGATCGGAATTATGACTTCGCGTCGCTCTCGGCGAATGCTCGCAGCCATACCCGGCGCGGACTTGCCCGCAACACCGTCGAGCAGATCGATTTCAAAGATCTCGCGGTGAAGGCCTACCCGCTGATCGCGGAAACCAATTTGCGCCAGACCGGCAAGGCGCCCAACCGCAGCGAGTCGCATTGGAAATCGTTTTGCGAGCTGTCGCGCCGATCGCCTGGACTTGAGGCGTGGGGCGCGTTCGTCGATGGTGAGCTTGCTGCGTTTACCGTCTCGATGCTGGCCGAGGATTGCTACTACATCCATCTGCAAAAGAGCGCTTCAGCACTGCTCAAGCACTACTCGAACAACGCGCTCCTATTCACGGTCATGAAGGCTGCGCTCGCGCGTCCCGAAGTCGGCTGGGTCTCGAACGGACAAATCGCCCTCGCCGCCAAAGAGGGGCTCTACCATTTCAAGACCAGCATGGGCTTCGAGATTCATCCGTTCAAAGAGCAGGTGGTGTTCAATCCGATCGTCAAGCCCGGCCTGTGGATGGGCAGGGCGGTGACGAGCCGGTTTGCGAGAATCAATCCGGAAAATCTTTTCTGGCGAAGGGCGTCGAGAGCGCTCGACCTGGCCGGAGATTGAGGGCCGAGGGTCGGCGGACTACTGGCTGGAGTTGGAGATTGAGGATCGAGGGTAACCGGCTTACGGGTCTATTTCTTCCGGGCCTACTTCTTCCGGCATATCGCGCAGGCATTTGCCGCAGAGCGCGTAGCATTCTTCGGGATCCTCACTCAGCGCAAGAATTGCTACGACCCATGAGTCGACGTCCGCGCAGCGGTGGCAGACGAGCAGCCCGCCATCGGAGCGGATTTTGTACCAGCACTCCGCGATGGTCACTGGATCTTCGATTAACTCGACCCGGACAAAATTGCTTTCGGTTTCCAATGACTCTTCCCCAACCTCACGCGCTACGCTTTTGGTGCGGCTATTCATCACTAAAAACCCTCTCAGGAAATTGTCGCATCCAGCGGTAAGGCAGCAACCATCATGCCAGTTGATGCTCTCTTTTCAGGCAGGGGTTGAACCAGGTGTCGGAGCAAAGACCGCCCATATATAGGGCCAAAATGCCCTGGTACTAAGGATTGATCAGCCGGTTTGAGGTTATGGCCGCAGTGTATAGAGGTGAAAAAATTACGGGATCGTCGAGTACGTGGAGCGGCCCGGTGGCGAAGTGCCAAGATGGTCCGAAGGACGAAATGAGCACCGAGCGAATTTCAGCTGCACCGCCCGAGCGCGAACCGCCAGAGAATGAGAACGCACCATTCGGTCGTCTGGCGCGACGAACTATCGATCAGGTCGAGCGCCTTTTTGGTTGGCTGCACAAATGGCAGCGAGTCGAACCCTCATCGCAACCGGTCAAGGTGAACCTCGGCAGCGGACTCCATGTGGCTCCCGGATGGATCAACATAGATAGCAGCCTGAAAACCCTGCTCGCGAGGCTGCCGCAGTTCGCGCTGCGATGGGCATATCCGCTGGCAACGGTAGGCGACACGAATTCGCGCGATGAGTTCGTAACCCTGCTGCGCGACCATCGGTTCGTCTTTCACAACTTGAAATTTGGGATCCCGTTTCGAGATTCGTCGGTCGACTTCATTTTTTCGTCCCACGTGCTGCATCACCTCTACCGTGAAGAGGCCCTTGCGCTGATTCGCGAGGCGCTTCGGGTGCTGAAGCCGGGTGGCACGATGAGAATTACCGTGCCCGACCTCGAGGTGATCGTCGCGCTATACCTCGAAGGAAGGCGCGAGCAGGCGCTCAAGTATTTCTTCTACCCCAAGGAGCAGAGGAGCAAGTTGAGCAGACGCTGTTACCAGTACGATTTCGTACTCCTGAAGGGCCTGATGGAAGAGGCCGGAGTCAGGAACGTGCGGCGTTGCAAATTTCGTGAGGGCAGGGTGCCGGACCTCGATCGGCTGGATCGGCTGTCGCGGGAAACCCTGTTCGTTGAAGGCGAGCGTTGATCGCTGGGCGCACCCAAAAAAGCTATATCTGTCAAGAAAATATACTTCAAATATCGTCCAATATTACCAAAGAATATAGACGGTAGTGGAGTTGCCATGGTAGAATAGCCTTAGCGACGGCTCTGCGTGCCTGATGCTCATCATGAAGCGCTTGAGACATCAAAGGAAACGGACTTCAGATGCCCCCTACAACGGCACCGCGGAAAAGCCGCTCGAAGTCCAATCACTCTTCAAACTCTTCCCGCTCATTGAACCTTACAAGCTCGGACGGCTGGCCGAGGAGATGTCGCTGGTGCGCCTCAAACGAGGCGATCGCATGGTCGACCTCCCGGCGCCGACCGACGTCCTTCTGGTTCTGAAGGGAGCGATTGGTATCACCTGGCATCACGATAGCCGCCATCAGGTGCTGGTCACCGTGCTGTCGCCGGGAGAAATGTTTGCGTTCTCTTCGTTGCGACTCGAGATGGCGCGCGGCCTGAAGAGACACGCCTTCACCGACAGCCTGGTCGCTACGATCGATTCGACCCGGCTTCTGGACATAATGCTCGGCGTTGATCTGGGCGCGTTCAAATCCGCGATGGAAATGACGGTTGGATGGTCGGCGGAAACGCTCATGAGGTACGTCAGGACGATTCACGTATCGCCGCGCGACCGGCTGGTGATTGCGCTCGTCGATATGGGGGCAAAGTTCGGCGTGCGCGATTCGCGAGGATTGATTTTGAATTTGCCGATCACGCAGAAGGATCTGGCCAACCTGTTGGGTGCGTCGCGGCAGAAGGTCAACGCATATATGCGCGAACTGGTGCGACTAGGCGCGGTGATCAATCTGAGCCGCCAGATCGTTCTGGTTCCCGAGAAGCTCTTGGCCCTGATCAGCGATCCTGAACTCCGCTACCACGCGGCCGCGAGCAAGCATTCCGCAGTCAAGCCGCACGAAGTCTCGATCCATTCGAGACGCGAACAGCTGCATCTTTGAAAAATCGTTCGTGTGCGAGTCGACCCCAAGGCACGCACGCACACTCGCTTGACAAATCCTTGCCATGCAATGTACTTTGCATTGCAAAGGTATCGCAGTATTCCTGAAATCGCAGCTTATGAAAGACCTGAATGAAGCACTGACCGAGATCACCGCGATTCGCAGGCAGATCGTGCGGACCGCGGAGTTTCGCGGCTACGGGCCTATGACGGTTGCGATGACGAGTCTCGTCGCCATCGCGGCTGCGGGAGTGCAGGCGCGATTTCTTCCTGGCGCCGCGCACGAGGTCGCGACCTTCCTGGCCGTGTGGATCGCGACGGCCGTGATCGCGACCAGTCTCATCGGATTCGAAATGGTGATCAGGTCACGAACGATGCATTCTGGTCTCGCGCAGGAGATGATATTTCACGCCGTCGAGCAACTCGTACCGTCGCTGATCGCCGGGGTGCTCATCACGGCTGTGCTCATCAGGGTCGCGCCTGAAAACGTCTGGATGCTCCCGGGACTGTGGCAGATTGTCTTCAGCCTCGGCGTATTTGCCTCGGCGCGGTTTCTGCCCCGCGCGGTGTTCGCGGTCGCCGCCTGGTATCTTGTCGCCGGACTTGTGTGTCTTGCGTGGGCTGCGGGCGAGCGCACGCTGTCGCCATGGACGATGGGATTGCCGTACGGCATCGGCCAATTGCTCGCCGCGGCGATTCTTCAATGGAGCGAAACCGCAACCGATGGCTCATTCGAGTAAAGATAAGCCGAGCGCCGGCCGCTTCTCCTACGAGGGTCTCGACCGCGTGATCCACGAGCGTGCCCGGCTGAGCATCCTGACTTGTCTCATCGCGAACAAACGCGGCCTGCTGTTTGGCGATCTGAAGCGGCTGTGCGCGCTCAGCGACGGAAACCTGAGCCGTCACCTCCAGGTTCTTCAGGAGGCGAAGTTGATCGGCGTCGCCAAGGGCTTCGAAAAAAATCGACCGCAGACGGTCTGCCGGATCACCGCCTTGGGACGCGCGCGTTACCTCGAATACGTCGAGGTTCTCGAGCAGGTGGTGCGCGATGCGGCCGCCGGGATGAGCGAGCAGCCGCGGGCGATTGCGCAACGCCTGGCGCCGGCGTGAGTTTTTTTGGCCATGAACTTTACAATGCCAAGTACTCTGCAATGTAGTACTCTCCTTCACGTCGCGATCATCATGGACGGCAACGGGCGCTGGGCCACCCGGCGCGGTCTGCCCCGAGCCGCGGGACATCGCGCCGGCGTGCAGGCTGTGCGCCGCGTGGTCGAGGCGGCTCCCGACTGCGGCATCAAGATGCTCACGCTGTTCGCCTTTTCTTCCGACAACTGGCGGCGCCCTCGCGACGAGGTCAAGTTGCTGATGTGGATGCTGCGCGGCTATCTGCGGAGCGAGCCCCGCCGTTTCATCGATAGCGGTGCGCGGTTGCTCGTAATTGGTCGCCGCGACCGCCTGCCGGTGCAACTGCGCGAGGAGATTCGCCGAATCGAACGCGCGACCGCGCACGGTCGGCGCCTCACGGTGCGCGTCGCGATCGACTACTCCTCGCGCGATTCCATTCTCCGCGCCGCGGCGCGGTTGGTCCCCGGACGACCGCCGTCGCGCGAGGATTTCGCCCGCCTCATTGCCTGTCCGAATAGCGATGTCGATCTGCTCATCCGAACCGGCGGCGAGCGGCGGCTCTCCGATTTCATGCTGTGGGAATCGGCCTACGCGGAACTGCTCTTCAGCGATCTGATGTGGCCGGAGTTCGGAGCTGACGAGCTCATCGCGGCGATTGAAGAGTTCCATCGCCGCGAGCGGCGCTTCGGTGCACTCACAATTTCCAAACTCAACGGGGCCTTCGCGGGAGGAGGATCATCATGAATCGATCGACGCAGGATTGGGTGGACCACTTCCGATGGAACGGTTCGGTGGCGATGCGCATCCCGTGGCATCTCGGCCCCGACCTGAGCGATGAGGAACGCGCCGCGATCGCACATTCGATCCAGATGTTCCAACTCGGTGAGGACGGGGAAGGGCGCCACCTGATGCGCTACGCGAAACAATGGGCTGAGCGCACCGGCGACACCGCCTACCCCGAGGCGATCAGGATGCTCATCGCCGAAGAACAGCGCCACGCCGGAGTGCTCGGCCGCTTCATGGAGATCAATGGAATCGCGCGCATCAAGCGGGGCTGCACCGACGGAATCTTCCGCCGGGTGCGAAATGTACTCGGCAGCATGGAGATCTCGATCAGTGTCCTCGTCACCGCCGAGATTATCGCGAAGGTCTACTATCCGGCGCTGAGTGCGGCGACCGCGTCGGTCGTGCTGCATGAAATTTGCGAGCAGATTCTCCGCGAGGAAATCGCGCACGTCGAGTTTCAAACCGAGCAACTGGCGCGCATCCGGGCCGGACGCCCGGCATACAGCATCTGGGCGACACGCTTTTGTCACCGCCTGCTCTTCTATCCGACCCTCATCGTCGTCGGACTGTCGCATCGGATCGCCTTGCGCCGCGGAGGTCTATCGCTCCGGCAGTTCTTCATCCGATGCCACCATGAATTCGTGCGCGACCTTGCCGCAATGGAACTGCATCGAACTTTGCGTCAGAGCAAACGCCCCGCCATCCTGATCGCGACGATTCGGAAGACATCTTCGCCGATACGCGCGCAGTTCTCGAAGTCGCGCGCCGACTCGCATCCGCTCTAGAAACGGGCCGAAAAGGGAAGCAAGGCTGGCCTGCCCAAGGTCCCTTCACCTGTCATATATTCGTATAGGCTGCGTTCTGCCCGCCTTCGTTCCTCTTGACTGTCGATCCAGTCAACCAGCTTCAGTGTCAACCCCGCGACACTTTATTGCTTTTGTGAACTAATAACGACATAGATGTGCTTGTGGTGACTGTATCTCTTGTGTACCTAATGCACCCAAGACTTTTCGGGGAGAAATCGAATCGCCAGAATTTTCTTACTTGGCGCGTTTACCGAATGCCGGCGTGAGTAGGGAAAGGGGCTCGAGAGTTTGTGTGATGGCAGATCGGTCGCGATGGCAGATTCCGGTTTCAACGGTGCCGGCAATAGTATTCGCATTGCTCGGCTGCGATGGCCCCAACCAGGTCTTGGCCGAGATTCAGTCCGGCACGACCCACTACGTATCCCCCAACGGCAGCGACTCAGCACCGGGAACCCAAGCTGCACCGTGGCGAACAATTCAGAAGGCCGCCGACTCGCTGCAAGCGGGCCAGACCGCGATCGTAGCGGCGGGCAACTATGGCCAGCGGGTATTGATTACGCGTTCGGGCACCTCAGCCGCTCCGATCACTTTGCAGGCCGCCAACCGGGCGGATGTCCAGCTCCCCGGCTTCGAACTCACCGGCAGTTACTGGGTGCTGAGCGGGTTCGACATCTCCACTCGGACCAACGGCCGCGAAGGATACGGGATCCACGTATCCGGTTCGGCTGCGTACGACACGATCCAGAACAACTACATTCATGAACTTTGCCGCGAGGGGATTTTCATGGAGCCGGGCGTCTCGCACATCTCGGTTCTGAACAACCGAATCTGGCGGGCCGAAATGGCGGGTGCGCAGGTCGATGGCACTAACGATCTTATCGAGGGCAATGAAGTCTGGGGCACGCAGCAGGAGCCGGTGCGGGCAGGTGGAATCTATGCGGGATGCGTGACGCCCGACGGCGCCGATGCGGACGCGTTCCGCTTCTTCGGGCAGCATAACGTGTTCCGATCCAACTACCTGCACGACATCTACACCGCGTCGCCGACCAACCCCGATCCGCACACCGACTGCTTCCAGACCTGGGGTAGCGCCGCGATGAAAGTGGACGACATCCTGATCGAGCGAAACGTCTGCCGCTGGCCGGTCGCGTCGAACGCTGTGGACGCATCAACCGCGATGATCGAAGGACTCGACGCGCCGGTGGGAACGGTCACTTTCCAGAACAACCAACTGTCCAACATGCGGCAGGGAATAAATGTGGGGAAGAATGTCGGCGCGCTCAAGATCTACAACAACACCTGGGACCACATCGTGCAGCAGGCGCTGCTCTTTAACGATCCTCGATCGCCGGCCGACGAGATAATCAACAATATTTTCTACGACGTCGGCGCCGGCGGCGATTCCTACGCGTCGGTTCCGGGCGGCAACCCGATATTCAAAGCGAACGATTTCTACATGCCGAACGGCGCCGCAGTGGGCAGCTATCCGAGCGTGGAGCCGTTCATCAGCGTCGCGCCGATGTTCGTGAACTACGGCGACTCGACCGGCGCCCGTGCGGATCTCCACCTGCAGTCCAACTCGGGCCTGAAAGGCGCCGGGGTCCCGCTGCCGCAGGTCGCCGATGACTTCTACGGAAACGTCCGGGGAACGACCGGGTACTCAGTCGGGGCCGCCAAATGATTGCCACTGGCGGACAATCAGCTAATGCACACAGCCGCGGACGGGCCGGGCGGGGGCGATGTTTTTCCGGCGTCGGTGACGTAGCCGGCGTGCGACAGGCTGTTGCAGCATCGGCAAGCACAGCGTCGCGTAACACTACTAGATGTAGGACATTGCTACTGAGTACACCGGCACACTATGTGCTCGGTAGATCTTTCAGATCGTTACGAGTGGACCTGTATCGGTGTGCGCCGGAGCGGTTGCTGTACGCTCCGGCGCGCACAAACGAATTCACAGACGTGCGCCGGCAAACGCCGAGCGCGCAGGGGAAAAGGAGTGCGACTCTGATGCACCGGTAATCCGGTTGTACATAGCCGCCGCAACTGACTTTTAGTACCGGCGCCACGTGTTGCCTTTAGTAATCGTGGTGCTTGGGGGAGAAAAATGGCAACACGAACGGCCTATGACCTGCGCAGGCTTGCGCTTGCGGCGGCAGTTGGAATGCTTCCGATGATCGTCGGCAATGGCCGAGCGTACGCGGCGGGTCCTCCTGCCAACCCTAAATTTTCCCCGACCTCGATGACCTTCGGCAGAGTGCTGGTAGGAACCTCGTCCGCCGTCAAGACACTAGCAATAACAAATCCGAACAGCTCGGCCCTGAGTGTCACGTCGATCGGAGTGACCGCTCCGTTTCGATTGGCCGGGAACTCATGCGGGTCGTCGATATCGGCCGGCGGAAGCTGCAACGTATCGCTGACCTTCAGTCCTACCACCGATATCAACATTCTCGGGACGACCGAAACCGGCAAGCTCACGATCGCCGATAACGGCAAGACCGCATCCCAGACAGTCGGTCTGAGCGGGACCGCATTCGGCACAGTGCTGGCTCCGACCAGTACGCCTACTCCAGGCCCGGTGGTTTCGTTTGTCTCGCCGAATAGTGGGCAGACGGTTAGCGGATCGATAAGCGTCGCGCTGGCATTCTCAAGCCTGCCGTCGTCCACCGATCCAAACTCAGTCTGGTGGACTCAGCTGTCCATGGACGGGGCGCCCGTGGTCTCCGGTTACAACAATCTGCCGTTGGACACGACTACCGTCAGCAACGGATTGCATAGCTTGCGTGTGGACGGTTACGCGTACAACGGAACTGCTTCGATTGGCAGCGCATCCGTCATCGTAACGGTCAGTAATGCGGGCTCGACTCCGACGGTTGTGATCACACCGACTGTCGCGCCGACTCCCACGGTTGCGCCCACTCCTACCGCCACAGCAACCAACGCATCGACGCCGACCGCGACCGCGACGCTACACACGACTCCGACTGCAACCGCAACCCCAGCCGCTTGCGTTAGCATAACGGCGCCGGCTCCCAACGCGACGGTCAACGGCATCGTAGCAATCAACACTAACGACGCATGCGCGGGTAACTGGTTTGAATCGCTCTACGTTGATGGCGCACATGTTGCCGACTTCGCCACCGGCCAGATCATGTTCACGAGTACTAGCGTCGCTAACGGTGTTCACACCATCAAGGTGACCAGCCAAAGCATCAATCCTGGCTCGGTCGTACTTGGCAGCGTGTCGGAAGCGGTGAACGTGCAACAAGGGTCGTCGACCGCGACAACCACCGCCACGCCTACCTCGAAGCCGAGCGCCACGCCGACTCCGGGAGCGCACTACTCGATGATGGGGCCGGGAGCGTCACTGCCGAGTGAGGCCTCGTGCGTGACCGCGGTCAACGCGGCGCCGATCCCGGAGAACGCGCCGTGGAACGAGAACGACGGCACCGGTTACAACTACAACAAACCGCCGCCGGGCGGCGTGCCAAGTTACTTCTATGCGAACGCGCCGTGCTGCAACGAATTGCCGCACGCGGATTTTGCAGGTGTCGACGGGAACTACTCGGGTTCCACCGACGACCTGATCCGAATCACCGCCTGCAAGTGGGGCATCGATGAAGATTATGTGCGGGCACAGGCGTGGATCGAGGACGGATGGCATCAGGACTGCGCGGCGGCACATGGCGGAACCGGCTGTCGCGTGGGCGGTGATCTGAACAGCCCGTCCGGCAACCCGTCGGGATTGCCGGTGACGTCGATAACCCCGGGCGGCATCTTCAGCGCTCTGGACGGATACGGAAATCCCGGCGGTCCGACCGACCACTGGGATTCGTGGAGCATGCTGCAGACGAAAGTGTACTACGAGTGGATGACGTGGCCGATGCTTCAGGATTCCACGTCGTTCGGACTCGACTTCCGTTTTGCGGAAATGCGTGGATGCGTCAACGGCGATCAGTATAGCTACTACAATAGCCAATCGTCGGCGCAGGGCAGTGACTATCAGAATGCGGTCAATGCTGCGCGCAGCAACCCGAACGGTGCATCACCAGTCTCGGGGTGGACCAACCTCCAGTACCTTTCTTACGGATGCATCGACACTCACTTTTCCGGTGACTGGTTCAACGGCTCGGCCGACTCGTATCTGAATGAGTTTCTCAACCGGTTGTCCACCGCCCCGTGGCCGGGTGGTCTGCGATAGTGCGGCGGAGGAAAAGTAGCGGCCTGATGCGCGCGGGAGCGGGAGCTCTCGCGCGCGTCAACTGATTGTTTAGTCTGTCTGATTTGTTCAGTTCGTCCACCGCATGTTGCGCGTAGGCGGTGCCGGACTTGGGGGAGAGAAATGGCACGAAAGGCTCGGAGCCTGCGCAGGCGTACGCTTGTCGCTACGGTGGGATTGTGTCTCGCGATATTCGGCTGCGGGCGAGCGTACGCGGCGGGTCCGATCCGAATCTATTCACCAGCACCCGACGCGATCGTCTCAAACCTCGTGATCACCACCGTACGGGTCAAACCCATTGTCACCCGTGTGGCCTTCATGGTTGACGGCAACCTGGAAACGTCGTCTTCATCCACAACTTATGTATGGGATTCGAACCTGGTCCCGAATGGTATGCATACCATCTCGGCGCTGGCCTTTTCAGCATCAAACAAGAAGCTGCGGATGGTCTCCGAAAGAGTCAAAGTCTCGAACCACAAACCTACACCCACGCCGACTCATACTGCGACTCCGACCGCCACCCCGACGAAGACACCCACACCTACTGCCACACCAACGCCGTCTGCTTGCGTTACCATCACGGCGCCGGCTCCCAGCGCGACAGTTAGCGGCATCGTGGCGATCAATACCGTCGACCTTTGCGCAGGAGCGTGGTTCGAGTCGCTGTACGTTGATGGTGCGCATGTTGCCGATTTTGCTACCGGACAGATCATGTTCACGAGTACCTCCTACGCCAACGGCATTCACACCATCCAGGTGACGAGCCAGAGCCCCAATCCGGGTTCGATCGTGCTTGGCACTGCCTCGGAAGCCTTGAACGTGCGACAAGGGTCGGCGACCGCGACGCCCACCGCGACGCCAACTCCAACACCCACTTCGACTTCGAGCGTCGGCGCATCGCAGACCGCGACGCCGACCGCCACCTCGACCCCGAATAGCGCGACGTTCTACGTGTCGCCCACCGGCAGCGATTCAGCCTCGGGTAGTTCGGCTGCGCCATGGCGAACGATTCAGAAGGCGGCCGACACGTTGCTAGCGGGACAGACGGCGATCGTGTCGGCAAGCAACTACGGTGAGCGAGTCTCGATTTCGCGCTCGGGCACGACTTCCAGTCCGATCACGTTGCAGGTCGCAAGCGGTGCGGATGCCAAACTCCTTGGCTTCGATGTCACCGGCAACAACTGGGTACTGGACGGCTTTGACATCTCGACCCAGACCAACGGCAGCGAAGGGTACGGGATCCACATAGACGGTTCGGCCTCGTCCGACACGATTCAGAACAGTTACATCCATGAACTCTGCCACGAGGGCATTTTCATGGAGTCGGGAGTGTCGCACATCTCGGTTTTGAACGACCGCTTCTGGCGCTGCGAGATGTCAGGTGTGCAGGCCGATGGCATGTACGATCTGATCGAGGGCAACGAAGTCTGGGACACTCAGCAGTATGCGATGAACGCGGGTGGAATTTACTCGGTGTGCACGATTGCCGGCGGCGCCGATGCGGACGCGTTCCGCTTCTTCGGCCAACATAGTGTGTTCCGTTCTAACTACGCACACGACATTTACCACGATATGCCAGGCGATCCGCATCCTACCAATCCCAATCCTCACACCGATTGCTTCCAAACTTGGGGGAACTCTGCAATGACGGTGAGCGATATTCTATTTGACCGCAACCTTTGTCGCTGGCCAGGAACTAATCAATTTCAGCTTGCAAATATAAATTCTACAACACTTGCAAACATTGGGGTTAATGAAGGCGCAGTAACTAACTTAACCTTTCAAAACAACATACTCTCCAATTCAGGACAGGGAATAGATATTGAAAGTGGCGTTGGTCCAGTAAACGCTTATAATAATACTTTTGTTCATATAGCGCAGGAAGGATTAGTTTGTAATGGCGCTCGTACATCAGCCGACCAGATCATGAACAACATTTTCTACGATGTTGGCGATGGTGGTGATTCGTACACTTCAGGCTGTCAGAATTCAACATTCAATAACAATGACTTCTACATGCCGGGCGGCGCCAGCGTCGGCACCTATCCGAGCGTCGAGCCGTACTTGAGCCTCGCTCCCATGTTCGTCAACTACGGCGACTCGACCGGCGCCGGCGGGGATTTCCATCTTCAGTCCGGCTCGCCGCTAAAAGGGGCCGGGACCACGATCTCGACCGTCACCAATGACTACTACGGCACCAGCCGAGTAGGGGCAGCATACTCAGTCGGCGCTGCTCAATGATGAGCGCGGAGGAGATCGAAGATAGTCAATAGCTATAGTCAGAGTCGGTTCAGAGCGAAGTCCGATAATAGTGAATCGATTGCTTGAGCCCTCCGCCGAGCCGGGTGCGGAGGTAGCCGAGCATCTCGTTCGTCAGCAGATACCTGGGGCGCAGATAAACCCCGCCATTGTTGAGCGAAAACAGTATCCGGTGGAATTTCCAGTTGCTGAAATTGCGCAGCAGCCGGAACCGCGCCGATACCCCGAGCGTCTGGATCCCGAACGGGAACTTGAATCCGAAACACAGAGGCTGGGAGTTGATCACCAGGTCCGGTTCGATCGAGCTGTCGAGCTCCTCGAGCGATCCCTTCGCCAGCCTGAATCTTACCGTCTTGTCGAGGTCCGGTATCCGAATAGTCACTGGACGAAGCATGCGCAGCAGGAGCATCGAATATTTGTCGCGCATCTGCGCCGCCAGGATGTCGTATGCTGCGACGATTTCAGGCATCGTCTTGCTTTCGACGGGATCGTAAGTGAGTTCCTCGACGTCCGGAAGTTGCTCAAATCGCGCCAGCGCCTGCGATGAATCGTGTTCCGTGCCGACCTCGTAGTCGTCGCCAGGATATAGCACCGCCGTGCGCTGCCCCTGCTCGCTCAGGTAATCGGCGGCGTCGCGCGCCGAATTCACAAAATTGTTCACATACTTGTTATCGAGGCTCGAGAAATAGATGAAGCTCGCGAACGGGATCGTGACGGCCGCATCCAATCCGCGATGCACCGCTGATACGTTCTCGAGGATCTGCTTTGCTCGCGCGGGTAGATACTTCTCGTGCGGTTCGAAGCCCGCGTACGCGGCAATCGAGAATTGGTTCAGGAGCACGTCGACGTGCTTGATGTCGTTGCGGATCATCTTGCATTCGCCGGTGCTGATTCGCGCGTCGTTCGCATTGAAGATGACTTGACCCTGACTTAGCACAGCCAGCGCCGAGTCCATCAGGCCCGCGTGGTAGCAATATATTTTCGTCGCCCCGGGCTTACCGGACAGCGGCACAATCTCTCGATGCGGCAGCCGCTGAAACCGCTCATAGCCCAGCTTGCGAAACGCCGAGAACATCTTGGTGTAGTCGCGATCCTGAAAGAGGATCGTGACTCGCGCTTTGAACGCCGCCGGAAATGAGCCGAGCGTCGGAAAGTGGCAATGGTCGGGATGCTCGTGGGAGATCCAGATGTAATCGATCTTGTCGAGCATCTCCGGATCGAACTTGGGTTCCGGCAGCAGGCTCCACGAGTCGTTAAATATTTTTCCGAACAGCCACGGGTCCATCAGGATCGACGTGTCGGCGCATTCCGCAACGATGCACGCATGTCCGACGAAGTGGATTTTCATCAGTGCTCTCCAGCGGTTCCCTTGACGACTTGATCGTAGCACGAAAGGCTAGTCAAGACAATTCAGTATAGGTAAATATACTGAAAGTCATGCAATGTACATATAGTGCTCCACTCACGTTGATTTAACTTGATTCTTGTTACTTGTGCTGGCCTCAGGAATTTGTTAGATTGAGAATTGAGTCCATTATAAGATGAATCAGTCCAGAAGAAGTAGGAAAAAGAGGGGGGCTATCTCGTGAAAATCACCCTGGTCTCGCATGCTTCGGTGATAATTGAGTCGCACGGCCTGCGAATCTGGACCGACCCATGGCTCAGCGGGAAAGTCTTCAATGAATCGTGGTCGCTATTTCCGCCGGCCGCATTTGACCCCGCGATTCTCGACGGCATCGACTATCTTTGGATCTCGCACATTCATCCCGATCACTTCCACATTCCGAGCCTCAATTCGCTTGCGCCCGAATTTAAGCGGCGGGTCAAAGTCCTGTTCCAGGACAATCACGCCGATCAAGTTTTCGCGGTGATGGAAAAGTGCGGATACAAAAACTTCCAGGTGCTCGGCCATCGCAAGCAGACCGCGCTCAACGACAACACGGCGGTGTATTCCTACAGCATCGGGACCCTCGATTCATGCCTTGGCGTGATCGAGCCGGAAGGCGCGCTGTTCAACGTCAATGATTGTCGCCTGAACGCAACCGATTGCCGCCGGGTGAAGGCGGACATCGGGCGCATCGACACCGTGCTGAGCCAGTTCTCGCTCGCCGTCTACAACGGAATTCAACCGCGCGAGTCGCATCTGAGTCGCGGAGCGGCGGCGGTGCTGGAGAAGATTTTCGATAATCACGCGAACCTGAGCGCCAAGGTCACCATTCCATTTGCGAGCCTGATGCGTTTTTCGCTGGTCGATAATCGATATATGAACGCATTTGCCAACCGTCCGCGCGACGTCTGGGAATATGCGCATCGGCGCGGTCTTGGCGCGGCGATCCTGTTCCCGGGCGACACCTACGATTCGTCCGCAAGCTGCGACTCGGCGGCGGCGCTTGCGAAGTACGATGCGGTCTACGAGACGATCGATGAATTTCCTTACGACACGCCGGCGGCGGTCCCGCTCAAGCCCATCGAGGATGCGTTCCACGAGATGGTGCGCCATCTGTATGAAAAATATCCTGCTCCGATACTGCGGATGCTCCGCGGGGTGGTAGTGAAACTGCCCGACCTGGGCAAGACCGTCGCGTTTTCGATTCCCACCGATTCGTTCAATGAAGTCGAATCGTCCGAGCCGCCAGATCTCATAATGTGTTCGCAGGCGCTCCATTTCTGCTTCTTCAGGCCGTACGGACTGCAGACGCTCTCGAGCTCCGCGCAACATACCGTGGTGCAAAACCTGGTGAACTGGCGGATCCATCGGGCGCTGTTCGCGCTCAACAATGCGCAGGCGTACGGCCGCCTGAAGTATCTGCTCAGCAGCGACACCCGGAGTTTTTTTGCGAAAAGGATCCGCGCCCTCGTGCGCTACACCGATCTCACCCGCGCCCGAGTCAGATATCCCGACAGCTACCGGCCCAAGCGCGGCGCCAACATGCCGACCGATGCGGGCCAGTCTTAGGCCCCGTGGATAGATCTGGAAAATTTGAATCGAGATTGAGACTGAGACTGAGATTGAGATGAACAGATATCTTGCGATAACTCCGGCCCGCGACGAGGAACAATTCCTTCCCGGGCTGATCAGCAGCATGGCCTCGCAAACGATCGTGCCGCAACGATGGATCGTCATCGACGACGGCTCGGTCGATGCCACCGCAAAAATCCTCGACGATGCCGCGCGGCGATATCACTGGATCGAGCCGATTCACCTCGCGCGTAATCGGCCCCGCGAAGCGGGCGGCGAATCGGTGATCATGCAATTCCTTCCGCGCGATGCTTGGCAGAACGTGGATTTCATATTCCGCCTCGACGCCGACTTGAGTTTCGAGGGCGACTTCATCGAGCTGATGCTCAATGAGTTCGCCGCAAATCCAAAGCTCGGTATCGCGGGCGCGACGCTCTACGAGCCGGCCAGGGATCGATGGCGTGAAGTGCCCGAGTTCAATTCGTTTCACACTCGCGGCGCCACCAAGATGTACTCGGCGGCGTGCTTTGCCGCGATCGAGCCGCTCGAAGGATGCGAGGGATGGGACACGATCGACGAGATGCGCGCGTTGATGCGTGGCTTCAAGACTCAGAGCTTCCGCCGCATCCGCGCTTACCATCACCGGCCTCAAGGCGAGGCGGCCGGGGCGTGGAAGGGCTACTTCGGCAAAGGACGAACCGCCTACTACATTGGTTACTCGCCGATCTTTCTGCTCGCGCGAGCGGCGCGGGTGGCCGTCAGCCGGCCCGTATCGGCACTATGCATGGCGGCGGGATATTTCGAGAGTCAATTGAAAAGGCGTCCGACTGTAAACGACACCGAGCTAGTCAGTTTCATCCGCCGCCAGCAAGTCCGGCGCCTACTGATGCAGGAATCAGTCTGGCGCTGACCGCGCGACCGCGCTTCGAGCGCCATCTCTTTGCGGCGGTCGCGCCATGAGTCGCGCTCGACGAATTGAAATTTTCAGTGCGCCGCGCTCGACAGTTGCCGTACAGGACGTCTTACCTTCCATTCTCATTACCCCCGGTCACAAATCGCTAGATCGGCAGCTGTTCGCTCACGACCGGCGAGTTCAGGCCCAGGCAGCTGAGCAGAATAAAAAAGTTCAGGCCACGCGCTTCGGCCGCGTCAAACAGCTGGCGCTTGATCGCGTCGATACTCGCGCGAATCGGCTCCGCCTGCGTCTCATCGAAGAACAGCTCTTCGTTCGGCCCCGGCAGGCGCCCGAATTTCTTGTGAAACATCGCAAAACGATGGCTGGTTAACGCGATCATCGAGCATCGGAAGCACAACGAGCCGGAATTGCAGCATGATTCTTCCACGCCTGCGCCCCTAGGTCGTCGCGCCGGCGATCTTTCGAAATGCAAAAATTTTTTCATTTGGTCCCCTCCGGGAAACTTCGTTGGGGCTCGTCGGGCCGGTGTGACTGACAAGTTAAAGAAGTAGTCGCATAAGAAAGTTAATACAAATGGATTTGCGTTAGTAAAAGAAAGTAATAGATAAATCGTGCCCGGAGTAACTCTCAATAGAGGTGAAATTGGTT
>Ga0210407_10001278_pt1 | contig 24160 bp, 27 predicted proteins | sample IncBWC27MmetaG_FD_150860 | JGI IMG/M metagenome (GOLD analysis project Ga0210407, IMG submission 150860) | Forest soil microbial communities from Barre Woods Harvard Forest LTER site, Petersham, Massachusetts, United States - Inc-BW-C-27-M | ecosystem: Environmental > Terrestrial > Soil >... | reverse complement strand
GCGCGCGCCCATATCGTTCGCCTGGCGTCTCCATCCTGTCCTTCGCAATTCAAATTTATGGGAAGATTTGCCCCTAAAATATCAGCTAAGCTATTGATTTTATTGGTCGGGGCAGCTGGATTCGAACACTTTCAGATTTCTGCTTGTATTGCAATGGGTTAGTAAGCGCCCATGACTTCTTGCGGGTCGCGGTTGCAGGTCCTTTGGGCCCACAAGCAAAATAAAACGCCGCACGCGAGCGGCAGATGGTCAGTTGCCGCGCCGTTGCGGCACCTATGCGCTATTTTGATGAGGAGACCTCGTAGGAGGCGCAAGGAGAGCCTACTGACATTTTTAAGCGCAGTGACGTGGCTGCAGTTCGTGTCAAACTGACCGCTTCCGCGCAGCCTAGAGATGGTTTAGCGCGAGAGATGCTGATGTGGACCGTTGGCAGCATCGGTGATCACGGTAGATGCACGATGGCCCGTTCCTGGCCAGTGATGCCACCCCTCCCCTCCCCCGTCGGAACGACCGATGTTTCCGCCGCGTGCGAGGACGGCCGGAGTGCCCCAGCGGAGACAAAGGTCGGCCCTGTTGCCGCCATACACTACCGGAATCGTTCCGATCCCGACATAAGGCTGGGGAGCCAGTCGGAGGGGTTGGCAATGGCGAGCGGCAGATCGAGATTGCGAGGCGCGGTGCGGACGTTATTGAAGAGGCGCGAGCGGACTAGGCGTCGTATTCGTCGGCGCAGTGCGCCCCGATAGATGACCACGCACATCTTCCACTGGGACCGCCATGGCCGCAAAGGCCAGCGCTGCGTCGTCCTGGCGCGCGGCACTATGAACAGCTGCCTCGTCAGGTTCGAGGACGGCCACGTGATGGTCACCAGCCGCAACGCGCTCGGGCTCAAGGTGCCGTTTAATCCGAGGGTGGCGACCGAGCCCGTTTCCGCCGCGCTCGCTTTCGCAAAATGCGGCATCACGATTCACCACAGCGAACTGCCGGTCGTGGTGCCGCTCGCACGTTTGATAACGGCTTGACGCCTCCGCTAAGGCCCGTGAGGTCGGCATGACGACCGAGCTTCACATTGCCCTCTATCGGCTGCGCGTCTTCGCCCCGCCCTGCGGATAGACCCGCGCCCAATGCGCTCGCCGGCCGGACGGCATCTTCGTGGCGCCGTTCGAGCCGGGCGAGATCGGGCCGGAGCTATTTCACGCGGCCTGTAACATGGGGCTCGAAGGCTTGGTATCGAAGCGACGGGACCGCCCCTATCAGGCTGGTCGGTCCAAACACTGGGTGAAGATCAAGAACCGGCGGCACCCGGCGATGGATCGTTGACGGAGTCGTTCCAAATTCGCACCGCCTTTCAACAATCGAGCCATCGTGACTCTAGCGGCGATGCTTTTTCGGCTTTGGCGATCCAGCCGGCGCCATCGCCAGGGCGCTGGCATTGCGTGAGCCGTCGGGCGACACCGATGCCACCGGATTCGTACCCGTGGCCGGTTCTCGTCCGACCTCCCGGCGAGGCCAGGCAAAATCGTCCGCGCGGCCGGCGGGCGGTGTCAAGGCTTCGCCCTTGACCAGTGTTCGGGCCGCGAGCGCGTCGACTGCGGCTGGCGGCGATCCCGGGCCGCCGAGTAGTTGATCGGTCCCGACCGAAGAGTCGACCAGCGGCACGATCGGTCCTGCCAGCGGCCGGGGCACAGGCTGGCCTGGGATCGCATTAGCATCGGGCGTTGGCGGCTCGGTAGGCAGTGGAACCGGTGCGGTGCGCGCCGCCAAGAGCCGCGTGATTTCCCGTTCGACGTAGTGAGCGAGCTTGCGCGCACCGGGTTTTGTAAAATACACACCATCGGAGGAACGCAGCTGGCGGATTTGGCCTTCGAAGTCCGGTCCCTTCTGCGTGAATTGGCCTGCCTCGTCGACAAATCCGTCCCAGACATCGACGTAGGTGATGCCGGCCCTGCCGGCAGCGTTGCGATACAATGCATTCAGGAACAGCGTGTCAGCGGTTGCCTTAGGGCCGCGTACCACCGGCAGACCGACCCACAGCACCGGCACACCCTTGGACTTAAGGACGCCGATCATCTCCTCGATCTTTTTACTATAGAGTTCGACCCAGCGCTGCTCCCGAAATTCGTAAACGCCGTTCGGGGAGCGCGCACTTTTCTCGGGCGAGATGACCGGCGGCTCTGCGCCGGCGGCTTCGCCGGACAGTTCGGCATCCGGCGGCTTGCCGTCCGGTTTGGCCGTTGCATCCTTCTTGTCAGCCTTCTTATCGACCTTCTGTTTGTCGAGGGCAGATTTGCCGTCAGCCTTCTCAGCCGCTGGCTCATGCATCGACGTGCGGTCATCGAGGCCCAGCATGACGACGATAACGTCCGGATTCTCGGTGGCGAGGATGCTCTTGGCGGCAGCGGCCCAGTCGGCGGGCTCGCCTTTGGGCTGATACCGAATTAGACCGGAAACGGTCTTGTGCTTGCGGATCACGCCCAAGTCGGGCTGCTCCGAATAGGCGTCCTCGAGACCGTAAGCGAGCCAGTCCGCCATGGCGTCACCGAGCACTAGAATATGACGCTGCGGTACAGTTTCGCGTTTCTCCGGCGGCGGCGCCTTTGAAAAATCCTCGCGCACCGACGGTAGCGCTTGCCGCCTATACCTACGAGGGGCCTGCTGCTGGAACGGCTCAAACGTGCCGTTGCCAAACCAGCCGCCACCGAACCCGCCACCACCGCGCTGTGGCTGCTGCTGAAATCCGCCGAAATTGAAGAACTGCGCCGAACTGGGTCCAACTATGCCGAGAAGCGCCCCCAACGCCATAGCCAGCGCAACGAGCAGGCCGCTTCCGGTAAACACACGCACTCTTTTTGGCCTGTTGGACATGGCCGGACTGCACAAAACGGAGAGCCTGCCTCAACCATAGCACTAAGGCGCTATAACAAGTCTCAGATCATTGTGAAGTGCTACTGCGAGTGCGCGATCGCTCGGCTTGCACGCATCGCCGCAAAGCCTGAAGCACGGGCCGCCTTCTGCATGAGCAGAGAAGAATTTTATCTTCGCCGAATCCCCTTTGGAATGGACGGACCATCGCTGGCACACCATGATCTAGCTATGGGACAGATTAACCGGCTGACTTGCCCAAAGTGCGGGGCAAAGTTGATCGCAGCGCCTTCTCCAAGTGCCAATGAGCTGCGGGCACTGAGTTGCCCCGATTGCGACTGTCTCGATCCCTTCAAGAGCGAGAGGGCCATGGGATGGCTAAAGAGCGAGCTACAACCGCCTACGAGATAGCGACCCTTTCAACCCGCGTCATTTGGCTGGTCCTCATCGCTCTCATCTTAACGTGGACAAGGCGGCTGTTGCGATGGGCGAGCGGTGGAAGCCGCACTTGGGCCTCCTTCAGGTCATCATTTGCTCAAAGACACTCGTTGAACTGGAGCTCGGTGAATCGCTTGCCGGATGTACGCGGGCGGTCTCACGAACCCTGGCTTCCTTCGGAGCTGGGGTTTTTCGTCTAGAGGGCACGCTGCAGCCGTCACGTGGCTTTCGTCATTCCTTCAAAAATCCCGGCTAACCTGCTTCACAAGTCCGCAACGTCCAGACTAGCCCTGGCTCAGACCCCCATTCGGAGCCGGGTTTTTTCGTTGCCCTGGTGCACCATCTGCCGAAAGCCGCAAAATCTAGCGGCTTCACTGGCAACCAGATACGCTTATCGAACCGCGCATCAGATCAATGTGATGATGTTGTGATCTTGATCGCAGTACCAACGCTGGCTTCCAAACGTACATCTTTCAACCACTAGAATAGGAGGAAACCATGCGTAAGATCGTTCTCGCTCTTCTCGGTGCAGCTTTGATGGCCGGCGCTACCACAGGGACCGCCTACTCAAAGCAGCGTCATCACGTCCGTGATACGCGGCAGTTCACCACCCAACAGTTCCGAAACTCCAATGCCGGTGAGATACCCGCTCTGCCGCGAACGTGGTCCGGTGCCGCGGGCGCCTGGGGGAGCTACACGGGCTTTCATTAAAATTGAGCTTTGCTCGCGCCGCGCAGCCCTTTTCGAATTCTTTAATGCGTAATCCCCTGAGGTTTCGTCGGCTTTCGCCCGAATCCTTGCACCGCCCGCAGATTACGATTGGATGCTCGGATTCGCGTTGCTCATTTGCAAACCTATCTTCGTTGTACTGCGCCTTAACGGGAGCGAAGAATGAGCAGATTTGCGATAAGGCTTCTCACACTCGCCATGTACGCAGCTTCGCTGCCGGTTGTTGCTATGATCACGCCGGCCAACAATCGATGAGGATCCCGATCGAAAACGGGGCGGCGGCGGTGGCGGGTGATGCTGCAAAGGCATTTCGTCTGGTGATAGCCGTTGAAAACAGCTACCCGACCGTTCCTGGGCCGCCATCATCAAAGCGACAGAGCTGCCGAGCTGCTTTCAAGGTCGCCTGATCGCATCGCTTCGGAGATTTTCAGGTCGAATCGACCGGCGAGGCACGGCCGACAATAGAAGGAAGAGCGCTCTCCGAGCTTGGTATCTGGCGGCGGATCGACTGCCTTCCGAGCCGCGCATGATGACCACCCCTTCGGTCGTCAAGACGGACCACCTCCATCCCCGACCATGCCTGCGCACGGTCATATCAAAAACAACAAATTGATCGGGCACCACCATCCAGCCCCTCCGATCCCTCGATTATATGTCTCCCCACATTGCCCGAAGTTTAATTCGAGCCCTAAGGCAACCTTAATGGTACCAAAGAATGTCAACTCGCTCAAACAAGATCGCCCTCTTTATTGATGGACCTAATCTCTTTGCTACGGCCAAGGGGCTAGGCTTTGAGATCGATTACAAGCGCCTCCTCACGGAATTCCAGAGCCGCGGAACCCTCGTCCGCGCGTTCTACTATACGGCCATCATTGAGGATCAGGAGTATTCGTCGATCAGGCCATTGGTCGACTGGCTCGATTACAACGGTTACACCGTCGTTACCAAGGCCGCCAAGGAATTCACCGACGCCAGCGGAAGGCGCAGGGTGAAGGGCAGTATGGACATCGAGCTGGCCGTGAACGCGATGGAGATGTCCGCACACGTTGACGAGATGGTTCTCTTCTCAGGCGATGGCGATTTTCGTTCGCTGGTGGAAGCCATACAGCGCCGCGGCGTCCGGGTGACTGTCGTTTCGACAATGCAACCGACATTGATCGCAGATGAGTTGCGACGTCAAGCTGACGTCTTTCTTGACCTGAGGGAATTGCAACTGAGGATCGCCCGCGATCCCGTTGAACGCCCGCTAGCGACCGCAGATCGTGTCCTCAAGCCAATGACGCCCACTAAACGACACACCTCTCCACTTTGAATTTCGTGGTGAGATCGGTCCTGACCTGTTTTGTCGAAATGGGGTTGGAGGGGTTGGTGTCGAAACGACGGAATCGACCGTATCTGGCTGGCCGGTCCAAGCATTGGGTGAAGATCAAGAACCGGAAGCACCCGGCGATGGATGGAGCGGGTGATGGAGCGCGCGTCCACCCGTTCCCTTGGAGAAACCTCACTTCCCCGTGTGCAATTTCAGCGCAGTTAGACCACATCATTGCCCTTCAGCAAACCGCAATAAGGACAACATTGCCTGACTAAACCTTGCTGCCCTCACTCCTCAGTTTTTCATTGCCCAAATGTGAGGGGAATGACTAATGGCTCCGGTGCGACGCAGGCCGGAGCCATTTTTTTTTACGCCGCATGTCGTATGGGTCTTGAGGGGTTGGTGTCGAAACGACGGGATCGACCGTATCTGGCTGGCCGGTCGAAGCATTGGGTGAAGATCAAGAACCGGAAGCACCCGGCGATGAACCGGGTGATGGAGGCGTTCGGGTGATCTTAGTCCAATTGTTTGTCGAGGTCGAAGCGCCGCTCTGGAAGGTCGTCAAGAGAGAAATCGTTGTGGTCACTAGGCAATGTCCACTTTGGAAGCCTACTAGCGTGGAGTTCTTGCCACGTAACTAGCCCTGAAATGCTATATCGGCTTTGGTACGAGTAGCCATGCTCCTTATCTGTTGGTGTCATTAGGCCCTCGTTCTTTTCCTTGAAGAAGCGAACGCCAGCGTATTTTCGACCACTCATGACTGCATCGCGCAGCGCACCCATTAATAATTGGGCTTTTTGTTCGCTCTTATCCGAGAGCCATATCTGCAAAAGCGGCAACTTAACTTCTAGCCCCTTGAAAGCGTTGTTATCCACCCTGTCGTAAGAAAACCCTCCAAATTGCCGCTCATCCGCTGCAAAGGTGATCGCAATCTGGATGAGTTTTGGATGGGTGATGACACCGTGTATTGCCCAGTCCGCCCGATAATCCTCGGCCTCAAAACCGATTGCTCTGTTGCCGAGCGATATAGTCTTAGTAATGTGCGTTATCTTCGCATTTAACCGTTCGCTCTGTGCAATCCATTCTACTGTCTTATCGTCCCAAGCGATTTCGCTCAGAGGCCCCCATGTTGTAAGATTGTTGAGCCTCTTCTTTCTGAACAACATCTCGCCTCCCAAAATTTCTGACTATTAGTTTAGATGATCCGATCCCAGCCAGAGCGGTGCAGGATGGCCGAGTATGTCAATGGAGACTTTGGATGCCTAGCATTTTGAACGTGATCGCCGACTGGTGGCCGCTTCTACTTTTCTTGACGCCACTCTTAATAAGTTCGCTTAGCACGCACTCGTTTGACAAAGAGGTTGAGCGTAACGAAAAATTCGCCACGCCAGAGGAACGTCAAGTGTTCTGGCACGTGGTGCATAACAGGCAAGACATCAAAACAATATATTTTGTCACCTACTTTGGTTTCGCGATTGTAATAGCGTTGTTGCTGCGGATTGCCCAGAAACTCAATGCCTTGAGCTAATGGGGCTAACAACGAAACGTGGCAGGATTGACCCGACAAGTTGCACCATGACCTTTGAAGAAGGTACGGAATTGGAACGGCTCTTACTCGACGCCTGCGAGGGTAGAAGGTCCGCCGCTGCTCACAACATCTACTGGCGACTACGGTCTAAACCGATCCGAGATCAAATATTATCAGCGCTCGCGCCAAAATTCATTCGGACTTGCCGCGACCTCGACCATTTTTGGATCTATATCAAATCGGTTTCACCGCACTGGGAGCCGCGGCGTGTTCTTGTTAGGAGCGAGATGACGCCGCTCCTGGACCACTTAGAGGTCGGCAACAAGGCTCCAATCGATATCGTCGCATCTGCTGTGCTGCAGAGTTTTGACGTAGATGGCGTTCACGCTGTTTGGCAGAAGGCGCTGCTTCGTCGCCATTCAGACCCTGATGGTGCAATAACCAGCGCGCGCACACTTCTAGAGAGCGTCTGCAAGCGGATACTCGACGAAGCGTTCGAGGTCTATTCGGAGAAGGACGACTTGCCAGCACTCTATCGCGCTGTTTCGCAGCTACTAACGATTGCGCCAAGCCAACATACCGAAGAAGCATTCAAGCGTATTCTTGGTGGTGCAACTAGCGTGGTTGAAGGATTGGGATCACTACGGAACAAGATCGGCGATGCCCATGGTCAGGGAGGCCGGCCTGTTAGACCGACGGCTCGGCACGCTCAGTTGGCCGTAAATTTGGCCGGCACAATGGCAACGTTCCTTGTTGAGACATGGAGCGCGCGAAGCTCTTAGTGCCGATCCCTCGCTCACAGCGCAATAATCAACGCCGTCAGTAGCGCGCAATCCCCAACCGCCCCCAACGTCTTCCCCTACAGGTAGTAAATCGTGTTATGTACCTGCGTGTAAAGGGGGCTCACGCGCATGTACCTGATGTACGGCGACGAAGCCGACGCTGAAGAGGGCCGTGGTCAGAAGTTCCTTTTGTACGGCGGCATCTTTATTGAGCACTCTAAAGTCTGGGCCGCTCACCTACGCATCGAGGAGCTACGGAAACGGGCTGGGTTCGCCCCAGAGGACAGCCTCAAGTTCGCTGGCAGAACTAGGCCGGAAGCTGTAAGCGCCGAAGCGCATCGTAAAATCAAAAGCGCGGTGATCGCGTTGGCGCAAGAGCTTGGCGTCATCTTTTGCGCTTATGTCTTTCTGCATGCCATCGGTCGCGCGCAAGAGCCGACTGATCTAATTGAATTTGGAGCGAACACGGTATTGGGCCGATACAATGAGTTTCTGACGGAGAAAAACGAGCACGGCATTGCGAAGCTCGACCGGATGGGTAAGAACAGCTTTGATTATGCCAAGAAGAAATTCCAACGCGGACTGTCATTGCCTGCTGGTGATCGGCGTCTCGACCGCATCATCTCCATAGGTTTCACCTGCGATGGTGCTTCTCACTTGGCATCGATGGCAGACATTATCCTCGGCTCGTTTCGATATTGCGTGAATGAGACAGACAAGGACATAGCTGGCAAGGCGATGCTTCCCAAGTTGGTTCCCCTGATGTGGACGGGCACGAAACGAGGCAAACAGTATGTCCGCGAACGCGGGCTCATCCTGCGGCCGAAGGACGTTAGGTTTGCAGGCCATCAGGAGGAGTTTGATAAGCTCCTAGATCGCCTGCAGCGCTATCTCGATGGGAATGGAAATTAGACCTCCCAGTGCCTATCTTCAGCTTATGTTTGAGTTCTGCCTTCCCACCAAATCGACCATCGTCCCGGGCACCCCGGACTGGCTGCACGAGGTCAAATATGACGGCTATCGCCTCCGGCTGAAGCGCGACGGCGACCGCGTGGCCTGATTACCCGGGGCGGCTACAACTGGACCGACCGAACGCCGAAGCTACCCTGAATTCGACGAAGTGCCAGCCTCGGTGCTCAGGTTCTTGGAGATGACGAACCGGCATTGAGGTTACCGTGATAACGGCCGAATGCTGGGCGACGGCGCACCCACAATTCGTGTTCATATCCTTCGGCCAGTCTTATGAGGCGGGGTTTGATAAATGGATCAGCCTTGTCGGCAAGCGACCTGATCAGTTTGACCCGCTCTTCGATAAACTCTTCCATGAAAATCGCCGTCTTTGAATAATCGACAAATCGTAGTCGGAGTTCAGAGCCACGCAATCGCGTCATCTGCCTTCGACCAGACCTGTCCACAGCTTGTGGCGGCTTGCTGATGATGCGAATGAGACGCTACCCGGTGTTCGACATCGGCGAGACTGCAGAGACGGCGCGCCGGAATCGTCCTATTCGCTATTGCCCGAACAGATCGCGCTGCGATGCCGGCTCCGCCGGATAGACCAGCGTGCCAGCACCCTGCACCTGCGCGACCTCGTTGACCGCCGCCGCCTCGACTTGCCCGGGACCAAGAATGTGGAACACGGTCTCTCCCGCAGCGAGCAAATAATCGGTGATGATCCGGCGGTGACAGCGCCACCACACCGTCTCGGCACACATGATGGCGCAGCGTTGTTTCCGTCCGCGTTCGCGCAGATGCGCCAAGGCCGAGCGAAAGCGCTCGCTCATGGCGTAGTCCGCATAGTTATGAAAACTCTCGTTCTCCCAGAAGCCATTGATTTCGGGAGCGACAGACTTTTGACGGCCGCGCAAGCCGCCGAGATCCGTCATGTGTGCGTAGGCAATGCCGAAGGGCTGCAGCGCTTGCGGCAAAGCGTCCTCGTTAAATTGCGGATTGGCGCGCGAGCGCGGCATGGTGCGGACGTCAGCGAGCAACGTCACCTCGACCTCTCTCAGGAGATCGACGAACTCGCCGATCGGTCTCCTGCCGTGACCGATGGTGTAGAAGGCATGCGCCATCCGAAGGTCCTGTACGATCAGCGCGACAACCGCCGCAGCGCCCCGCCCTTGTGCAGAGCGATGTGGTCGGTCTTGTCGCTCTTGATTTCATACTGCGGCTCGTCCGGGCTCGCGTGATGGACGTAGCCTTTGTAGTTCACGTCCTTGCGATGCACGCGGACGATCCTGCCGCGCACCCGGCCGGCTTCGGAATTCCAGCTTACGTGATCGCCGACCTTGAGCGTTGCGGCCATGACCTTTGTCCAATGGCCCTGTCCCGCCGAATGTTCAGCGTAGGCCGACAGCCCGGCAGAAGCCGAAGATAACCGCTAGGCGCGCGGTTGCAATTGATCAACCTAAAGACCGGAAAAGTTCTGGGACAAAAGGACGAGGCCGCGCCATTCACTGGGTCAAGGTGAAGAACCGGAGGCATCCGGCGATGAGCCGGGAAGGAGGGACTGGGGCAGCTTTGATCCCATCCGAAAGGACACCTGAATCCAACGCACAGGGGCGCGCCGATAATGGCGAACGAGCCATCTACACTATCGTTGCGCCCCTCCCGATCGAAGCGGACGGGCGTATTCGGTACCGCATCAAGAGCAACACTGAGAATTTCGAGCGTGTTGTGACTGAAGATCAGATTAGTCAGTCGAATTAGCAATGGCGACGATTGATATGTCGAGAAGATAACTTGATCGCAATCTCGCGGTCTTGGCGAAGACTGGCGGCGTTTCTGTTGCCAGGGTGGGCGTGACGGTGTACGAGCGCGCGGTCGGCGGCGCGCGTTTCTGATCTTGCTCGGCGATGTCGTGAGGATTAAAAAACGAACACGGAGCACATTGAGCCTCCTGAACAGGCTTTGTTGCGCTCCGAGTTTTTGAAAGGCGGTGTTGGTTGCTCGACGCCGCCTTTCGCTTAATATCTCACCACCAACGGCGCGGCTCGTCAACCTTCACGGGTGATCGAAAGGAAACTACCTGCCCCAGCCATTTGTTGGGGATACGCCCCAGCACCGCTATGTAATCGGCCGAGTCCGTTCTAATGCTCAGTTTTATTCGGAGCACACCGCTAAGAGTGCCAACAACAGACTCCTGCCCAGCCGCGTCCCAATTCAAATCATGGAACGGAAACCATAGGCCCGTAGTAGGTGCCCCAGTGGCCCCACACATCGTGGCTCTCGTACCCGCGAAAACGGTCACCTTCGCTCGCGGTACTGGCGTCGGCGGTTTTTGAGAGGTGCGGCCAGCTTACATGGCTCTCGCGGGCCATAGCTGGAGTTGCGAGCATGGTTGCGGCGACGCCGCCGACCAGGAAAACTGCGACGAGGGTCAAAGTGGAACGTGCACGCATGATCGCTCCTTCGTTGCAAATGCCGTGGAGGCTCCATTGCCTCCATTGCGGCTCTTGGAGAGCGTAAACAGCCTACGTTTCAGGCTCTTTTCGTTGCTCCACGAAGGGGTATCGTGTGTATCGCGACGCCCAGCCCGTGGCTGCGATAGCGAGCGCGCGATCTTCGTTCGACACCGTTCTCCTAATTTTACCATCTTGCGCGAAGCGCCATTTTCCTCAGGTGCTTTGTGCAAGTGGGGCAGGTTGCTGTTTTAGTGTGACGATGGATGCGCCAGCCCGCCCTTTTCGCCTTGGCGCAGCAACCGGAGAAGGTCTGCCCCGTAAACGTCGCCTTAATGCGCGGGTCATGTAGCTGATCGCAGAATAGATCAAGCGTGTAGATGCCGACGTACCGGATGGCGTCGCCTTCGATGGGCATCAAGCGGCTTCCAGTTTGGTGGCTCTCCGCTTGGCTTCCCGGCGTTGAGCGTCGCGCTTGCAGGCGCGCTCGATCAATTTCCGCAATATGGGTACGCGGGCGCTCATTGCGTTTCGGACCATCATGCTGATGAGATCGCTCTCGTAAAATTTGCATCAAAAAATAGAAAAGTACGGCACTATCCCTGAACTACCCAGAACCGCGCAACAACACTCGTCGGTTAAGCTTGTTAGTTAAGCTTTTTGCTCGGGCTGCGGGTTAATTCTAGAACCCGCCATGTCTTTCCAGATGAACCGGCGTCAACGTGCGTAGGGAGGCTTCAGCGTCGCCGCGATCAACAACGCCACCACGATTACGAAGGCGTCGATCACCTGCCAAGTTTCGTCACGTCGTGACATATCGCCCTCAGTATTGCCGACACAGTTTGCACGTCGTCGCTGACCGACATCGCCTCCACGGCGTGCGCCATCACAGCACGTTTTAATGCCGGGTCGAGCGCACGGAATTCCGCCAGCGCCGCCGCCCGGTGAGTCGATCCGCTGCCCGATGTTCAGCTGCGCTGGTTATGGTCATTCTTTGATCGCCAACGGCCTTCTCGGTGAAGAGCATGAGGCGGCACTGGGGAAAGCGTCGCACGAGTATTGACCTCTCGGAATGGTTTGCTAGTGTCTACGTTGCATCCAGAGAGGACCGACAGGTCCCGCCAACCAGCCTAGACCGGCAACGGTGGCACGACGATGTGGCCCGCGAGGGCAACAGTAGGTCGCCAGTCCTCCAGATGCGTGCGTGTGCCATCTTGGAGGATTTTTTATGCTGCTATCACGACGTGGATTTCTGATCGGTGCCGGCGCGGTGCTGACGACGGCGTTCGTGAAGGACGCGCGCTCCTTCATTCACCGGAATAATCAACCGCTGCTGACCTCGCCGTCACAAGTGGCCGAAACCATGTATTGGTGTGAAATTCCAGACGAGGGTTACCAACTTTCGCTTGGCCCTTGGAGCGTTGCACCACCCCCGCCGACGTGGAGAAAATTCTTTGTCAGCGAGGGCATCCCGGACCGAACCGACTGGGAAATCGAGAAAATCTGTTCCTCGCACTTCATCGAGCCGGGGGACTTCGACAAGCCCATGAGTGTGCGCTACTGGGAGGACTGGTTCGACATCGAAGGTGGTCCGCTCGCTAGGGCTTATCACCTGCTCCAAAAAATCGACCTCGGCCCTGAACGCGGGTCCGAGCGGGGACCACTCCTAGAGTTCAATATCGGATCCCACCCCGGTGACAGCACGCATTATGTCAACGCGAAAGATATGTTGTCGCTGTCGCTCCTGCAGGCGCGGCTCATCGATCTAGGCATGCCGATTAAAGTTGTGGAGGATACCTAGACGTGGAGTTCTTGGGCCGTCGCTTCGGAGACGGCGAACCGCCACTGATTGTGGCTTCCAGTGCGACGAAGGCCGGGGCCATTTTTGCACCCGTCTGATGAGTATCACTGCAGCTATCCAACTTTCTACTTATGATTTTTGAACCCGGCTGCAGCTGCGAAGCAGTCGGCAGGGGCCGCTCTTCCTGATTTCAGCGCGGTAGGGGCGGCCCCACCCACTGGCGTTCAGCCCCCTGGGAACCGATAAGGGCAGAGCGCCGTAAACTTTCGTATCGGTCGGTGACCCCATCGTTCAATTGAGCCGCTGATCGCGATCATCTTAGATAAAGCATGCGGTAGCCACCGCTATCGCTTTCCTCCCTAGACTTGGGGCCGCTTGTGGCAACGCAAGCGGTCCTTCTTTCTAGCGCAACAGGGTGAGTTCGATGGTCGATGTCGTGGCAACATTTCTTGGGTTATGTAGCGCAGGCATCTTTCTGGCGCACGCTGTCGAGGCCTACAGCACCGGACGGAATGAGCATTCATGAAGGCCATATTCGAGATGTTGGGCGTTTGGTTCGTGTCGAATCTGGTGATCTTCGCTGTCATCCTTTGGCAGCGGTCGAGTTGGAATCTGGGAGCGCGTCGGGCCGTGATAGTGTCACTCGATAGCGATAGGAGGGATGAATGCAGCCGGGCAAATCTGCCACTCCGCTAATTATCGCCCTGATCGTCGCAATCGTCGGCACGGCGATCCTGTTGAATATGGATTTCGGGCCAACTGCCGATCGGAATGCCGGCCTGAACAAGATCAGCCTTGCGGCGATCGCAAACGCTGGGGCGACGGCAGCGCCGACAGTGCCAGCGGAACAGGAAACCGAATAGGCGGCGACCACACTAAAATCCTAAAATCTACCCGGTGCATGGATGACGATCAGTCATGCCCGTCATTGCGAGCGAAGCTAAGCAATCCAGCGCTATTGAAAGACTCTGGATTGCTTCGTCGCTTCGCTCCTCGCAATGACTCTGCGCGTCACTTCGTCAGCGGGCAGCCGCTCTCCTTGGCGGTGAAGAACGCCTTGTCGCCGGGGACGACTGCGATCTGCTTGTAGTAGTCCCATGGCTTCTTCGACTCGGACGGCTTCTTGACCTCGAACAGATAGAGGTCGTGAACCATGCGGCCGTTCTGAAGCACCTTGCCTTGCGCAAAAGCGTCGTCGACCGGCAGTTCCTTCAGCTTCTTCGCGACCGCCTCGGTGTCCTTGCTGCCGGCGGCCTTCACGGCCTTCAGATAGCTCAAGGTCGCCGAATAGGTGCCGGCATGGATCATGCTCGGCATGTGGCCGGTGCGCTTGATGAAGCGCTCGGAAAAGGCGCGCGACTTGTCGTCATGATCCCAATAAAACCCTTCGGTCAGGATCAGACCTTGCGCGGCCTCCAATCCCAGGCCGTTCACTTCGGAGATCGTCATCAGTAGGCCCGCGAGCTTCTGGCCACGTTTGACGATGCCAAACTCCGCCGCCTGCTTGATCGAGTTCGTGGTGTCGAGGCCGGCATTGGCAAGGCCGATGATCTTGGCTTTCGAATTTTGCGCCTGGAGCAGGAAGGACGAGAAGTCCGACGACTTGAGAGGCACGCGAACCGAGCCCAGCACCTTGCCGCCCTTGGAGGTGACGATGTCGCTGGTGTCTTTTTCCAGAGCGTATCCGGCGGCGTAGTCCGCGGTCAGGAAGAACCAAGTGTCGCCGCCGGATTCGACCAGCGCGCCGCCTGTGCCAACCGCGAGCGCGCGGGTGTCATAGGCCCAATGGAAGCTATAGGGAGTGCAGGCGTCGCCAGTGATGCGCGAGGTCGCAGCACCCACCACGATGTCGATCTTCTTCTTTTCCTTCGACAACTTCTGCACCGCAAGCGCCACCGACGAGGTGGTGAGCTCGGTGATCATGTCGACACCTTCGGTGTCATACCAGCGCCTCGCAATGGCGGTGGCAAGATCGGGTTTGTTCTGGTGGTCCGCGGTGACGATCTCGATCTTCTGGCCAAGCACCTCGCCGCCGAAATCCTCGACCGCCATCCTGGCGGCCTCCAGCGAATATTTGCCGCCAGTGTCGGCATAGACACCGGACTGATCGTTCAGGATGCCGATCTTGACCTGTGCCGAGGCGGGCGCCGCGCATAGCACGGCGCCAACAGCTGCAGCCGCCAACAATCCTGATTTCATAAATCTTTCTCCCCCAGTGCGCTTTTGTTGCAGATGCATGATATTTTATTACCCCCGCACCTGCCTATCTATTAGGCGCCCGGCGCTTTCAATTGTCCGGGACTGCGGCACGCTAGTGCATAGCTGGTCGGGTATTGACCGCTACACAGATTGGCGCCTTCTCAAGAGAGCATTCTCGGATCACCCCCGATACGACCTCCGCGTACTCAGCTCGTCTTCCACGGTTTCGGGGATTGAGGACCCCCTTCAAGGTTCGAGCACATAGGTGCCGGGCGCCGGTTCCAACGGCTTATATCGCTCGCTGCCGAGTCTCGTTGGCGCCGGACGCTTGCTTCCCGAACGCTCGCTCGACCAGGACTGCCACAAGCCCCACCAGGATCCGTTCATCGTAGTGGCCTGCTTCAACCAAGCGTCCGGCGAGAGAGCGAGTTCTGGATTTAAAAAGTGCTTCGTCTTCTTGTTCGTCGGCGGGTTGATCAGACTTTGGATGTGGCCGCTGCTGCTCAACACGAAGTCGTTCTTCCCGCCGAAGGCACGTGCCGAATCGTAAACGCCTTTCCAGGGCGTGATGTGATCGGTCGTGCCAGCAATGAACATCTTGTCGCACGCGACTTTCGAAAGGTCGATCGGCTTACCGAGAACCTTCATCGCGCCGGGTCTAACCAGCCGATTGTCGGCGAACATATCGAGGATCTGCGAGTGGAATGCGGCCGGCAACCGCGTAGAGTCGTTGCTCCAATAGAGGATGTCGAAGGCCGGCGGCGCATTGCCCAACAGATAGTTGTTCACCCAGTAGTTCCAAACGAGATCGTTTGGCCGGAGCCATGCGAAGATGCGATTCATCTCCATGCCGTCGAGAACGCCAGCGGTTTGAGATTTCAGCTTGGCGGCGGCGGTGGTCTCGTCGGTCGCGAAGAGGCTGAGGGTTCCCTCGGTCGTCTGCCCCAGGACGGCCACCATCATCGCCATGGCGTAAATGCTGTTGTCCTCATTTGCGGCGAGATATCCGGCCAGCGCCGCCGCGGTCATGGCGCCCGAGCACGCAGCATGGATGATGAGATCGGGGGAACCAGTGATCTCGCGCACTGCTGACAACGCTTCCTGCAGCGCCGAGACATACGTGTCCATCCCCCAATCCCTATGCTCGGCGGTTGGATTGCGCCAGCTCACCGCGAACATCTGGAGCCCATGGCCGACCATATATTCGACCATGCTCTTTCCGGGCGAGAGGTCGAACACATAGAACTTGTTGATCTCCGGCGGCACTATAAGGTGGGGTCGCTCGTAGACGGTGTCCGTCGCCGGCGAATACTGAATTAGCTCCAGAACTTCGTTGCGGAACACGACACTTCCGGGCGATAGCGCGAGGTTCCCGCCGACGGCGAAGCCCTTCTTGTCGACCTGCGCGGGCAGCCCGCCGTTGTTGTTGAAGTCGTCGACGAGGTTCTTCAACCCGTTGACGAGGTTCTGTCCACGCTCCTCCCACGTCTTCCTCAGGGCTGCCGGATTGCCGAGCAGCGTGTTGGTCGGAGCCAACGCGTCGGTCATGAGCGAGACCGCGAAGCGCGCCCGGCTTTTGGTCCGGTCATCGAGCTTAGATCGATCGACGAAACCTTGAAGCGCGTTGGTCCAGGCCACATAGCCTTGCATAACCATCCGGTATAGCGGGCTTTCCTGCCATGCTTGATCGACGAAGCGCTTGTCACCCTTCGGCGGGGCAAGTTCGGACTGGCCTGACATTACCGAGATCAAATCGCGGATCAGGCTCGCTTCCTGCTCGACCACGAGCGTCGGATGCTGGATCGCTTGCTCTCCGATGGCCCGCAAACTGGCGACGATATCCTCGGCGCGCAACCCTACGAAAGGGTTGGGACCAAGCATTCCTTCCGTCGCCTGCTCCGCCAGTTCGGTCTGCCCGTTCGCCGGGGCTTCCGAGGTTGAGGCATTACCTGGCTTACCTGCCGACATTTATCTCTCCTAACCCTTCGAGAATGGCGGCGCGAAAGTTGCTTGCCCATCGCATTCCGCCCCCACTGAATTTGTTGCGACCGTTGTCCGTCATCGACGTCGCGATCCGTCGCGAGCAGACGGTCGTCATGACCGTCACACGAAGGCGCTATGGCCGGTGATGTCCCGGCCGACGATCAAGGATTGGATCTCCGCCGTTCCTTCGTATGTCACGAGGCTTTCCATATCGCACATGTGCCGTATGACGTGGAAGTCGAGCGTGATGCCGTTGCCGCCCAGGACGTCGCGGGCCGTCCGGCAGACTTCGCGCGCCTTGACGCTGCAGTAGTACTTGGCCAACGCGGCCATAGTTTCATCCAGCTTTCCGTCGTCAATCAGCCGGCCGAGTCGGATGCAATAGAGTTGCATGGCGGTGACATCGCCGAGCATGTTGACCAGCATCGACTGGACCAACTGGGACTTGGCGATTGGCCTGCCGAACTGGATTCTGCGCTGGGCATAGTTCAGGGAGATCTCGTAGGCAGCGACGGCGTTGCCAAGCGACGCCCAGGCCACCGTATTGCGGGTGCCCATGAGCACTCTCGCGCAATCCTTGAATGAGTTGCAGTTCTGCAGACGCGCATCCTCTGAAACCCGACAGTCGGTAAGCGTGATGTCGGCATTCTGAACCATACGCAGCGAAACCTTGCCCTGGATCTTGGTCGCCTTGTATCCCGGGTTGTCCTTCTCAACGACGAAAGCCTTGACCTGCTTGTCGGCCACGTCGCGGGCGTAGACCACGATGTAGTCGCACCATACGGCGTTGCCCGGCCAACGCTTGCGGCCGTTGATCACCCACTCGTTTCCTTCCCGCTTCGCCACGGTCTCGAGAGTCACCGAGTCGGACCCGTGATCGGGTTCGGTCAGGGCAAACGCTCCTACCTTCTCGAATCTTGCCATCGGCGGCAAATAGCGTCGCCTTTGCTCTTCGGAACCAAGCACGTTGATCGATTGCATCGCGAGCCCGAGATGCACAGCAAAGAAGGTTGCGACGCTGGAATCGATGCGGCTCAGCTCCATCATCACGAGCCCCGCACCGACCGCGCTCATTGGCCGGCATCCGTGATCGCGCATGTTGTGGTCGCCGACGAGGTTCAACGCCGCGATCTTGGGGACCAGCTCGAAGGGAAACTCGCCCCGCTCCCAATATGAATTGACGACCGGCAGAACCTCCGCTTCGCCAAACTCTCGCACCTGCCTGAGGATCTCCGCCTCCTCCGGCTTCAGTTGTTCCTTCATCAGGAAATAGTCGGTGGCGCGTGCGCGGCCGATGTTATCGGCGAGTTTGTCGGTGATCGGATCAGTCATGATATGTCTCCTTGTTTCCTTATCCGGCGCGCTTAGCATGGCTTCGGCTTCGGACGCGCCCGCGCGCTGGCCATCAGGTACGGGGCAGTGTTTCTCTTACGACTTCCTTCGCCTCGTCCTCGGATTCGTAGATGTGCGGTGCTACGGCTCTCTTTCCGAGGGCGTCGCCGAGCTTCGCTCGCATGAAGGCGCTCGTGGCAAAGCGCGTAACGCCGTGAAAATAGCGATCCCCGATTTCCTTCACGGCGTCGAGGTACTCGTCCTCGACGTCGCGATCGAGCTCGAAGCCGTCGTAGTTAACGACCGCGTAGACCTTATGACCCAGAGGTTCGACGATCGAACGGATCCGCTCGCGATATCGCTCGATGATACCGTGCGTCTTGACCGCGAGTTCGGAGAGATTGAGGAAGAGTATGTTGTGCTCTTCGTCATAGTTGAATCGGGCGTCGAACGGCAAGCGCAGCATCTCTTCGCGCAATCCCATCGGCTCGACCCTGAAGATCCTCGGGTCCATCTCCTGCGGTTGCCGGACGATCGGTTCGAAGTCCATCTTGTCGAGTATGTCGCGCTTGATGTCGATGCCCGGCGCCACCTCGATCAACTCGAGTCCTTGCTTCGTGAGCTGGAATACGCATCGTTCGGTGATGTAGAGGACCTCCTTGTCGTTCTGCGCCGCAAATGAACCCGAGAATGTGCGGTGTTCAACCTCGTTGACGAACTTCTTCGCCTTTCCGTCCCGCTCGATCAGCAGCTTGCCGTCCACGACCGCAACTTCGAGGTCTCCGGCCGTGAACGTGCCGAGGAAATATATCTTCTTCGCGTTTTGGCTGATGTTGATGAAGCCGCCGGCGCCGGCCAGGCGCGGGCCGAACTTCGAAACGTTGAGGTTTCCCTCCTTGTCGACCTGAGCCAGGCCGAGAAACGCCGCGTCAAGGCCGCCGCCGTCGTAGAAGTCGAACTGATACGGCATGTCGATGACCGCTTGCGCATTGGTAGCGGCTCCGAAATTCGGGCCGCCGGCGGGTATGCCGCCGATGACACCAGGCTCGGCGGTCAGCGTCATGAGTCGGCGCACTTCTCTTCCGCAGCGACCGCGGCGACTCCTTCGGGAATGCCGACTCCCAGATTGACCACACTGTGGGGGCGCAACTCCATCGCGGCGCGGCGCGCGATGATCTTGCGATCGTCCAGAGGCATCGCCTCCAACGAGGAAAGCGGTACGCGGACCTCGGCGGCAAAGGCCGGATTGTAGGGAGTGGCGATGGTCTGCATGTGATGTTCCGGGGCAGTCGCAACGACGACGCAGTCGACGAGCGCGCCAGGAATCTTCACTTGTCGCGCATTGAGCGTGCCCGCTTCGGCGATGCGCTCGACCTGCGCGATGACCAAACCACCGGAGTTGTGCGCCGCCATCGCGAGCGACAGCGTATCCACCGTCAACGCCTCCCGCTCCATTGTGATGTTGCCGACGGGGTCCGACGTCGTTCCCCTTATCAAGGCGACGTTGATCGGGAAGGCCTTGTAGAAGAGATATTCCTTGTCGCCGACGACGATCAGCTCGATCAGATCCTCGGTCGTCTTTTCGTTGAGTTTGCCTCCCCCGAAGCGCGGGTCCGCGAAGGTCCCGAGTCCGACACGCGACAGATGGCCGGGCTTGCCCGCGGCGATGTCGCGGTACAGGTGCGACATCGGCCCGAGAGGAATGTTGTAGCCCTCGATCTGATTTCCGGCCACGAGCTGGTAAAGGGCGGGCACTGCCGTCCAGTGACCTCCGATAAGGCGTTTGACGAGACCCGGCTTGGCGAGGCGCTGCGCTCCACGCTGCTGTCCGTCGCCGGGACTGACGCACCACACCAACGTTAGATCGCGAGGTTTGCCGAACGACGCGCCTTCGGCATCGTGCGATTCGTAGATCGCCGCCAATTCGTAGATGACTTCCATGGCGAGACCGATGCCGAAGAATCCGCCGATCGCGACCGTATCACCTGTGCGTATCAGCCGTGCGGCTTCGCGCGCCATGACGATCTTTCCGGTCTTGCCCGATTGTGCCGTCGGAACGATTGCTACGCTCATCAGGATTCCCCCAATTGCCAGTTCTGCGACTGAGTTTTCAATGCAGCTTCACGCGCGGCTCGGTGCGCCGCGAAATCAGATTTGCAGCCGTATCGAGCGGGTCCTCAGCGTCCCGTGCAGCCCTCGCTGATGCATTTTGTAGAGCGATCGGTACATGAGGCGGGCGAATACGCCTTCCAAGTAGACGCTACGCTTCCCGACCAACCCGATCAAGTTGCCTACCGTCCCATACTCGGCGAGGTTCACGAGATCGTACTCTCCTTTCTAGGCGCCTGAGAATTTGCGCCTGGGGGAAAGCTAAAAGCCGTGAGCGATAGGCGATAGGCAGAGAGCACCCACCATGTTGGGGGCATGGCTGATTGCAATTGATTTGGAGTCAGAAGGGATGAAGGCCCTACTCAAGCTCACAAACGAACAATTTGAATACTGGGGTAACGAGCTCAAGCGCAGCACGTCAGAGACCATCAAACCAGGCGATCTGATGGACTACTGGTTCATCATGGCCACCCTCGCGCAGCACGGTCCCAATTTTCGAATACTAAAGAAACCTGCCTTCGAGGATATGATTCCACACCTCAAAGGGGAGACGGTAAGAAGACATGCCGGGTTGGCTGAGAAGTTCGGTTTTGTGGAGACCGTTAAGTCCAAAGGCACAACCTATTTGCAACTCACTCCGGCTGGTCAAAAGCTGTGGCAAACACGTTGGTGAGCTGGGTGCGAGAGTTCGGCAAAATTCAACGCAAGTATTTTCCCGAAACTGACGATGACTCTTGATGACGACGACCGGCGAGGGGGCGGTGCCGCGGTTAGGCTTCCAGTATCGATGCCACAGATGCGGCTGAGAATGTAGCACCGCGTTGGTTCAGATAGCCAAGCTTGGCGAGCTCGGCGGCGACGTCGCGCAATGACCGCTGATGTCCCTTCGGAGATCGGCGCCGCAATCGCTTCGCTTCCAGAACCAACTGCGGATTGATCTCGGCCCAGGACTTGCGGCCTTCGCACTTGCCGACCTGTAACTTCTTCCGGTCGCGCGCGACCTTGAGTTTCGCAACCAGCCTGGCTTTCTCGTACTGGTGAAATGCACCTGCGATCTGGCGCATCATGACGCGCGAGGGATCACTGCTGTCAGTCAGGTCGTCGCCGTTCGCAGTGAGAACCCGGACGCCACGATTGATCAGCGAGGTCGGAACCAAGGCAAGAGTCCCCTGGTGTTTGCCGCTGTTAGCAGCAATCCTGATGATCCGGTACCATGGTGTGGACTGAGTATGGCAAACTCGTGGCGGTCTTCCCGCACATGATCTTGTTATGAAAAAGGAAATTCCTGATTTTGAATTTTTGCTGCGGCGCACCACATGGGTCCGCCTAGGGAACGTCCTCGAGGAGAACCAAGAGGAGATCATGACGTGGCATGTGAAACAGCGACCCGCTCTAAGCCCGCCTGGGGCTATGTACGAACCCTAACGCAGCAGGAAGAACTGCCGCTGCTGCGCGACCACCTGTTGCGCCTCGATGCCGAGAGCCGGCACAGCCGCTTCAACGGGTTTCTCGACGACAGTTTCATTGGAGACTACGCCGCCCGATGCGCCGATGACGGCACGGTGATCATTGCCTACATCGAAAATGGCGTGGTTCGAGGCGCTGCTGAACTCCATCCGCCGGAGCCTGATTGGCTACCGGAAATCGCGTTCAGCGTTGAGGCTGGCGTGAGAAGACGAGGTGTCGGCACGATCCTGTTCCGCCGGTTGATCGAGGAGGCGCGGGCCAAGGGGTACAAGACCCTACGCATAACAACGGGTGCGGAGAACCACGCGATGCGTACGCTCGCCGGGAAATTCGGCGCGCAACTGGCATTCCGCGATGGTGAAGCGACCGGAACGATCGATCTGACCAGGCAGCCGCAGGTGGAGCTTGCAAAGCTGGCGTCCGCGCCTTTCGCTGGGACCCACGCGGTTATGAATTTCAACCGCGTGTACCGGACGCTGCTCTCCGCCGTCGCTGCCGGCGTCTACCGCGACGCCAAGGATTTTATTGCGGGCTTCCGGCGCGGCTTTCGCATGACGCGGCGGAGATTGGGATATCGTTTGTAACGTAGGAGTACCGGAGCCCCTCTCGCCGGCGGCGGTTGGCGCGGAGGGGCGCCAGAATTTTTTAGGTCCTGCCGTTTGCCGCTCGTTAGCAGCAGGGTGCTGATGAGGCCCTGGGACTAGCCCCACCATTTCGCACGCGCTGCCTTGAGGTGGCAGTGAGCAAGGCTTCCGCTCGACGAAAACAAGACCAGTTGGTGGGGGTGAAATGCGGCGGCGGTCAACCGAACCCACAACAAAGCTTCTTTCGCGCGGGACGCCAATACTTGTTCAAAGAGAACAGCGCAAAGCGGCAGTCGGTGGAAAATCCGCTGCTGGACGATTAACGGAGTCGCATTGTGAACCGGCCAAACGGAATACCCCCGAGCTAATGCCTTGCGATGTCAACGCCCTCTCGTGGCCACCCTTTTCCAGACGCTCCAGCCGCAAGCTGGAGGCGGCCCGTGACACCCCGCTCTTTGCCAGTGGTGAGGAGATCAACCGTAACTGGGCAAGGCAGTTGCGCAGGTCGGTGTTGCAGATCGAGCGGACAAACTTTCGCTGTCGCTCTTACAGGCACGGCTCATCGATCTCGGCATACCGATCAAGATTTTGGAGGGTACGTAGAGGCGCACATTGGTCAAACGCGGTGCCGCGAACGCTCTAAGCTCTGCGGTAAGCCCGTTAGCCGGTAGCTCTGGCGCTATACTCGATCCGTGAGAATTCGCGACGCACAGGGCGTCGGTAGCTCTGTTGAGGTCGACGCCGCCTGCGCCTCAGCGATGGCTGGAAGCTTTGGCGTCGGCGTGAAGCCCTCCAGCGCGGAGGCAAGGACAACGTGGGCTTCGAGTGGGCGGTTAGCCGCCCGTAACAGACGTGCGAGCGGCAGCGCGGCGAGCAGCTCAAAGGTCCGGTGCGCCCTGCTCGCGGGCGACAATTATGGCTTCCCGAAATGCGGCCTCGGCGGCGGCCGGATCATCCTTGATGCGATACACCGTTTGCCGGCTGAGGTTCGTGGCCTTCGCGATCTGGATCACGTTGGCGCTCTGGCCGAGCAGGTCCTGCACCGTGGCAAGCTGTTCGCGGTTGTAGCTCGGCTTGCGCCCGCGGTAGCTCTCGCCGCTGGCCTTGCGCGTCGCGCACCGCCATCTGCATGGGGTCCTTGGTGGCGCCGTCGAAGGTCAGGCCGTTGATCACGGTACGGACAATGACGCCGCGGCGGATGAACTCGCGGATCACGTCGGTCACGTCCGCATAGTTACGTCTGCACTGGGATGGTGGCCGATCGGGAACGACAGGTCCCTGCTGCCGTCGCGTAGCAAAAAGGGGATTTTTGCGAGTTATCCACAGGGCGCCATGTTCGCCAACCCTGACCGCTGCCAGCAATTTCAGAGGTTTGCGGGCCCCCGGCGATGGCGGCTGAAGGGGCCCGGAGGGACCTTCAGCATTGTTGACCCGGCTGGCACTTGGGCTTGGCGGTCGGGCCCGGCGGCGGCGGTCCGCCAGGGCGCGGTGCTGGCGCTGCTACCCGCGGAGGCGGCGGTGCAGCTGCGTGCGGAGGCGGCGGTGGAGTTACGTTGGCGTGCGGAGGCGGCGGAGTTACCGCGACGTGCGGAGGCGGCGGCGGTGGAGTTAGCGCCGTGTGCGGAGGCGG
>Ga0210407_10001277_pt1 | contig 24171 bp, 24 predicted proteins | sample IncBWC27MmetaG_FD_150860 | JGI IMG/M metagenome (GOLD analysis project Ga0210407, IMG submission 150860) | Forest soil microbial communities from Barre Woods Harvard Forest LTER site, Petersham, Massachusetts, United States - Inc-BW-C-27-M | ecosystem: Environmental > Terrestrial > Soil >... | reverse complement strand
TCGGAGGAGGAGAGTTTGAAGGTACTAGGGCCGCGCGCGAAAAATCGCACCGTGCGGCAGATGATTGCCGAACTTCAGAAGAAAGCTCCTGTCCAATCTTCAATAAGCGCCCAAGCTTCCAAGTCCGGGCAGGCATCAGCTCGCAAAGCTGCACCCCGCACTTCGGATTGATTAACGCCAGCGACCTGCCGACTTTCCGGGAATGAAGATTCTCGTCGTGGGCGGCGCCGGCTATATCGGAAGCGTTTGCGCAGAATTGCTTCTCGATGAAGCCCACGAGGTGGCGGTCTTCGATAATCTCGCAGAAGGCCATCGCCGCGCCGTCGATGACCGTGCCATCTTCATTGAAGGCGATCTTTCGGATGGGAAAAAAATCGAGGCCGCGCTTTCCAGCACGCGCCCGGAGGCGGTGATGCATTTTGCTGCGAATGCGCTCGTCGGTGAATCGATGCGCGATCCGTCCAAGTATTTCCGCAATAACGTCGCCAGCGGCTTGAATTTGCTCGATGCCATGGTCGCCACGGGGGTCCAACGCCTCGTTTTTTCATCGACCTGCGCAATCTTTGGGCTTCCGGAGCGCGTGCCAATCGACGAGACTTCACCGCCGCGCCCGATCAACCCTTACGGTGAATCAAAGCTCGCCTTCGAAAAAATTCTGGGCTGGTACGATCAAATCCACGGTTTGAGATTCGTCTCGTTGCGCTATTTCAACGCCGCCGGCGCCTCAGCAAATTTCGGCGAAGACCATCGGGTCGAAACGCATTTGATCCCAAATGTGCTCAAAGTCGCGCTCGGCCAACAGCCGCATGTGGAGGTTTACGGCGCCGACTACGAAACGCCTGATGGCACCTGCATTCGCGATTACATCCACATTCTTGATCTCGCCCAGGCGCATATTCTCGCGCTCAACTCTCCAAAGAGTGAATTCTATAACCTCGGAACGGGTGGCGGCTCCAGTGTGCGTGAGGTGATTGATGCCGCTCGAAAAGTCACCGGAGCAAAGATTGAGATGGTGGACAGGCCGCGTCGTCCCGGTGATCCGCCACGCTTGATTGCGGCCTCCGAAAAGATTAAACGCGAGCTCGCCTGGCAACCGCGGTTCCAATCACTGGAAGCGATCCTGGAAAGCGCGTGGAAATGGCACCAGAAATTTCCGCGCGGCTATGAGGATTGAAGGCAGAGCGATTCAACGACCCCCCGGTTAACGGCGACCTTCCTTCAACGGGCGATTGAGGTCAATCGTTGCCTACAAAAAAGCGCCCGCGAAATAGGCTTTCGCGGGGCGCTTTGAATTTTCAGCTGATCGATCAGTCCCAAATTAGGGTTTGGTCGTGGTCGTGGTCGTGGTGGTTTCTTTCTTCTCGATCACTGGTTGGCTCAGCACGATCTTGCGAACTACTACCCGGTCACCGTCCTTTATATAGTAGACCGTCGCCGGCAGGTCGGGCCGAATGGCCGACCATTCGACGGTCCGGCCTTCCGGATCAAGAATGGTTGTGCTCTTCGTGTAGTAATACCTCACCGGCGCAGCGTCTGTCGTGCTGCGAAACGTAATATAATCCGAGCCCGGCGCGTAAGCCGCGATGGTTCCTATGCTCGTGGTGGTCGACGATTCCGTCGTCGATGTACCCGTCACAGGATTAGCCGTCGTTGTCGTGGTGGTTGACTCTTGCGCGAAAGCTCCGCTCAGCGCGACCGCGCCAGCCGCTCCGGCCGCCAACATTTTCACTAATCTTGTTTGTTTCATTGTTTGTCCTTTGCTTTGGTTAAACGGATGCTCTCCGTCGTGACTGTATCCGACTGCTTCGAGCCGGACTTTATTCAACCTCACCTTTGTTTCGTAATCTCAATGACCAGTGGCCGTAAGGTTCGGTATTATTCGCCGCCGTTCTGGAGGGGCGTCTGATCATTATGCAAGCTTTGCCTGGATTTCGCGATTTTCTGCCGGACGATTGCGGGGCGCGTAATTACATTTTCGCGCGCTGGCGCGATGTTGCCCGGCGCTACGGCTTCGTGGAATGGGACGGCCCACTGCTTGAACCAACCGATCTCTACCGGAAGAAAAGCGGCGAAGAAATCGTCGGCCAGCTTTTCAACTTCATCGACAAAGGCGAACGCGAAGTCGCGTTGCGCCCGGAACTGACGCCGACGCTTGCACGGGTCGTCGCCGCGCATGAACGCGAGTTCAAGAAACCGCTGAAGTGGTTTTCCATCGGGCAATTCTTCCGTTACGAAAAACAGCAGCGCGGAAGACTACGCGAACATTTCCAGCTCAATTGCGATATCATTGGTGAAAGCAATTTTTCCGCAGATGTCGAATTGATCGCCCTCTGTATCGACATCCTCCGCGCGTTCGGCTTTACGGCAAAGGATTTCGTGGTCCGCATCAGCGACCGGGAATTTTGGACCGATTTTCTTCAGCAACAGAAACTACCGAGCGAACGATGGGAGGAAGTGTTACAGACGATCGACAAATCCGAGCGCGAGCCGCGCGATAAGACGGCTGAGAAGCTCGGCCAACTTGCCGATCCAGTTTTGTCGATCTTGGAAGAAGGTGGTCGCAGCGGAAAACTCGATCAGCTCGTTGATGATCTTGGCGCCCGCGGTCTGGCTGAATATGTCGATGTCGATGTTCGGGTTGTGCGCGGTCTCGCTTATTATACTGGCACCGTCTTTGAAGTTTTCGATCGGGCTGGAAAACTCCGCGCGATTGCCGGCGGCGGACGCTATAATCGATTAATCGAACAGCTAAGCGACGGCGCTGTCGGGACGCCCGCGCTTGGTTTTGCCATGGGCGACGTGGTTTTGGGCGAATTAATTCGCGATCGCTCTGCAGCGCGCGGGAAAATGGAAGCGGCCGTGCAAAGCGAACGTAAAATCGACATCTACGTTGTGATCGCGAAGGAGGCACGCCGCGCCGATGCGCTCGCGCACGTTCAGGAGCTTCGCGAGAATGGTTACCGTGTCGATTACCCACTCACTCCCACAAAAGTCGCCAAACAATTTCAAACTGCAGAAGATTTGGGCGCGACTCTCGCCCTTCTCTACGGCGACGAGTGGCCGCAAGTGAAAGTAAAGAAGCTCGCCACCCGAGAGGAGTCGCTGATCGCTCACGAAGCGTTGCTGGACGGCGCCGCCAAATTCTTCAACCCCTCTGCTTCCGCCTGATTATGCATCGCGACACGGATTGCAATTCGCTTCGTAAAGTCGACATCGGCAAGCAAATTACGCTCGCCGGCTGGGTGCACGTTTCGCGCGATCACGGCGGCGTGATCTTTATCGATCTGCGCGATCGCGAAGGATTGACGCAGGTCGTGTTTCGTCCGGAAGAGAACGCGGAAGTCGCGAAACAAGCGCACAGTTTGCGTAGTGAAGACGTGATCGAGGTTTCCGGCCGAGTGGCCGCGCGTGTGCCCGGCACAGAGAATCCAAAACTCGCGACCGGCGACGTCGAGGTTGTTCCGAGTCGCCTGCAAATTCTCAATCGAGCAGACGAACTTCCATTTCAACTCGACGCCGAGGTTCACAACGAAGATCTGCGATTAACCTATCGCTATTACGATCTGCGCCGTCCGCGGCTCGCTCGGAATTTGCAACTGCGGCATCGGGTGGCGAAAGCAACACGTGATTATCTTGATTCACAGGGCTTCATCGAGATTGAGACGCCGATTCTTTCCAAGAGCACTCCGGAAGGCGCGCGCGATTTTTTGGTGCCGAGCCGATTGATGCCGGGGAAATTTTACGCGCTGCCCCAGGCCCCGCAGCAATACAAGCAGCTGCTCATGGTTGGCGGTGTCGAAAAATATTTCCAGATCGCGAAATGCTTTCGTGACGAAGATTTGCGCGCCGATCGGCAACCGGAATTTACCCAGATCGATATCGAAGCGTCGTTCGTTACGCCGGAGGACATTTTCAGACTAACGGAGGGAATGCTTGCCGCCATCTTCAAAGCTGCGCGTCACGTCGATATCAAAAGGCCATTCGACCGGCTCACTTATCACGAGGCCATCAGCCGGTATGGCAGCGATAAGCCTGACCGCCGCTTCGAAATGCAACTTGTCGATCTGGGAGAAGATTTTCGATCGAGCAATTTTAAAGTCTTTCGCGGGGCGCTCGATTCGGGCGGCGTGGTCAAGGCAATCAACGCGAAGCGTTTCGCATCGCTAACGATCGGCCAGAGTGATGAGCTGACTGAAATCGCGAAGGTTTTCGGCGCGAAAGGTCTCGCTTTCATCAAAGTCGAGGGCGGCGAATGGAAATCGCCCATCGTTAAATTTTTCACCGAGACGGAGAAATCTTCACTGCAATCGAAATTGAAGATCGAAGAAGGCGACTGCGTCTTCTTCGCCGCCGACAAATGGGAGATCGCCTGCGAAGTGCTCGGGCGAATCCGGCTGCGCATCGCCGAGATCCAGGATTTGAATCGCACCTCTGTTAAAGGCCAGTCCGGCTCGGACCTCGATTTTCTTTGGGTGACGGATTTCCCGCTGCTGCAATGGAGCGCGGAAGAAAACAAATGGAACGCCGTGCATCATCCGTTCACCCGGCCTAAAGCCGAGGACATGTCGTTGCTTGGAGCCGCGACGCACTCGTCGCGGCGCGAGGGCGGGCCGTCTCCAAATCCTCGCCTCGGCGAAATCCGCGCGGACGCATACGACGTCGTCTTAAATGGCGTCGAAATCGGCGGCGGCAGCATGCGAATCTTTGAGTCGGAGTTGCAGGAACAACTGTTCGAGGTGCTCGGCGTGAGCGCCGAGAATCGACAATCGCTCTTCGGACATTTGCTGCGCGCATTGCGCCTCGGCGCGCCGCCGCATGGTGGAATCGCCCTTGGGCTCGACCGGTTAGTCATGCTGATTTGTGGCGAGCAATCGATCCGCGAGGTGATGGCGTTCCCGAAAAACAACCGCGGCATGGACCTGATGACACAGTCTCCAGCCGAAGTCGATCCGCACCAATTGCGCGAATTGTCGATCAAGCTGACGGGGGAAAAGAAATGAGGGAGGACGGATTATACCGGCGTAATCCCCAGCGCGGGCTGGTCACTCAATAACCCAGGGCCTTTTTTCGCTCGAGGGCGGTGGGCAGGGGGTCCTTGCGGGCTGTAATTGCCGGTGCGCCCGAGTCTTTCAGCTGCCTGGACTGAACCGTGTTGAACTCGACGTCTTTCGCGAATTCGGGCGGAAGGTCGTTCTCCTCATAGATGGCGTGCACCGGGCAGACGTCCACACATGCCATGCAATCAATGCAATCTTCCGGATGAATGACCACCTGGTTGTCCATTTCGTAGAAGCAGGCGACCGGACATACCTCTACACAGTCGGTGAATTTGCATCCGGTGCATTTATCGGTCACGATGTGGGGCATGGGATTGGGTGGTTGAGGATTGGGTGAAAAGACTGCTGTTGACGCCTCAAGTAATTCAGTGATACCGGTCGGTCAATTCCTGTTTCAATATCGCCGCTAAGCCACACCTGGGTGACGCTCGCGGTCGGTGCGAAATAAAATCGCGACAAAAAACGTGACGATTGTGCCGAAACAAATCCACCAGGGAAATTCCATGGCTGGAAGCCAGGCTGGCTTCACGTAAGCAACCTTGCCGAACAATCGCGCGATCGTATTTAGCAGATCGCTCAGAATCGTGACGACGACAAAGCCGGTAATCATGGCGATGATGTTGCCGCGATTATTGCCGCGCGATTTTGTGAGCATGCCTGCCAGGAAAATGCCGAGCACAGAGCCGTAAGTGTAACCGTAGATTCCGAGCACGATCGGAATGATGCGCACGTTCGGCAGCACGATGACGAAATAGGATGTGGCCGATGCGACCACGATCATCAGGATCGAGAATCCGATTGTGGCCCAACGCACGGTGCGCAAGCTTTGTTCGCCGGTTGCGCCGGGATTGATGTAAGGCTCGTACCAATCGCGGGTGAAACTCGTGGCCAGGGCATTGATGGCGGTGCTAAGCGAACCCATGGCGGTGGCGAAGATTCCCGCGATCAACAGGCCGCGCAGGCCGATCGGCATTTCGTAGAGGATAAAATGGCAGAACGTTTCGTTAGGCGATTTCGGAAGGTTGGGATCGAAGTGTGTCTGGTAATAAACCCAGAGTAACAGGCCGATGCTCAAAAATGTGAGCGCGATCGGAATGTCGGCGATTCCAGAAAGAATGAGCGAACGCCGGCTCCGCCGAATATCCACTGCCGTCAACATGCGTTGGACCATGTCCTGGTCCGTTCCGTGCGTGGCCATGGTGATGAATGTCGATCCGATGAGTCCGGCAAAAATCGTGTATTCGATTTCGAACATGCCCTTCCATTTGTCCCAACCGCTCTTGGCCGGATCGAGTCCGGTCGTGATGATATCGGAGAGATGAAAACCGCCGTGGAGTTCTGCGATTTTGTGCCAGCCTCCCGGGATCGCGCTGTAAAGCAGACCAAGCGCAACGAGCGCGCTACCCATCATGATGGAAGCCTGGATGAAGTCGGTCCAAACCACCGCCTTGATTCCGCCGACGGTTGTGTAGATCGCGGTCAGAATCACGATCACGACTGTCGCGCTGATGTAGATAAGAAGAGTTTCAGTTTGTCCGGGTCTAGTGCCGCGAATCATTTCGTAAGCGAGCACGAGCGCAATCGCTGCGACGTAGAGCCGCGCGCCCGAAGCGAGCACGCGCGTGAACATGAAAACGGCGGAGGCAGCGTTCTTCGTGACCACACCAAACCGCGCGGTCAAATATTCGTAGATCGAGAAAACTTTGTAATCGTAGTACGGCTTGATGAAAATGAAGCTGACGAGAATGCGCGCCAGGATCGTTCCGAAGGCCAGCTGGATGTAAGTGTAATTCCGGAGCGCGAAACCCTCGCCCGGCGTTCCGAAAAAAGTACCGGCGCTAGTTTCGGCGGCGATGATCGAAGCAAGCACGGCCCACCACGGAATCTGCCGAGCGCCGAGGGCGAAGTCTTTTAGGTTCTCCTCTTTCCGGCCCATGTAGAGGCCGATCGAAACGATGATGACAAAATAAAGGAGCAGAACCGTGCCATCGATGGCGAGCCGTGCATCCATGTCGATCTTAGGTGACAGAGAATCGCACGAGCGCCAACAGGATTTTCGTCGGAATGACGAATGACGAGTGACGAATGACGAAGGAATGACGAAGCCAAAATGACGAAAAGGTTTTCGCGCTAGCGCAACGCGCTTTTCACGGTTGGACGTCGGACGTTGAGTGTTGGACGTTGGACGTTTGCTTGTGCACATCACAGAAATTCCCGCGCCCGATTTTGATCTCGCAATGACACTCGATTCCGGCCAGGTGTTTCATTGGGAAAAGATCGACCACGGATTTTACGGCACGATTGGAGATCGGCCGGCATATGCGGAACAGCGCGGCGATTCGTTGCGGGTAACAAAAGGATGCGCGGACTTGATCTGCAATTATTTCGCGCTCGATCATCCACTAGCGAAAATCTGCGCTTCGTTTCCAAACGATGCGTTGATGCAGGCGGCGCGCACTTATTGTCGTGGCCTGCGAATTATTCGGCAGCCGCGCTGGGAATGTCTCGCCACCTTCATCTGCTCGTCCATGAAACAGGTCGCGCATATTCGGCAAATCTCGCACGCCTTGCGGCGGCGCTTTGGGGAACAACGCAAGATCGACAAGGAGGAGTTGTACTCATTTCCTTCCGCGGAACGAATTGCCGGCAGATCGGAGAAGGATTTGCGCGAATGCGCGCTTGGGTATCGCGCGAAAAACTTGCTGGCGACAGCGGAGCTTGTTAGCTCGGGTGAAGCGAATCTCGAAGCATGGGTCGCGCTTTCCGATGCCGATCTTCGGGCAAAGCTTTGCGCGCTGCCCGGCGTGGGCGCGAAGGTTGCTAATTGTGTGATGCTTTTTGCCTACGAACGCCTGCGCGCCTTCCCGATCGACGTCTGGATCGAGCGCGTGTTGAGAGGAAAATATTTCCCGCGGGCGCGAAAATTAACTGGACGACGCTTGCGCGCGTTTTCTGAAACCTATTTCGGAGAACATGGCGGCTACGCGCAGCAGTATCTCTTTCATCATGCCCGTCATACGGATCGGCCGGAACGTCAACGGGGGCGCAATTTGTCAGCACCGCGCCGGTGAGATAATGTTCGCTTGCTCGAAATCTGAAAAACTCCGCCCTGACTTCCTTGCTCATCATTTATAAAGCGCTCTCATGACGACGGCCGAGACCATGTTCGCCCAGCCGGGCGACGGAATGAGGGATCGAAAGCAGGAGACGCGAAAGGTTTTGTGGGCGTTCCTGGCGGCGCTCTTTATTCATCTGATCGTCGCCTATTCCCTCGCGAGTTGGGGCGGCATGTTTTCACCGGCTCTTCCGGTCTCGGAAAAGCCGGTCGAACTAACGATTGTCAACCTCTCCACACCGCCGCCGGTCGCCCCGAAGAATTCCGCGTTTATGGAAACAGACGAGTCGAAACAATCGGCCGAGCCACCGAAAGAAAAAACGTTTGAATCGAACGCCAATTCGATCGCGGCGAGCCAGCTTCCCGCCACGGGCGGTATCCCGTTGCCATCGCAGGAGGGCAAAGATCGTCCTGCTGCTGTTGATTTGGAAACACATCAGTACTCGCTGGCAAATGAAGGTGCACAGCCGCGGCCAAGCGCGGCGCCACAGGAAACCCCCAAGCCGTCAGAAACGCCGCAGCCGACACCAATTTCCGAAGCGGACCAATTTGCGATGTTAAGGGCAACACCGACTCCCGCAGTTCGGCCGTCTGCGGTTCGCACGCCAGAACAACCGAGGTCCTCCTACCGCGCGCAAAAAGAACAGACGCGCTTGTCCGGATCAATCACGAATCGCGGCGCCTCCTCGGTGAACGCGCTCGGCACACCCTTGGGTCGATACCAAAAAATTCTTTACGATTCTATCGGTTCGCGTTGGTACTACTATGTCGGCAAGCAAGGGGATTTGGTCAGCATCGGCACACTGCGTCTGGTCTTTTCGGTTGACCGAAGCGGTCGCGTGAAGAATCTCAAGATCGTCGAAAATACCTCCAACGAATCTTTCGCAAACGTATGCCTGCAATCTGTCCTCGAAATGCAGTTGCCACCGATTCCAGAAGATGTGGCGAGCTCGCTCCCGCCTGAGGGTTTGGACGAAGAAATGTCGTTTACGATGTACGCCAACTAATGAGCACCGTTACCATAATCGCCGAGGCGCCGGGAACGGTGCAGACAATCATGAGCTTTTTCATTAAGGGCGGGCTTTTTATGTGGCCGCTGCTCGCCTGCTCGATCGTCGCCGTAACGACAATCATTTTGCGCGGCATCGCCTTGCGTGAAAAAAATGTGATGCCGCTCGTGATCCAAAGCGAGATCGAACGCCTCGCGCCCGGCGCGAGCCCGGAGCGCCTGATGCGGGTCGTGAGCCAGGACCAGACCTCGCTGGCCCGGATCACGCGCGTTGCCCTCCAGCACTTGCGCGGGCCGCGCTCGGAGAACGTGGAGGTGGTCGAAACACGGGCGCGTCACGAAATGGTGCGGCTGGAGAAAGGTCTCATCGTTCTCGAGGTGATCGTGGGCATCGCGCCGCTGCTCGGTTTGATCGGCGCAGTCTCCGGCCTGGTGCATGTTTTTTCACACCTTGGCCTGAGTTCGGGTGCAGCGGATACGCGTCAGATTGCGCTTGGCATCGCCGAAGCGCTCAATGCCACCGTCTTTGGCCTTTCGATCGCGGTGCCGACTTTGATCGCCTTTAGTTATTTCTCGAAGAAGGTGGAAGTGATGTCGGTGGAAATGGAAACGCTGGTCGTCGAGTTGATCAGTAAATGCTACTATGGGCGCTCTTCCCGCGAAGTGATGCCGGCAAAATCTTCGCCTCCGCCGCCAATGCCGGCGCCGACGCCGGTCGTGTGAAACCCCCGGCCCATCCCACGCCATGAAATTCATCGTCCGCAAACGCAGGGCGCCCAACATCATTATCGTTTCATTGGTCGATATTCTCATCATCCTGCTGATCTTTTTTGTCGTTTCGACCACATTTAAAAAGGATCAGCCGGAAGTGCAGATTAATCTTCCGGAATCAAAAACGGCAACGAGCGCTCCGGCCGAACTCGAGCATGCGATTGTGAGTGTCGATGAAAAGGAGAATGTCCAACTGGATGGGCGGACTCTCGGTGTTGAAGAACTGGAGGCGGCGGTGCGCGATTTGCCTCCCACGCGCAAATCTTCACTCGTGTTGCAAGCCGACAAAGGAGCGTCGTTTGGCATCATCGTGAAGGTGATGGATGCGTTGAAGCTCGCCGGCGTGAGAAATTTGCCAGCGTTTACGCGTCAGGAGAAATGAAATTGCCGATCTTGCAGTACGGCGACCCGATGCTGCGCGCGAAAGGCAAATGGATCGACCAGATCGACGATCGCATTCGCGAGCTGGTCGCTAACATGCTGGAGACGATGGAGGCGGCGAACGGCGTGGGGCTGGCCGCACAACAGGTGGGCGAAGCGCTCCAGCTCACCGTCCTCGACATTTCGCCCGTGGAAGATCGACCAAGCACGATGACGTTGAACGGTCGGGAGGTCGACCCACAGACAGCGATGCCGCTCGTGTTGATCAATCCCGAGATCGAGTTGGCCGACGAAACCGAGATGGGCACGGAAGGTTGCCTGAGTTTTCCGGAAATCACCGGTGAAATCGAGCGCGCAAAATCAGTCATTGCGCGCGGGCAAACGTTGGAAGGCGGCAAGATCGAGATCGAAGCGACCGGGCTGCTGGCGCGCGCCTTGCAGCATGAAGCGGATCATCTCAACGGAATCCTGTTTATCGATCGAATGAGCTCTGCGACAAAGGCAAGTTTATCGAGCCGGCTAAAGCGGTTGCAAAAAGAAACGCAACGTGACCAGCGCAGACGTGCGCAAAATCGACAATTGCCTATTGGCGACAATGCTCTCTGACGGGGCGCTGCTAAAACAAATGCGGCTTTGCCGTCTAGATTTAACATCGAGGTCGCCGAGGCGACGACTGCTCGGTGCGTCTTCGAAAAATCAAAGTGCTTTGTAATCGACCGTGATGGTGCGGAAAACGAGCGCGTCGTGTTGCGCGGAGAAATAAAAAAGCTCAAGCATGGTCGCCCCGACCATCCACTGGTAGCCGACCAGCGTTTGGATGACATCCGTGTCGGTGTCGTGCGAACGCGAGACTAGTTTGCCGGTTCCATACTTTTCATCGAAGTACTTGCGAATTTCTCCCATCCGCTGGTTATAACGCTCGATTGTCCAATCCGGATATTCGTATTGCAGCTCCACGCCGAAGAGCGATCCACCCTTGAAAGTGAAGAGCGTGCGCTTCAAGCCGGGATGGACGAGGCCTTCCACGGTCCACACCTCGCGGCCCTCTTTTTTTTCGCGCGACACGATTTGAGCTTTCGCGCCGCGCAGCACCGCTTCCACGCGTGCCATCGAGTCGTTCCAGCGAAAACCGAAAGGCGGAAGCAATTCATCGGCGGCGCGCGCGGATGAGATGGCGGAGATAAGAGCGAGCGAAACGGCCAGAAGAGCGCGCATGATTACCCGGCCATGGAGTTGAAGCGCCATTCTCTTTCGACGCGTCCATCTTCCATTTTAGTTGGCTTGGAATTCATTTTTCGACCTACAGAGCAAGTGCGATCCGCGTTCCAAAGACACCAAAAATGCGCGTGTGCGCTGATTCGGTCAACTCACGGAACCTTTCGGACTCAACTTCGCACAAAGGCAGTATTTTGTAATTTTTGGGCAATGTCGATCCGTGCTTTTCCGTCAAGATTTTTTTGATGTGAGACGAAAAATAAATTTCAGGTTTTTTCTTGTCGATGTGCGCGCTGGTTTCTAATCTCAAGCCCGCTGGCAGGGGACAAGAGGGAGTGGATGTGAATAAGATGTGAACAGCCTTTAACAAACTCCTAGCAGCGAGAATGAGCGACGCTTTAACCTCACTGGACCGACGATGCAAATCAGATATCGATCTTGCCGCCGCCGGACCGCGGTCGCACGCTGCGGGAAGCGTTTTCCCCTCGTATTTAAGCGTTTTCGGTATTTTTTCCCAGCGTTTCCTCCAAGAGATCGGTGCGTCATCAGGCAGACATCGCCTCGGTTTGACCCGCCAATTTCGGTCGAGATCGGCCTTTGTGGCAATTGTGTAACGCTGTTAACAAGTTGGTATGAAAGAGAAGTGTGCCAAACTGTGGCAGAAATTGTCGGCGGCGTTAAAGCCGCAGGTGAGTGCCGATACATTCAAGCGCTGGTTTTCGGCCGTTGAATTAATTGAGGCCACCGACAACTCGCTCACCTTCCGCGTTCCAAATAATATCTACCAATTCTGGATCGAGAGTAATCATATGAGCGCCCTCCAAGCCGCCGTCATCACTGCTTTTGGAGGCCCGCGTGCAGTAAAGTTTTCTTTGCCGTCGGGATCTTCAGGGGACATTGGTGCCGAGGACGCAGCCGCTCTGAAACAGATGGCGCCTGAGTTGGTGCGGGAGACAAAAGCAGCCGGCAGCGTGCTCGGGCTCAATCCCCGAAACACGTTCGAATCTTTTGTGGTCGGTCCGAACAACGAGATCGCGCATGCGGCCAGTCTGGCGGTGGGGCAGTCGCCGGCCCGGACTTATAACCCGCTGTTTATTTACGGCGGCGTAGGACTCGGCAAGACGCATTTGATGCAGGCGATCGGCCAATACGTTTGGGCGAAAAAGAAAACCACCAAGGTGATCTATCTCTCGAGCGAACTTTTCATCAACGAGTTTATCGACGCGATCCAACACAGCAATCTGGTGAAATTCCGCAAGCGTTATCGCCAGTCCGATCTTCTTCTCATCGACGACATTCAATTTCTCGGCGGCAAAGAACGCTCGCAGGAAGAATTCTTTCACACCTTCAACACGCTTTTCGACGGACATAAGCAAATCGTGCTCTCGAGCGACCGGCCCGCTTCGGAAATCGCGAACCTGGAGAAGCGGCTCGTTTCACGCTTTGAGTGGGGACTGACCGCTGAACTTCAGCCTCCCGACATCGAGACGCGCATGGCGATCTTGCGCATGAAAGCGAGCACGATGCAGATCAAACTGCGGGATGAGGTTTTCGAATTTCTCGCCAATCGCATTCGTACAAACGTGCGTCGCCTCGAAGGCGCGCTCATGCGCGTGGCGTCTTTTGCTTCACTCAGCGGAAAGGAGCTTACGCAGGAAGTCGTCGAGCATCTGCTCAAAGACATCTTGCAAGAAGAAGCGCGGCATTCCATCACCATCGAACAAATCCAACGGCGGGTGGCGGAACACTTCGACGTGCGCCTGGCCGATATGACGAGCAAACGGCGCCCGGCCAGCATCGCCTTTCCACGCCAGGTCGCGATGTATCTGGCGCGCGAGCTGACCAAGGCATCGCTCAACGAAATCGGCGACGCATTTGGCGGACGCGATCACGGTACTGTCATGCATGCCTGCAAGCTGGTAAAGAAACGCATGCATGAGCAGGACAGCCTGCGTCAGACCATTTCCTTCATCGACAGTTCATTGCAGCGCTGAACCCGGACAAGACTTTACGGTTGCCGAATAAAATCGGAAGCCTTACATCTTAAGCGCGCTCCCTGCCGCCATGAAATTTAGCGTCACGAAAGAAAAACTGCTCGAAGGTCTGCAACAGGTCCAAAACGTGGTCAGCACGCGCACCACCCTTCCGATTCTTTCCAATGTTCTGCTGCAAGCAAACGAGAACGCAGTTCATCTTACGACCACCGATCTCGATGTCGGTGTGCGTGGCAGTTTCGAAGCGGAGGTGGAAAAGAAAGGCGCAACGACGCTCCCGGCGCGCCGTCTTTTCAACATTGTTCGGGAACTGCCCTCCAGCGAAATCCAAGTCGATGTCGATGGAAAGAACACCGCCTCGATTCGGAGCGGCCAAAGCTTCTTCAAGATCCTCGGGCTGCCGGAAGAAGAATTTCCGCCGTTGCCGAAATTTGAAAATGCAAAGGCGGTCACGATTCCTCAAAAGGATTTGCGAGACGGTTTGCGGAGAACTTCCTATGCCATCTCGACCGATGAAACCCGCTACGTGCTGAACGGTGTGCTTTTCAGCTTCAAGGAAAATAAACTCATCCTGGTGGCGACAGACGGCCGGCGGCTCGCCATGGTTGACATCGAACTGGAATTCCCGCGCAGCCACGAAGCCGACATCATCGTCCCGACCAAAGCCGTAACGGAGTTGCAGCGCCTGCTTACCGACGACGGGGAGGTGAAAGTGAGCATGGGCAGCGGCCAGATTGCGTTCGATCTCAACAACACGCTGCTCGTCTCCAAGTTAATCGAAGGCAACTATCCAAACTACCGGCAGGTCATTCCATCGGAAGCAAAAGAACGCGTCACGCTCGAGCGCGAGACATTCCTCAATTCGTTGCGGCGAGTTTCCTTGCTCGCGAGCGACAAATCGAACTCGATCAAACTCAACTTCAGCAAGAACAATATCGAAATCACCGCCAACACCCCGGAGGTCGGCGAAGCGAAGGAATCGCTCCCCGTCGCCTATAAAGGGCGCGAATTTTCTATCGCCTTTAATCCGGAATTCTTGATGGCGCCGTTGCGCAACCTGACCGAGGACGAAGTTTTTCTCGATCTCATCGATGAGATGAGCCCTGGCGTCTTGAAAATTCAGACCCCGTTTCTCTACGTCCTGATGCCGATGCGCATCAGCTCGTGATGAGCTTGTCTGGAAGACGGGCGTCCTCCCCTGTCATGGCAAACAGGCTTCCAGCCTGTTCGTTTGTTGCGAGATGCACGCGTCCTGACGGGCGAGACGCGCTGTCTGCCATGACAGCCGGGGACGGCTGTCTTCCGGGATGCGCGGTTGCGGCTACAATTTCAGCGCGTCGCAAACGGTTTTGAATTTGAGCTGCGACATTTCACCCTTCGGCGCCTGAAGCACGCGAACGTTCTCGTTCGCTGGCGCCCAGACCGCCGGATCAGTCGGGCCGAAAAGCAAAACGCAATTTGCCCCGGCAGCGGCGGCAAGGTGTGAAATCCCGCTGTCGTGACCGATAAAGATTGTTTGCTCAAGAACCGCAGCGAGGTGCGGCAATGGCAAATTTTTTGCAAAGCGAACAGTCGTTTCTTTCCAAATTGATTGGAGCCGCGCAACTTGATTTGTGTCAGCCTCGCCGGAAACAGTGACGACAGATCCGCGAAAATCTTTTGACGCGATCAGGTGATTTCCGAGGTTGATCCAATTTTCCAGCGGCCAATTTTTCTTCTTCCCGCCGCTGCCGGGATGAAACGCGACGATTGGTCGCGCGCAATCGCCGAGAAAGGCATTGGCCGCATCTCGATCTTCGGCCGAAGGATAAAGCTTCGCAGACAAATCATCGACGCAAAGACCGAGAGCCTGAAGCGGCCGCGAAAGTTGTCGGGTTGCGTGCGCGCGATGGTCGATCTTCCCCGGGCCATGAATCAGATTTTCTACGCCGCACCGGCGCAGATTCATTTCAAAAACGCCATCGGGATCGTAAAGATAGCTGATGATCAAATCGAAGCTCGCGAAATAGTTTGTGAGTTCGGCCGGGAGTTCCGAATTCTTGGCGAAGAAGCTCGCGAGCGGACCGTACTCGATTGAGCGGACGGCTTGCGCGTAAAACCGATTTTCCGCCAGCACCGCGATATGCTTGTAACCAAGGATCTCAATGTGCGCGCGAGAATATGCACAGCGCAACGCATTCAGCGTGGGCAGGGTGAGGATGAAATCGCCAATCGCACCGCCACGGATCACAAGAATCCGGCTCATTCCATTCCCTGTAGCGGCGGTCTATGACCGTCGCTGAGATTGTTTTGCCCGACGCTCATAGAGCGTCGCTAAAGAAGATCTCAAAAAGAAGATCTCAATAAACCGTGATTGCCAGTGCAAGAATCACCACGCCGTAAAGCAGTGCGATGCCATGAATGAAGCGCCAGCGAACGGCGCTGCGCGCGCTCCAGTTGATTTGGTCCCGAAGCAAGTATGGCATCGTGACCCAGAACAGGCCGGCGACGATGAGTAGATAGGCGAACACCGTGACGAGCAAGCGGCTCGTTTCGTAACGCAGAAATGCCGCGTCAAGCAGCGGTTCGGCGGCGAGCAAACAGAGAATTCCAAGCGCGCGCACCGCGAGAAATTCGTCAACGAAACGCAAGACAAGCACGTAACCGATCGGCAACGCAATGAGAAGCGGCCGTCGAAAAGCGGAGAACTCACCCATCTCCATCGTTGCCAGCAGCCAGAAGCTCCAGGCAAGAGCGGCTGTCAGTAAAATAATCCCGGCGACGCGTGAGCGTGGAAATCGTTGCGCAGGGGTGGCGAGATCTGGTTTTAGCAATCCGGGCAAACTGATCACGATTAGAAACGCGCCCGCGATTGCTCCCACAGTTTGCAAAGACAGGTTGTAAATCATGCGGCGATCGTTGCTGACCGCGTCAGGTTTGCATGACCGGCGTCCCATACAAGCTGAATCCATTCGCTTGTTCGACCCGGACATCGACCATCTCGCCAACAAGTTCGTCGCCGCCCTCAAACACGACGATTTTATTCGTCCGTGTGCGGCCCATTAATCGAGCCGGGTTCGTTTTGCTCGGGCCGTCGCAGAGAACTTCGACATTGCGGCCAACCAGGCGTTCGCCGGCGCGTCGCGCTGATTCATTCACCACCCGGAGCAAATCCTGATTGCGCTCTGCTTTGACGCTTTCGTCGATTTGGTCACTCATCTCGGCGGCGGGCGTTTCGCGTCGCGGCGAATAGCGAAAGACAAAGGCGTTGTCAAATTGGATTTGTCCGACAAGCTCGCGCGTTTGCTCGTAATCGCTTTCGGTCTCGCCGGGAAAACCGACAATAACGTCGGTGGTGATCGCGATGCCGTCACGCGCGTGCCGGATGCGATCGACAAGATCGACGTATTTCTCCACGGTGTAAGTCCGGTGCATTGCTTTGAGAATTTTGTTTGAGCCGGATTGCAGCGGCAGGTGAACGTGGTCCGCCAGTTTCGGCAGGCGCCCGAACGCGTCGATCAAATCATGACGAAATCCGATCGGATGAGGGGACGTGAAGCGGAGCCGTTCGAGCCCGTCGATCTCGTGCACGGCTTCGAGTAACTGCACGAATGGACTTTTGCCATCGCGTCTGGGAAACTCGTGACGGCCGTACAAGTTTACGATTTGTCCGAGCAGTGTGACTTCCTTCACGCCGCGGGCGTCGAGCTCGCGCACTTCGCGCACAATCTCATCGATCGCGCGGCTGCGCTCTGCGCCACGGGTCCGCGGCACAATGCAGAAGGTGCAATGCATGTTGCATCCTTGCATGATCGAAACGAACGCGGTCGCCTGCCTGGGCGCGAGTTGTTGTTCGCGGATCGTTTCTTGCGAATCGGCTTCCTCCGCAACATCGACAATCGCGAAGCAGAGATCATCCATCAGTCGTTCAGTTGAACGTTGAGCGTTCGGCGTTGAGCGTTGGACGTTTTTCGATGTTTGGCCCTGTTTGCGTGCGACAAGTTCCTCGACGTATTCGGCGACGCGATGGAATTTTTGCGTCCCGACGACAAGATCGACATGCGGCAAATTTCTCAGTAACGATGCGCCCCGCGCCTGCGCCATGCAGCCAAGAAAACCGAAGACAACTTCCGGCCGGGCCTTCGCCATGTGTCCGAGCATCCCCATTTTTCCCAGCGCCTTTTGGTCGGCCATGTCGCGCACGCTACACGTGTTGAGTAAGACTACGTCCGCTTCCATTTCACTTTCCACGCGCTCGTAGCCACGCGCGATGAGCGAATGCGCTACTTGTTCCGAGTCGCGCTCGTTCATCTGGCAACCGTAGGTCTTAATGAAGAATTTCGGCATGGATGGGCGAGAATAATACACGGGCGAGCCGCCTTCGCCACGGAGAGATTATCGACTTTTCATCTTGTCGATCTTTCGGATTTAATCGCGGCACGAATGAAAAAAGAAGTTCCGGCAATCGGCATCATTGGCGGCAGCGGTTTGTATCAGATGGACGAGCTGCGCGATGCGACCGAACGCAAAATCGACACTCCGTTTGGGGCCCCATCGGACACGCTCATCGGCGGCAAGGTTAGCGGCCGGGAGGTTTATTTTTTGCCGCGCCACGGGCGTGGCCATCGGCTTTTGCCGCACGAATTAAATCACCGGGCCAACATCTACGCGCTGCGTTCGCTCAACGTGCGCTGGATCATCTCGGTGACCGCGGTCGGCAGTTTGCAGGAAAAATACGCGCCGCGGGACGTTTTGTTGCCGTCGCAGTTTTATGATCGCACCAGCCTGCGCCGCGATCACACATTCTTCGGTGAAGGAATTGCCGCGCACATCTCGTTCGCGGATCCGATCAGCACGAAGTTGCGAAACATCATTGCCGAATCAGCGCGTTCGGTAGGCGTCACGATTCACAACGGCGGCACTTACGTGAACATGGACGGGCCGGCGTTTTCGACGCGCGCGGAATCGGAGCTCAATCGCCGAAACGGTTTTGACGTAATCGGCATGACGAACCTGCCGGAAGCAAAGTTGGCCCGCGAAGCGGAGATTGCGCTCGCCACCATGGCGATGATTACGGATTACGATTGCTGGAAAGTGGAAGAGGAACCGGTCTCCGCCCAGACGGTGATCGGTCATCTGATGGCGAATGCCGAGACGGCGAGAAAGATGCTGGTCGATGTAATCCCGCGCGTACCGATGGAACCGAACTGGCCGGAACATTCCGCCCTCGACTCGGCGTTGGTCACGGAACGCAAGCTCTGGCCGGCCACAACAGTGAAGAAGCTGAAACCGATTTTGGGGCGATTTCTGTAGCTGCTCGGCGCGGCGGGCAGGGCGCAGAGCTCCTAATGCACGCTGCATGAAACTTCTGTAGATAAAAAACTGCTTGCCTTTCACGCCGCGATTATAGTAATTATAAATCAGTCGGCGAAACTCAGTTTTGCCCGCCTACGTACAGAGCCCGAAGAATGAAAATCGAAATCGTTACCTCTCTGCTCAGTCTCGCCTTGCTTTCCGCCTGTTCGACAACCACCCAAACGACTGCGGTAAATCAGACCAGCGAGCAGAGGATGGCGGCGAAGTACGCGAGCATAGAAAACGCCGAAGAGCCAGCGCCGCCCGCGGAAGGCCCGGATGATATTCCAGCGGTGCCGGTGGATGTGAAGCGGAATCCCGGCCTCGTGCCTACACCGCTGCTCCGCGACTCAGCGGCATCCTCAACTCCGTAATAGCGGATCTTGCGACTTCGGCTTCAGGCGTGTATGAGACTCCCGCCGTTTTCGGGGACTACATCCAGAGACCCCAGGAGAGCAGGGCAGAGGCGTCTCGCCACACGGCCGTGCTGTCGCCAAGCACGACCACAATGATGTCGCGGCCCGGGCGCGAACCGCTACAAATCAAGCAATGCCCGGCGGCTTCGGTGTAACCGGTTTTCATCCCATTGCAGTACGGGAGGCGTCTTAGAACTTTATTTGTGTTTTCGAGCTCGCGGGTGCGGCCGTTGGCGTAGCGAAAGGCGAGTTGCGGAAGACAAACAATCGATCGGATCGTGGGATTGGCGTAGGCTGCGCGCGCAATGATCGAGAGATCGCGTGCGCTCGAATATTGGCCGGGCACCGGTAACCCGTTCGGATTCACAAAATGCGAGTGCGTCGCGCCGAGTTCGCGCGCGCGTTGATTCATCATCTCGGCGAACGCTTCGATGCTGCCCGCATTGTCGCGCGCGAGACAACGCGCCACATCATTCGGGCTCTTTACCAGCAACGCTCGCAGTAGGTCGATGCGCTGGTAGGTGTCGCCAGGTTTGATATTCAACTTCACCGGCTCCGCCAGGGTATCGGTAAACTCAACTGTCACTGGTTGGTCCAAAAAACCATGCTCAGTAACAATTAATGCAGTGAGTAATTTTTGCGTGCTGGCCGCCGGTCGCAACTCATCCGCATTCTTTTCATACAAAGTTTTCCCGGTGCGCGCATCAACCATCATGACCGATCTTGCGCCTGTCGCCGGCACACCTCCGGAAACGGGGGGCGGCGAAACTTGATCGCCCTCTTCAGTCGATGCGACTTTGGTCTTCGCGTGCCGGTGCTGGGATCGAGCGCGCGTCGCTTTCGGCGGAGACTCCTTCGACAAAGGCTCCGGGACACCGCTCGGCCGGACGGCTTCCTGCTCCTGGGCAAAGGTGGTGAGCGCAAATGCGAATACGCAGAAGCAAACCATCCAATTGCGTCCCAATTTCATCAGCGGCAAATTAGGGGCAAGAATTTGTGAGGCGCAAGCACATAGCCAACGAGAGGTTATTATAAATCACCGCCGCGCTGGATTAACTCGATCTCGTAACCCTCCGGAGCGTCGATGAAAGCAATCTTGCCGCCGCCTGAGGTCTGATGCGGTCCGTCCGAAAGTGGATAACCCTTGGCGGCCGCTTCGCGGGCGAACTTTTCCAGATCGTCCACTTCGAATGCCAGATGCGTCAGATCGGGACCAACCACGACCGGGCCGCTCTGATCGAATTTACAGATTTCAATTTCTTCTTCGCTGCCAGGCGCTTTCAGAAAAACCAGTTGCGAGCCGCGGCCGGAAGTGTGCCGGCGAACCTCCTTGAGTCCGAGAACATCTTTGTAAAACGCGACCGTCTTCTCCAGATCGGCCACGCGATAACGAGTGTGTAAGAGTTTTTTAACCATTTGCGTATCTTATTGCCCCGGCCTGCGTTCAAATTCAAACTACGAGCCGCGAAATCAAGTGATGGTCTCATTAAGGAAGAGCGATTTCCAAATCGCCGCGGTCGCCGCGGCGACCGCTCCTTGTTGTCGCCGGCCTGGTCAGATGTCATTCTCTTAGTCCGATGAAACTTGTGATTGCTGCGACCGGCGCCAGTGGAACGATTTATCTGCAACGATTGCTTGAGCAGATCGATTGTGCGGCGCATGAGATTCATCTCGTCATGAGCGCGCATGCAGAACAGGTTGCGGCGCAGGAGCTGGAAGATTTCAAAATTCCTGAGCGCGTCTCGCGACATTCGGAAAGTGATCTCAATGTTCCGTTTGTGAGCGGCTCGGCCTGCTTCGACGCGATGGTGATCGTTCCGTGCTCGATGGCAACACTCGGTCGGATCGCTTCCGGTTCCAGCGATAGCGCGCTATTGCGCGCCGCCGATGTTTTTTTGAAGGAGCGCCGAAAATTAATTCTCGTCCCGCGCGAGACGCCCTGGAATTTGATTCACGCGCGCAATGTCGTGACGCTTCTTGAGGCGGGCGCGATTGTTCTGCCGGCAATTCCATCTTTTTACAGCCGGCCAGGTTCCGTCACCGCCGTTGTCGATACCGTTGTTTGGCGGATTCTCGATCAAATCGGGTTGCCGAATCCGCGCGCCTATCGCTGGTCCGCCGCGGGACAGATTCGCCGTGGCGAACGGGATCAAACTGCGAAAACTCCGGGCAAGAAAAGTTGAAGATCGAAGGTTGGCGCGCGCGTTGGCTGATCGCGTTCGGATTTCGCTTGCTCCAGCTTTGGGCGCGCACGCTGCGTTATCAAATCGACGATCGCGCTGGCATTGTTGGAAAACCGGTGAACGAAAATTACATCGGCGCTCTCTGGCATAATCGCCTGTTGATATTTCCGGTCGTGCTGCGGCATTTTTTTCCGAACCGTCACGGCGCGGCTTTGATCAGCGCGAGTCGCGATGGAGACCTGCTGGCCGATGCCATTGGACGCTTCGGCTTCGATGTTGTGCGAGGCTCTAGTTCGCGACTCGGCGCCAGTGCAATTTTGCAGTTGACGGAAGTGCTCTCCGCGCGACGCGACGTCGTAATTACGCCGGATGGTCCGCGCGGTCCGGTTTACGAGCTTGGACCGGGAATTATTTTTCTGGCGCAAAAGTCGGGCGCGGCGGTTCTACCCATGAACATGGAATATTCGAACTGCTGGCGGATCAAAAGCTGGGATCGATTCATTGTGCCGCGGCCGTTCGCGAAAGTGTACGTGATCATCGGCCGGCCGCATCGTGTAAGATCGACAAGCACCGCCGAAGAGTTCGAAGCCGAGCGTTTGCGTTTGCAAGATGCGATGATGGCGCTGGTTGAACGACGCTGAGTCATTTACGTTCGGCGCATGGCGAAGTTAATCGACGGCCGCGCAATTGCGGAAAAAGTTTATGTCGATCTTCGCCACGAGATTGCGAAATTAAAATCGCAAGGCGTTACACCGGGTCTGGCCGTTGTGTTGGTGGGCGATCATCCCGCCTCGCGTGCCTACGTGCGCTCGAAGGACAAGATGAGCCGCGAGCTTGGTTTGCATTCCGTGAAACTCGAGCTCCCGGCGTCCACCACGCAGGCGAAATTACTTTCGCGCGTGGAGGAGTTGAATCGCGAGCCCGCCATTCACGGCATTCTTGTGCAATCGCCGCCGCCAAAACAAATTGATGAAGCGACCATCGTGCGCGCGCTCGATCCGCGCAAAGATGTTGATGGCTTTCATCCGTTGAACGTCGCGAAACTCGCGTCCGCTGCGGCGGACGGATTCGTCCCATGTACTCCGCTTGGGATTCAACGGCTGCTCATCGAAAGCAAGATCGACATCTCCGGCGCGCACGTCGTCATTCTTGGGCGGAGCATGATCGTGGGAAAACCACTCGCGCTTTTGCTCATGCAAAAAGGCAGAGGGAGCGACGCGACCGTGACGGTTGTTCATTCGCGCAGCCGGAATCTCGCAGAGATCACGCACTCGGCTGATGTCTTAATTGCCGCAATCGGCCGGCCGAAGTTCGTGAAAGTGGAACACGTGCGCGATGGCGCGGTGATTGTCGATGTTGGAATTAATCGAGTGGAGGACGCAACGAGTGAGCGCGGTTACCGGCTTATTGGTGATGTCGATTTTGACGAAGTGGCAACGAAAGTCGCCGCGATCACGCCCGTGCCGGGTGGCGTTGGCCCGATGACGATCGCGATGTTGATGTCGAACACGGTGAAAGCATGTCGGCAACAATGTTCCCTGTAGCGGCGCTCTGCGAGCGGCGCCATCTTTTTGGGAAAAGTTTGCGACGGTCACAGACCGCCGCTACAAAGGTGGCCTGACGATTTTCGCTGTGAGCAATTTCAGGATTGATGAGTCGATCCGCGCTGCGCTCACGAAAAGCGATGCGATGCGCGGCGACAAAACAGCCGCGCGCGCCAACCGATTGATCCGGAGTCGTCCCCGATACATGGCCGCGTGAGCGCGATCGAATTCACGCAAAGATACTTGTCGATCTTGTCCGCGAATGATTTTCACGATGGCGTTGGCGGCAAGTTCGCCCGAACGAAGCGCGTAATAAATTCCTTCGCCGGTGAATGGCTCGACCACGCGCGCGGCGTCGCCGATGAAAAAAAGATTCTCGTGGACGGCCGAAACGGGTGCGCGCGTGAGCGGCGTGATCGTCCGCCATGCGTGATCGGTTGCGATCCCGAAGTTTCGCTCGGCCCATCTTCGCAGCGATGAAATCGTTGGTGGCCGGCCGACGAGACAGAGATTCAATTCATTCTCATTCACCGGCGCCTGACCCGAATAACCTTCGGGAAGAAATTGGAGAACGACGCGATTTCCGAATTTTCTCGGCAAAGGAATATGCGTTTGCAATGCGACACGTTCGCGTTCGGGTCGCGGAAGCAAATTGCTAAGACGTGCCACGGTGGAGTTGCGTCCATCAGCTCCGACAAGAATGGCCGCCTCAAGAATTGTTTCTCCAGCAGCGAGCCTCCAGTGACGAGATGAATTTTTTTCGATTGCCCTTACTACCGTGGAGTCGCGAATTTCGGCGCCGAGTTCGCGCGCGCGCGTAAACAAAAGATTGTCGAAGAGGCTGCGCTTGATCGCTATCTCGCTTTCATCGCCCGGCGGAAGATCGACATGTACCGTTTGGCCGCCAATCGCGATGAACTCGACCCCTTCCAGTTTTCCATGCGGCGACGCGCGGCCGAGATCTGCAAGACCCAACCGGCGCAACACCGGCCAGCAGGCCGGATTCAAGCAATCACCACAGACTTTTTCGCGCGGAAATTGTTCCCGCTCGAGAACCAGTGTGCGCAATCCGGCGGCCGCGCAGAATGCGGCACATGTCGATCCAGCTGGTCCGCACCCGACTATTGCGACATCGAAGAGTTCCATTGCCAG
>Ga0210407_10001276_pt1 | contig 24211 bp, 22 predicted proteins | sample IncBWC27MmetaG_FD_150860 | JGI IMG/M metagenome (GOLD analysis project Ga0210407, IMG submission 150860) | Forest soil microbial communities from Barre Woods Harvard Forest LTER site, Petersham, Massachusetts, United States - Inc-BW-C-27-M | ecosystem: Environmental > Terrestrial > Soil >... | reverse complement strand
TCGTCGATCTCACTCTCTTCTACGCGCGGCGCACCCAACAGCTTCGACATTTCCGCAAAAGGATTTGCGCCACGGGCAACAAGTCGCTTCGTGTGAACCTCATACGGCTCCGCCAATGGATCGATGAACGCACTCAAATCCACGCCCGCTTGCCCGTAAGGCGCCAGCCCCATCACTTTCCATTCGTCGCTGTTCCGGTGAAATCCAAGAAACTCGGTGAACTCGCTGTAAAAATATCCAATGGAGTTTGGAAACGGAATGGTAAAAACGTGCTCCAGCCGCCCGTCACGCCCATGCCAAATGGATGTCGCCTCCCACGCTCCTCGTCCATCCATCACTACAACCGCCGCATCATCGAATCCCGAATAAGCAAACGCGCTTAGCGCGTGAGCCAGGTGATGATCCACGAACCGCATCCGCGCCTTCACGTTTCCAAACTGTTGCCGGAATCGCTTCGCCCCGCCATCCTGATGCCACATGCTCAAAAAATGCAACGTCGAATTCAATCCGTTCAGGTAAGTAGCCGGCATCTTTCCGGAAGCGTAACATTTCAAATCGTGGCGATACGCCGCTCCCGGAACCTGCCAGCCAAAACACACCTCATCCAGTTGCTCCGCTTTGATCTTTGCGAAATCGAGACACGCTTGTATCGCATTCCGGGGAAATCCCGCGTCATGCTTCACGCGACTGATTCGTTCTTCCGCTACGGCAAAAAGCAGCTCGCCATCGCGCACTAGGCAAGCCGATGAATCATGCATCTGTGAATAATTAATCCCCAGCGTGATCATGCAATCTCTGAATCGCCTTTCTGCCTCGAAACACGCCTACTTGTTTCGCTGGACGACGAAAAGCGAATGAATCTCCTCAACAATCGTCCAACCTGCGGCGCCGCCATTACGAAAAATACGGTTCACCAATTTTACGGGGCCGTACTCACTCGTCGTCCAACCGCCTTTGAAAACGCGGGCGTCGTGAAAGATAACAATGCCGCCAGGTTTCACAAAGGGGCTCCAGCTCAGCCAATCCCGCTCCACAGCAGTCTCGGCGTGGTCGCCATCGATCAAAACCAAATCGCTCGATTCTTTCCAGCCGCGCACGGCGTCCTCGCTAAATTTCTCGACCCACACCACTTTTCCGCGCCCAGCACCTGCGACCGTTCGCCGAGCCACTCGTTTTATAAAGTTCAACAATGGCATCCGGCTGAGGTGAAACGGATCGATAAGGTACAGCGTGCCGTCCTCCGCCATTCCTTCGCGGAGCGCCAACGCCGAAACTCCCTCCGCGACGCCGATTTCTACCACGCATCTGGCACCATCAGCCCATTTCCTAATCGCTGCATGCTCCTCTGCGGTGTGCTGCGCAAGCGCAGGACGCAAGCCTAGGTACGCGCAGGCGGAATGACGCAGCCACGAATCCTCCTTCGTCCAATCTTTCGCATGCGCACCGGGTTCGCCAGGTAAGCTGACCACTGCGTATTTCAAATTTCTACCCATCTTCCTTTTGAGCATTCGAACGATACAAAACCCACCTAGCTCCGATTATTTCGCTCCGGGAGCTTAAGTACTTTCTCTAGCCTTTCCGAAACCCTTTCCCACGTATAGCGCCGCATTGTTTCCTGCGCCGCTAACCCGAGCCGCTTCCGCAATTCGACCGATCCACACAACCGCTCAATCCCCTCCGCCAACTTCTCCGCATCGGCTGGAGGAACCAGCAAACCATTTACATCATTTTCCACGACATCAGCCATCCCGCACGTATTCGTCGTTACAACCGGCATTCCCGTCGCCATGGCCTCCAGCAGCGTTAGGGGCATTCCCTCCACCAGAGACGGGAAAACAAATATTTCATGCCTCCCGTACACGGCCGCAATTTCCTCCCTCGCTACAAATGGAATGACGGTGACCTGCTCGCGCACATCTGGCGCAAATATGCTCTTGACCTCTTCCACGGGAACGGAACATCCGGCCACAGTCAGCCGCGCCCCTTTTATTTTCTCCGCGACAAGACTAAATGCATCCGCGAGATAATACACGCCCTTGCGATCGAGCCACGTGCCTACAAAAAGCAAATCGCACGCTTCTTTCACCGCGTATTCGCGTGCAATAAAAAATCGCTCCTCCGTGCCGTTCGGCACGTACCAGATGAGCCCCGGCGCGCGGTTGTACTTCAGTTCCGCGCAAATCCAAGCCTCTCGATTGGCGACCCCGCCATAGTCCGCCGTTTTAATCGAATAGTCGTACATCGTTTGGTGATAGATCCGGTGCCACACCCGGTTCTTCCAGCTGAAATTCCACGCCCGGCCTTTGCGATCTTCGAGCCGCATCGCCTGCACGTAGCGCTCTTCGCTTCCCTGCATCGTCATCACATACGGTGGCGCATCTGATCCAAGGAACCACCTGCGCCAAATTCCGTAAACGCATCCCCACGGCGCATGGAGATTCACAATGTCAAATTTTTTCAGATCTTTGCGAATCCGTTTCGCAATTGCCATCGCAAAAAATAGCGATTCGAACCGTTTCGGCCTCACCGGAGAAGTGAGAACATCATCTAGAAACCAGCACTCCACACGATTTCCGCGTTTCTCCAGCTCCCGCGCATGATTTAGTACCACTCCGGCCGCGCCTGCTTCTTTCTGGCGAGGCACCCCTATCGCGATAAGGATGTTCAACGAATATCCTTTTTCTGCGCCATCACGAAATAAGTAAACGCCACAGGGCTAAGCAGTTTTCTTATCGTACGATTGGACTCCAAAGCTTCCCACCGGACTGGATTCTGACCCGGAAGAAACGGGAATTGATGAACCGTTCCGTCCGTGCGAATGATTTTCCAGCCTGCCTCCCGCACAAACTTGCGAATCTGCGGAAACCATTGGCGGCGATCAAACGGTTGGTCGTCCTTTCTCCCAGGATGACGCAACCAGGAATAGAGTTCATAGAGCCCCATGAAGTTTGCGTAATTGGGTGTTGTCAAGAGCAGGTTGCCCCCCGGCCGAGTCACACGGAACATTTCGCGCAATGCCTTTGACACATCGGGAACGTGTTCGATCGTCTCGCAAGAAATCACAAGATCGAAGGACTCATCCGCAAATGGCAGATCTTGCGCGTCGCCTTGAATGAATCTAGCCGCGGGCCGGTTCTCTGTCGCGCGAAGCTTCATATCCGCGACGCGCACTGCAACAAACGAAAAATCGCATCCCGTCACACACGCGCCGGACCGTGCAAGTTCATTCGAAAATCCACCGCGGCCGCATGCAACCTCCAGAATCTCCAGCCCGTTAACCGCACCGATGTGCTCTCGGACCAGTTGATACCACGGACTGCCCGCATCCTCATGACTCGGATCTCCTTCAAAAATCCGCTCATGCCAAACATCATATTCTGCCCTCAGACTCACGCCTTAAACTCCCGCGAACCCGCCACACGCGCGATTTCCGGAACAGGTACCACACTCTGCCTCGCACGCCGATACCATGCACGCGACCCCAGCCATCCTCGTCCGGCATAAAACCATCGCGGCGGCAGAAACATCGCGGGGACCATCGCGAGCCCTCGAAAAACACGTTGCAAACGTGGCGCGTCCGAATGCATCACTTCATAGATCTTGTTCTCGGTTCGTACCGTTTCCCATGGCGCTCCGCCATCCAGCATCAGCCGCATTTGATCCGCGTCGGCTTGCACGATCTCGACGACGCAATCTACTACCTCGGCCGAAGCTCCGCGGGCCGGGAGTTCCTTCCTAAGAACGCAAGCCAGCGCGTACATGACTTGCTGCTTTCGCCGCAAACCCGCTTTTCCTCCGCCCCCGGATAGGTACAAATTCCCACCGTGGATTCCATAATATGTCAGGGCATCCTTAAGGATGATCGTTTCGCTCATCAAGGCCGCAAGCGTGAATAGATATTCGTCTGCTTCGAAAACGAGAGCTTCAGGGACTGGGAGGATTCGTCTGGCAAGCTCGGTCCGCAAGGTCATGCGGCTAGTTCCAAGAAAGCTCTTTCTAAGCCGAAATGCGCGCGCCGCCGCCAGTGAGTTTAGTTGCAGCCGTTCACCTTTTTCGGGCACGGCCATGCGGATCGTGCCGTTGGCGAAAGCCTCCATGATTCCGTGTCCAAGCAGACCCACAGATGGTTCGGAAGTCAAGACCTCAGTGACGCGCTTAAGCTTTCCTGGTGTCCACCAATCGTCGCCATCCAAAAACGCAACGATCTCCCCCTTGCATTCAGGAATGCCCGCGTTAAACGCCGACGCCTGTCCCCCATTCGTTTTGCGCAATAGCCGCACTTGCGCCCCAAACTTGCGGACGATCTCGGGCGTAGCATCACTGGAACCATCGTCTACCACGATGATTTCCCGGTCGGAAGTCGGAAAATCCTGTTCCAAAACGCTTACGATCGCTTTTTCGATGAAGCGTTCGTGATTGTACGTATCGATCAAAACGCTGGCAAATGTTCTAGCCAAATTCTGTCCTCCAAAGCACCTGCGGTCTTTGCCTCTGCAAAGATTGTTCGTCCCTCCAGAGGAAACGAACAGAGCCCGCCTAGCCTTGCTGGCGTGCTAAACAATAGAGATATATGCCCTTGTATCCGCGCATGCGCACGTAAGGAATTGCGGCCACGGCCAGCGGAAAGCAAGCCGCATGTTTCATTCTTCCCAGCATTTGCATTATGCGGTGCCGTGGCGTGGCCCGAGACTTCAGCTTCTCCGCAGCCTCTTCCACCGGCATCTGCATCACATCGCGAAAGCTCGCTGACTCGGATTGGGCGCCCGCCTGCGTGATGCCTGTTCGTATCGCCATATTGATCATTTGCGCTGTATAGGAAACGTCCGCTCGTTGCTCCTTCATCGACAAAACTTCGAATCCCCGCGCGTTCAGAAAATTCTTAAGCGCGCCTGGACTCCACCTTAGAAAATGATTTGGCGGATAGTCATTCACGTCCGGACCCGTCAACCATCGCTCCCGGTTCGGCACGCTCAGTGCGATCGTTCCATGCGGCCGCAAGCAAGCCTTCACGCCTTCGAGGAACTCCGCTGGTGCCGCCTGATGTTCAAGAACTTCGAAAAATGTCACGCAGTCGAACTTCTCGCCCGGATGTTTTTCCGCAAATTCCGTGATGCTCAGGGGCAATACCCGTGGCAGTCCAAGCTGCTCTTTGGCAAAGCGCGCCGCATTGCTGTCCAATTCCGTTCCGGTCACCTGGTAGCCTGCCTCTCGCGCCGCAACCAGAAAATTTCCCGTGCCGCAGCCCACATCCAGTAAGTTTCCTTTTCCAGGCGCCTGGGGATCATTCAAGAAATGTACGTGCCCGGGCTCAAGCGGCATCGCCTTTTCATCCCTCCCTCCGTACATCGCTTCATACCAGCGGGCGTCCGGCATCACGCGCGGATTCCAAAATTGTAGCCCGCAAGCCGCGCACGCGAACAGTTCGTGGCGTCCGTACCGCTCAACCGTCGTCACGCACTTCTCTTGATTGCAACCGGGACACACCAGCTCAATCCCACTTCCCTGCGAACCTTGGTGCGCGAGGGAATCGGCGGCAATCTTGCTCATTCCTGTTGCGTTTTGGGAAGCCGTGCTCATCCCCTGCTCGCTTTCGCGGCGGAACTTGCCTTCGTCCTTTACGCGCGCCCCTCTATACGCCTCATTGAACCCGGCTCTCGCCGGGTCCAGACAGCCTCAGAGAGGTATAGATGATGATAGCCCAAGAAGTGGGCTCTCATAGCAGCTAGATGCCTGCAAAGGTGGTTCTTTCTTCGGGACGACACTTGTGTGCAGTATTTTTATCTACTTCTTCCGCGCCCTCTTCTGGGGCGTTCCTCGGCCAATAACCTTTGGAACTCCAGTTCGCGCTCCATGGGGAGCGCGACGAGATTCGCGTCGTAATTTTCTTGCACACAGCTAATTGGCTGGAGCAGGGAATCAACGCCAAGCGCAAACCACCGGTAGTTCTTTCGAACGAGAAACTCGACGATTTCCCGCGCCGGATACCCCCACGCGGCAGTTCGGATGTCCTGTACTTCCGCCAGAATCGCCGGCCGCGATTCTCCATGCAGCAGACTTGACGCGCCTTCCAGAAAACTCAGTTCGCCGCCTTCAACGTCCAGCTTGATGAAATCCACTCTCGAAATTCCGCGTTCGGAGAGCACTTCATCCAGGGTTCGCACTTCCACGCGCACGGTATGAGTCGGATCCGCCACGGCAGGCGGCCTCAGGCTGTTGCACCAGTCCTGAAATCCATCCACGAGGTATAGATCGGCTTCCCGCGTTTCGCTCCCCAGCGCGCACTCTTCCAGCGCCACATTCGAACACTGGTTAAAATGGAGATGTTTTTCGATCCTCCGGCATTCGCGGGGAGATGGTTCAAACGCGATCACGCGCCCGGTGCGTCCAACACGCTTCGACGCTAGCAGGGTATACAATCCGTGATGCGCTCCTACATCCAAGACTGTCATTCCCGGTCGCAGCAACCTCTCCACAAAACGCGTTTCCAGTGGTTCAAAGTGGTTGTAAATCAACTCGTGGTCCAGTGCGCTTTTCTCCGCCAGCCACCAGGCGCCAAACGGCAGTCGCAATGGTATTGGCATCCTCGGTAATACTCGTCGAGCGCGGTGGGCCAGTGTGATGTACTTCGTGCGCGCCGGGCTTGCCAGGAATCGCCCGATTCGCTGTGGCACGGACAGCGGAACCGCTGTCTCTTTCCTCCACGGGTCGGCTTGTTCGCGTGGTTCAAGGCACAACCGGAACCCGGTTGCGTCGATCGGCGCTTCGGAAGCCAGCAGCACGGTCCGTCGGCGGGCGTGCTCCTCGGTATCCTGAAAGTCATCATGGTCCGGCAGTGGAACCACGCGGTACACGGCTCGGAAGCCCGCGCGGTACATCATCTTCACCAGGCTGCCTTCGCTCGGGTAACACGCCATATCCGTTAAGCTTTGATCGTCCTGGCGTGGCTCTTCGCGCAGAAGCATCGCCGGTTTCTCATCCGGAATGCACATGCTCTCCAGCAGCAGGCATTTGCCTGTCAGAGTCCGAAGATTGCGAATGGCCAATAGCGGGTTCTCCAGGTGGTACAGCAGGCCAAAGCAAAGCACCATGTCGAAGGTGCCGAGATTCGCGATTGCGGGATCCTCGATATCCGCCTGCTCGAACGGAATCGCGGGAAAACGGTTCCTTGCTTCGGCAATGTTTTCCTTGCGGCCGTCGAATCCGCAAACATTCAGGCCGCTTTCCGCGAGTGTCCGCGAAAAAAAACCGACGCCGCATCCTGCGTCCACCGCGCTCGATAGTCCGAGCGCCGTTTTCAGTTTGCCGGCGACTCGCCGGATCGTCTCGCCTCTGGCTTCGATCAGCTTAAGGTAGTCCCGCTGATCGAACGGGGTCAGCTTGATTGTGATTTCGCTAATGAGCGGTGCCGATAACGCCTCGAAAGGCGAACCCGCCACTGGGTTGACGGTTGCCATTGGCAATCCTCCTGGCCTTCATAAAAGCGGACACTTTTTTAATAGGAACTCTAAGTAGCGGCATAGTAATTACGTTGAATTCATAAATCAAGCTATTTATTGTGTAGTATAATTACGGACTCGGGCGCTTCGCGGGCGGCGCAAAAATCGCGTTCCCCTGCCTATTGGGAAGCCCTTGGGACGGTGCCGTAGGCAGTAGGCCCGGTGCGGAAATGCCGGATGGAATCGCGGCTTTCCCGTTCCTGCCCTGGTTCGCGATTCTCTTAAGCTGTGGGATTTTCTTGTTTCTCAGGCGTGCTATTTTCTGTGGTATGGCCAAACTTCTGCTTCAATCCCGCGCGGGCATCATCCAGCCAGTGTAAGTGCTTGTAGCCCAGAAACAGTGCCGCCAGTGCTCGCACGCGGCTGTACAGCCGGTGACGCCCGCTCATCACTTCACCGTAGACATCCGCATAGTCCCAGAGGTGCCGGCCATACCTCCAGCGACTCGGCGTTTGCAGCGCGAATCCATCCAGTTCTTGTGCTTTCGTCCACTGTGTCAGGTACGCCTGCAAATCCGGAGATCCCACGTTATGGCCACTCTTCTCGAGCCAATTACGAGTCTCCCGGAGCAACGCTTCCCGCATCGCCATCCGGTGCTCGATGCGCTCACGCGAGGCGCCCGCCCCCTGCGCCTGGAAAAGATTCGCACCGTGCAGCCTGTACTTCGTCAGAAACTCCGGAACAGCCACCACCGGCGCCACAAAAATGATCAACGCCGTGAGATACGCGTCCGCCTGTGAACGCAACACCTCCGGCACGGGAAGTATCTTCTCCAGCGCCTCGCGGCGAAACGCCAGGCACGACGTCCCCGCCATCGGATACGTCAGCAGCGTCGCGCGGCTCTCCGGGATGCGGCCCGAAACCGGCACAAAGTACGTGTCGACCGACTTCTCTTGCTCATTTTTCCAAAGCCACGCCCGGTGGTAGACCATCCCCGCGTCCGCGTGCTGTTCGAACGTCTCGTACATTCGCCCCAGTTTGTCCGCCAACCACATATCGTCGGCATCCAGCAGCGCAACGACCCTTCCCTTCGCCCGTTCGAAACCATAGTTGAACGCCGAAGCTTGCCCGCCATTCGGCTTTTGCATATACCGAATCCTGTCGCCGTATTTTTTCAGTCGTTGGGGAGTGTCGTCCGTTGAACCGTCATCGACGACCAGTATTTCGAACTGTTCCGCGGGAAAATTCTGCGCCAGCACACTGTCCACGGCCTCCTCGATATACTGCCCGTAATTGTACGTATCGATGAGAACCGTAAAATAAGGAGCGCTCATTCCCCCGGCCCTGTCAAACGCGCCTCATCCTGCTCCGGATAGCGTCATCTGCGCTCGCTGCGACGCAATAATTTCTTCCAAGATCCTGTCCAGCCCCCGCGTAATCTTCCAACTCGGATAATCCCTCTTGAATTTCCCCAAATTCGAAATGTAGCAAATATGATCGCCCTTCCGCGCCTCTTCCACGTATTTCCAACTCAGCTTTTTTCCCGTCATCGATCCAATCCGCTCGATCGCCTCGATCATCGACACGCTATTCTCCCGCCCTCCGCCCAGGTTATACACTTCCCCCGGCCGCGGATTCGCCGCAAACTCCTCGATCGCCCGCACCACATCGTGACTATGAATATTGTCCCGCACCTGCTTCCCCTTATACCCGAACACCGAATACGTCCCCCCGCTCAGCGTCACCTTCACCAAATACGACAAAAATCCATGCAGCTCCACTCCCGAATGCGACGGCCCCGTCAAGCATCCTCCGCGAAACACGCACACCTTCATCCCAAAATATCTTCCATACTCCTGCGCCACCAAATCCCCCGCCGCCTTCGACGCCCCAAACAACGAGTGCAGCGTCTGATCGATCCTGCATTTCTCATCCACGCCCTCAAAATCCTCCGCCCGCGCGTAATCCCACCGCGTCTCCAACTCCTTCAGCGGAATCTCGTTCGGCGCATCTCCATACACTTTGTTCGTGCTCATGAACACGAACACCGCCTCCGGACAATGCTGCCTCGTCGCCTCCAATAAATTGATCGTCCCCAGCGCGTTCACCTCAAAATCCAGCAGCGGAATATCCCGCGCCTTGTCGTGCGATGGCTGCGCCGCGCAGTGCACGATCAATTCAAACCGGTGCGCGCGAAACAACTCATCAATCCCCGCCCTATCGCGAATATCCAGCCCCACGTGCGTAAACCTCTTCGTCCTCCCCTTCAGCCTTTCCAGATTCCACAGCGTGTCCCCCGCCGCCCCAAAAAACTCCCGCCGCATATTATTGTCCACGCCCACAACCTCATGCCCCTGCCCATCAAAATACTCCACCGCCTCCGACCCGATCAGCCCGCTCCCCCCTGTCACCAATCTTTTCTTCAAGCCCGGCTCCTCGTCTCTTTTTCTTCCGCGCTCCCCGCCTTCAACGCCCCGCTCCCCGGCGCAACCACCGCCGCCTTCTTCAACCCCACCGCGTGCCGCATCGGCCTCGTCCATCCCAGCAGCGGGTGCCACACCCTCGTCCGCAAAAACGTTCTCGCCGGCTTCACCTTCCGGTTCACCGTATTTCTCCAGTGCGCCGTCCAATACCACCGGTTCCGCTCCACGCCCCGCTCCGTCAACTTCCAATTCGCGCTATCGATCGTCCGCAAATTCCCGTACCCGCCCGCCAGCTGAAAATTTCTCCGCGCCTGCTCATCCGTCCACACTCCCTGCTCCCCCTGCGGATGATACCCATACCCGTGATTCTGATGCACCGCGCACACCGCCTCCGACCCGTCCACCACCGCCGCCCCATCCTTCCACGCCCGCCAGATCAGCCAGTTATCCCAATACACTCGCCCCACCACCAGCCCCGGTATCTTTCCCCGGTACAGCCCCTTCGAAAACACAAAATAATCGATCCACCACTGATCTCTCGCTTGCCCCTCCGCCCGTACCTTCCCCCGCACCTTCTCCGCCCAATCCTTCGCCCCAAAATCGATCGCCTCCGCCATCTCCACGTCCCACCGCCGCCCCACCATCAAAAACTCCCGCCGCGCCGCCGCCACCCGCTTCACCGCCGCGCGAAAATCCTCCATCAGCAAAATATCGCAATTCACGTAACACAAAATCTCGTGCCGCGCGATCTCCTGCGCCCTCTCAAAATAATAGTCAATCCTCTTCAATCCCGCCGCATTCCTCTCCACGTGCGCCTCATGCCGCACCCCCAGCTCCCGCGCCGCCTCCCCCGCCCCCGCCTCATCCCCAAACAAAATCACTTCCACGTCCGCATCCAGCCGCGTCCAGCTCTTCAACGCGTTCCGCTGGATCACCCCGCTGTGCCCCTCAAACGCTTTCCCCGTCGTAAATATCGTCAGCATCGCTTCATTCTTTCAATCTTTCACGGCTTGCGCCACCCGCATAATCCCCGGATGTGCCATTCCGAACCCCCGTTTTTTTGGGGGCGAGGAATCTGCTTGTTCTCCTCCCGCTTTTATTCCCTGTCCCTGACTTATACGTCCTCGCCCCCTGGATTTCTCGCTCCGGCACTCCCGCACATTCTTGCCAGGTCAACTGCCCCGTCTCTCCCAGCCGTGAGACAAAGCCAGCCGCCATTTGTCCAGCAAATGGAAGTGTTTGTAGCCCACCACCAGCGCACCCACCGCATTCACGTAGTTGATCATCCGCAGCCGCGCCGACATCTGTCCTCTGTAGCACCGGATATATTTCATCAAATGCCGGAAATATTTCACGCGTCCCGGCGCCTCGATTAAGAATTCATCACTCTCAAGGTAGAGCTTCCATCGATCCAGGTAAGCTCGAACTGCCATACTCTCCATATCGTGACCATGGCTAGAGAGCCATCCTCTAGTTCCTTCAATAATCACGCGACGTGCATCGAGTCTCTCCCGCCTGCGTTCCAACGGTACGGCATCTTCATTATCGTAATAGAGGTTTTTCCCATGAATCCTGTACGTGGCCAAAAAATCGGGCAAGCCTAGGACGGGAGCGGCGAAAACCATGGTCGCTCCCAGATACCCATCGGCCTGCACGCGAAGCTTCTCAGGAATTGGCAGTACCTGCTGCAACAAACTCCGCCGGAACGCGATGCACGAAGTTGGATATGGAAAATATTGTAGTAAGTCCGAGAGCTTGTCAGGCAGGTAGCCCTCCAATGGAACAAAAGGCGCCTCACTGGATTCTTTCGTCTCGGAATTTATCTCCATCATGCGGTGATAAACCATTCCCGCTGCAGGACGGTTCTGAAACGCCTCTACAACCCGCCTCAGCTTGCCGGGCAGCCAATAGTCATCCGCGTCTAACAACGCGACAATTTCTCCCCGTGCACTTGCGAATCCGAAATTAAACGCCGAACCTTGCCCACCATTCTGCTTGTAGAAATACTGGATTCTCGATCCATACCTCTTAACGCGCTCGGCCGTGTCATCGGTCGAACCGTCATCCACCACCAAAACCTCCACTTCGGCTAACGGAAAATCCTGCGCGAATACGCTTTCAATCGCTTCCTCGATGAAATGCCCGTAGTTATACGTGTCGATGAGTACGGTTATAAGCGGTTGTCTCATTGGGTCGGTGCATGAAGGTTGGTTATGCTCGAAAGACTTTCTTTCGGAACCGCCACGAAATTTCCACTGAACTCTGCCTGTTCCCTGGGGATTGGAAGCAAGCCTCCCCTTTCACTCAGCTCAAACCAGGCAAAATCCATTTGCGCGAGATATTCGATGATGGCGCTGCCCCGGTAGCCCCATGGACGAGTTCGCTGCTCCAAGACCTCGCATAAGATTACCGGACGTGGAACGCGCCTTAGCAAGCCTTGCGCCCCCTTCAATACTCCCAATTCTCCGCCTTCCACGTCGAGCTTCACGAAATCCACGGCCTCGACCTTCATCTCGGAAACGATATCGTCGAGCTTTCTCACTACCACCGCTGTTGCCGCGGTTTCAAAATCGGTGTCGGGCGGACGCAGGCTATTAAGGACGGAGTTGGTGGGCACGGCGTATAAATTCGCCTTTTCATTCTCTTCTCCAACAGCGTAGTCCACGACCCGTACATTGCGGCAGAAATTAATCCTCAGGTGCAGTTGGAGTCTCTTGCGATCCACGGGCGATGGCTCCATGGAGATAACGTGGCCCAACCTGCCGACCTTCTTCGAAAAAAATAGCGTATGGAAACCCCTGTGCGCTCCTATGTCTAGGACCGTCATGCCCGGTTTCAGAAAGCGCGTCGCAAAATCCATTTCTGCTTGTTCGTACCCACCCTTCAGCAAAGACTCCCCAATGAAATCGTTGTCCATCAACCACCAGGCCCCAGACGGGTGGCGGACCGGGGCTGGGATTCGCGGAAACCACCTCAGCCACCGGTATCCATAGGATTCCAATCTCTCTTGACGGGATTTCTTTCGGAAATTAGCCAGTCGGCCTACCAAATTGGCGGGTAGCTTTGTCATTCTGCTCGCGCCGCCGTCTTTCGCCCGAACCCCAACGTGGTGCAATACCCAACGTCGGTCAGCTGATGCTTGATACTTTCATGCCACGCGCGAAAGACACCGGGCCAATTTTCCACTACGTCATGGCAGGCAATCAGACCGCCGGGCGCTACGTGAGGGTAGAAGCCTTCGAAGTCGGCGAGAACGTCCTCGTACTTATGCGATCCATCGATGAACAAGAAGTGGATTGGCTTCTTCCATGTTTTGAGCGCTTCAGTACTAATTCCAATAATCGGCTCAACATATTCCGTTAGACCACCGCGCTTGATGTTCCGCGAGAACTCCTCAAAGGAGTCCCGCTGCGGCAGATCGGGACCACCGTCGAACGGATCGAGGGCTATGACACGTTTTTTTGTCCCTCGGCAGCCAAAAGCTAGGCAGCACGTCGATTTCCCTTTGAAGCTTCCTATTTCGATCACGTTTGCACCGTCAGGAAGGGAACGCGCCGCGTCAAAGAGCCATCGCTCTTGACCTTCCACAAGAAATCCTTCCACGGACTCGATGAACGGCAAAATCTCACGGAATTCACGCTCGGATGGTGAGAGGCCACCGGCAATCTTTTTGAGCTTGAGCGCCACTCGACTTGCAATTTGCCTGACCATAACTAGGATTTGCCTCTCGACCCCGTGCTTATCGGACCAGCCACTCCGATCTGCGCCAAGCTGCTAATTTCGAACTGCGTCGGTATGTTTAGGATTCCGTTCCATTGGTCGAATTGGTGTTGGTAGCTTTCAGCAGCCACAGTCATCTCGGGAATGCAGTCCCATAAATCCACAAGGTCACTATGATGAAACAAGCTTGCCTGCCAAGAGTACGGGCCTGGCCTCAACGGGAGTGTCGGGAAGGAGTAGCAGAATTCATGTTCTCCAACAGCCAGCCCCACCCCGTCGGTTGCCCTGGCCCACATCAGCTGACGCTCAGCATTGAAGAGAGCGACTCCATGATGTCCCTCGCTTACGGGCTCGTCGATCTGTACGGTGAATTTGACTGTGAAGGAACCAGAAGTCGCAAGCGTGTGGGGATCGCTACCAGCCGATTCGACAATTTCCCACCTCAGGAAGCGGCCTTTCGTGTTCGCGCGGCGGCTTTGTTGTGCACTGTCCTTGTCGCCGCGAGCCATCGCAGATTCGTAGCTGGACACGACCTCATGCGTGGCACCATCCTGCCGGACCAAGCCACCATCAATCCACGCAACACGATGGCACAGCCGACGAATCTGGTTCATCTGGTGCGTCACCAGCACCACCGTTCGTCCCGCCCGCGCCACATCCCCCATCTTCCCCAAACACTTCTTCTGAAAATTGATATCCCCCACCGCCAGCACTTCATCCACCAGCAAGATCTCCGGCTCCAAATGCGCCGCCACCGCAAACGCCAGCCGCACGTACATCCCGCTCGAATAATGCTTCACCGGCGTATCGATAAACTTTTCCAGCTCCGCAAATGTGACGATCTCGTCGAACTTCCGCGCGATCTCCGCGCTTTTCATCCCCAAAATCGCCCCGCTCAAATACGTATTCTCTCGCCCCGTCAGCTCCGGATGGAATCCCGTTCCCACTTCCAGCAAACTTCCCACTCGCCCGTGAATCTCCGCCCACCCCGTCGTTGGCTTCGTAATTCGCGAAAGGATCTTCAGCAGCGTCGTCTTTCCGGCTCCGTTCCTCCCGATCAGCCCCAGCACTTCTCCTTCCCGCACTTCCAGGGACACGTCCTTCAGCGCCCAAAACGTCTCCTTCTTGTCCCGCCGCAGCATCGACAGCGGCGACCGCACCAGCTTCTCCAGCGTGTGCCGCAGCCCCGGCTCCCACGTCACCCCGCGCTGGTACTTCTTCCCCAGCCCCTCCGCCTGTATCACCGCCGTCATCCGCTTTTCTTCCTTATCCTCGAATTTTTTTCGACACGAATTCGAGTAATTTTCTACGGTGCGTCCCCGAGGGAGCAACACGGTCCCGCAGGCGCCTGCTTTTTTCCATGAGACGCCAGGCTACCGAGTCCCGGCTCAAGCGCTCCCGATCTAGTGTTTCACGCACTTTTTCGAGCTCCGCCCAAAGCCTTGCTCCCTCGCCGCGGGCTGCCCTGAGCTTGTCTTGAAGCACAGCAACGTCGTTCGCAGGAGAGGCAAGAAAACTCGGATTCAACCAAGTCTGTATGCCATCCTGAAAGTGCGTCGTTTTCCCTTGAATTTCAACAGTAGAGGACCCCGGAAAGTCATAACGGCATTTCCAGCCGAGGCGGCCGAATAGCGAACGCAGTCCTTCTTCAACTCTGCGACTGTGAGTTCCAATATGCACTCTCTTGACTTTCTGGTCGAGCTCGTCTGCGGCCCCTTCAAGCACTTCCAGTTCTGCCCCTTGCACATCCAGATCGATCAGATCCACGGACACTAGCGGAGCTAGCAGCGTCCGCAAACTCACGGCCTCGACCAGTTGCGGCCCTCCGATCGCTTGCGAGTACAAATCGAACGTTCCTTCCCACAAATTTGTCCCCACCTGGAAACCGATTTTCCCATCGGCGCGGGCCACCGCGGCCTCAATTAAACGAAACCTCTTCGAGTCCAGTCCGTTATCACCGAGATGTTCAGTTATAAAACGGAAGTGCGACGGCTCGGCCTCGACCGCGATGCACGTAGAGGGAAGACCGCCGATGGATCTGAGGGCCACAGCCGCTTTGGTGACCCAGCGGCCCCACCCCGCCCCAAGTTCGATCATCGTAAAATGGTCTCTTGCGACCAGGACGGACTCCAGTACGTCAGCCCATTCAAAGTAATCCTCGCTGATGGGCGGGTATTCCGTCCTGACATATCGATCTGCCGGATATCCTTGCGAAACCTTGAGATACGGCTCGTAATATGCGGCGCGGGTCAGCACTCCGAGAAAATCCACAACAAATCCTTCGGGAACAGGCCCCTGCCAACACGGAAACCTCTCAAAAACCTGATCTTGCATGCTCTTCCCGCATCCCCTTTCCTTCCAACGCCTCTCCCGCCGCGCCACCGACTGCGGCAACCATGCCAGCTTATCCAGCGTGTGCCGCAGCCCCGGCTCCCACGTCACTCCGCGCTGGTACCTCTTCCCCAGCCCCTCCGCCTGTATCACCGCCGTCATCCTATTGTTTTCCTCATCCCGCCGTCTTTCTAATCGCCCGCGTAGCGGCGTCCCTTTAGGGCGCCATCTTTTGACGCTGTAGCTCACCCCTTTGGGGGCGCGGCCCTTTCTTGTTTTTCTCCGCGCGCTCCCGGCAACACATGTACGTAGAATGCCGTTTGTCCCAGCGCCACCCACCCCTCCTGCGGTGCATGCATCGGCGGACCGTTTGTCACCACCATTCTCGCACCGCTAGCCGCAAACGCGGCAAACACCCGCTCCTTTGCCTCGGCGCTCCCCGTCCAGAATGCTTGCTCTTCCCCCAGCGGAATTTCCGCCACCACTTTCACTCCCGCGATCCGCGCCCATTGCGTTTCCCGCGCCGTACACAGCACCCCCACCCCATCCCCCGGCTGCAGCCCCAACCCCTTCAACGCCTGCGCCACTTCCCAGTCCACATTTTGCGGCTTCGCCAGCAGCACCACCAGGTTGCTCTCCATCATCTTGGCCACCCGCAATCCCCCGATGCCTACCACCCCCAGCACCACGCACAGCGCGGTCCGCCGCGAGATTCCCGAAACCGCCTGGAACGCTCCGCAGTACGCCGCCACCCACAGCAGCAGCAGGAACGGCGCGACATATCTTCCTTCCACCAGCACCACTCCGTAGCCGCAGCACGCAATCAGCGGCGCCGGCAGAAAATAACTCATCCACCCCGCCGGCCCCTCCCATTTCTCGCTACCGGTCGCCAGCAGCAGAAAAATCACCAAGCCCGCTGCAAACTCCGCCTGGAAAAAAAACAGTTGCACGAATGTGCCAAAGGATTGCCGCAGCACGGCCAGCTGCCCGCGCAAGTCAAAATGCGGCTCCGCCCCCTCCATCCAGTAAGACCACCCCAGACCTGGCGGATACGTTCCGCCGATTGGCGTGGCAAATTCAAAAAGCCGTGGCTTGCTGAGGACCTGCCGCACCGGATGCATCGGCGTCCCCGTATCATTTTCCCCTTGCCAGAAGAGCGGCTGCACCACCCGGTCAATCGTCATCACAAACGCCAGTTTCCCCACGTCTCCAAACGTCCAGCGCCCTTTCTCCCGGGAGACGGCCACCACCCACGGTAACGCGATCGCCGCGAACAGCATCGTTGCCAGCACCGCCTGCTTCAGCGTCTTTCGCGGGTTCCCCCCCGCCAGCCAGGCCGTCAGCAGAAAAACAAAACTCATCGGAAAATAGAACGCCTTCGCCAGGTACGCGCAGCCCAGGGTCACTCCAAGCGCGCCATACCGTCCCCAGCCCCCGCCGCGCGCCCAGATCCGCAACATCAGCCCCCCCGCCAGGCACGTCAGCGCACACACCCAGATGTCCGGCGTCGTCGTCGTCGGCGTCAGCTCCACAAAGAAAATCGTCGATAGAAATACTCCGTACCCCAGCGCCCACTGCGCCAGCTCCGGCACCGCCTCCGTCTCCGGGCTCAATTCCGAAAAACCTTTTCGCGCCTCCAGCGCGCCGCTGAAAAAATATTCAAAGCACCGCAGCGTTACCAGCAGTCCCGCAAAATTCACCGCATGTACGAGCGTCGACTCCCAATAGCCGCTGGGATGCGTCAGCGCCAGTCCCGCTGCCAGCAGCCACGAGAAAAGCGGGCTCCAATACGCGTTCACTGCGTTCTTCCAGTGCCCTCGTAGATAGGCGCTCGCTATATCTAGGTAGTTCACCGCGTCTGGGCTCAGGCAAAACCGGTTCGCCCACGCTTCCAGCAACCCAGCCACAATCGTGCTGGCCCAAACCCCCGCCCGCAGCATCCGCATGTACCGCGCGGACACCGTCCGCTCAATCCAATTGACCTGGTTCTCTGCTTCAGTGGCCTCTGCCCTCATCGTCCGTTCCAAACCTCTCCCCCTCCGCATCCATCCCCTTCGCGCATCCCCTTTTCTTTCAACGCCTCTCGTCCACCACTCCCATCAGCTACTTCCGCTTGACAAAAGCTAACGATTCCTCTATCATACTCTCTGGGTATTACTGTGCCCAACCCATTCCGCCCCGAGCCTTTCGGGGCGTTTTTGCTTTCAGGGACAAGAGGCCCGTACCCCCCTAAGTCTTTTAGATGCCACACTTACAAATGCGCTCCTAAATGTGGCATCTAAAAGACTTACAAGAGAGCTAACCCCTTTATCTGCCACACTTCCAAAAAACACGGGGGGTCCCCTCTCCTCTTAGCCTTCATCATACGAATATCCATGCCCCCGCCGCACCAGCGGCTTCTCAAAATACTTCCAAGACAAGCTCGCCACCCCTAACGACAATCCCAGCGCTCCTAGCGTCACCGCCACGCCCTCTAAGTTGTAGATTCGCGGCCCGCCCTGGAACACCACCTGGTGCGCCAGCAAATTGATCGCCAGGTGAATCACATACACGCAATACGAAATCGTCCCCAGCGCCCCCAGCCACTTCCACCGCATCACCCCCGCCAGCCACCCCTCTTTTTGCGACAGCACCACCACCACCAGGCAGCTATAGAACATCCCCAGCACCGTGTACCCGATGGTCACGCTAACCAAATTGATCGGCCGCAGAAACCACCACAACATCCCGCCGAACACCAGCGCCAGCGCAATAAGAATTCTTTGGACCATGGTCCGATGCTCTTCCAGGTACTCTAGGAATGCCTTGTTCCGCCAACCCAGCGCCAGCAACACCCCCCACGCCAGCGAATCCGCCCGGCACGGCATCAGGTATGCCGCCGCCTGGCTCCCCGGCGCCCAATAGCAAAAAAACCCCCATCGCAAGAGCGGCGCAACCACGATCGTCGCCCCCAGGATGATCGCCAGCCTTCGCTTCGACAAAAACCGGATCAGCGGTGGCGCCAGCAGGTAAAACTGCTCTTCCACTGCCAGCGACCACGTCACCACAAACCACATCCACGCGAACGGCCGCATCTCGATAGCAAAGTTCTGCAGGAAAAGCAGTTGCACCGGCACGCGAACCAGGTCCGCGGCCCCCACCCCGAATCGCCCGGGAAAAAACAATACCGCCCCCCCAACCAGCGCCCCATACACCAGCGTCCACGCGTAGTACACCGGCAGGATCCGGAACACCCGCCGCATGTAAAACGCCCGGAAGTAATGCGGAGCCTCGCGCGCGTCCAGCAGAATTCCCCCGATCAAAAACCCGGACAACACGAAAAACAGGTCCACCCCGGTCCATCCCACCTGGAACAACTGCAGCAATCGATGCGGCACCCGGCCGAGCGGTGCGTGTTGCGCATTTCCCACGTAGTGGCCCAGAATCACCAGCAGGATCGCCATCCCCCTCAGCCCATCCAGCTCCGCTATCCTCCCCGCCCCTCTCTCGCCTCTAGTAGGGGTGGGGCTTGCCCCGCCCGGGCTCGCCTGCCCCGACCCGCTCGGGGCCCCGCCCGCCTCGCGCACATCGGCGCTCGCGCTCACCGCTGTCATCCTGCGTTCTTCCTTTCCCGCCACACCCGATCCCGTCATTCCGATTCAAACCCGATCCGCCACCGTCCCTTCCATCTTCTGAAAGAACACCAGCCCCCCGAACACCAGCACCGCCACCATCCCCGTTGACGCCGCCAGCAGCGGCCCCGGCGCCTGCCCATGCCCCGTGATCGCCCACCGAAACCCATCGATTACCCCCGCCATGGGGTTCAGCCCGTACAGCCACTTCCACCTCTCCGGCACCAGGGAACTGGGATACACCACCGGGGAGGCATACATCCAAAATTGGACCAAAAACGGCACCACATATTTTACGTCGCGGTAGAGGGCGTTTAGGGCGGACATCCAGAGGCCGACGCCGAGGGCGGTGAGCATGGCGAGAAGGAGGAGTGGGGGGAGCCAGAGCGCGGCGAGGGTGGGGCGGATGCCGTAGGCGATGGTGAAAAAAATGAGCATGACAAAACCGATGGCAAAATCGACGAGGCCGCCGAGGGTGGCGGAAATCGGGAGGATCAGCCGAGGAAAATATACCTTTGTGATAAGTCTCTGATTGTCTACTACGACGTTGGTGGTCATGGTCAAGGCGTAGGCAAAATAGGTCCAGGGAATCAGCGCGGAAAACGAGAAGATGGGATACGGAAGTCCCTGCGAAGGCATTTTCGCCAGCTTCCCAAAAAATATCGTGAAGATGAGCATGTTGAGAATGGGCTGCAGGACGACCCAGAGGACGCCGATGGCGGTCTGCTTGTAACGGATTTTGACGTCGCGCCAGACAAAGAAATAGAGCAGCTCGCGATAGGCCCAAACTTCTCCGAGCCGCAATTCCAGCCACCCATGCGGCGGTTCGATGCGCACGATGGGTGCGGCCCCGGAGTGCAGGGGAATAGGAGAAGTTGTTGGCGGTGCGCTAACCGTAGCCATCCATCTCGGTTCGGAGTCCATTCAGGACTCGTTCAAAATTCGCTTCCCACTCGTTTAGAACTCGGCGCCGATTCGTTCAAAACTCAGTGGAGACTTGTAAGAAAATCGGCTCACGCTCGTTCAAAACTTGACGCAAACTCGTTCGAAACTCGATTCAGGTTCTCTCGAAGCGCGATGCATTCATGAACACAACTTGGGGAGAGGCGGGCAACCCCCGAGTAGATTACCAGAGATGCCGGGGCGGGGGAGAGGGCGAGAAGCGAAAACCGTCAGTCAGGATCGGCCTTATGGAGTTGCTGGATGTCGCGGTTTTCGATTTGCTGCATCATGGCGTGGCGGCGGAAAAGATAGGATTGCAGACGCGAGGTGATTTGACGAGGCACGACGAAAAACTGGTTGTGGATCATTTCCGGAAACGAGATGGGGCCGCGCGGAGGAATGAGATGCTCACCCCACTGAAACATGAGGCCGCCGTTCCAGAGTAAGAAAAGGGCGAGTACGGCGGAGACAACGGCGAGCGCAAGCCTGGGGCTGCGAAAGAATTTGGCAATTTGCTCGAGAAAAACGCCGAGACCCAAAACAAACAGAACGGTAAGCGAAACAAAAAAGCGATTTCCATACGAAGAGATTCCCGCCCAATCGGGATAGCAGGAGATAAACAAATAAAAAACCAGAAATGCCGCCAGAAACGCGAAGCCAACCGCGGGAACGCGGCGCCAGAAGAGAAAAATGCCGACAATGGCCGGGATGAGGACGGGAGTCCAGGAAAGCAGGCCATGGTTGGCGGAAAAGAGAACGGAAAGCAGGACGGGGGAACGCCAGAGCCAGTCTTTGAGGGGAATATAACCGGATTCGAATGGGCCGCCGTAGACGGCGATGCGGGTGAGAAATGTCGGGAGCATGCAAAAAAGCAGGACGGCAAAAAACAGGGCGTGATTCAGGAGCAGGGTGGAGGTGCTTGGGGCGTCTGGTATTTCCAGGGAGGCTTTGCGGCGGAAGGAGCGGAGATATTGCGGGACGGCCTCGACAAGCAAAACGATCAGTACCATCGCATTGGCGTAGTAGACGTTGAGCATGAGGCCGGCGCAGAGACCGAGGAGAAGCCACTGTTTGAGAGTGCGGGAAGGCCGCGTTTGGTGCCAATACGAGAGGAAGAGAGCGACGACAAACGCGGAATGGGCGTGGGACCAGGAGGGATTGAAGTACATGTAAATGGGAAGCGAGCTGCCCCACCAGATGGCGACGGTGGCGAGCAGGGCCCAGCGCTCCTGGACGTATTGGCGGGCGAGACGGAAAGAAAGAAAGATGCCGAGAAAGGCGTAGAAGGCCGTGGCGAAAGCCATGGCAAAGCGGTAGGGAGCGGAAAAGCCGTCGGCCAGCACTTGCGAACCGAAGGCGCGGGCGAGAAGGACGCCGCCGTGAGCGAGCAGGAGAAAGGGGCTCCAGAGGAGGGCCGGGCCCACGGTGAAATGGTTGTCGAGATGGCCGGTGCTGGTTCTGAAAAAGGATTTGGGCTCACCGTTTTCGTCGAGGCGAAGCTCGCGAAAACTGGCGTTGGCGGATTGATAGTCCCTGGTGAAGTCGAGATTGTGCTGGATTAAGGGGGCGCGGGCAAAAGCGTAGTAGCCAACGCCATCACCGCGAACCCAGGGATTCATCAAGGGAAGAGAAAGGATAAAGAATAGCAGGAGAAGGCGCTCTGCTGTGAATAGACGCACGAGTTGGGAGGGGGCCGAGGTTTGTTTATCCACGAACGCGATATCCGTCAAACGTTCTCAATACCTGGGGCTTACGATTCGCGTACCGCACGGAGAGGTTGCCCGCGAAAAGAAAAGCGCCGAGACGCCGCCGAGTTACCGGAAAGAACTGTTCGATGAGTATACCGCAGGCGGGCGAAGAAGCGGTGGAGGTGTGGAGGCGAATGGCGTCGAAGAGCAGAAACTTCAAAACCCGCACCCTTAAAACCGAAGGGCGCGGCACCCAATTCAAATGTCTGGTCCACCCAAGAACCATGTCATTGAGCCAAGAAACCGGTTGACGCATCGCGCACCGACGCGGTCACAAGTGCATTTTCCGTGGTCCTGGATGTCAAAATTGAACTTCCGGCATCTTGGGAGCAGCCATGATCTCTCTGTTTTCCAGAATGATGGACTACGCCGTTGACGCGCACTTCAGGAAAGATCGGAGCGGCCGGTTAATTTTCATTCCGTTTAGCTTGAAGAAGAAGTGTTACTTCGTTGATTCAAAATCTGACGAAGAAAAAATCAAAGCGCTTGTTAAAATGTATCGGAGTGCCACGCAGTTGATTTTGTTTTTAACTTCTCCATGCCTTTTTGTTCCCGCTTTCATTCTGGATGACTACGCAGGTCTGACTCCCCGAGGACATCGATTGGCAATTGCTTTTGGAATCCCTTTGTTTTTCTGGCTGGTCCTTATCGCGATGGCGTGGATGCTTTGGAGCCTATACAAAGGAGCGATTCCAAGCTTAACTTCCTCACTAAGCGAAGCCGGACCTGAGATTAAGGGGAATCTCAGCACAGTTTCTCAACCGTCTTGGCGTCTAGCGCTCGTGTGGTTGTGCGTTGTTGTCTGTTTGCTCTTCATCGTTTTGGCGCTCTTTGCTGTCCTCGGCTCGCACCATTTTCGCAGCTGAATGGGTCGGATGCCTGATTAACAGTGCCCACAGGACATCTCTAACAATGTCGACCCTGTCAAACTTTTATTGAACAAGTGAACCTCGTATGTTTAGCATGAACAATTTTCCAGTCCTAGTACGCTCTGCGCTACGAGATTGCATACGGAACATCTGATAAGCCGCTTCTCCTTATGGTCTTCCAAAAAATACTCCAGTTGGTACCGCCATTGCAGGTACAAGGGGTGCCCCTGGCTCACTCAGAGATATAACAATGCAGTTTCATGGGAATGTTGGCCGAGGAGGATGCTTATGGGTTCAAACCACGCCCTTCGGAATTCGGAGACGGCACCGAAAGTGCAAAGTGAGTCGGTGCGAAGAAATGATTCTCCACTAGAAAATGAGATGGAAAATCGCATCGAAAATTTGGACAAGCTTTTCGATAGCATAAATGCAGCCCTGGACCAGGAGTCATTCTCTGACAAACCTCATGCTCTTGATCTCGTGAATGACCTTCGTGTGAAGATGAAAGCTATCCATAATATGTTCCGAGTCGCGAAGCTCCTCAGCGAACCGGCGCGTGAGAGCATGATTTCCAGGGTACGCCATTCGCTGAATGATCTTGAAGAGGTCGTTGCGTCTCACTTGGGTGTCGAACTGACTTAGGGTGGATAGACACCACGCTGAAGCGCCGATCGTTCTTGCGATAGTTGGTGGATGGCTTCGAATCCTAGACAGCCCAGAAAGTTGAATCCGATTTGGCCGGCAACCGTCGAGAGCGGCTTCCTCCTTTTCCTGTTCTATTCCAATCTTTTGATGAGTGAATTTAGGCGAGCAAATGGCCAGGGAAGAAGCTGGGTATTCGCCATCGAAGACATTTTCACTCCGACCAATTTTGCAATTGCGGCCGTCCGCGGACTCTCCGGTCATCTGGTTTTCGAATACTTTCGAAGACAACTCTAGATTCGCGGCGCAGCGGCCGGCGAAGGCGGAAGGCTCAGCCAAAGAAAGCGACGATTCCAACCCCGACGAGACCAAGCACAAATATCGCGCGAATGACGTATTTCGCAAGATTGGCAGACCGAGTTTGCATCTCCAGGTCCTCTCGCTGCCAGAATAATATGTAGTATGTTGAGCGCGAGATTAAAGGCGAGT
>Ga0210407_10001275_pt1 | contig 24221 bp, 14 predicted proteins | sample IncBWC27MmetaG_FD_150860 | JGI IMG/M metagenome (GOLD analysis project Ga0210407, IMG submission 150860) | Forest soil microbial communities from Barre Woods Harvard Forest LTER site, Petersham, Massachusetts, United States - Inc-BW-C-27-M | ecosystem: Environmental > Terrestrial > Soil >... | reverse complement strand
CCGATTTTTTAGTCCGTGGCGGTAATTATCGCAGGTTACCTGCCGATTTATGCGCTGAGCGGTCCGGCGGGAAAACTCTTCCACCCCATGGCGGACACCATGGGATTTGCGTTGCTGGGCGCGCTCATCCTGACACTCACGGTTGTTCCAGTGCTGGCGTCGTATTGGTTCACACGGGGCGTAAAGGAAAAGCAGAACCGCGTGTTCAATTGGATCCGCGATCAGTATTCCGGGCGACTCGAATGGTGCCTGAATCACCCGGGAATCACCATTGTCGCGTCGCTGCTGATCTTTGGCGGCACGCTGCTGCTGATCCCCCTGATCGGCGGAGAATTCCTGCCGCATTTGGATGAAGGCGCTGTGTGGGTCCGCGCCACAATGCCCTACACCATTTCGTTCGAAGAGGCGGCAAAATTTGCGCCGCAGGTGCGCGACCTGCTGATCCAATATCCGATGGTCACGGTGACGGGCTCGGAACTCGGGCGTCCCGACGACGGCACAGACCCTACCGGATTTTTCAATTGTGAGTTTTATGTTGGGTTGAAACCGTACAACGACAAATCGTGGTCGCAGACCTCAGTGCGCTCGAAAGAGCAGTTGGTCGCCGACCTGCAGAAGAAGCTCGACTCTTATCCTGGCGTGATTTTCAATTTCACGCAGCCCGCCGAGGACGCGGTAGACGAAGCGCTGACCGGGCTGAAGTCCGCGTTGGCGGTAAAAATCTTCGGTCCCGATCTCGATGTGCTCGAGAAAAAAGCCGTGGAGATCAAGAATGTCCTGGAGAAAACCCCGGGCTTCACCGAACTGACGGTGGTGCGAGAGCTTGGCCAGCCCAGCCTGCTGATCGAGGCGGACCGAGCGAAGATCGCTCGTTATGGCATCAACGTTGCCGATGTCGAGGCCGTGGTGCAAGCGGCGATCGGCGGCCAGGCGGCCACGCAGGTAATTCAGGGAGAAAAACTGTTTGATCTTGTCGTGCGCATGGACCCGAAGTTCCGCTCTGGCGCGCGGGAGATCGGAAATCTGCTGGTTCCCGCTCCCGCCGGCCAGCAAATCCCTCTCTCGGAACTCGCGAACATCAAGGAATCCAACGGCGCATCGTTCATCTATCGCGAGAACAACTCGCGTTACATCGGAATCCAGTTTTCGATTGAAGGGCGAAATCTGGAAGGCATCGTCAAATCCGGAATGAAAAACATCGCCACGAACGTGAATCTACCGGAGGGTTACCGGCTGGATTGGGGCGGCGAATACAGTGAATTGCTGGATGCCAAGGCGCAGCTTTATATCATCGGTCCGCTGGCCGTTTTCCTAATCTTCCTGATCCTTTTCGCGCTGTACGGCAACTTCAAATTCCCCATCACCATTGCGATCGGCGTTGTCATTACCGAACCCGTGGGAGCGCTGATTGCCTTGAAGCTAACGCATACGCCGCTGAGCGTTTCCAGCGCCCTGGGTCTGCTGGCTTTGCTCGGCGTTTCCGTGGAGACCGCCGTTATTCTGGTGAGCTACATCAACAAGCTGCGTCTGGAGGGGAAGAGCGTGCGGGAAGCCACGCGAGAGGCTTCGTTGCTGAGATTGCGGCCCATTATGATGACGGCGCTGGTGGCGTGCCTGGGACTGCTGCCGGCGGCATTGTCCACCGGAGTGGGAAGCGATACGCAGAAGCCTTTTGCGATTGTAGTTGTGGCGGGACTGTTGTCGCGATTGTTGCTGGGTTTCTTTGTGAACCCCGTGCTATACGAAATGGTGGCGCGCGAAGGAGATGTTTTGCAGGTGTAGTACTGGCTTTCCAATCCCGAAACAAATCACAGCCCGGGACAAAAAGACGCTGTGGTATCATCGGGCTGAGTGCAAGAGCGGCCCCCCGCCTACGCCAACCTAGCTGGAGGATTCCATGAGCAGTAAGTTGAAATGGGTCGCAATCGCCGTGGTGGCGTTGCTGGTGGTGCTGTTCATCGTGCCGTTCCTGATCCCGGTGAACAAGTTCCGGCCGACGATTGAGCAAAAAGCATCAGCGTCGCTCGGGCGAAAAGTGGAGTTGGGCAATCTGAGCCTGTCGATACTGAGCGGATCGTTGGAAATTGACAATCTGTCGATTGCCGACGATCCCAAGTTCAACAACGGCCCGTTCTTGACGGCGAAATCGGTGAAGCTGGGCGTGGAATTGATGCCGCTGATTTTTTCGCAGCAAGTGAACGTCACGGGAATCGAGATTGTGAACCCGCAGGTAACGCTGCTCAAAAATCCGAGCGGGAAATGGAATTTTTCGTCGATTGGAGGAAATTCGGCGCCGTCGTCCACAAGCGGCGCTTCCAAAAAGACCGCGGAATCGCTGACCGTCAAAACGCTGGAATTGAAAGACGGGCAGATCACCCTGGGCACCACCACTTCGCAGAAGCGCAGCGTGTACACGAGCGTGAATTTGACGGCCCACGAGGTAGCCACGAATAGCAGCTTCCCCGTGGAATTTTCCATGACATTGCCGGGCGGCGGCACCATGAAGATCGATGGAAAAGCGGGGCCCGTTGACCAAAAAGACGCCGCGCTTACGCCACAAGACGTTAAATTGCATATCGGCAATTTGAATCTGGCCTCGACGGGCTTTCTGGATCCGTCCCTGGGACTGGGCGGCATGGTGGAGATGGACGCGATGCTGGTGAGCCAAGGCGGCGTGATGGCCACGAAGGGAACGCTGAAGCTGTCGAAGGCCGTGCTGGTGGCGGGTGGACAGCCGTCAGGAGTGCCGCTCACGCTGGACTTTGATACAAAATATGATCTGGAGAAGGGCACAGGGGTAATCAATCCGTCGGTGGCGAAAATTGGCAACGCAAAATCGAATCTGTCCGGAACGTATAAATCGGAGGGAGACGAATTTGCCGTCGACTTGAAAGTGGAGGGCCAGAACTTGCCGGCAACGGACCTGGAAGCGTTTCTGCCCGCGCTGGGGATTAATCTGCCGTCAGGATCGAGACTGACCGCGGGAACGCTGAGCGCGAATCTGCGCGTGACGGGACCGACGAACAAGTTGGTCACGGACGGGACCATTGGATTGTTCAACGGGAAACTCGCCGGATTCAATCTGGGCTCAAAGATGGCGGCGATTGGATCACTGGCCGGAATCAAGACCGGGAACGACTTGGACATCGAAAAGTTCACGTCGAACGTGCACATGGCGCCGACGGGGTTAAAAGCAGACAACATGGATTTGGTGGTGCCGTCGCTAGGAACGGTCGTGGGCGGCGGAACTCTGGATTCCAAGAACAACATGAACTTTAACCTGGTGGCAACCGTGAGCAGTGCAATGGTGACCGCGGCGGCTGGCGCTGCTGGTGGGGCAGCGACAGGTGCGTTGAACAGTGCGCTGGGCGGTGCGTTAGGCGGAGGAGCCACGAATTGCAAGAATGCCGCAATCAAGGTGCCGCTGCAGGTTCATGGCACGACCGCTAATCCGCAATTCACGCCGGATGTAGGCGGAGCGACGGCCAGCCTGCTGAAATCACAATTGACCTGCGCGGGCGGCGGAGTAGGCGGCGCCACAACAGGCCTTCAGGGCCTAGCGGGTGGAAATCCGGCGGCAGCCGGGGCGCTGGACCAGTTGGGCGGATTGTTGGGCGGGAAAAAGAAGAAGCCGTAGTCGAAACGAAAACAGAAATACAGATGGGACGGGCGATGGCCCGTCCCATTTTTTCCGAGCGCGAGCTTGACCTGAAGGGTAGGTTGCCACTAGCCTCAAGGGTCTGCGGCGATGCCAGTTCGCCACTTCGCACGAAGAATCAAGGAGTGCAGCATGAGTTTTGCAAGCGTTCGCCCACGCGTGTGGTTAGTTGTATTTGGTGCGATGTGTATGAGCCTTGGCGGCACAGCGCGATTGTCCGCGCAAGGAGGCGAGCCGCGGAGTTTCGCGATTCGCGGCGCGAAAGTCGTTCCGGTAGGATCGGCGCCGGTGGAAAACGCGACGGTGGTGGTGTCGCGCGGAGTGATCACGGCGGTCGGCACGAACGTAACCATACCGGCGGACGCATGGGTGATCGATGGCAAAGGGTTGATTGTGTACCCCGGGCTAATCGATGGATTCACGGATGTGGGTCTTGCCCCCGCGCCAAGTGCCGGAGCCGCTCCGAGCGGAGGTGGCGGGGGCGGACAGCAGGCCGCAATTTCGCGCGGGCCGGAAGATCGGCCGCTGACGACGCCGTGGCGCAATGGCGCGGATGAAGTGAATCCCAACGATCCGAAGATCGAGAGCTGGCGCGCGGCCGGATTTACGACCACAATCTCTGCGCCAAAGGCCGGAATTTTTCCCGGACAGGCAGCGATTCTGGATTTGGGAGGAGAGCGGCCGGGAAATTTCGTAGTGAAAGAGCCGGTGGCGATTCCTGTGTCGCTGCAAACCTGGGGAGGCTTTCGGAATTTTCCCAGTTCGCTGATGGGGTCGATTGCGTACGTGCGGCAGGTTTGGCTGGACACGAATTGGGGCACGCAAGCGGAAGCGGCGTACGAAAAGAATCACCACGGGACGGAGCGGCCGAAATACGACCGCACTGAAGTTTCGTTGGCGCAGGCGCTCGGGAAGCATGCCGTGGTGCTAATACCGGGGAACACGTCGCTGCAGATCGGGCGCGAGCTGCAGTTGGCGGAAGAATGGAAATTGAACGCGGTGCTGTATGGCGGGCAGATGGGCTATGAAGTGGCGCCGGAAATTGCCGCGAAAAAGATGCCGGTGCTGGTGGATTTGAAGTGGCCGGAAGCGGAAAAAGATGCGGACCCGGACACGACGCCATCGCTGAGGACGCTGCGATTCCGCGATCGCGCGCCGTCCTCACCGGCAGCGCTCGAAAAGGCCGGAGTAAAGTTTGCGTTTTATTCGGGCGGGATCGCCACGCCGAAGGATATTTTGCCTGCCGTGAAGAAGGCGATTGATGCGGGATTGAGTCCGGAGGCGGCACTACGTGCCCTGACGCTTTCTCCAGCCGAAATTTTTGGCGTGGCTGACGTAACCGGGTCAATTGAAAAGGGGAAAATCGCAAACCTGGTGGTGACGGATGGCGACCTGTTCGACAAAAAAACCAAGGTGAAGATGGTGTTTGTCGATGGCCGGAAATATGAACTGCGCGAGCCATTGCGGCCGAGCGAACCCCCGAAGGGTGATTTGACCGGGAAATGGAAACTGAGCTACAGCACGCCCGAAGGCGATGAAGAGTCCACCGCGGACCTGACCATGGCGAGCGACGGGACGTTGAGCGGCACGGTAACGGGAAACCGCGGCACCGGGAACGTATTCAGCGCCTACCTGAGCGGAGACAAATTTACCTTTATGATCAGCTTGCCAATCAACGGCAGCCCCACGGATGTGACCTTCACCGGAACATTCGACGGAAAAACCATGAAGGGGTCAATCAGCGCGATGGGATACACATTTGAATTTACGGGAACGAAGCCGAACCACGCGACGCTCGCAAGAGGTGCGCAATGAACGCATGGATGAAGGTTCGAGTGGCGCTCGCGGCCGTGGTGGTGGGCGGGGCAGCGATTTGCGCCACGGAAAATGCGCCTTTCGCGATTCTGATTCGCAACGCCACGATTTTGACGGTATCCCATGGAACGATTGAGAAGGGCGACATCCTTATTAAAGACGGAAAAATAGCGGCGGTGGGGACTTCGCTCAAAGCACCGGCCGACGCGCAGGTAATTGACGCGGCCGGGCAGTTTGTAACGCCGGGGATCATCGACTGCCATTCGCATATCGCGGTGGATGGCAGTGTGAATGAAGGAAGCGTATCGGTGTCGTCGATGGTGAACATTGCCGACGTGCTGAATTCAGACGACATCGCGATTTTCCGCGATTTGGCGGGAGGCGTAACCACCGCGAATGTGCTGCACGGTTCGGCAAACGCCATTGGCGGGCAAACGATCGTGATCAAGCTGCGCTGGGGGCAGCCCGCAGACAAGTTGCCATTTGAAGGGGCGAAGCCGGGGATTAAATTCGCACTGGGCGAGAACCCGAAACGCTCTAACTTCCGCACGCCTGGAGCACCGGACCGCTATCCCGCCACGCGCATGGGCGTGGAAGAAACCATTCGCGGCGCTTTCACAGAGGCGAAGGATTACAAAAAATCGTGGGACGACTACAACAAACGAGTGGCAGCGGGCGAGAAGAACGCGATTCCGCCGCAACGCAATCTTAAACTGGATCCGCTGGTGGAAGTGATGGAAGGGAAACGCTACGTGCACGCGCACTGTTACCGCGAGGACGAAATCCTGATGCTGCTGCGCGTGGCGAAGGAGTACGGATTCAAGGTACAGACATTCCAGCACGTGCTGGAAGGCTACAAGGTGGCCGATGAAATAGCGGCGGCCGGGACGGGCGCGAGCACATTTTCTGATTGGTGGGCGTACAAGGTGGAAGCGTACGATGCGATTCCATACAACGCGGCACTGATGACGCAACGCGGTGTGTTGGTGTCCATCAATTCAGATGATGCGGCGGAGGCCACGCACCTGAATCAGGAGGCCGCGAAATCGATGCTCTACGGCGGAATGTCGCACGACGATGCGCTGAAGATGGTGACCTTGAATCCTGCCATACAACTGGGAATCGACAAGCGCGTCGGCTCCATCGATGTCGGCAAGGATGCGGACCTGGCGATTTACAATCACGACCCCATGAGTGCTTACGCCGTGGTGCAAAAGACCTTGATTGATGGGCGCGTCTATTTTGACCGCGACAAGGAGATTGCCGGACGCGGTGCTCTGGAACAGGAAAAGAAAGACCTGCTGGCGAAGGCCAAGAAGACAGCTGAGAAGGAGAAGAAGCCAGACGAGACGGGCGAGAAGAGAGGCGAGAAGAAGTCCGAAGAAAAGAAGCCGGAGGAGAGAAAGCCGGAGGAAAAGCCGCAACCGCCGCAAGCGGAAGGTGAACAGGGAGGTGCGCAATGACAATCACCAAAACCGGTATGCGCGTCCTGGCGACGGGAATGGCTTGTGGGGCGTTGGCGGCGATGAGCTTCGCGCAGATGGCGGCTTCGCCGGACTATGCGATCACACACGCGAAGATCTTCACGTTGGCGGGTGCGCCGATTGAAGACGGGACGGTGGTAATCCACGAGGGAAAGATTGCGGCGGTGGGCGGAAACATATCCGTTCCTGCGGGAGCGAAAGTGATCGACGCGAAAGGTCTGCAAGTGTACCCGGGGTTGTTCGACCCCGTCACGCAGATGGGACTGAGCGAAATTGCGGCGGTGCGCGCAACGGTCGACACCACGGAGACGGGTTCAATTAATCCCGACGCGGTGGCGGCCACGGCAGTGTTTCCATCGAGTACGCACATTCCCGTGACACGCGCGGCAGGCATTACCGAAGTGCTGGCAGTGCCCGCGAGTGGAGGATTTGACAGCGGAGGCGCCTCCAGTCTGGTGGGAGGGCAAGCGTCGGCGTTTTATCTAGCCGGTTGGACGATGGACGATATGGCGATCCGCAGGAATGCGGCGATGGTGATCGATTGGCCGCAGATCGAAACGCAAAGCTTCGACTTCAGCACGTTTACGCGCAAGGAAAAGCCGTACACCGACGCCAAGAAAGAATACGACAAGCAGGTGGAGCAGCTCGCGGACTGGTTCGAACAGGCCCGCCACTACGCGCAGGCACTGGACAACGCGGGCAGCGTGTCGTTTGAACGAGACGTGAAGCTGGAAGCAATGGCCCCGGTGATGCGAGGAGATATGCCGGTGCTGGTGTTTGCCGACCGCGCACGCAACATCCGCGACGCGGTGGAGTTCTGCGATAAGCAGAAAGTCCGCATGATTCTGGCCGGGGGAGAGGAAGCCGGCAAGGTGAAGGAGTTGCTGCGTTCCAAGCGTGTAGCGGTGATCTTGCGGCCGACGTTGGGTGAGCCGGCCGAAGAAGATGACACCTACGATCGGCTGATGACGCAACCATCGGAGCTTCAGGAGGCAGGGGTGAAGTTTGCCTTCGGTAGCTTTGATAACAGCTTCGCACGGCGGCTGGGACAGCAGGCGGCCAATGCCGTGGCGCACGGCTTGCCGTATGAAGAGGGGCTAAAGGCCGTGACGCTGTACCCGGCACAAATCTTGGGGCTGGATGGCCAACTGGGGACCATCGAAAATGGAAAAGTGGCGAGCCTGATTGTGACTACCGGGGACCCGCTGGAGCTGACCACGGAAATCAAATACCTGTTCATCAAGGGACGGCTTACTTCTACGGACAACAGGCAAAAGGACTTATATCAGAAATTCGCCGGCCGGCCGAAAACGGGCCACTAGAGCGGTCCAGTAGATCCCATTTCACCCCTGCGGAAGCAACTTTTGGTCGGATCGTGCGTATCTACCTCTGTAGAATCATGCGCCGACCGATCACTGGACTGCTTCTCCTCGCGTTCGCGTTGTGTCTTGTCCCGGGCCTGGCCGCGCAAGACGCCCAGAAAATCCTCGACCAATATAAGAAGGCGGCGGGTGGCGGCAAGACGCTTGATCACCTGCAGACGCTTTCCCTCGACGGAACGATCCGGGCCGAGGGAGACCAGAATCCTGGCACGTACACGTTTAAGGTGAAGCAGCCGAACCGCTATTACGTGGAAATTCGTAAGCAAGGGAAGACGTTGATCGAATCATACAACGGTAAATCTTCCTGGCATGAAACGGAAAGTGGAACTGTAGCCACGCTGTTGGGGGACGAGGCGCTGCAAATGGAGGCCGCGGGGCAATACTACAACACGCGGTTGGTGGCGCTAAGCAAGAAAAAGATCGGCGCGGCTTACAAGGGAACGGCGCAGGTGCGAGGACATGAGGCGCAAGAGGTGACGTTGACGTTTCCCACCGGGGTGCAATGGGAAGTCTATTTTGATCCGCAGACCCACCTGGTTGTGGAAGAGAAGGCCACCATCGCTGGCATCCCGCAGGAGATTTACTACGGCGATTACCGGAGCGTGAACGGGCTGAAGGTGCCTTACAAGATTGAGCTTTGTCGCGGTAAGGACGTGTACGACGTCAACGTGACGCAGGCGGCGACCAATGAAACCGTGGGCGAGCGCGTCTTCGACTTTCCCAGGAAGTCACAAGTGCAGCTTCCAGACCTGAAAAAGCTGTTTGAAGAGATAGACGCGAACCAGAAGCAGATCGACAAGATTAAGGAGAACTACGCCGCGACGCGCGTCGAGGAAGAAACCGAATATGACAAAACCGGTAACGTCACCAAGAAAGACGTTAAGGAGTACACCTTCTTCTACCTCAATGGCGATGAGATATCGACACTGGTGAAAAAGGATGGCAAGCCGCTGAGCGAAGAAGATCAAAAGAAAGAAAACGAAAAGACAGCGAAGCGTATTGAAGAGGCGCAGAAAGAGGCGAAGAAGAAGGAAGAGAAAGAACAGAAGGCCAAAGAAGAGGGTAAGCAGAAAAAGGATGATGAGGATCCGGGCATCGAGGTATTCCTGCGTGTGAGCCAGTTCGTGAATCCCAGGCGTGAGCGCTTCCGCGGACAAGACGTGCTGGTGTTCGATTTTGAGCCGAATCCCGAATACAAGCCTAAGAACCTGGAAGAGAAGGTAGTGAAGGATCTGGCGGGAGTGGTGTGGGTGGACGAAAAGGCGCACGACGTGGTGCGGCTGGAGGCGTATTTTGTGAACGACATGCGGTTCGCCGGCGGGATGGTGGCGAATTTGCAGAAGGGGACGAGTTTCGTGTTCGAGCAGGCGTATGTGAACGGGGAAGTATGGTTGCCTACGTATATGGAGGCGCATATCGGAGTGCGTGTGTTGCTGGTGAAGGGCTTCAAGGTAAACGTGGCAGAGCGCTATTCGGATTACAAACGATTTAATGTGGAGACGTTGAGCACTATCAACAAACCGAAAGAAGTGACTACAGGCGCCGACAAGCCGTAGTGGGACATGAGTATGTGGGTGAGCTGAGCGGAAAGGCAGGAGATTCACCACCGAGAGCACAGAGCAACGCTGGTGCAGTGAGAAGACGCAAGAAGGACGTCAGGCGAAGGTTGTGCGCGTTAAGACGTCGCGGACTTTCTGCGCGAGTTGACCCGGAGAGAAGGGTTTCTGCAGGAACGTGATGCCTTTTTCCAGCACCCCGCCGCTGGTGATCACATTGTCCGTATAACCCGACATGAAGAGAACACGAATGCCTCGCCGCCGCGCGGAGATTCGTGCAGCCAGTTCGCGGCCGCTCATTCCGGGCATCACCACATCGGTGAGCAGCATATGGATTTCCTGGGCGAAGGTCTCGGCGATCTGCAGAGCATGTTGCGTATCGCGAGAGGGAATGACGTTGTAACCCTGATCGTTAAGCACGGTCTGAATGAGATCGCGAACCGCTTCTTCATCCTCGACCAGGAGAATGGTCTCCGAACCGCGCTGGGAATCAGGTTGTATCGGAAGCGGAGCGGTGTCATCCACGGATTCCTCAACGCGCGGCAAATAAACTTTGAAAGAGCTGCCCTCGCCGACTTCGCTGTACACCCAGACATAGCCGCCGCTTTGCTTCACGATACCGTAAACGGTGGAAAGCCCGAGGCCCGTGCCGCGGCCGCTCTCCTTGGTGGTGTAGAAGGGTTCAAAGATGTGAGCCACCGTTTCGCGATCCATGCCCACGCCGGTGTCGGAAACCGCCAGCATCACGTAGCGTCCGGGTTTGACGGTGGCGTGCCCATCGGCATACGTGGAATCCAGATCGACGTTCGCCGTTTCAATCACGATCTGCCCACCTTGCGGCATGGCGTCCCGCGCGTTCACAACCAGATTCATCAGCACCTGTTCGATTTGTGCCGGGTCGGCTTTCACTTTGCCTACGTTTTGGCTGACCGATGTGGTCATCTCAATGTTGTCGTCCATTAGTCGGCGCAGCAGCTTGTCCAGATTCACTACGATGGAATTCAGGTCCAGGATCTTGGGCTGCAGAACCTGTTTGCGGCTGAACGCCAAGAGCTGGCGAACCAGCGCCGCTGCGCGCGCCGCTGCGTTTTCAATGCGCTCAATGTCACCGCGCAGCTCGAGAGGAATGGCGGGGCGGCTGAGCGCCAGATCCGTGTATCCGGTGATGATGGTGAGGAGATTATTGAAGTCGTGCGCGATGCCTCCAGCGAGCCGGCCCACGGCTTCCATCTTGCGGGATTGCTGCAACTGGGTTTCCAGATGCTTGCGATCGGTGATGTCTACCATGATGCCTTCCATCACCGGATGGGCATCGCTGCCTTGCACCACCACCGCGGTATCGTTTAGCCACACTTCGCGGCCATCTTTCCGCTTGATGCGGAACTCGGCCTGGAAAGGCAGCCCGCTCTTGCTGGCCTCCTCCGCTGCCATCACCGTTGCGACATCGTCGGCGTGCAGTAGGCTGGCCCAATTATGGGAAATGGACAGCCACTCATCGGGGGTATAGCCGAGAATGGTTTCGACCTGGGGACTGACGTAAAACCATTGGCCATTGATGCCGATTTCGGCGATGTAGGCGATGGCGTTGACGTGCTCGACCAGCATGCGGTATTTCGTTTCGGCTTCTTCGCGAGCTTTTTCTGCCTGATGGCGTAGCGACAAGTCGCGACAGACACACGCGGTGCCGCCATCGGGCATGGCGGTAATGGTTAACTCAGCGGGGAGTCTCGAAGCGTCGGGGCGGCGAAGCAGCACGGATGCGGACCACCGGCGAGCCTGCGCCAGCGAGCGGCGAATTTCCGGTTCCAGGCGATCCATTTCCTGAAACGCGTTTACCATGCGCCAGGGCTGGCCCACGATGTTTTTCGCGCCTTCAAAACCGAACATGCGCGCGAACGCTTCGTTGGCGTAGATGTGCACTCCCTTTTCATTCAGAATGGAGATGCCGTCGGCGGATGAGTCCATCGCCAGGGTTTGGCGGCGCACGGTTTCCTCGTCGCGTTGGCGGCGGAATTGCTGAAGGCCAATGCGCATGGCGTAACAACCCAACGAGATGCCCAGAAGGCTGAAGCGAATCACTTTCCAGCCCGGACCGAGTTGCGCCACCTGGAAGACAATGATCATGGGTGCGAGGATGAACATGCCATTGTTGATCAGGAGTTCAGTGAGAGATCTGGCTCGCAATGGAATGCGGCCTGAGCTGCTTTCCATCGGCTGCCACGTGGCGGCCCAATACGCGCCGTACAAAAGAGGAAGAGACCAGGCCAGATCGAGCCAGGTTCCCGTGGGCTGCTCCTGGGAACTCTGCAAGTACTCCGCGGCCATTGAAAAAGCTGCATAAATGAGGATGTACAGGGCAAGCCCACCGTAGAGCGCACGCACCTGCGGCACGCGCCCGCGCCTCCATTGCACCAGGCAAAGCAGGACAATTCCCGCGTCAATAAGGAAGACAACGGTAATCTCCCGGCCGAGTGCGGCATGCGGACCAAGATTGGCTACCGGAAGGAAATACATTCCGAAGTAGACAAAGAAAAAGAGAATGCCAATCTGGATGAAATCCAGGGCCTCCTCCAGATCGACCTTAGCGTCTTCCTTCTCTTGGTTCAGGAAGATGGCCATGACGAAGAACATGCCCTGAGTGTCAAAAAGGAACCGAACAATCGAGCCGGGCTCGGGTATGGTGTGCAGCACCAGTTCGGCGTACATCCACCCAAGGTCGGCCACCGCCCACACTCCCATGCCGACGCCAATGAGAATCCAGAAGGACTGACTGAAGCCATGAACGCGGCGGGCCGCGCGGAAACACATGGCGGCTGCCAAGAGGCTGCAGAAAACTTGGAGAAGATTGCCAAACAGGGAACCCAGAGGACGTGTTCCAAAAAACACAATGGTGCAAACGTGGAGGGCGACCACGGCAAGCGCCACGACAGCGAGGCGTCGAGAAATAGGCAGTGTGGTCAACGATCTGTCCTGGTGCTAACCCTTCCTGTTAGTCTAGCGAAGTTTCATTTTGGGATACACTCGTGTCCGGTATCTGTGCCCGGCACGACATATACAGAAGATAAATAATAATTGAACAGTACTCCTTAAGCGATTAACCACGAAAGGATGGGCGTGCGGGATCAGCAGACAACGCCTACCGCTAGCAGTTTTGGGACCCCGTGGCTTTTGTTGTGCCTAGCGTTCGCCATGCACGTGTGGGACGAAGCGGCGCACGATTTTCTCGGCTACTACAATTCCACTGTTCTGGCGCTCTATGGGCATTTCTCGTGGTTTCCGCGGATGGACATGCACGTTCGAACCTGGTTGGCGGCGCTGCTGGTGGCGAATCTGGTGCTGCTGGTGCTTACGCCGTGGGCCTATCGAAACGCGAGGTGGTTGCGGCCGCTGGCCTATGTGTTCGCGGGAATCCAACTGCTGAACGGAACCGGGCACATCCTGGCGGCAATTCGGGGTCGCACCGTGCCGTCGGTGCAGTTTGAAGGGCCTGCACCGGGGGTGTACACGGCTCCCCTACTGGTGGCACTAGCTGCCTACCTTTTCTGGGCGTTGCGAAAAAGCCGCGGGCGCCTGCCGAATTAGCGGCCTTCGAACGGGTAGCGATCCTGGGCCTGGACGGCGGCTGCCACGCGGCGACGCAACGCGATGGTATCCACGGTGGAGCGCTTTGCGAAGCGCCGGAGCACGGCCAATTGGGTGGTGAGCATATCGCCTTCGTGAACGGCAGCCAGGGCGCGCTTGGCTTCGTGGTCGATGCGTTCGGCGGCGTCGGAGATGAACACGCGCGTGGTGTCGATCATCACGGAAGCGGCGGTTTCACCTTTGTTGGCAGCGGCTTTCTGCGCGCGTAGCAAGCTCGATTCCATGGCGTAAATTTCCATGGCGATGTTCGCGAGCGCGGCGATCAATTCCTGCTCCTCGGCGAGTTTTTCGCGGTACTTCTGCATGGCGCCACCGGCTGCTTGCAGGAAGATCTTTTTGCAATTGGCAATGACGCGCGCTTCCTCGGCAAGTACTCCTTCGGGCACTTCTTCGTAGGACGGGCCGGCGAGAATTTCGTCCGCAAGCTTCATGGCGGCGGGGATCAGCGGCAACTGGCCGCCCATGGCGCGCTTCATCAGCATCTGAATGATGAGCATGCGGTTGATTTCGTTGGTGCCTTCGAAAATGCGGTTGACGCGGGAATCCCGATAAGCGCGGCAAACGGGATAATCTTCGTGGAAACCGTAGCCGCCAAAGATCTGCACCGCTTCGTCCACGACGAAGTCGAGCATCTCGCTGCCATACACTTTGGCGATGGAGCTTTCGATGGCGTACTCCTCCAGAACCTTCATGCTGTTTTGCGTGGAGTCACCGGAACCCGACGCGGCGTGCATGGTTGCTTCCATGTAGCCGGCGCTGCGGTAAATCATGGACTCCACGGCGAAAATCCGTACGGCCATCTCCGCCAGTTTTTCCCTCATCAGCCCGAATTCCCCGATAGATTTGCCAAAGGCTTTGCGCTCCTTGGAATATTTGGAGGCAGTCATCAGCACGTGCTTGGAGCCGCCCACACAGGAGGCCCCTAAAGTGAAGCGTCCGGCGTTCAGGACGTTGAACGCGACGATGTGACCGCGGCCGATCTCATGGAGCAGGTTCTCCTTCGGGACCATGCAATTATCCAGGAAGATGGGAGTGGTTGAGCTGCCGTGGATGCCCATTTTGTGTTCTTCGTTGCCGGGCTTGCATCCGGGGAAAGTTCTCTCGACCAGGAAGGCGGTGAGCTTCTCGCCATCCACTTTGGCGAATACGATGAAGAGGTCCGCGAAGCCCCCGTTGGTGATCCACATCTTCTGGCCATTCAGGATGTAGTGGGTACCTTCCTTGTTGAGTTCCGCGCGGGTAAGAGAATTTTGCGCGTCGCTGCCCGCTTGCGGTTCAGAGAGGCAGTAGGCGCCGATGAACTCGCCGCTGGCAAGTTTCGGCAAATACTTCTTCTTTTGCTCTTCCGTGCCGAAATACACGATGGGTAGAGTGCCGATGCCGGCGTGTGCGCCGTGCGTGGTGGCAAATCCACCGTAAATCGAAATTTTTTCCGTCAGGATGGTGGTGGAAATCTTATCGAGTCCCGCGCCGCCATACTGTTCCGGCGTGCCCCCGCTCATCAGGCCTAGTTCCGCGGCCCTTCGCGCGAGCTCCGGCATCAGGCCGGGCTTCTTGGCCTCGAGGTCTTTAACGTGCGGAAAGACTTCCTTGATCACGAACTCTTCTGCGGTTTGCCCGATCAGCTTTTGGTCGTCGGTCAGATCCGCAGGAGTGAAGATGTCCTGCGGCGCAGGGGATTCCAGGAGAAAGCTTCCGCCCTTTGCTGCGGGTTTAGTGAGAACCGAGGTCGCCATGGGTGACGCTCCTTGCCGGCCAAGTGCCGCGAGTGAATTCAAACACTCGTTTGAAAAAAAATGCAATTCGCAAATTGTACATGGGCTGGCTGTGCCTCTGCAATAGGACGCGCTTATGGACAGCCGGGAGCGTCGGGGTGCCCACGCAAGGGTCCAGTGGCAAACACCGGCGGACTGTGGCAGACTGCCCGGCATCCGTTGGGTGCCGCGAAAAGAGGAGGCCATCTCATGGCGCGTCCGGTCGTACATTTTGAGATAGGTTGCCGCGATTCCAAGAAGACCCACGAGTTCTACGCCAAGATGTTCGACTGGAAAATTGAACCGATGGGGCCAGCGGCAATGATCGCGCCAGTAACTCCCGGAATTGGGGGACACATTACGGCGTTGGGGCACGAACCACATCAATACACGATTTTTTATGTCGACGTCGAAGATGTGGAAGCGGCGCTGAAAAAGGCGGAGTCGCTCGGTGGCAAGACGCTGGTTCCGCCGGTGAACATCCCCGCCGGCACATTTGCGTGGATGCAGGATCCCGAAGGCAACACCGTGGGCCTGTGGAAGTCGAAGAGCTAACGATCCTGGTTCCTCCTCGATTACAGACCGTTTTGGTTGGGTCAGGTTTCGGACAGGTGCCTAACAGGCAACAATCTTGCTCACCCGTCTGAAGTGAAAATTTGTTGCGGGCTATCATGGCATTAACCTTCGACTCTCAGGAGAATCTGCCATGATCAGGTCCAGCTTTGCGCCGCGGGCGGCCACTCGTTCCTACTATTTTGCAGCGGTGCTATGCGTGATTGCATTTGCGATCCCAGTACGGATCGCCAGTGCGCAGGGTCCGCGCATCCGGCCCGGGCGATACAAGATCCAAAATGCAGCCAGCGATAAGTTCATGGACATCGACGGGAACGACGGAACGATCCACCAGTCGGAATTCGGCAATCAAAAAAGCCAGCTGTGGGATATCGAGATGGGGAGCAATGGCTACGTGTACATCCGATCCGCAGAAAACGGGATGCTTCTGGACATCGCTGGCGGCGCCCCGCGCGACGAAGCGCGCCTGATGCTTGCGCCGCAAAACGGCAGTCAAAGTCAACTTTGGATGATCGAAGACGCCGGCGAGGGACTGTTCCGAATTACATCGCGTTTCGGCAAATGCATCGATGTGCCGGATGCCTCGCGCGCGAACGGAGTGGGCTGGCAACTGTGGCGGCCGATCGAAAAATATGCCGAGAAATTCCGCTTTTTGCTAGTCGCAGATGCTCCCGCCGGGAATAGGGATCGGGATCACCGGGACCGGGACAACGACGGTGAGGCCCGAGGGGAAAAAGGTGCCTACCACCAGGGCTACAGCTTTGGAGTGCAGGATGCCCGCGCGCACCTTCGACGCTCGTATGCCAGGCACAAGGGTCAATACGATCCCGATAAGCAGGACGCTTTCATCGAGGGCTATTACGATGGCTACGACAGCGGTCGAGCCGATTTCAGCCAAATGCAGTCGGCCGACAAACAGAGCTACGACGCGGGCTACCGTTTTGGGCGCCAAGATTATCAGGAGAGAAGGAACCCGAATTACACGCGGTACGTGGATCGTTTTGACGATCGCACTGAGGCTTATTTCCGGAGAGGCTACGAGGACGGATTTTCCTCTCCACGATAGTAGCTGGAATAGACGCGCCTAGCTGAGGCGTTCGAAGATGCCGGCGGCGCCCATGCCGCCTCCAATACACATGGTGACCATGCCGTAGCGGGCGCTGCGGCGTTGCAATTCGCGGATGAGCGACGCGGTGAGCTTTGCCCCGGTGCAGCCAAGCGGGTGGCCGAGCGCGATCGCGCCGCCATTGGGATTGACGCATGCCGGATCGAGATTGGCCTGCTGAATCACGGCGAGCGATTGCGCGGCGAAGGCTTCGTTCAATTCAATGGCCGCCAAATCCGCCAGCGATAATCCTGCTATTTGCAGGGCTTTGGGAATCGCGTAAACCGGGCCGATGCCGAATTCCTCAGGTTTGCAGCCAGCCGTCGCGTAAGCCACGAACCGGGCCTGCGCCTTCAGTCCCAGCTGTCGAGCCTTGGCATCGGACATCACCACGACCGCTGCGGCGCCATCGCTCACCGGCGAACTGTTGCCCGCAGTGACCGTGCCCTTCGCTTGAAATGCCGGCTTCAAGCCGGCGAGCACTTCCAGCGAAGTATCCGGGCGCGGCAATTCGTCTTGGGCGAACAGGAACGATTCCGTCGCGGGCTTTGGGGCGGTTTTGCGCTTGGTGCCGTTGCCGTTGGGCAGGGAAGTGATCTTCACCTCGACGGGAATTGTTTCGTCCTGGAATTTGTCGGCGGCGAGGGCGGCGAGGGCTTTCTTGTGCGAGTCGAGAGCAAACTGGTCAGCGTGCTCGCGCGATATGCCGAACTTCATGGCGATATTTTCGGTGCCCAGGCCCATGTTGATATACGCGTCGGGGTAATGATCGACGAGCCAGGGATTCGGCGAAATTTTGTTTCCGCCCATGGGCACCAGGGACATGGATTCGGTGCCGCCCGCGACAATCACTTGCGCCGCGCCGCTGCGGATGCGTTCAGCAGCTAACGCGATGGCTTGCAGACCGCTGGCGCAAAAGCGGTTCACGGTCATGGCGGAGGTTTCCACGGGAAGACCGGCGCGCAACGCAGCGATGCGCGCCACGTTCATGCCCTGTTCGCCCTCCGGCATAGCGCATCCCAAGATCACATCGTCGATTTCCTTGGCGTCGAGCGCCGGAACCCGAGCCAGCGCCTCCTTGATCACCAGAGCGGCAAGATCATCCGGGCGGCTGGTGCGCAGCGATCCTTTGTACCCGCGGCCGACGGGCGTGCGAACGGACGAAACGATCACGGCTTCAGTCATGACGAACCTCGTGCACAGCAATCTTTGCGATTGTGATTCGATGCCCCAGAAAAAGCAAATGTCACCAAGCAGGCAGCGACCGCCTTTCTTTGTAATGTGGTAAATGATTGCAAGATATGGGAGATATTTTGCATCGTGGACTGTGATATTTGCTCTCTATTCGTATAAGTAATACAGTAACTATGACTTGCAAAACCCATAACGGAGGAAGTACGGTCCCCCTGTCCACGCGCCAGCAGATTTTTCCCCACACCTTGGCTTGGGGCCGGCACGGTGGTGTCTCAAACGCCCCCAGGCGAAACCCTCGACACGGGGGCAATCCGGATTGACAATATCGGCGCTACCTCCATCATGATCACCAACTTTAGCGTTGCCTTTAATGGCGGCAGCACTACCGTCGCCATTTGGAGCCCTTTGACTATAAATCCTGGACAAACTGGGATTTTCACTCAGACCGCGTCATTCAATTTTGACAGCAGCGACTTTGGAATTTTCGGAGCATTCCCTCCCGCAGCCCTAGCCCCCACCGTCCCTGGTAACAACGAGATTGGAGGGTGCTCCAGTACTGCGGCGATCCTTGCAACCGATCCCATCGACGCGGCCAAGTGCGCGGCCAATGCTCCGGTGGTTACGATTTTATTGGTGGAAGTTCATATGGTAACGAATCGATTAACTGGAACAAAATTGGTTCGGGAGCAAGTCGCGGAGGGACCGGAGTTCCTGAGCCCTCTTCGCTACTTTTGCTATGCAGCGGCCTGATTGGCTTTGGAGGATTTGCTCGCAAAAGGTTCTTGCGCTAAATCTTCCAATAAGCTTCCTGATTCTGACAAAGCCGGGTTGAGAGACCCGGCTTTTTGTTTGGACATGCAGATATTTTGGCCAAGTGCCAATGCACTGACGCTAGAACTGGAAGCGCACGCCGAACTGCATTACGCGCGGGCCGCCGCCGCCGAGTCCCGGATTCCCTTGGGCCACATCTGGAGTTTGCGTGATAGATCCTGCCGGACCGGCGTTCGGAACCTTGCTACCGTCTCCGTTGACGCCGGGGTTGATGGCGTTGGAAGGCAGAGCAAAGTTTGGATGATTGAAGATATTGAAGAACTCCGCCCGGAATTGCAGCGTGTAGTGCTCGCGGAACTGGAAATTCTTAGTCACAGAAAAATCCAGGTTGCGGAAGCCGGGGCCATAGATTTGGTCGCGACCCAAATCACCGAAAGTGCCGTCGGCGGGTTGCGCAAAGGCGTAAGGATTTAGATAGCCGGTGGTTGGCGACCAGTTAGAAAGAATGACCGGCTGACCCGCGACCACATTCGGACGCTGGTGAAAGTTGAAGGTGCCGCTGGTGTCGTTGGACGTGATGATGGGAATCGGCCGGCCGGACTGCACTGTGATGACGGTATTCAATTGCCAGCCAGCCCCCAACGCGTGTGGCAGCGCATTAAAAGTGGGCACAACGTAGGTGAGGGCGGTGGTCCAGCGATGACGCGTGTCAAACGTCGACGGACCTTTTTCCGCGGCAACGTTATCGGAGTTTTGCGGAAACGCCGCGGTGGCAAAGTTGAAATCGATGCCGTCGGAAGCGCCATCGAGCGACTTGGCAAACGCGTAAGTGGAAAAGCCGGAGAATCCGTGGAAATTTTGAAGGCGCGCGGTGGTTTGCAAGGCGTTATACGTGGAATTGGCGCCGCCGGAGAAAACGTCGATCACGGCATAGTTTGGATTGGTAAGGTCCTGATTTTTGTCGTACAGGCGGGTGAGTTTGGTGCCTTTGCTGCCCACGTAGCCAACTTCGAACGCAACGGCGGGGTTGATTTGCTGCTGGATGTTGAGGTTCCAGTTCTGGACGTAGGGCGTGCGCAGATTGAGATCAGTGATAAAAATTGATTGCGGGTTCACTGTCGGCGTAAAGACCGGGCCAGCCGCTGCGCCGCCAGTCCACGCCAGAATATTGAAGTCCATGCCGCCGACAAAATTGGGACTCCCAGTGAGAGAAGGGACCGGATTGGTGGCCAGACCGGCGGAATTAGTGAAGTTGGCGATCATGTTGTTCTGCGGCGTGTAATCGTAATAGATGCCATAAGCGGCACGAATCACGGTATTGGCGCGCGGATTCCAGGAAATTCCCAAGCGAGGACCGAAGTTGTTCAGGTCGCGATTGTAGACGTGAGGCAAAGTGGGCGAGCCAGCCTGCACAAGATTGCCGTTCTTATCGAAGTTGGATAGCAGATTGTTTTTCTCGCCGAGCGGACCGAAATATTCCCAACGCAGGCCGGCGATCACGGTGAGATTGGAGCGCACGCGCCACTCGTCCTGCGCGAAGAAGCCGAGATTATTGTTGAAGGTGTCGCGATTGGTCCTGCCGGTGTCGGTGGACGTGAAGAAACTGCCAAGATAGAAGCTGGCGAGTGAATCGACAATGAAATTCGGGTCGACATTCAGGTTGGTAACGTCCAGCAGCCCGCGCTCCAGGTTGTCGTTGAAGCTCTGCACATCGTAGCGGTGATATTCGCCGCCGAACTTCATGGTGTGGCGGCCGCGAATCAAGGTGAAGTTGTCGAGGATCTGGTAGGTCTGGCTGACGCGGCCGCGCGGCACGCTGAATGCAGTGGCGCCCAAATTTTCAATCGCGCCATTGAAATCAATTTCCGGCAGGCCAACGTGATTCGTGCCCATGTCCAAGCCCAAAGTGCTCGGATCGATGTAATTCGGATTTCCCGGAGTGGCATCGGCGGAATTGAAGCTGGTGCGGAAACGGGAGTAACCGAAGCGAACTTCGTTGACCTTTTCTGGCGAAAACGTGGAGAGCCAGCTGGCGGACACCACTTGCACGCGCGTCGGGGAAAGCTGCTCGAAGGTAGAGATTCGCGAACCGCTGCCAAATCCGCCCAGAGAGCCCAGAGGAAACGCCTGGTTGCTTTGTCCAAAGGCATAGCGGCCGGTGATGGAGTTTTTCTCGCTGAGATTGAAATCGACCTTGGCGATCAGATTGTTATTGTTGTTGGTGTCCTGCACGGTGTAAGGCAGGAAATTGTTGACGGCATCGGTGGTGGTGGGCATCAGGGCAATGATCTTGTCGAGCGGCGCCATGTTGATGTTGGGATTCACCGCTAAAGCTTCGGCGCGCGCGGTAGCGATTTGTTCCGCGGTAGGAACAACCAGATTGAAGTCCGACCCGACTGTTTCCCGCTGCCCTTCGTAGGCGAGAAAGAAGAACGCGTGATCTTTCTTGATGGGGCCGCCCAACGAGCCGCCAAAGTTATTGTTGTTGAAGGGGGATTGCGGATTAAAAGAGCCGTCAGGATTCAACTTGGTGTTGAAATAATTGCGGGCGTCGAAGTTGGAGTTGCGATTGTATTCATAAAGCGAGCCGTGGAAATTATTGGAGCCGGATCGCGTGACGATATTCACCATCGCACCGGAGTTGCGGCCGTATTCCGCGCCGAATTGCGATTGCAGGTTGAATTCCTGGATGGCATCGAGAGGCAGCAGGGTCGCCGGCGCCCCGGTGATACCCACCTGGTTCAAGGCGGAATTGTTGAAGAAGGGATCGTTGTTGTCGGTGCCGTCGAGCGCGTAGTTATTGGAGCGATCGCGGTTGCCGTTGATATTGAATTGGCCGAAGCCTTTTTCGGTGCCCGCGACGCCAGAACCCTCGACGGTGACGCCAGGCGTGAGAGCGACGAGCTTGCCGAAATCGCGGCCATTGAGGGGGAGTTCCTCAACGAGCTGGCGATCGACCACCTGCGACAACGTAGTGTCCGTCGTGTCGACCAGCGGAACTGCTTCGGTGACGACAATGGATTCCTGCTTCTCGCTCACCTTGGCCAGTCGCAGATTGACTACCGTCTCTTCGCCGACATTTACCACAACCTGCGGCGCGTGGACTTCCTGGAAACCAGGTGCCATGGCTGAAATTTCGTAACTGCCAGCAGGCAACTCCACAAAACGAAATTCGCCGGACTCATTCGCGGTAATTTCGCGCGTCTCGCTGGTGGCCAGGTTACGCGCGACAATCTTGGCGCCGGCAACGCGAAGATCCTTCGCATCGGTGACCTCGCCACGAATCCCACCGCGGAAGGACTGTGCCCGTAGAATCGAAGTAGCCCCTGACAAAACGAGGAGCAAGAATAATGCCGTGGTCATCCGCAGCCCTGGTGAAATGGTACTTCGTAGTCTCATGAGCGTTCCTTTAGGAATGGGATCCGTGCAGCGAGTCGAAACTCCTGCGTTTGAAACAAACTCTCTCCCCGGGCAGCGCTGAAGACCTGTGCCCGCAATTGCATCACTTCGCCTTGAGGGGCACTCCCTTTTTTGGAATGAAAATCGTTCCCGGCGGTGTGACCTTGTTTTTCTGCGAAAAATTGCGCTGGTTCAGTGCCAGGGCCATGCGGCCGCGCGAATCCACATAGAGCAGAGGGTCACCCACCGGCACATCCATGAAGGTTTTGACGTAAGGGAGGGTGAAAGGCTTCTTGTCCAAGAGCACGGCAACGCGCTCCCCGATTTTGTAACCTAGGGTCTTGAACTCGTCGGCGGGAATATCGGTGATAACGGAGCCAAAGGGATCGTCGAGCCCGATCAAGTCGCCGTCGATGCCCTTGTCGGTGGTGGTGGAAACTTTGGAGGTGAGGCGAATCAGTTGCGGAACGACCGGGCCGACCAGGGTGAAATCCCAACCGGCGGCCAGGTGAGCGCCTACGGGCGAAAAAATATCGCGTCCATGGAAAGTGGATGAGACATTTTCACCAATCATCCAACTGGTGTTTGAAATCTCGCGAGCGGAGTCCAGACCATCGCGCTCGACCACCGTGGAAACCAGGCCGTTGTCGGGCAGCACGAAATACTGGCTTTTTCTTGTTTTCACCACCACGGCGCGGCGGGAAGTACCAACGCCGGGATCGATGACCGCAACGAAGACCGTCCCTGCTGGATAGTAAGGCGAGACGCCTGCCAGGAATCGCGCTCCCTCTTCAATCGAGAACGGCGTCACTTGATGAGTAATATCCATGATGCGCGCTTCGGGGGCGATGCTGATCATTACGGCCTTACAAATGGCCACCGCGTCGTTGGCGGTGCCGAAGTCGGTCATGAACACGATGGCGGGACGAACAGAAGGATTTCGCGAGCTGGATGAAGGGTTATCCGAGGTGGATTGCGGCTTGCCGCAGCTCACAAGAGCCAGGATAGACAGGAACACTCCACGGAGAACACCCAGACGGCTGCTTTTCACTCTTCCCCCTAGAAATTGATGTCAGGAGCCGCTTACGCGCATTGGATTCCGAATTCCCGGAAAGGACCACATCCGAAGGCTAGGGAAGTGCGAAGCTTCCCGGCGCATGGCTGGCTCACCCTGCGATCGAAGAAAAGACTCATCCAGTATAGAGGATTGCCAAACGCGATGGCCACGAATCCCATCGTCCGATAGAAATGTTTGCGGGGATTCCCTGATTTCACTACACTACCAAACACCCAGTGTTAAGAAGTGTTAGTGTGCCCGCCCGCGTGCAGTTTGGAAGCAGACTGCCCAAAACCGAAAATCTATGAGGAGGACGCAATGCGTCGCAGTTTCTTGCTGGTAACGGTATTGCTGTTGCTCGCATCGGTGGCGCTCGCCGATGTTGATAAGGTTACTTTAAAGAATGGGGATCGTTTTTCCGGAACCATCCTTTCCGGCGACGGCAAAACACTTCTTCTGAAGACGGAATTCGCGGGCGATATCACCATCAACTGGGACGCGGTTACCGCCATTGACTCGTCGCAGGATTTGCATCTGACGTTAAAGGACGGCCAGCAGCTTTTCGGCAAGGTGAGCACTACGGACGGCAAATTCGTGGTCACGGGTCCAGGCGCCGCAACGGCACCCGCGGAGAAGGACAGTATCGTAACGGTGCGGAATGATGTGGAGCACTTCTGGAGCGGCCTGCTGGACACGGGTCTGGCGCTGACCAGCGGCAATTCCTCGACGCTCTCCTATACGCTTGCTGCGACCGCGGTTCGCGAAACACCGCGCGACAAACTGACGGTCTACAGTACCTATATCTATGCCAACGACAACAGCACGCCACCG
>Ga0210407_10001274_pt1 | contig 24246 bp, 19 predicted proteins | sample IncBWC27MmetaG_FD_150860 | JGI IMG/M metagenome (GOLD analysis project Ga0210407, IMG submission 150860) | Forest soil microbial communities from Barre Woods Harvard Forest LTER site, Petersham, Massachusetts, United States - Inc-BW-C-27-M | ecosystem: Environmental > Terrestrial > Soil >... | reverse complement strand
GCGGCCTCCTCGAACGCAAACAGGAACTGATGCGCCGCCTCTCGATGGGACGCTAAGAATTCTTGTCCCCTCGTGTACTCGGAAAAGGTCTCCAGTAAAAAACAAAAGCGCCCCGTCCCAAAGGAACGGAGCGCTCTCTAAATCTTAAAAACGCGAAGCTGTTTCTAAGCTGCTGACTTGCGGAGCAGCGAGAACGCCACCACCGCGAATCCCGCCAGCATCAATACCAGCGTTCCCGGTTCCGGCGTCGGCACGCTGATCGTTATCGGCGGAGCGTCGGCCAGATCCACGCCCGTCTCTCCGAAGAAAAACGCCATGTTAGTTCCGATCGACTGCCCGCCGAAGAAATTCACCGTCACCAATTCGCCCGGCGAGAGCGTGCCTTGCACTGCGCCGCAGGTGTTGGCGGTCAAGAATTCGTCCACGCTGTCGCATCCGATCGTCTGGCCCGCCAGCGCCTCATTTGCAGTGAACGAAAATTGTAAATCTTTGATCGGCGCGCCGGTCTCGTTCAGGAACAACAAGCAGGCTTGCTGCTGTGCGATGACTTGGTTGTCGATGCCCGGCGAGGAGCAAGGGGACCAGCTCACCAAGTACGGCGTGTTTGTCTGCGTGATCAAGCCAAACGAGCCGGCCATGATCGGCGTCGACGGATCAAACACCACATGAATATCGTCCGCGAACGCGGCTCCGGAAATCATACAAAGAGCAAAGAGGGCAAGAAGCGCTGACCGAAAATAACGCATCAAGAATATTCTCCTAACCTGCGGCAATCGTGGGACATAGCTTATTCCTATTTAGCCACGAGTCAAACAAAAAGACGGGTACTAGGGGTCTCAATTTGGTTCTATTCCACAGCTTCTGCTCTCCCGCGAAAGACCCTCCCTTCGGTCCTCTCTCCAAGACCTTTCCCACCGCTAATTAATTGTTTCCATTAGACTTAGGCAGCTTCGCCATCTCCGCCCCCACCTCTCTCAGTACTGGTACATCCCCGTCCGCATCTTTCCACACGCTCAGAAATTCCTCGTATTGCATCCGTGCCGCGCCCTGATTCCCGCTCAAAGCCTTCGCCCGCGCGCCCTGCAAATGGGCCAGCGCCCCCAGCGGAAAATTCAGCACCAGCCCCGCATGCTCGCGAAATTTCTGGAATTCCACCGCCGCCTGCTCCCCTTGACCCAACTTCAAATACGTCAATCCGCGAACGTACACCGGATACATCGTCCCGCACTGAAATTGCGGAGGCTCTCCCAGTTCGTACGTCACCGCCGGCTGCAACACCTCCAGCGCTTTCTTCGCATTGTTCTTGTTCAGCTCAATCGCCGCCCGCAGCGTCGGCAGCCAGTAGCCTTGGATGATCGTGTCGACGGGAAACGCGCGATCCAGTTTGTCCGCCAGCTTCTCGCTTTTCGTATTGTCGCCCGCGCGTGCGTACGCCAGCGCCGCAAGCAGTTCCACATCTCTTCCGCTCGAAAGCGAAAGCGCCTGGTCCGCCATCTTCCGCGCATTCGCTCCATTGCCAAACTCCGCCTCGCGCAGCGCCGCATTCACTCGCCAGATCGCCGCCGTTTCGCTGGCGTCCGCCCTCGTCGCGGATTCCACCGCGCGCTGCGAAAGTTCGCGCGCCTTCGCCAGCCGTCCGTGATACGCCTCGGTATCGGCTTCCATGGAAAGCAGCAGATCTTCCGCCCCGGGTTTTCCAGCCGCCCATGCCGCCTGCTGCGCCATCGCCGCCGCATCATTTTTCAAAAACGCCAGCGCGTATCGTGCCAATCGCAAACTAGGTCCATCCAATTTCCGCGACTGCGACTGATCCAGCGCCGCCTTGGCCTCGTCCAGCTTGCCCATCGAAAGATACGCGCCCGTCAAATTCGAATATCCCGCTACGCTGTTTGGCGTGATCTGCAGTGACGCCTGCATCTCTTCCACCGACTTCTCGTATTGCCCCAGCGTCATGTAGTTCAGCCCCAGGTTTCCGTGCGGCACGTAGTCCGACGAGTAATCCTGAATCCATTGCACGTAGCTGCGGTTCGCTTTTTCAATTTCTCCCGTGACGTAGCTGAAATAATTCGCCTCGATATAAAACCTCTCGCGGTCGCTCACGCGGTCCCGCAGTTCGTATGCCTTTTTATAGTTCTCAATCGCCAGGCTCATCTGATCCAGGTTGATGTACACCGCTCCGAGCGACGCATACGCCCGCGCAAAATTTGGATCCAGCTCCAGCGCGCGCTTGTAGTAGGGAAGTGCCGCGGGCTCTCCCTTTTCGCGCGACATCCGGCGGCCTTCGGTAAACGCCTTCAGCGCTTCCAGCGAAGATGTGGTCGCCTGGTCCAGTGGTTTGTTGAATTTCTCCACCGAAACCAACGATTCGCCCAGCTTTTCGCGCAGGTCGTTGCCCGCCTGGCCCAGAGCCTTCAGCACCGTGTCCCGGCTCTCCGCTTCCGACTGCGTGCTTGTGAGCGTGTCCCCGGACTGGCAATCCAGCGCCTTCAGCCCGATCAAATAGCGCGCCCCAACGTTCACGATCGAACCGGCGAGTACCGCCTTGCTCGTCGTCCGCAGGCAGATCTCCTTTGCCACGTCCCACGTCAGCTTGTCCACCACCGGCCGGTTCATCAATTTCAGCGTCGCGCTCACTTTTTGATCCGACAAAACATTCAGCACCGGCGACTGCTCCAGTTGAATCGCCAGTGCCTGCTTCAGCGTGTCGTCAAAAACCGTATCCTGCGTCGAATTGGAAAAATCGGAAATCACCAGCGTGTCCCGCTCGGAAAGTCTCACCACCGGCTTGTGCCATCGCGTATAAATAATCCCAACCACCGCTGCGGCGATCAGCAACCCGGCCACGGATGCCAGCGCCATCGTCCACGGGAATTTCCTCGCTCCCGCGGCTTCAAACGGCGGAGCCGCCACGCTCCGATCCGAACCGCTTTGCCGGCTCGGCGCCACTTCCGCCGAAGAGCGGGCCGCGCGCCGCGACGCGCTCGACCAATCGTCCGCCGCGGGCTCCGGCACCACCGCCGCACGACCGGTCGTGTCCCGCTGCAACCGTCGCAACTCCGCGCGCATCTCCGAGGCATGCTGGTATCGCAGATCGCGGTCCTTCTCCAGCGCCCGCTTGATAATGAAGCTCAGCTCATCCGGCAAGTCCGGATTGAATCGCAGCGGCGAAGCCGGCGCGCGGTTCAAAATCTCCGCGAAAATCACCCCGGTCGTGTCCCCGCGGAACGGCAATACTCCCGTAACCATCTCGTAGAGCAGCACGCCAAACGAAAACAGATCGCTCCGCGCGTCCAGATCTCTTCCGCGCACCTGTTCCGGCGACATGTAAGCAATCGTGCCCACCGCCGTCCCGGGCGTCGTCAAATGCTCCGTGTCCACCGCCATCGAAACCGTGGCATCCGAAACGCCCGCGCTCACGGAGCCCGAAGCCCCCGCTGGTTTCGTCGGCACCACTTTCGCCAATCCGAAATCCAGAATTTTTGCGTGCCCCCGCTTGGTGATGAAAATATTCGCGGGCTTGATGTCCCGATGAATGATGCCCTCGGCGTGCGCCGCATCCATCGCGTCCGCAATGTTGATCGCGATTTCCACGATCCGCTCGTAATCCAGCGCGTGTGTGCTGATGAAATGCTTCAGCGTCGCGCCTTCCAGATACTCCATGGCGATAAATCGCGTGCCGTTGTGGTCGCCAATCTCGTAGATCGTGCAGATGTTCGGATGGTTCAGCGCGGAGGCCGCGCGCGCTTCGCGGCGGAAGCGTTCCAGGGAGTGCGGATCTTGGGACAAGTCGTCCGGCAGAAACTTGATGGCCACAAAGCGCCCGAGTTCCAGGTCTTCCGCCTTGAAGACGACGCCCATGCCGCCGCCCCCAAGCTTCTCTATGATTTTGTAGTGAGAAACCGTTTGCCCGATCATTCTTGTCCAGAGTATCCGGTGTCCCGCGCGGGACGCCGAAATAATATGTGTAGAGACTGGCAAGAGTCAAAGGAAGGGCTCGTCCAATGCCACAGCCCCGACCTTTGAGTCTTCCACACTTTTCCACAAACTAAAACATTGACGGAATGGGACTTAAACGTGTAGCGTAATAGGGTTTTACGGGTAACGGTTCCCCTGCTAAATGCATCTATATAGATGTAGTTAGCGGTAGGGGCAGGCCCCAACGGTGCGGGTTTCGGGCGACGCACGGGGCAAGCGGCAGATTAGCAGCGCGGCGCAGAGGACTTCAATCTAAAAAAGTGATTGGGCGGAGATGTCTTCCCCCCTTGTCTTTCAGTGACCGCAGAGCGGTCAACTGCGCCGCCGCGCTAGCCTGTCTGTGTCTCCAGAAGAGTTGGTCTTAGAAATCGCCCCGGTGGGCTTGGGATTGTGTTTTGAGAGCGGGAGGAATTCGTGGCAGCAGTGGGTCTTGAAGAAAAATACGATGCAGTACGCCAGCTCATTGCCGTAGGCAAAGAGCGCGGTTATTTGCTGTACGACGAAGTAAACGATTCACTTCCGGCGGAAGTGCATTCTTCGGAAGAGATCGACGATCTTCTCACTACCTTTGAACGCAACGGCATCGAGATCTATGAGGATCAGGCTTCGGCCAAGGCCGCGCGCGCCGTCGAAGTGTCCTCGGACTCGGGCGACCACGACGTGGTCGTCAAGGATGATGCCCATTCCGACGAGGGCAGCAGCGATCTGGATCTGACTCCGGGTTCGCTGGAAAAAACAAACGACCCCGTGCGCATGTACCTGCGCGAAATGGGCACCGTGCCGCTGCTCACGCGCGAAGGCGAAGTCACCATCGCCAAGCGCATCGAGCGCGGCCAGCTTGTCGTGATGAAGTCCATCACGCGCTCGCCCATCGTCATCAAGGAATTGATCGCTGTTGGCGAGGATCTCCGCAAAGGCGCGCGCTCCATCAAAGAGATCGTCGTGTTCGACGACGAAGAGCTGACCGAAGAAAAAATCGCCAACAAGACCAAGCAGACGCTCAAGTACATCGAAAAGATCGGGAAGCTTTACGACACCGCGCTGAAGCAAGCCGTAAAGCTCGATAAAACGCCTAAGGCGAAAAAGAAGCCGTACATCCGCGCCAAGTGGGACGTGGCCCGCACTCGCGTGGAGATTTCCGTCGCCATCCGCAATATCGAATTCAACCCCTTTGAAAAGAAGCGCCTCATCGACAAGATGCGCGGCACCGTCGAGCGCCTGCAATCGCTCGAACGCGAAGCGGGACGCCTGGAACGCCGCGTCGATGCCGCCAAGGGCGACGTGGCCGCCGAAGCGCGCAAGGAATTGCGCACCCGCCGCACCGAGCTGAAGGACATCGAAGAAGCCAGCGAAGTCGGCCTGACCGAGCTCAAGCGCACGCTCACCTTCATTCACCGCGGCGAAGCCGAAGCCGAACAAGCGAAAAAGGAATTGATCGAAGCCAACCTGCGCTTGGTCGTTTCCATCGCCAAGAAATATACCAACCGCGGTTTGCAGTTCCTCGACCTCATTCAAGAGGGCAACATCGGCTTGATGAAGGCCGTGGACAAGTTTGAGTGGCGTCGCGGCTACAAATTTTCCACCTATGCGACCTGGTGGATTCGCCAGGCCATCACCCGCGCCATCGCCGACCAGGCCCGCACCATCCGTATTCCGGTGCATATGATCGAAACGATCAACAAACTGGTGCGCACCAGCCGCCAGCTCGTGCAGGAACTCGGACGCGAACCGACCAGCGAAGAGATCGCCAAGCGCATGGACATTCCGGTTTCCAAGGTGCGCAAGATTTTGAAAATCGCGCAGGAGCCGATTTCGCTCGAAACGCCCATCGGCGAGGAAGAAGATTCGCATCTCGGCGACTTCATCGAAGATAAGGCCGTGGTTTCACCGTCCGATGCGGTCATCAACCTGAACTTGAAAGAACAGACCATCTTCCGTTTGAAGACGCTGACGCCGCGCGAAGAAAAAGTCATCAAGATGCGTTTTGGCCTGGACGACGGCAGCGAGCACACGCTCGAAGAAGTCGGCCAATCCTTCGCCGTAACCCGCGAACGCATCCGCCAAATCGAGGCCAAAGCGTTGCGCAAGCTGCGCCACCCGTCGCGCTCGCGCAAACTCCGCGCCTTCCTCGAAGGCCCCTCGCGCGATTACCTCTAGAAAAAACGCATTGCCTAAATACAAAAACGTCCCGGTAATCCCGGGACGTTTTTATTCTTCAACCCGATTGATTCATCCGAACCTTCAGACGAGTACTTCTACATACGCGGAATACGTATGAGGCTCGGGAACGGTTTGCCCTTCCTCGCGCAAACCTTCCAGATGGAACTCGACTGCTTCGCGCATATTCTGCTCGACTTCGTCATGTGTGGCGCCGGTGGAGACGCAACCCGGCAAGTCCGGGGAATATGCTGAAAATCCGGATTCAACAGTTTCAACAATCACCAAATACTTTTTTACCGTTGCACTCCTGTTTGCCCCCGTCTAACTCCGCGGCGTCGAGCGAGAATGTTCCGGGACGCGGCTGAAGTGGGAGAGGAGGCGCACGAGGAACACAATGATGAATGCGAAGAAGGCGCCCAGGGCTATATAAAAAGACGTCGAATCGAAAGTGTGATCGGGCTTTAGATTGGCCGCGACCGCTTCATAAAGTCCGCAAAGCAGGAGCAACAGCAGCGCGCATCCGAACCAGCCCATTTGTATTCCCAAATACTGCACGGTTTCCGCTCTGCGTTCCGGCGCCAGCCAATACTCTTTGTTCGCCAGATTGATCTTGTCGTTGGGCAATTTCGCCATCTGCAGCGGCACGAGAAATACAGGCACGCCAGCAGCCAAGGTGACGATGGTCAAGAGTGCGAAAAATCCAGACTTGGGCATCCACGCCGTCGCCGCTCCACTCGCATTAAAATGCGAGGCCATCAGATCGGGCAGCTGCGGATACAAAAACGAAAAATAGATCAAGCCGACCGCCGCCAACAATCCATAAATAATTTTAGGGAGCCCCGAATTTTGCATAGAACCTCGCCCAATCAGCCTAATCACCCACGCTTGCAACGGCAATAGTTCCACCGTACTGCTTGCTTCTGAAGTAACTGCGTTTCTCGATTTTCCTGCTCGGCGACTCAATGGTTGTTTTGCGATTGCGAAATCGCGGTATGCTGTTTTTACTCCAGCCTGCAGGCGCATATTAGAATGAAGTCCGGAAAAATAGACCAATGAAAACTTCGCAAAAAATAGCAACGATTGTGATTGTCTTGCTCCTGGGCGGCGCGGTGTTTGGGCTCTTTCGCACCCGCCAGCAGGCGAGCGCGCCAAAACCAACGAGCACTGTAACGAATGGCGATGCCGCGCAAGCGCCGGCCGTGGACCAGACACCGCTCCTGACTGCACAGGCGCTGGCGAAAATGCCCACCAGCCCAGAAGAAGGGCCGTTTGCGAAAGAAGCCCTGCGCCTTGCCGACCATCACATGGACCTGGCGTACGCGGCCGCGGAGCGTAATGCCGAAGAACATCCGCCGGTTCTTAGCGCCAAAGCGAAAGACATCGAAGCGCGATTGAAGCAAGCCGAAGACGCGCTGGACGCCGACAATGCGCTGGTGGCGCGGCTGACCGCCGAGGACGCCAAGGCCACGGGAGCCAAAAAGGATGCGCTGGACGTCCAGCTCATCCTGGCAACAGCGCATCAAGAGGAGCATCAAGACGAAGTGGACGACGCGAAAGGCGATCTGGAGCAGGCCGGCGGCGATCCAAAGAGCGTCATCGAAAAGATGATGCAGGAGCATAAAGCTGCTTCCGAGGCGACGGACGCCTTGCACGTCAATCTCAGCACGGCGGTGGAACAACGCGGCTTAATACATCGCTTCACGCAATGGCTCACGCTGCATCAGAAACAGCTTCTCTTGTGGCACGCAAAAGAAGCGGCGGATGCGGAGGCAACCAATCTTTCCGAGCGGCACAACGCGCTCGCGGCGCAACTCGCGGCGGAAAAGAAAGGCGCTTCGCCGTCCAGCGTTCCACCAGGAACCGGTTCCGGATCGGCAGGCGCTGGAAGTGCTGGAAGCTCGGCAAACCCCAATAAGGAAGTGTCTAGCGCGCTAATAAAGTCGGCGAAGCATCGTTCGGCCGAACAGAAACAACTGACGTCGCTTGACAAGCGCATCGACGACCACAAACAACTGTCTGAAAATTACGGCAAGTGGATCGCCCTAGTGGCGGGGCAACAGAAAACCGTAATTCATGACGCTTTGCTGGGCCTAGTGCTCATTCTCGCGCTCTTGCTGGCCGGGCTTTTTTTCGATGGCTGGCTGGAACAGTTGCTGGGGAAAACCGCGCTGGACCGGCGGCAGGTGGAGACGCTGCGGACGGTTACGCGCGTGACGCTGCAGGTGTTCGCGGTGCTTTTTATTTTGCTGGTGATTTTTGGGCTGCCCAGCCAGCTGGGAACATTCCTCGGACTGGCCGGCGCGGGACTCACCGTGGCGCTGAAGGATTTCATCGTCGGATTCCTTGGATGGTTCGTGCTGATGGGGAAGAACGGCATCCGGCTGGGCGACTGGGTGGAAATCAACGGCGTCACCGGCGAAGTGGTGGAACTCGGAATGTTTCACACCGTGCTGCTGGAGACGGGGAACTGGACGGACTCCGGGCATCCGACGGGGCGGCGCGTGACATTCACGAACAGTTTTGCGATCGAGGGGCATTACTTTAATTTTTCGACTTCGGGGCAGTGGCTGTGGGACGAACTGCAGGTGGTGCTGCCATCCAGCCAGGATCCTTATCCAATTGTGAATGCCTTGCAGAAGCTGGTGCTGGAGGCAACCGCCGAGAGCGCGGGGCAGGCCGAGCAGGAATGGAAGAACGCGGCGAAGTCTCGCGACATGAACGTGCTTTCGGCGGCTCCGGCGATCAATGTGAAGCCGGTGGTTGGCGGGACCGAGGTGGCGATCCGCTACATTACCAAGGCGAATGCGCGGTACCAGTTGCGTGCGAAGTTGAATCAGGCGGCGGTGGACCTGCTGGGAGGGAAAGCGGGAGCGGAGATCAAGACGCCCCCGCCCGAAGCGCCTGCCAAGTGAAGAAGAAGACCGGGGAGAAAGAGTCCCGGGCCGGCCGTGGCGATACCTGCGTGCACGCTCTGCACCAATTCCTTTCCTCGAAATCGTAACGAAAAGAAGAGAGATCCCTCGTCGCGTGTCTGGTTAACCATAACTACCCCCACACCCCCCTGTTTTGTGGATGTGTGGCAAATGCAGGACTTAAAGTCCTTTGTTTTGGAAGTGTGGCAAGTAAAGGGGTTACGGGGCGATTTCCTGGAAGTGTGGCAGGGAAAGGAGTTAAGAGGAAGTGGCGGGTGGTGAGTGACGAGTGGCGAGCAAAGACGGCATGCGAACGAGGGCAAAAGAAAGAGTTCTTGCGAGGTGAGGCGTTCGAATGGAGATATCTCACACTATTGAGTGTAACATATTGGGACTGTTTGTCAAGTGATTATCAGAGAGCTTGGGTTAAGGAGCTAGGAGGGAAATGAGACAGAGGATGAAACCTTGACCTCCGACAGGTGTCGGCACGGGAAGAAAGATGCCGCCCTCGGAAGGGCGGCGCTACACCTTGGCGCCTACGGCTGTGGACAGGTGCGTTTGGCAAATGGCGGCGAGGGTTGAGTTAGGCGAGGAGTTGGGTGCGGACGAAGTCGAGGGGGTGGTCGATGAGGGGCTGGACGCGTTCGAGGAAGAGGCGGGTGCGGGGGAGGGTGGCGTGGATGTCGAAGGCGGCTTCGTCGCGTCCATGGGAGTGGATTTAGAAAAGGCGGGTATCGCGGGTGGAGCGGAAGGCGTGGATGCTGAGGCAGCCGGGTTCCTGGCGAGAGGGGTGCCACGACGTCATGAAGAGCTTGGATGAGCGCATTTTCGTTTCCGGCAATGGCATGAAAACGGACGAAGCTGAAGAGTTCCATGAGTTTGCTCCGCGAGCGGCAGTCTAGAAAACGGATGCTACCACTCTGCGCGATAGGAAGCCTAGACGTCTCCGCAACAGTCAGAAACCGGGGCTGGTCGAATGGCTGTGGGACTTGCAGTCCGCTGGACTGGGCGACAGGCGTCGAGGGAGGAGGAAGCGGAGTTTGAGGGGGCGGTTGGCGGGTTGTGTGATAAATTGCGCGGCACGGGAAGTGGGAGATTGCGATTGAGGAAGGTGAAGCCTTGGCGGTGACGATTACCGGATTGTCGAAGACGTATCCCAACGGGGTGAAAGCCCTGAAGAACATTTCGCTGAGCATCGGGAACAACATGTTCGGATTGCTGGGGCCGAACGGAGCGGGGAAAAGTACGCTGATGCGGACGGTGGCGACGCTGCAGGATCCGGATTCGGGAACGATACTGCTGGATGGGCTGGACGTGCTGGCGAACAAGAACGAAGTGAGGAAAGTGCTGGGATACCTGCCGCAGGAGTTTGGAGTGTATCCGAAGATATCGGCACAGGATTTGCTGCTGCACCTGGCGGTGATGAAAGGAATTACTTCGACGAAAGAACGCAAGGAGATGACGGAAGCGCTGCTGCAGCAGACGAATTTGTGGGATGTGCGAAAGAAGGCGCTGAGCACGTATTCCGGCGGTATGAAGCAAAGATTTGGAATCGCGCAGGCGCTGCTGGCGAATCCGAAGCTGATTATCGTGGACGAGCCGACGGCGGGACTCGATCCGGCGGAGCGCAACCGGTTTTTGAACTTGCTGAGTGCGATCGGGCGGGAGGTTACAGTGATTTTGTCGACGCACATCGTGGACGATGTGCGCGAGCTGTGCCCGCGGATGGCCATCATCGGAGCGGGGGAGTTGCTGCTGGAGGGATCGCCCGCGGAGACGCTGGCGGCGCTGGAGGGGAAGATTTGGAGCCGAATCGTGGAAAGCGACGACGAGCTGCGCGCGCTGGAATCGCAAATGAGGATCATTGCCACGCATTTGATCGGCGGGAAGCATGAGGTTCGCGTGTTTGCGGATGCGAGCCCGGGAGCCGGTTTCCGCGCGGTGGATTCGGACCTTGAGGATGTGTACTTCCTGAATCTATCGAAGCAGACGAAGAATTAAGGAGGAGACAATGAACATGTTCTGGGAATTGTTCTCCTTCGAGCTGAAATTCCGATTCAAGAGCATTTCCACATACATTTATTTTTTTGTGTGGTTCATGTTCAGCTTCCTGTGCGTGGCGTCGGAGAGTTTCGGGCCGATCGGGAGCAGCAACGGGAAGATATTGCTGAACGGGCCGTACGCGACGGCGATCTACAACACGGGATTCAGCCTGTTCGGGATCATTATTATTGCGGCAATCTTTGGGACGTCGATCCTGCGAGATTTTCAACGCGACACCTACCAGCTCATTTTCACAAAACCGATTTCGAAGATCGCGTACCTGGGAGGGCGATGGGCGGGGTCGCTGATTACGACGGTGTTCGCCTTTTCTGGCGCTCTGTTCGGCGAATATGCGGGGACGCTGGCGCCGTGGGCGGACCACACGCGGATCGCGCCAAACCATTTGTGGTGGTACGTGCAGCCGTTTTTTTCGATCACGGTGGTGCAGATCTTCGTGCTGGGTTCGCTATTTTTCCTGGTGGCGGCGCTGTCGCGGAAGATTTTTGTGGTGTACGTGCAGGGGGCGGCGCTGTTTATGGCGTACGTGATCGGGCTGACGGTTTTCAGCGCGACGCGATCGTTGGAGCGATTCTGGTCGGGGATATTCGATCCGATCGGATTTATTTTGTTGGACGACGTGACGCGGTATTGGACGGTGGTGGAAAAAAACACCCTGCTGGTGACGTGGTCGCCGCACCTGGCGTCGGGGGTGTTTCTCTATAACCGGTTGTTCTGGCTGGCGGTGGGATGCGCGTCGCTGGGAGCGCTGTGGGCGTTGTTTCCGATGTCGGTGGAAGCGCTGACGGCGACATCGCAGGGACGGCGAGCGGCGAAGGCGAAGCAACAGGAAGAGTTTGAGCTGAGGCCGGCAAGGAGTTTTGTGGCGGCGCGGCTGCCGCAGGTGCAGCAGGTATTTTCTTCACGGACAACGTTGATCCAATTTTTGTCGCTGTCGCGGCTGCGCATCGGGATCATTTTGCATGAGATTCCGTTTTGGGCGATGGTGGGGCTGATCGTGGTGTTCGCCATCAACAACGGCTATTTCGCGGGGAAGATAGGCGGGGCCGACGTTTGGCCGGTGACGTACTTGATGGTGCAGGCGGTGGAAGGGAGCGCGACGCTATTCTTCTTCATCGTTGCGGCGCTCTATGCGGCGGAGCTCTTGTGGCGCGAGCGGGACGTTCATTTTGAGGGAATTCACGATGGGCTGCCGATTGGGGATGGCATCGACTGGCTTTCGAAAGTTGTGGCGATCACCTTCGTGGAAGTGGTGCTGCTGACGGTAACGATCTTGTGCGGCGTGATGATGCAAACGCTGGCGGGATATTACCACTACGAGCTGCTGCAATATTTCAAGGAGATGTATCTGATCGTGTTGCCGCAGACGGTGGCGCTGGCGCTGCTGGCGATGTTTGTTCAAACGGTGGTGAGCAACAAATTTTTGGGGCACGGGATCGTGATTGGGATTGTGGTGTTGGTGCCGATTCTCTTCAGCTTTGGCTGGGAGAACACGCTGTACTTGTACGGGGGGACGCCGCCTTATACGTACAGCGACATGAATGGGTACGGGCATTTTGTTCCGGCGCTGTTCTGGTCGCTCACGTATTGGTTTGCGATTTCCGTGCTTTTGGGAGTGATTTCGATTGCTTTGAGCCGGCGCGGCGCGGATGACGGGTGGGCGGCGCGGCTGCGCATGGCATCCGGGCGATTGCCGCGGCTGGTTTTGGCAGCGGGGATGGCGCTGGCTGTCGCGGTGGGAAGCGGAGCTTGGTATTACTACAACGCGCACGTCCTGAACGAGTATTTGAATTCGAAGCAGCGGCGGGTGATTCAGGCGGACTACGAACGAAATTACAAAAAATACGAAAGTCTACCGCAGCCAAAAGTTACGGCGGTGGATACGCAAATCGACATCGACCCGGCGCACCGGTCGTTTTCGGGCACGGGACACTTCACGCTGCAAAACAAGACGGCGGTGGCGATTCCGCAAATTCATTTGACGGACGGGCAGCAATCGGTGTCGCAAGTGCAGTTCGACAGGCCATTTCACCTGGTGAGTGCAGGGCCGCGGGGTATTTATACGATTTATGCACTGGAACAGCCGCTGGCGCCGGGCGAGAGCGTGAAGATGACCTTTCACGTGAGCGCGGAGTCGCATGGCTTCCGGGACGGCAACGAGCGGCCAGAGCTGGCGTACAACGGGACGTTTTTCGATTCGAGTTATTTCCCGTACATCGGGTACACCGCGCAAGGCGAATTGGACGATCCGCGCCGGAGGAGAGAAGAGCACCTGGGGCCGCTTGCAGAGATGGCGCCGCGGGGCGACCGGGAGCAATCGCTGAACAATATATTTCCGAAGGACTCGGATTGGACGACGTATCACACGATAGTGAGCACTTCGGCGGACCAGATGGCCATTTCTCCGGGTTACTTGAAGAGGGAATGGCAAGAAGGCGGGCGAAATTATTTTGAATACGACATGGAATCCACGCACATTCTGGATTTTGTGGCGTACATTTCGGCGCGTTACCAGATCAAGCGGGACGAGTACGACGGAATCAAACTGGAGGTGTATTACACGCCGGGACATGACTTCAATATCGACGACATGATCGCGTCATCGAAGGCGGGATTGGAGTACTTTCAGGCGAAATACAGCCCTTACCAGTTCCGGCAGTTCCGCATCATGGAATTTCCGCGTTACCGGGGATTCGCGCAGTCGTTTTCCAACACGATTCCGTACTCGGAGAGCATCGGGTTTATCCAGCGGATGGTGAAGAAGGACGATATCGACTTCACGTACTTCGTTACGGCGCACGAGCTGGGACACCAGTGGTGGGCGCACCAACTGATCGGCGCGAACGTGCAAGGGTCGAACATGATGTCGGAAACGCTGGCGGAATATTCGGCGCTGATGGTGATGCAGAAGAAATATGGGCGCGAGCATATGCGCAAATTTTTAAAGCACGAGCTGGACAGGTATTTGCGTGGGCGGGGCGGGGAGGTGCGGCACGAGCCGCCGCTATCGCTGGTGCAGCGCGAACCGTACGTCTGGTATCAGAAGGGCGGCCAGATTATGTATACGCTCGCGGATTACATCGGGGAAGACAAAGTGGACGCGGCGCTGCACAATTTTTTGATGCAGTACCGCTATGCGAACTCTACAAATTCGGAGACGGTGCCGTATCCGGATACGCGGCAGCTCGAGCAAGCGCTGAGAGAGCAGACGCCGCCGGACCTGCAATACCTGATCGACGACGGGTTCGATTCGATCGTGCTGTACGACAACAAGGCGGTGAGCGCGACTGTGACGCCAACCGCGGACCACAAATTCCGAGTAAAGCTGACAGTGCAAGCGCGCAAAGTGAAGGCGGATGGGAACGGGAATGAAAGTGCGGCGCCGTTGAATGACTTTATTGAGATTGGAGTTTTCAGTGGAAGTAAGGAGAACGAGAAAGAGCTGTATTTGAAGAAAGAGAAGATTACGCAGGAGCAGAATACGTTTGAGATTACGGTGGACGAGATGCCGACGCGGGCGGGGATCGATCCCTATAACAAGTTGGTGGACCGCGTGGCGGACGACAACGTCACGGACGTTGTAAGGCAATAATGAGCAGTAATTGAAAAGAGAGATGGAAACCGATTTGCGTTTGGATGGCGTTTGAGTTTGGGTAGTCGTCGGAGCACGGACTGAAGCCCGTGCTCCGACGGGCACGTTTGGGCTACTCGTTTGGTGAATCCATAAATAATTGGTGAGAATTGATTCGGCTGAGGAATTATTCGGCGGAGGCGGAGCTGCGCGCGCGGACTTGTTCGGAGGTGAGGCCGTAGAGGGGCGGGGTGGGGACGTTGAGGAGGCCGAGGTAGAGATAGATTTGGCCGCGGTGGTGAATTTGGTGTTCGAGCATGAGGCGGAGCCACTTCCAGGTCGTGATGGGGGAGGCGTCGGGAGTTTGGCATTTGCGCTGGAGGTCGGCGTCGGAGAGGCGGGAGAAGATTTCGAGAGATTCGGCGTGGAGCTTTTCCATGAAGCCAAGGATTTCATCGAGGCCGTCGGCGAGTTCTTTGCCGTGAGTGGAGTAGCGGGCGGGACGGCATTGGACGGTTTCGGCCCACATGTAGCGCTCGGAGACGGCGATGTGGCGGAGGAGATCGCCGAGGGTGAATTTGTTGGGGGCGTAGGTCCAGTCGATTTTGTCGGGAGGGATGCAGCGGGCGACGCGCATGGTGCGTTCGCGTACGTTATGGAGGTAGTGGAGGAAAGGTTGGATGGTTTGGATTTCCATGGGGCCCTCGCTGAGTGAATTGTAGCGAAAAACGAAAGCCGAAACGGACAATTCGGAGGGGAATCTTGTGAGCCAAATTGAAAGCGAAGAGAGATTTCATCGCGCCAAGGACGCGCGATGGAGAAGAGGTCTCGCTGCGCAGGCCGACGCATCGCAGGAGCGATGCGGAAGAAAAGGTCGGCCTGCTGCGCTCGAAATGACAGTTGGGTAATGAGACGGTCCAGAAGAAAGAGCTCGGTCGCATTGTAGGGAATGTGGCAAAAAGAGAAAGCGCTCGGTCGCATTGTAGGGAATGTGGCAAAAAGAGAGAGCGCCCGGTCGCATTGCAGGGAATGTGGCAAAAAGAGAAAGCGCTCGGTCGCATTGTAGGGAGTGTGGCAAAAAGAGAGAGCGCCCGGTCGCATTGTAGGGAGTGTGGCAAAAAGAGAGAGCGCCCGCCTAAGAAGGCGGCCGCTACAGGATCAATAGTCGATGGCGAGGTGCCAGCGGATGTTTTTCTGATGGGCGGCGGAGAGGACTTTTTCGAATTCGCGGAGTTCGGAAAGGAGGGGCGCGTTGGCTACGGAGTGTTCTGTTTCGAAATGATCGGTTAAGGCGCGGATGGTGCGGAGACCATCTTCGGCGCTAAACCATTTTTCCTCGGTAGGAGTGAGTCCTAACTCGGCCGGAGAGGCGTCGCCGAGAAGGGAGTTGAGTTCTTGCGGATTGATGCTGAAAAAACTCATGAGAGGTTTTACGCCGATTTGTTTGGCGAGGCGTTCGAGTTTTTTGGTTTCGTCGGAGAGATGGTTTCCGTTCACGTAAGTGTCGAGATTGGGTGATTGCTCTTCGAGGACGATGAAGTAAGAGGGCACGGGATTCTCCTGGGAGCGAAAAAGTAGGAGTGCAGGTGTGATTTTAGCGCAGGAGCTGGCGGGCGCGGATGGCGGAGATGGTGGCGCCGGCGTAGAGGACGGCGAGGAGGGTGTAGGCGGCGACGAGGCCTGCGCCTTCGGCGATCCAGCCGAGGGAGAAGCTCATGAAAAGTTGGACGACAGTGGTGAGGATGGCCATGGCGGATTGCGTGCGGCCCATGAAATGGCGGGGGACGATGGCCATCAAAGAGGATTGCGCGACTACACCGCCGAGAGCGCGGCAGAAGCCGAACAAAATTTGCATCATGGCGGCGCCGACGAGAAAGGCGACAAACGGTGTGGCCATGTGTCCGACAGCGAGCACGGCGCAGGAAGCGACGTAGCAGGGCATGCGAAATTTTTCGCGGAGCTGGCTGGCGATGAGTCCGCCGGTGATGGCGCCGACGGCCCAGCCTGCTTCTAGAAAACCGAGACCACGCGGGCCGGAGTGAAGAATGTCGTTGGCGAGAGCGACGAGGACGACGTTGGCGCTGACGACGCCGGCCATCACAATGGAATGTGTGATGCCGAGGGCGCGGACGAGAGGCTGCTGCTTGAGATAGGCGAAGCCTTCTTTCATGTCGGCGTAAACGGCGAGCGAGAGACCGGCTTCGGCGACTTCGGGATTGCCGCCGGTTTCGAGAGCTTCGGCAGTAGCTTCGGTGGCTTCATCGTATTCGCGCGAGTGAAGATGCGAGCGCGGGGAGATGTAGCCTTGGCGGACTTTGTAGAGGCAAAAGGCGGAGAGGAAGTAGGTGGCGCCGTCGATGGCGAGAATTCCGGCGATGCCGGCGGTGTTATAGATGAAGCCGACGAAGGAGCCGGCGATGAGCATGCCGCTTTGCACGCCGACGAGTACCGCGGCGTTGGCGCCGGTGAATTGGCTGGGTGGGATGACTTCCTGGACGAGCGCGTTGACGGCGGCCCAGTACATGGCGGAGCCGATGCCGGTGATGAGCGTCATGGCGTAGAGATGCCAGAGCTGGAGGTGGCCGTGCCAAGCGATGTAGGCGGTGGCGAGAACGGAGCAGCCGCGCGTGAGATCGAGGAGGATGCCGAGGTAGCGGCGGTCGAAGCGGTCGATGAGCACGCCGCCGAGGAACGGGACGAAGAGGCCGGGCAAGGTGACGACGATGACTTGCAGACTGACCTTTATAGTGGAGTGTGTGCTGGCGAGGATGTACCAACTGACGCCGGCAAAGTTCATGCCGCTGCCGAAGAGCGAGACGAACATGGCGAGAAAAAAATAACGGAAGCCGCGCTGCGCCCAGATGAGGGACCAGTCGACGCGCTTGGCAGTGGTGATTGCGGTGGCCATGGAAACGTCTAGTTTACTATTGTGGACGGGTGGGATTGCGGAGAGACGCGAGAAATTTACATGACGGGATTCAAGTGACGGCGGGGGCGCAATGGGAAGCGAAATAAAATGCGTGGCGAGATTTGGGAAGCAGAAGTCGGAAGGGAAGGCGCTGCTGGAGACGAGCGAGATTGTTTTTCGGGGGGAGTTCCGGCTGAAGATTGCGTTTGCAGAGATTAAGTCGGTGAAGGCGGTGGACGGGGAGTTGCGGGTGGAGACGGCGGAGGGGCTGGCGGTTTTTGAGATTGGCGATGCGGCAGAGAAGTGGCGGGAGAAGATTTTGCATCCGAAGACGCGGATGGAGAAGCTGGGGGTGAAACGCGATGCGCGGGGATCGTTGCTGGGCGAGTTTGACGAGGAGTTTGTGCGCGAACTGACGGCCTTGACGGACAACATAAATACGGTGGCCGTCACGGACGATGCCGAATGGATATTTTTTGCGGCGCCTTCGAAGAAGGATCTCTCGCGCGTCTCGAAGCACGCGAAAAAGATGAGCGGAAGCGTCGCGCTTTGGGTGGTGTATCCAAAAGGGCAAAAAGAGATTACCGAAATGGATGTTTTGTCGATGGGTAGGAAGTCGGGTCTGAAGGACGTCAAGGTGGTGGGGTTTTCGCTGACGCACACGGCGCTCAAGTTTGTGATTCCGGTTGAGGACAGATAAAATCTCGCAAGTTTTACCTCGTTGGAAATTCCCGCTAGTTTGATATTTCGAGTTTCCGGATTGCTGTCTATGATGGCCGCATGGGGAATTTGCTCGAAGTGCGTGGGTTGATGGTGGAGTTGCCGACGGCGGCGGGGTGGGTGCGGCCGGTGAATGAGGTGTCGTTGCGTATTGGGGCGGGCGAGGCGCTGGGATTGGTGGGGGAGTCGGGTAGCGGGAAGACGATGTTGTCGCTGGCGTTGATGGGATTGTTGCCGGCGGGGGCGCGGGTGAGTGGTGAGGCGCGGTTTGAGGAAGGAAATGAAGTAGAGGAAGTTAAGGAGGCAAAGGAGCGGAGCACGAATGGATCGATGGGTGGCAAAGGGATCGATCTGACGCGACTGAGCGAGCGGGAGTGGCGCAATGTGCGTGGCGGCGAGATTGCGATGGTGTTTCAGGAGCCGATGACGTCGCTGAATCCGGTGATGAGGATTGGGGAACAGGTTGCCGAGGCGATTCGCGCGCATGGGCCGTCGCTGGAGGGGAAGGAAGTGAAGCGCAGAGTGATTGATGCGTTGCAGCGGGCGGCAGTGCCGGAGCCGGAGGTTCGCGCGGAGCAATTTCCGCACCAGCTTTCGGGAGGCTTGCGGCAGCGCGCGATGATTGCGATGGCGCTGGCTGCGGGACCGAAGCTTTTGATCGCGGATGAGCCGACGACGGCGCTGGATGTGACGGTGCAAAAGCAGATTTTGGATTTGTTGGACCGCTTGCGGCGCGAATTGAAACTCGGGCTGCTTTTTATTACGCATGATCTCGGCGTGGTGGCGCAGGTGGCGGACCGCATCGCAGTGATGTATGCGGGGCGCATCGTGGAGGAAGGGCCAACGCGCGAAGTGCTGGCCGCGCCGCGTCATCCGTATACGCAGGGATTGCTTGCGGCGTCGCCGACGCTGGAGCGCGGGAAGCTGACGCCGATTCCGGGGACGGTGCCGCAGCTCACGGTATTGCCGCCGGGGTGCGCGTTCGAACCGCGGTGCGCGTTACGCCGCGCGGATTGTGTTACTGCGATGCCGGCACTTCGAGTGGTTTCGGCGGAGCATGCTGCGCGCTGCGTTTTGATTTAGCGGCGAATTGCAAGATCCGCGTCGTGAATCCTTCCGAAAATGAGAGCAAGACCTTCTTTCAGATGTAACTTCTATCGCGGCGGAAAATCTTTCACAATTCCGAACACTTGAACGCGAATACAAAAAAGGCTCCCGAAACTTCAGGGAGCCCTCTCTTTCAGAGCCGGGGCTAATAAAGAATGATTAGAAGCTCAGCCGCAACGCCAACTGGATAATTCGAGGGTCGGCAGTCGTCAGGATCTGACCGAACGTACCCCCATTGATAGGGCTGTCCAGGACGTTCGTGTCCGGGTTTCCAAACTCTGTATGGTTGAAAATGTTGAAGAATTCAGCGCGGAATTCCAACTTCAAGCGTTCTCCGAAGAGCGCCGTCGTCTTGCTGAGCGCTAGGTCAAAATTGGTGCGACCGGGTCCGCGGAGGAAATTCCGCGGCAGCGTTCCGTAGGTGGCGAGCGCCGGATTGGCGACGACTTGCGCATCTGACGGGAAAATGCCCGGCCCCGGCGTGCACGGAGGCAGGTCGTTCACGTCTCCGCACTGCGCGTTGCTGAAACTGTTGGGGTTGAAATAATAGTTCCCCGTTGCAATACCAAATGTCTGGGTGTTATGGGGATTGAATGTGTTTGTCGGTCCAACCACATTCGCTCGAACGACGAGCGGATCCCCAACGCCTGAAGGACCCTCAGCTCCGTTATCAAAGGCGCTGGACAGATTCGCCGCCACGTCGAGGGGGAATCCGGTCCTCCACGTCACGATGGGAAAGAGACTCCAGCCTTGGGTGAGCCGCTTCGGGCCGGACTGCCAGGCGTGGTCGAAGGGCAAGTCCCATCCGCCGCTGAAGGTGATACGATCACGAACGTCGGTGTCCCCAGACGCGCGCAAGAGATCGGATTGAATTGACGGAACCGTGCTGTTCCTCTGGCGAAATCCTGAGACGTTGTCAATTTCGTGCGAGAGGGTGTAGCCCAGAGTGAAGTAGGTCCTGCCGAAAATCGCGGAGTTGCTGATCTGTTTGGTTAGGCTCACAACCAGGCCGTTGTAGCTGGCCTTGGTCACATTTCTGAATTCCAGGACGGGGCCGAAGCTGCAGCCAAAAAGATTGGCGTTTCCTCCGGTTTCATCCGGGCAGGTAGTATCGCCAGGTCCAAGATTCAAAATGCGGTTGGTAGTGCCGGGCAGAAAGGGATTTGCGTCTTGCAGGCCGGTTAAACCATGCGAACTGCTTCCGAGATAACTCACTTCCAATACCGTATCTCGGGCGACTTCTCGTTGCACGCTCAAGTTGTATTGATAGGTGTAAGGGGTCTTCAGATGAGGGTCAACGAAAAACAGGCTGCCCCCGCCGAAAGGCAGGATGTTCGCGAAGCTCATATTGTGATCCACCGGCTGAGAAGGAAAGGTGTTCGGCGTCCCCGTTGATCCAAACGGATCATTGAAGAAAGTCAGGATGGAAGATTGGCTCGCAGGAATTTGACTGCCCGTCGGGAAGCCGATCGCGGCTCCGCTGAAGAACGGCGCCTGACCGTTGAACTGGAAATTGTCTTCGGCCTTTAAGATGTCGTAGAAAATTCCAAAGCCGCCGCGGATGCTGGTCTTGCCGTTGCCTTGGGGATCCCACGCGAAGCCGAAGCGCGGCGCAAAGTTTTTTGTCACTGGGAAATTCACACCGTTGGGCGCGCCCTTATCGCCGGGAAAAACAAGCCCTTCCGGCGCTCCCGGAAACACGGTCGATTGCAGGCCGGGAATGACCGAGAACGTGCGCCCTTCCGTATCGTATTTCGGGCTGCTGTATTCGTAGCGCAAACCCAACGATAGAGTCAGTTTCTTGGTCGCGCGCCACTCATCCTGCAAAAAGCCGTAGGTGGACTTACTCCGGATATTGGAGGGAGCGGCCGGTCCTTGCTGGTAAAGCGTGGGTATGCCCAGCAGGAAGTCCGCGAACCCATTTCCTGTCGCGCCGCCGTCGAAATTGAAGGAACCATTGATAATGAAATCGAAGACCTGGTTGTTCTGATAGCCGGAAAAACCGCCACCCATTTTCAAGTTATGGCGCCCGCGCACCCAGCTCAGAGTGTCCGTGACGCCGAACGTGTTATTGACCAGCGTGGTCGGCCCGCTGAATGTATATCCGGTTGTCAGGGCGTTCGAATTAATTTCGATGATCGGCGGCCCGCTGGCAACATCGGGAGTAATGTTGAAGCCAAGCTGCTCGGGTGTCGGCAGGGTCGAAGCCGGAACACCTTGCTTGGTGTAACTCCGCTGCGTGATGAAGCGCACTTCGTTCACCATGTTTGAATTAATCGTCCTGGTGTACGCCAGATTTGCGAAATAACTATTGGATTGCGTGGTGACCGGGTAGCCCGGAACATCGGCAAATGCGACGTTCGTGCTCGAAGAGATGGAAGCCAGAGCCGGATTCCGAAAGCCGCCGATGGTGGCCGTAAGCTTGTCTTTTTCCGTAAGCGAGAAATCGAACTTCATCGTCAACTCATTCTGGTTGTTGGTGCTTGGAGCGGCGGCGTCGAGAGTGCCTTGGCCCGTGGGATCCACCGGTAGGAGGCCCATATTGATCAGCTTCACTGCAAGAGGGTTGAATGTCGCCGGGTCAATGATTCCTGCTGCTGCCTTGGTGGCGTCCGGCTGAAAGAAGGGATGGCTCTGCAGAAACGCGACAACACCGGGATTGCCCGAGAAGTTTCCATTGTTTACTTCGGCTGGGGTAAAAACGGGGATTTGCCCGTTGGTCTGTAATTGGCTGAGTCGTTGCCCCTGGTAGCCCACGAAGAAAAAGAACCGGTCTTTGCCGTGAACCAGATGCGGAATGGCGATCGGCCCGCCGAAAGTGCCGCCGTACTGGTTCCTCTTCAGGACATCGCGCGGCAGTCCGGCTTCATCGTTGAAAAACGTGTTTGCGTTCAGCGCGTCGTTTCGCAAAAACTCGAAAGCACTACCGTGCCACTCGTTCGTTCCGGACTTCGTCACCACGCTGATGATGCCACCGCCGTTGCGCCCGTACTCCGCGGAATAGTTGCTTTCGAGAATGCGGAACTCCGCGATGGTGTCCGGGTTCGGGTTGTACACCACACTGTTGTCCAGCAAATTGTTGTTCAAGCCGCCGTCAAGAAGATAGGTGACAGAATCGGTGCGGCCTCCGGCGATGCTGTAATTGCCGGCGCTGGTGTTGTCGTCGTTTGATTCGGTCACTCCAGCTTGCAGCAGCGCGAGGTTCAGCACGTTGCGCCCGTTGAGCGGAGCCTGCTGAATCGCGGCCCCGGTGACCGTTTCTCCGATCGTGCTGTTGACAGTCTCCACGCCTCCGACCTGATCTTTGACTTCAATGGTTTCGTTCCTCGTGCCAAGTGCAAGCTTGGCATCCACGCGGAGGGACTGGTTGATCTGCAGTACCTGATTCTCGAAGACCTGGCGTTGGAATCCGTCTTTTTCGACGGCCACACCGTAGCTGCCAATGGGAAGCGAAAGGATCTGGTAGAAGCCATCCTTGTCGGTGACTACGTGCTGCGAAATCTGCGTAGCCATGTTGGTGACCGTTACGCCCGCGCCGGAAATCGACCCGCCGCTCGAGTCCGTGACGTTTCCAATGATTCTTCCCGCGGCGTTTTGCGCCCGCGCTCCGGCACCGCAAAAACCCATTGCCCAAATAAGAAGCGCGGTGACTGCTAGAAAGCGATGAATTCGATTCACGGAATTCCCCCAGGCTGCAGAGCGCCCTGAAATCGCCCTGCTCCGCCACGCCATCCTTAACGCAAATGCTCTGCCGAACACGCCGGACAGATAACAAAGGGCTTGGCTGATATAAGTCGCTAAATCATTTCCTGGTTTTCGAATTTAGATATGAGTTCTTCGACTTAAGTGGTTTCGACTGCGGACAGAAGACCGAAATCGCGCGGGAAGCAGGCAAAAAAGCGTGCGAAGATACGAGAGGCCTCGAAGCGAGCGCCAAGATTATGGCGGAGACCGAATTCCTTCTGCAAGTGGCGCAGCTCAAGAAGAGCTACGAGCGCGGCGGGGGTGTTTTTGCCGAAAAGAAAAATGCACCGCGATTTATGGCCGTCGATGACGTGAGTTTCGACGTAGCGCGCGGCGAGACGTTTGCGATTGTCGGCGAGAGCGGCTGCGGCAAGACCACGCTGGCGCGCATGCTCTTGCGCTTGATTGACGCGGACAGCGGCGAAATTCGCTTCCAAGGGCGCGACCTGATGACGCTGCAAGGGCAGGAACTTCGCGAGCAGCGGCGGCAGATGCAGATGATTTTTCAGGATCCTTTCGCGTCGCTCAATCCTCGGATGAGAGTCGGCGAAATTGTAGCCGAGCCGCTGGCCATTCACGAGCCGGGGCTGGCCAGGAGCGAGAGGCTCGAACGCGCTGCGGCCATTTTGAAACGCGTCGGGCTGGATGAGAATGCCATGAAGCGCTATCCGCACGAGTTTTCCGGCGGACAGCGGCAGCGCATCGGAATCGCGCGCGCGCTGATTTTGCGGCCCAAGCTAATTGTTGCGGACGAACCCGTGTCGGCGCTCGACGTCAGCGTTGGCGCGCAGGTCTTGCTGCTGCTGCAGGAATTGCAGCGCGAGTTTGCGTTGACCTACATTTTCATTTCGCACAGTCTGCCGGTGGTGGCCCAAATCGCGGCGCGGATTGCGGTCATGCGCGCCGGGCAATTCGTAGAGATGGGTACTGCGGAGGAGGTGCTCCGCGCGCCAAAGCATGCCTACACCAAGGAACTGCTGTCTGCAGTCCCCATTCTCCCCGGCGCCTAAAAGCCCGCCTTCTCGGCTCCCTGACAGAGGCCGTCCCTCGGCTGACCAAATCGCTCCATTGATGTAATATCCTGCCAC
>Ga0210407_10001272_pt1 | contig 24259 bp, 21 predicted proteins | sample IncBWC27MmetaG_FD_150860 | JGI IMG/M metagenome (GOLD analysis project Ga0210407, IMG submission 150860) | Forest soil microbial communities from Barre Woods Harvard Forest LTER site, Petersham, Massachusetts, United States - Inc-BW-C-27-M | ecosystem: Environmental > Terrestrial > Soil >... | reverse complement strand
GACTTCGCCTTGATGATCTCGTGAAGCTGCCGGGTTGCAAATGGATCCAGGCCGTTGGTGGGCTCGTCCAGAATCAGCAGCGGCGGATCATGGATGAGCGCGCAGATGAGCGCCAGTTTCTTCTTCATGCCTCTGGAATAGTTGACCGCGAACTCTTCAAGCGCGTCGACGAGTTCCAACTGCTCAATCAACGGCCTGGTGCGCCTTGCTATCTCGCGGGTCGATAGCCCATGCATTTCTCCGGAAAAGCCGACGATCTCGCTGCCGCGAAGATAGTCATAAAAAACCGGCTCATCGGGCAGGTAGCCGACCCGCCGCTTGACCTCCACGCGATCGCGGAAACAATCGAAGCCCTCGATCTTAGCCCATCCTGAAGTAGGAGCCAGGATGCCCATCAGCATCCGGATGGTAGTAGTTTTACCGGCGCCGTTCGGACCCAGCAGCGCAAAGATCTGTCCATACGAAACTGAAAGACTAAGGCTCTTCACCGCCTCAAACGCGCCGTAAGTCTTGGACAGGCCGTTACTTTCCACCAGGCTGGTCTGAGGTTGTGACATTTTCAACTCAACGACCTGAACGATACTAGCGGTTTCGACAACTGAGAGTTATCCCCAGAGACTTGGTCTCTCACACGCTCGAGTGAAGTGAAAAGACTCAGTTGTGGATCTCGGGACCGGCCGTTCCGCTCCCCGACGCCGGCCGCAAGCGCGGAATCCATCGCGGCACCGAACGGCAGTAGTCGATGTAGTCGGCGCCGAACGTCCGCCTGAGCGTCGGCTCCTCGTAGAGAATCACAAACAGATGAAATCCGATTGCAACCGCGATCGCATACTCAAGCACTTGCCGATTACCAAAGAAGAGCCCCTGCCCGACAATCATCGCGACCACCGCGACATACGCCGGGTTGCGCACGTGCCGATACACTCCGCCCACCACGAGCCACCGCGGCGGCGCGATCGGCGCCGGAGTTCCATGCCCCTCGCGCACGAACCGCACCAGAAAATCCCAAAACCCTGGCACCGCAACCACAAACATCGCAACCCCAATCCATCGCACCGCTCCAATCCCAAACAACGCCGCCCCAACCTCCCATCGCGAAATCAGATACGGCACAAGGATAACCACCGACCCCGGCACCACCACGGTGAACACGATCGTCCCGATATACGCCCACAACGGCGCCCGCGATGTGTGTTCCTGCTCCATAACCGCGCCAAGTACGGTATGTATATCTATTGAAAGGAGCATGCCAAATGAGGTTCGGACTTTTCTATGAGCATCAACTTCCGCGCCCGTGGACCGAGCACAGCGAAGAGACGCTGATTCATCACGCGCTCGAACAGATTGAGCTTGCCGATCGGCTCGGCTTTCACAGCGTGTGGGAAGTCGAGCATCACTTCCTCGAGGAGTATTCGCACTCGAGCGCGCCCGAAGTATTTCTCGCAGCTGCCAGCCAGCGCACCAAAAATATTCGCCTCGGTCACGGAATCATTCTTACTGCGCCCGGCTACAATCATCCCGCGCGCACTGCGGAGCGCGTCTCGATGCTCGATCTCGTCTCTCACGGGCGCGTCGAATTTGGCTCGGGTGAATCCGGGTCGCTGTCCGAACTCGGCGGGTTCAACCTTGCTCCGATGCAAAAGCGCGAGATGTGGCGCGAGGGCCTCGAAGTTGCCGTCCGATGCATGAGCGAGACGCCGTTCGCCGGCGTCGAAGGCAAGTACGTCCGCATGCAGCCGCGCAACGTGGTGCCGAAGCCCGTGCAGAAGCCTCACCCGCCGCTGTGGGTTGCATGCTCGCGCCGCGAGACGATTCTGCTCGCCGCGGAACTCGGAATCGGCGCGCTGACATTCGCCTTCATCGATCCGGAAGAGGCGGTCCACTGGGTGACCGATTATCGCAAGACGCTCGCCGAGCGATGCGTTCCGATTGGCGGCGCGATCAATCCCGAAGTCGCGTGCGTGACGCCGATGATGGTCCATCACGACGAGCGCGAGGCGATCTTGCGCGGCCTCGAGGGCGGAAATTTTTTCGGGTACTCGCTCGGCCACTTTTACATCTTCGGCGATCACAAGCCCGGCCGCACCGACGTTTGGAGCGAATTTCAAAAGCGCCGCGCCGAGCGCGGCTTCTCACCCGACGTCGCGATCGCGATGCGCCAGCGGCGGCTGGCCGCGCGCCTCGACGACAGTGCAGGTAGCCAGCAGGGAATCCGCGGCGCGGTCGGCACCCCCGAACAGTTGCGCGAGTACCTGCGCCGCTACGAAGAAGCCGGCGTCGATCAGATGATCTTCGTGATGCAGGCCGGGATGAACAAGCATGAGCACATCATGGAGGCGATCGAGTTGTTCGCCCGCGAAGTGCTGCCCGAGTTCGCCGAGCGCGACGAAGAAGTGCGCCGCAAGAAGCGCGACTTGCTCGCGCCTTTGATCGAAGCCGCGATGAAGCGTAAACCCGAACGCGCGCAGCAGGTTCCCGACGACTACACGATCCCCGCGCTGGCCAAGCCGTTCGTCGAAGCGTACGGCGGCAATGAACTGGTCGAAAAGCTCGCCGGCGATTCCGCAATCGGAATCCCGCGCCCGCGCGATTTGCAGGAGCAACTGATAACGCGCCGGAAATGAAGCGCGATGTTCGAGCCCGCGCGCGATTCGCTCCGCCGCATTCTCGACGGCGCCATCGGTTTGCCGCGTGCTCGGCCTCGGCTGAAACGCGCGCCCAAAAAGTATTGATGCTCAATCGCAGAGGAGTCCGTCGATGCTTGCAAAGATCAGGCGCAATATCGCCGCGGGAATTCTGACCTTCATTCCGATCCTGGTTACCGTCTGGGTGATCAGTTTCCTGGTCGGGCTCCTGGTCGCGCTCGGCAGCCCGATCGTTCGGCTGTTCGTGTCACCGTCCCTGGCGCAAGGATTTTCCGCGCCATGGTTTCAGGCGTCGATCTCGATCGCGATCGTGCTCGCGGCGCTGTATGTCCTCGGCGAAATTGCCGCCGCCGTCGCGGGACGCCGCCTGCTCGCCGCCTTCGACTACCTGATGGCGCGGATTCCGGTCGTGCAATCGATCTACGGCGCCGCGCGACAACTCGTCGCGAGCTTCGAGACCAAACCCGGCGGTTCGCAACGCGTCGTGCTGATCGAGTTTCCGTCGCCAGACATGAAGACCGTCGGCTTGGTGACGCGCATCTTTACCGACGCCGACACCGGCGAAGAGATCGCCGCCGTCTACGTGCCCACCACGCCGAACCCGACTTCAGGCTATATGGAATTGGTTCCGACCAGCCGCCTCGTGATGCTCGATTGGACGATCAACGAGGCGATGACCTTCATCATGTCGGGCGGCGCCGCGGCGCCCCCAAAGCTCAACTACTCCCGCGGCTCGCGAGTACCAACTCCCGGCGCGAACAGCTAGCAACTCGATCGTCACACGGCCGCGCTTCGGCCACCCGCGATCGCGTGATACAAAACCAGCAGCACGACTGCACCGACCGTCGCGACCATAATGCTTCTGAGGTCCAGTCCCGTCACGCCCACCGATCCCATCGCGGTGAAAATGTAGCCGCCGACGAACGCGCCCACTATTCCGAGCACGATATCGCGCATCATTCCTTCGCCGCTCCGATTCACCAACAGGCTGCCGAGATAGCCAGCGATTAGTCCCACTATAAGCCACGCGAGAATACCCATGATTGCACCTTAGACCCTGCAAGTAGTTCGTTTACCGACAACTCTCATCTTATCACAAGCGTCAGGTTCTCTCGGTGCAATTTATGTTCCTGTCAGCACCTATGTTGATTGTTGACCGTCGGTCCAACTGAGTAACCTTATGAAATAGGAAGTCCACACGGCGAAGGTCAGGCAAACATCCCGAATCGTGTAAGTTCTGGATACTCACTCTGATGCTCCTTCGCGCACATGTCCGATACTATGTTGGATTTTTCCGGTACGGGAATTGCGTCATTTAAAACGTTTGGATCGTCGGTAATAAAGGAGAGTGAAGAAGATGAAACGTTTATCAAGTACGTTCGTTGCAATCGCGCTTCCGCTCGCGTTCGCGACTCTTGCGATGGCCCAGGACGGTAAGACCATCGCCACCGTCGTCAATGGCAACACCACCACGGAGTTCAAGGCCGCCGATTCTCGCGACATCGACACCGCCAAGCTCAAGACCTGGAATGACTTTGCGGCCAATCATCAGGACGTCGCGAAGGAACTCGCCTACAAACCGGCGTTGATTAACGACGAGGCGTACGCCAAGGCCCATCCGCAACTCGGCGCGTTCTTCTCTGCGCATCCCGATATCCGCGAGGCGATGGCCGAAAACCCGGGCAACTACGTCGCCATCCCGCCCCGCCCCGGCGAATAGCCACTGGCCATTGGCGCCAATAACTACTGCTGAATGAAATGACTACCGGCGCGGCATCACCCCGCGCCGGTAGTCGTCTCAATCGTTTCGCTTCAATTGAGTCTAATCTGAAGTCCGGTTACTGGTTCGGTTCACCTAAGCGGCACCATCGTCCCCGCCCGAGATTGCGTTGGTGTTGTCCCATGGGATTCCCCTCTCCCGTCGGGAGAGATAGCTCAACGATTCATGTCGTTCGGACTGTGAAGCTTGCCTCTCCTGTCGGGAGAGGTCGTTCGACGACGCAGGTCGTCGAACGGGTGAGGGCGCCAGAATCAAGCTGGATGCGAGAACCTCAGGCAACGTTTGGGATTGTTCTTTCTATTCCAGTGGCACAGGCGTCCCCGGCCCGTGAAAAAGTGAAAAATGCCGCGTTCCTATTCCGGTGAGGGCCGCTCTCAATAACCTCTCCTTGTCCGAGGAGAGGTCGACGCGCGCCGCAGGAGCGCGGAGGGAGAGGTGCAACGCACGCAGTCGCACAAGTGCGGCAAATCTTTTAGTTCCCTCTCTCTCCGGTTCCAGTGGCACAGGCGTCCTGCCCGTGAAAAAATGAAAAATGCCGCGCGAGCCGCTCGCGCCACCACAGTCCAGTTACTTGTATTCGCCGTCGCCCGCAGGACGTTCCTGCGGCTCGCTACTTCGGAACCTTGCCCCCACCCTTCAACTGCACAACGCCGCTGGCCGGATGCACCACTTCGGCGTTGGTCGCAATCGTGAGTGTTGCCGTGTCGAATTGGTTCTCCGGCGTCGCCTGTGTCGGCGCGTAATCGACCACGATCTCGCAAGTTCCCCCCACCGGGATCAAATCGTTCGGCTGCTCGCAGGTCGTCAATGGATCGATTGCCCACATACCGGTCCCGTTCGTGCTCTGAACGCTGAAGTTCTCCAGCAGCACGGCCGGTACTCGCGATCTCTCCCCCGCTTCTGCCTTGATTTTGAATACGCTCGACGTGGTAGTACCGACCTTCCTTTTCCCAAACGAACGCTTCCTGGGCGTGACTATGAGCTTCGCCAGCCCTGAAGCCGGATTGATCTCCGTCACAAAAGCGGTCGCGATCTCCGCAGGGCTGCTTTGGAAGGCACTCGACGTGGTGGGGAAATCGGGCGCCTCTGTGTCGCCCGTGACGTAGGCGTTTGCGAAAGAATCGACTGCGATGCCGGTTCCTTTATTTACAATAGATGTCCCGCCCAGGTAGCTGGAGTAGAGCAGCGAGGCCTTGCCGGAAGCCGCCGGATTAAGCACCGCCAGAAAAGCGCTCTCAGAGCCTTGGGGCTTGATTTGGAAGGCGTTGGGCGTGACCGGAAAATCGACCGATATCGTAAAACCCGTGATATAGACGTCGCCCGCCGGATCGACCGCGATCCCAGTGCCCCAATCGTCGCCGCGCCCGCCCAATAAGGTCGAGTAGAGCAGCGAGGCTCTGCCCGATGCCGCCGGATTGAGTTTGGCCACAAAGGCGTCCCCCGTGCCATCGGGCCTCTTTTGGAAGGCCCTGCCGGTGACCGGAAACCAGGCGCTGGCAGTTCCCGTGACGTAGGCGTTGCCCGAGGAATCGACCGCGATGCCGCCGTGGATCTGCGGAATGGTCCCGCCCAAAAAGGTCGAGTAGGGCAGCGAGGCCTTGCCCGACGCCCCCGGATCGAGTTTGGCTACAAAGACGTACATTTGGCCGGTGCCGCAAAACCCGCAGGTCCTTAGGAAGGCGTTTGGGGTCGTGGGGAAGTCGGCTGAGCCTGTTATGCCGATGACGTATGCGTTGCCCGAAGAATCGACTGCGATTCCATCCCCCTCGTCAGATTGCTCACTGTGGGTGCCGCTCAAATAGGTCGAGTAGAGTAGCGAGGCCGCGCCCGATGCCGAGGGATCGAGCTTGGCCACAAATGCCGCATGGCATCCGTTGCCTGTCACACCACAGGTGCTTTGGAATGCGTTCTCGGTGATGGGGAAATCGTTCGAATCTGTGAAGCCCGTGACGCAGGCGTCGCCGGTCGAGTCGATCGCGATGCCGTTGCCGCCGTCAGCACCATCGGAAAAGGCGTTTCCGCTTCCGCCCAGATAACTGGAGTAGAGCAGTTGGTCCGCGCCCGCCGCGGCAGGATTAAGCTTCGCCACGAAGGCGTTCACCGCGCCCTTGAGCGTGGATTGAAAAGCGTTCGCGGTGACCGGGAAATCGGTCGAGCGTGTCTCGCCCGTGATGTAGACCTCACCCCCCGAATCCACTGCGATACCATTGCCTTGATCGCCAAAATCCGCGCTGGTGTTGCTGCCGCTGCCCCCTAAGTAGGTGGAGTAGAGCAGCGAGGCCGCACCTGACGCCGCAGGATCGAGCTTGGCCACAAAGACGCTGCTGTCTCCGTTCGCGCAGGCTCCGCACGTGCTTTGGAAGGCGTTGTTAGTCGGGAAATCGGGCGAGAATGTCGTGCCCACGACGTAGATGTGGCCCGCCGAATCCACCGCAATCCCTTCGGCGTAGTCGCCGACGATTCCACCGCGGTTCGGCACCGCCCCACCTAGATAGGTCGAATAGACCAGACCCGGATCGATATAGACCGCGCGGGCCCGGTCGTACTTTGCAAGCGAAAAGCCGATAGTATTCTTGTCCAGCAGGATGGCCCTGCCGGCTACTCTTTCGCGACGACCGTCGCGCAACTGATAGATCGCCGGAATCTGTTCGATCACTTTTCCGCCATCGGCCAGTGTCGCGACTACATCGCCGCTGTGGTTGAGCGCGAGCTTCGTGGCCCCCTCGAAGCGCGATCGGATCGCCTCCGGACTAGCGCCGCGACGGAGAATGAAGTCGTATTCGAGCCGGCGTGCGGCTTCCTGTGCCGATTCGGCAGGGGCGCCTCGCGAGCTCCCCGTGATAGCGCTAGCGAGCGCGTCGCCGTCGCTCTCGTAGAACACCAAATCGATTCTCGGATAGACATCGCGATAGCGAACCCGCTCGTACATCGGAATGTCCGTGTGCCACTTCTTTGGATCGTTGCCGGCGAAATAATTCACCTTGCCGGGGAGTTTGTCGACGCCTTCGATTCGCACGTGCGGATTGGCGCCAACTAGCCGCATGCGCAGCATCTCCTCGCGCTCCGTCTTTCTGCTCCCGTCCTCGATCGTGAGTGGGGCCCCTTCGGCGGCCGCATGAGTGCGCAACGCGAGCGTCGCACCGTCGCCGCTCAGGAACAAAGCATATCCGTCGCCGCGCGCGAGGAATTTCACTTCCTTCGCCATCTGGCCGCGATTCGCCTCGAATATCAGCGGCAGATTTTTGAATCTCGTGGCGATGCGCGTCTTATTTATAGCGGGGGGCTTGGCTGCGCGCGGAGCCGGACTGGGCCATTTATTCGCGGCGGCCGCATCCGTGATACGAAAAGTTGCGGCAAGTAAGAACGCCAGCGCGATCGCAAATCGAAGAACCGATCTGGTTGCCCCTCGATAAGAACGAAACTGACCGCCTAAGCGTGTAGGCGACTTCATCGGTTTTCTTCTGCTTGAGGCAAACGCAAAGTGCACCTTAGTTTCTAGCGCCCAGCGAACGCGCGTATCGCGCGCCAGCCCCTTTCCATTGTATGGACGGTGGGTGCAGGGGTCACCCCTGCCGCCAGCCGCGGAGGCGTGGCTAAGATTACGATGATCGATCTGACCCAGTACCGAAGTCCGGTTACTCGTACTCGCCGTTGCGTTCGTTTCGCACCGCACGCCGCGCGAAACCCTTCGAGCGCCGCTTCTTGACCTTGGTCGCTTCCGTCTGCCGAGTGTCCACGAAATCGATCAACGCTTGCTGGCATCCCGGCGCCGCGTCGGCGGCCGCGGTTCTGATATACACGCCGTCGGATTGCATATCCCACTGACATCGATTCGGCCTCAGCAGGATGTCGAGCACGGTGCGCAATTCTTTTCTCAGTTGCGGATCCTCGAGCGGCGCAACTACTTCGACCCGGCTCTCCAGGTTGCGCTTCATGCAATCGGCCGACCCGAGCAGAAAATCCTCGGTCCCGCCGTTGCGGAAATAATATATCCGCCCGTGCTCCAGGAAACGTCCGACGATACTTACCACCCGCACGTTGTCCGACAGCCCCGCGATTCCCGGCCGCAGCCTGCACGTATCGCGCACGATCAAGTCCACGTGCACCCCGGCTTGCGACGCGCGATATAGCGCGCGCGTGATATCGACGTCCTCCAGCGCGTTCATTTTGAACTGGATCAATCCGGGCGACGCGGCGGTACTGACTTTTATCTCTCGCTCGATTCGGCTCAGGAGTCCGCGCTTCAGCAGTGTCGGTGCGGGCAGAATTTTCCGATAAGGACGATCCGGCATATAGCCAGTCGTCAGGTAATTGAATAACTCAGTCAGATCCTCGCCGATAGTGTCGTCGCAAGTGAGTAATCCGTAGTCGGCGTAAAATCTCGCCGTCCCCGGATGATAGTTGCCCGTCCCGATATGCGCGTAGCGGCGAAGACCGGTGTAGTCCTGGCGAATCACCAGGGTCACCTTGCAATGCGTCTTCAGTCCCACCACTCCATAAGTCACGTGGATCCCGAATTCCTCGAGCCGCGTGGCAAACTGGATATTCGCCGCCTCGTCGAAGCGCGCCTTCAGCTCGACCACCACCGCTACCTGCTTGCCGTTCCGCGCGGCATCGCACAGGTAGCCGATTATTTTCGAATCCGCCGACGTCCGATAAAGCGTCATCTTGATCGCGCGGACCTTCGGATCCTCCGCGGCTTCGCGCAATAGCCGCTCGACCGATGTCGAAAACGATTCGTACGGATGCAACAGCAGGATCGATCCGGCCTCGCGGATTACGTGGAAGATGCTCCGCCCAATAGTCAGCCGCGGATGATCGACCGGATGATGCGGCGGATCGTGCAGCGCCGGCGCGTCGATCGACGCAAGCTCCTGCAAGTCGCGCATCGACAGCATCCCGTCCACTTCGAAAACGTCCGAGCGTTCGTCAAGGCCCAGTTCCGCAGCCAGCATCCCGCGATGCACCGGGTTCATGCCGACCAGCACTTCCAGGCGCACGATCGGCGCAAACCGCCGGTCGCGCAGCTCCGATTCGATCAGCGCCAGCAAGTCGTCGGCCTCGTCCTCGTCGCGTTCGGTGTTGGCGTTGCGCGTCACCCGGAACAGTTCGTATGAATCGATCACCATCGTGGGGAACAGCAGGTCGAGATTGTTCGCCACCACGTCTTCGAGTCTTACAAAATCATTTTGCTCGCCGACCCGGATGAAACGCGGGATTCCAAAACCAATCGGCACCTTCACCCGCGCCATCATCGGATCCGAATCGTTCTGATAGCGCGCCGTCACCAGCAAATTGAGTGAGAGATTGGATACGAACGGAAACGGATGCGCCGGATCCATCGCCTGCGGCGTCACCAGCGGGAAAATATTTTTATAGTAGTAGTCGCGAATCAGTTTGCGCTCGTCCGCAGTCAGGCTGCTATACGACCGCACCCGGATTCCATAATTCTCGAGCTGCGCGAGGATCTGCGGTCCCAGCTCGCGCTGCCGCTGCTCCAGTTCGCGCACGATCAGGTAGCACTCCGTGACCTGTTGCTGCGGCGTGCGTCCATCGACGGTCAACTCCTGCATCCCCGCGACGACCTGCTGCTTCAAGCCGCCGATCCGCTTCATGAAAAACTCGTCGAGGTTCGACGCCGTGATCGCCAGGAACTTGAGCCGTTCGAGTAGCGGATTCCGTTCGTCCTCCGCCTCATGCAAAACGCGCCGGTTGAAGCCGAGCCACGTCAGCTCCCGGTTCAGGAACAAGTCGGGCGAGCTGAGCTCCTTGTCGATTTTCGGCGCGGGCGGCTTTTCGACTTCGGGCACTACCGCCTCGAGCACAACCGCCCCCGCCGGCGGATCGATCGACGCTCCACTCTGCGCAACAGCCGCCGACCCGGACGCCGGCGCAGCACTCAACTCGGGTGTATCAGCTTGATTTCCCATAGATGCAAATCAGTCGGACATTTGCCCCGCCATTCTATCCACCCCGTCCGCCAATTGCCTATCCTCATCACGATATATGTTCAAAAACCCAATATTTCAGCAGTATTTTGCAAGATTTCAGGCAAGATCTTAGGATGTTCTCCTTGTAATGTGAATCCAGATTCATCATGATGTGAATCAGGATTCACATCGCGGCCGCGAGGAGGTAACCAGCGTGTCCACTCTGCTCGACGATCAATCTGTGGTGCAGCGCGTTCTCGATCACATCGACAAGCAGACCACCGACCTGGGCGATCAAGTCTGGCGCGAGCCGGTCGAGAACTATCTCTCACCCGAGCGCTTCGCCGCCGAGATGGATCTCCTCCACCGATACCCCATTCCGTTCTGCCCGTCGGCTGCGCTTCCGGAAAACGGATCTTTTCTCGCGCGAGAGGCGGCGGGCACTCCGATTGTCGCGGTGCGCGGGAGCGACGGCGTCGTGCGTGCGTTCCGCAACGTATGCCGTCATCGCGGGATGCAAGTTGCTGCCGGCACAGGATGCCAAAAAGCTTTCGTCTGCCGATATCATGGATGGACCTACGGACTCGACGGACATCTTCGTCACGTCCCGCACGAACAGGGCTTCCCGACCCTCGATCAGGACGCGCGAGGATTGGCGCCGCTACACACTTCCGAGGTGAGCGGCCTCGTCTTCGTCAATCAGGATGACTCTGGGTCGGCCGATCCGAAACTTCCCGCCGACCTTCCGACCATCCTGCCCGCGCGATACACGATTCGCCGCACCACGGAACTCGAGATGCCGACGAACTGGAAAATTTTCGCGGAAGGATTTCTCGAGGGCTACCACATCCGTCCGCTTCATCGCGAAACGTTCTATCCGGTCCAGTTCGACAATCTGAACGTGGTCGAAACTTTCGGCGAGGAGTTCGCGCTGAACAACCGGATCGTTTTCCCTTACCGGCGCGTCAACAAGCTTCGCGAGGTGCCGCCTTCCGAGCGCAACTCCGAAGGATTCCTCACCTACGTCTATCACCTGTTTCCCAACGTGATGGTCGCGACGTTCCCGACCAACATCACGATCGTGATTATCGAGCCGCTCGCGATCGATCGCACCCTCGCAATCACCTACACAGTGACAGACCGTCCGCACGATCAGGTCGAAGCGGAAACCCAGGTCAAGCGCGGCGAAGACTTCGTAAATCAGGGCGCCACCGAGGATCGCGAAGTAGCATGCGCGATCCAAAAGGGCCTAAAGAGCGGTGCCAACAAATTCTTCGAATTCGGCCACTTCGAAAAAGCCCTCACCAACTTCCACCGCACTTTGGACGCGGCGTTGGCCGCGACCCCGCCGCGATGAATCGCGCCGGCGCCGCGCAATCGCAAAAGCCCCGGCTGAAAGACCGATGGCCTGGTCGCGGGACGCCGGAGCATACCCGCGACCGCCTTCTCTGGGAGGCGAAGATCATCCTCGAAGACGGCGGATACGCCGCCGCGTCGGTAACCGCGATCGCCCGCCGATGCGCGATCGCCTCGGGGACTCTCTATCGGCACTTCCCATCGAAGGCCGACCTGTTCGTCGAACTGGTCAGGAAGATGGCGAAACGCGACCTCGCCGCGATGAAGTCGGCCGCGTCCTCAGGCGGCACTATCGAGCGGCTGGAGGCGATCGTAACGACCTTCGCGCGCCGCGCGCTTCGCAAGCCGCGTCTGACCTGGGCGCTGGTCTACGAGCCGGTCGATCCCGCGGTTGACGCCGAGCGCCTGGTCTATCGCCGCGAGTACTGTCGCCTGATGGCGAAACTTCTGCAGCACGGAATCGACGCCTGCGAAATCCCACCCCAAAACGCCGAGCTCAGCGCCGCCGCAATAGTCGGCGCAATCGCCGAATCGATGGTAGGCCCGCTAGCCCCACCGACAAAAAAAACTTCCCCCGACATCCTAATCGCAACCCTCGTCAATTTCTGCCGCCGCAGTTTGGGCATCCCCGACGACCCGTCCCTACACACCGTTGATGCTAAGAAGTGACTGTCCATGTTGGTTGAGCGCGGAACCGCTCGGTCATAGACAGCGCCGAATCATGGCATTAGAATCATGATTGGGCTTGCTTAGATGTATACGTCAGGTTGTTAACATGCAGAAAGACCCACCTACAGAACCTAATTCGCCGTCTAAGCGACGGTACATGCTCCAGATTGAGCGGCCGGGTGAACGGCTGGACATCACCAAGATCTCGAGCATTCTGTCTGAGACGGGGGTTGACGTCGATCCGAACTACGGCCCAATCCTCGTCAATCCCAACTTGGGTCGTTATGTCGTTCGCGCTTGGGCTGAAGACACTGAGCGAAAACTAGCTGAGCAAATTCCCGGCGTCCAGTTCTTTGGCGACGCCCGGATTGCCCCGACCAACATCTGATCATCTCAGTCGTCAAGCCTTCTTCGTGAACATCCAGGCCGGGCCTTGTGCAGACGCCGCTCTTGGCCGCGGTCCCGTCACGCTCGCCGCTCTCGACGGGGTTGCCTTGCTAATCGCCGTGGCTCCGGCAAGGCAACTGGCTGCGTTAAGTACTCCATATCCGAGATCGTAATTCCATTTGGCATCGGGGGGTTCGCATGCCTTTTGAAGAATTCCTTTAAGTACTTTTGGAGCCAAATTCGGTTGGCCTTGTCGTAGGGCGGCGACGACTCCCGCCGCCACCGGACTTGCTGCGGAGGTCCCGCTGTCGGCAGCGTAGACACCCGAGCCCGAAAAGTGACTGTATGTTGCGAGGTCTGGTTTTTGCTGATCAAGTCCCCCTGGTCCCTGTGAAGAGTAGCCGAGTCGATCACCTTTAGTCGTGACCGCGGCAACCGTGATAACCGCCGGATGAGAATTCGCCCCGTGGATGCTGCGACCCGGGCCCCTGTCGGCGACCCCACACCGGCCATCCGCGCAATCAGCCCCGCAGTTTCCCGCGGCAAACAATACGTCGGCACCCGCGCTCACTAGAGTGCCGGTTATCTGGTTGAATGGATGATTCGGATTTTCGCTGTAGTTGCCGGGTGAGCCGACGGGATCGTCCTCCTTGCTGTCGAACAGTGCCCAGCTATTGTTTACGACCAGGGGACCGGGGCTACGCTGAAGTAAGTCAATCAGATCGGCGAAGGCCGCAAGGGCGTCGGACAGGAAGCCACCCCAATCTCCCGATGTGGACTGTAGCAGCGCATAGTCGAGAAGGGTCGCGTCCGGCGCCGCCAGCGAACAGTCGAACGCTACCATCGTTGCGTGGTCGACTGTATTTGAGCCAGGCACGTAACCAGCCGTCGGAGAGTAAAACTGCTTGGGATCTATTCGGTTCTGGATCGGCTTTCCATCCGGATCGAGGTTTGCGCCATGGATTCCGGTGTCGACTACAGCAATACGCGCTCCCTTACCCGTCAAGTTCTTCTTGACGAGGTTCGGTACCCCTAAGAGCTTGCGCACCTCGCTGAAATCGCCGACCGGGAGTGCGTTGCAGTAGGCGCCGGGACATCCCTTGATTTGAGGATTGGCAAAGACTCCTATGACTTCATCGGCTCGATCACTTTTCATTCGTTCGATCGCGTTCTGATCGTCGAACGTGCCGACGATCGCATAGGCGTCCTGCGCCACCTGCTGCTGCCCGCGATATCTTATCTTCACCCCTTTCGGCTTGGCGCCTACCGGTATGAATGCCGGTATCGGATGGGCGTTCTCGCTGAAGTCGAAACCCTTTACTCCCACCGTTTGAGCAAGGCCCTGAGCAGCATACTTGAAAGATCGATTTTGCCATCCTTGTCCGAGAAATTCGTGGGGACGAACCAGTACGATACGCTGCAACACTTTTCCTTCTCCTCCTCTTTGATAACTAGCGGTCAATGCGAGTTATCAAAGCGCCTTGCGTATTGCAACGCACAAGGATGCGCCGAATCTAAACTCGTTGTCACTTTAAGTGCGGCACAGGGCTATACGTTCAGACGCATTTTTACTAACATCGCCGATTACTCACCTAACCAGCGAGGAAACGCCATGAGCACTTTTGCATACGCGGCATTGACCAGCCGGCGCGAAGACGCGACTCCCGGCACCAGCAGCACCGGGGGCCAACCTGGGGTGAGCACCTATGTCGACGCGGTAGCGGCACTCGTGCCGGCGGAGGTACTGACCGCCCACGGGGTGATCCTCTCGTTCACTACCGAGACCACAGCGGGCGCTGTCCATATCACCGCACCGGATGTATTACGCGCGGTGTTCTGGGTACTAATCGGATTGAGTTGTTTGCTCTATGTGGTTACGCGGTGGACGGCGCACAAGTGGGAACGTCTGGACTATCTTCGAATGCTCATTCCACCAGTAGCATTCGTCGCGTGGACGATGCTCCAGAAGGCGACAGCATTCGACGCTGTCGATCCGAAGATGTCCGACCCGGCCAGGAGCGCTACGGCGATCATCGTCGCCATTGTCCTCGGGGTGAGCGCTAGCTTGCTCGCCTACAAAGCAGATCAGAAACCTTAGCCGAACGTCGAACTTGCGGCGAAATCGAAAGCGAGCCGCGACGCGAAAAACCCCGATCATTCTCGACGCGCGGCATCATCAACACACTACAAAATGCGGTAGGGCATCCAAAATCTGGATTTTTGCTCTCTTTTCTTTCTCCACCCCATCCAACCTCCACTCTCCCAGCCACTATGAGAAAAAGTAATTCTCTGGATCGCCACGAAAGTTCAGGGCTGAACTGTTCAGCCTTACGCGTTGCGGAAAGTTATGGAATTCTTGCATGATGAGGCGATCCCTCTCTTGAGCCATGACTGACACCGACAACTATCTCTACGAAGTCGCCCGCGAGTTGATCGGGTTCGACACTGTCAGCGCGAAAAGCGATCTGCGTGCGATCGAATATCTGGCGAAAGAACTCGGCGCGCACGGATTCAGGACGGCGGTTCAGCCGGTTGAGTTGCTTGGTGTCGCGCAGGCGAATCTCGTTGCGTGGATCGGGCCGGCGCGCGCTAACGGGCTGATTATTTCCGGACACGTCGATACGGTTCCTTACGAGGGGCAGCCGGGATGGACTCGCGAGCCGCTGAAGATGGCAACTGCCGGCGAAGTTATTTACGGCCGCGGCACCTCCGACATGAAGGGTTTCATCGCACAATGCCTTGATGCTGTACACTCCCTCGATGCGGCCAAACTCAAGCGCCCGTTGGTGTTTGCCTTCACTGCGAGCGAAGAGGTGGGATGCCTCGGCGCGCACTCCGTCGCTCCCGCGCTGCGCAAGATCCTCGGCGAGACCCCGGTTCCAGGGCTGGCGTGGATTGGCGAGCCGACCTCTTACGCGATTTGTCACGCGCACAAGAGTATCGTGTCGTTCAACGTGACGGTTCGAGGCATCGGCGGTCATAGCGGTGCGCCCGCGAAGGGCGTCAATGCGATCGCGGTGATGGGGCGGGTGATTGAGACTATCGGCAGGCTGCAGGAAGAGCGACGCGCGAATGCGAATCCGGAATTCGCGGCGATCTTTCCCGACGCGCCGAGCGACGTGCTCAACTTCGGAAGTATCCAGGGCGGGATCGCATCGAACATGATCGCCGAGGAATGCAAGCTGCGCATCAGCTACCGCACGCTGCCCGACGAGGATCCGCTTGAGATACATCGCGAGATCGGTCGCCGACTCGCCGCGCTCGATACCTACGACTACGCAGGCCGCGAGCATCGCGCGAAGATCGAAGTTGGACCCACCAGCGTTGTGCCGCCGCTCAACTCGCCGCGCGGCACAGCGCTCGAAGCGGCGCTGTTCGAGGCCACCGGCGCATCGACCAGCGGCGGCGCGCTCTACGGCACCGACGGCGGATGGTTCACCAGCTCGAATATCGTGTCGCTGATCTGCGGCCCCGGCGATCTCGACCAGGCGCATCAGCCCAACGAATACGTCCGCCGCGACGCGTTCGAACGCGGCCCCGCGCTAATCCACAAAGTGATCGCGAAGATGTGCGGATGAGATGTGCGGATGAGACGGTGCTTGGCGAATCTGCATGATCGCGTTAAGTTGCGACTAGGCGGAGGCATCGAGATGAACCAGTTCAAAATCGGCGACGTGAAGATAACCAGGATTGTCGAGAGCGAGGCGCCGTGGAAGGGGACCTGGCTGATCCCGGATGCGACCGCGGAGAACGTACAGAAAGAAGCCGACTGGCTCTACCCGACTTTCACCGACGAGAAGGGAAAGTTGCGGATGAGCATCCACGCGCTGGTGCTTGAGTCGCAGGGCAAGCGCATCATCGTCGATACGTGCATCGGCAACGAGAAGCAGCGCTCGAATCCGGCGTGGGCGAATCTGCAGACGCCGTTCCTGAAGGACCTCGAGGCGGCGGGGGTTGCGCGCGAGAAAGTCGATCGCGTGATCTGCACGCATCTGCACGTCGATCACGTTGGGTGGAACACGATGCTCAAGAACGGGAAGTGGGTGCCCACGTTTCCCAACGCGCGCTATCTAATCGGCGGCACCGAGTGGGATTACTGGTCCACGTTCGATGGAAAAGACATGCGCGATCCGGTGGAGGACTCGGTGCGTCCGATCGTCGAGGCAGGGATGGCCGACATGATCGATTCCAACTTTCGCGTGACTGACGAGGTGTGGCTCGAGCCGAGTCCCGGTCATACTCCCGGCCATCACAGCGTGCGGATTTCGTCGAAGGGCGAGAACGCGGTGATCACCGGCGACCTGATGCATCATCCGATTCAATGCCGATATCCGGAATGGGACGACGCGTTCGATTCCGACGGCGCGATGGCGAAGAAGACGCGGCGCGAGTTCTGCGAGAAGTACGCCGACAGCGGAGTGCAGGTTTTCGGAACTCATTTCGCGACGCCGTCAGCGGGCAAAATCGTGAAGAAGGGCGACTCGTTCCGGTTCGTCGCGTGAGCAAGTTCGATGGGTGAAGTCGCGCTATCGTTCGACAACGGTCCCGATCCAGAGGTCACTCCGAAGGTTCTCGACGTGCTCGCGCGGCGCGGAGTGAAAGCGTCGTTCTTCGTGCTCGGGATGCATCTGGCCTCGCGCGAGCGAATGAAATTGGCCGAGCGCGCAGTCGCGGAGGGCCATCGTGTCGGCAATCACTCGTACACGCACCGCGTGCCGCTCGGTCTCGACACGGCTCCGCAAGCGGTCGAGCGCGAAATCGGGGCGACCGAGCGCATCCTCGGGGGACTCGCGCAAAATCCCAAACTGTTTCGTCCGTTCGGCGGCGGCGGAAAGATCGGGCCGCATCTGCTGAGCCCGGCCGCGGTCGAGCACTTGACCGCCAATCGCTACACCTGCGTGCTCTGGAACAGCGTGCCGGAGGATTGGATCGATCAGGATGCGTGGGTGGAGCGCGCGATCGCCGATGCTGCGACGCGCGAACACACGCTGGTCGTGATGCACGACATCCTGCGCCGCGCGATGTCGCATCTCGACGGGTTCATCGGCGCGATCCTCGACGCGGGGCATCGAATCACCGACAGCTTCCCCGCAGAATGCGTTCCGATCGAGGGCGGCGAGATCGTGCGCGATATCTCGCAGTTCGTTTCGCGCGCGGGTTAGGAAATCTCGCTCGAGAAGCGAATCGTTTTCTTCTTCAATCCTTCGAGCACGACCTCGACTCCTCCGCTGCGCATCATCCATTCCAGTCGATGGTCGCGGTATTGGCGCGCGAATACTCCCGATTCGAGAATCTGCGGCAGCGAGCCCATCGAGCCCGCAAACTGCTGCGCTGCCTCGATCGTTTTGCGCACGCTCGGGCGCTCCTCGACGCGCGCGAGCCACGCGGCTAGTCGAGTGCCTGCCTTCGGCTCGACGCCCCAAACGACCGAGCCGCGCAGGTGCGGATAAACGCTCAAGTCGCCGTATCCGAATGTCGCGCCGTTGAAATACTGCGCGGTGCCGAGTTCGCGTTCGAGCCACGCGTGCACGCCGGCGGTCTGCTCGATCGCTTTTGCTTCTATTCGTTTCGCGGGCTCACCGCTGACGCGTTTCCACGCGCGCACTTCCATCAGGCCCCAGTTGATTGCTTCGTAGTAGGTGTCGCAGACGTCTTCGATCATGCGCACGCGAGCGCGCTCGCGCGGCGTCGGCGGCAAGAGCGCGGGCGCGGGCCATTTCTCTTCGATGTAATCGAGGATGACAGTCGAATCGAAAATCGCAAAGCCGTCATCGACGAGCGCGGGTACCTCGAGGCGCGGATTTGTTTTTGCGAATTCGGTCGGCGCACCGCTGAAGGCGTCGGGCACTTCGACTTCGAACGCGACGTTTTTCTCGTAGAGCGCGATCTTAACTTTCTGCACGTACGGTGAGAACGGATGTTCGTAGAGTTTGGGCATGACGACAACCTCCGGGCGCGATGATCAGTCTTTGCGGAACATAGCAGGTCTGTTAGCCTTTTGAGTATGCAGTTTCGAAAAGCATCGGGCACTTACGCCGCCATGGGTTTTATGATCGCCGCGGCGATTGTCGCCGCATCTTCCGCATTCGCATTCAATATCGGCAAGCTGCTTAACAACAAGCCGAAACAGCCGGACAAGTTCGCGATCATCAGGGTCGATCGACTCACCTCGCTGATGAACGATCCGAACTCCCACGTTAACATCTATGATGCGAACGGATGGGGGCTGCGCTCGCGAGCCGGAGTAATTCCGGGCGCGCATCTTCTCAGCAGCGAGAACAAGTATGATGTAGGGACCGAGTTGCCCGCCGACAAAAGCGCGAAGCTCGTTTTCTACTGCGCGGATTTGCATTGAGGCGCGTCGCATGAAGCCGCCCGGCGGGCGGAAGACGCAGGATACAGTGACGTGAGCGTCATGAGCGACGGCATCCAGGGCTGGAAGGAAGCGGGGAAGGCGGTTGTGTATCCCAAACTTGGCGCAACGCAAGCTGATCAAAAAGACGCAGATTGAATTTCCGCGCGATCCTCTGTAGCCACGCGTGATCCTCGCGCGGGCTGATGCCGATTACATATAGTGTCGGCGTGCCGGGCGATACTTCAGAGCCGAATTCCGCGAACCAGTCCGCAACTCCGCGCGAACTGACACCGCGAAGCATCGTGCTTGGAATCGCGCTTGCGCTGATTCTTGGCGCGGCGAATGCGTACCTCGGCCTCTACGCGGGGCTGACGGTCTCGGCGAGCATCCCGGCGGCGGTCATCTCGATGGCTATTTTGCGGATGCTCGGTGGGTCGACGATCCTCGAGAACAACGTGGTGCAGACGATCGCGTCGGCGGGAGAGGCGGTGGCGGCCGGCGCGATCTTCACATTTCCGGCGCTGGTGATCCTGGGCGGCGTTAAGACGCTGCCCTACGTCGAGGTCACGGCGCTGTGCGTCGTCGGCGCGACGATGGGATCGTTGCTGGTGGTGTTCTTGCGTCGCGCATATATCGTCGAGGAGAAGCTGCCGTTTCCGGAGGGCGTCGCCTGTGCGCAAGTGCTTCGCGCGGGCGCTGCCAAGGCGAATGTTCGCCCGCTCGTGCTTGGCGGTATCGTCTCTGCAATTCTGAAAGCGCTTCAGGATCTGATCGGAGTAATTCCGGGCGCGGTCTCGGGCGCGCGATGGATTGGCGGCGCAGCGCTGGCAGGTTCGATCGATATTTCCGCAGCACTGCTTGGCGTCGGCTATATAATTGGCGTGCGGATCGCGGCGCTGGTCTTCGCGGGCGGAGCGTTCGCATGGCTGATCGCGATCCCGTTGATCACTGCATCGCACCCCGATGTAGCTCGCGACGCTGCGGCCACTGCGTCGCAATTGTGGAGCAGCCAGGTGCGGTACCTCGGCGTCGGTGCGATGCTCACGGGCGGGGTCGTCACCCTTTGGCGGTTACGAACGCGAATCAGCGCGGCGATCGTCGATAGCATCCGAGTCGTGCGCTCGACGCAGGTGGTTGCCACTGCGCGCGAGGATACCGATCTTTCGCCGCGCGCCGTGCTGGCCGCGGTCGCGCTGTGCGTGCCGGTGATCTTTGCGATCTGCCTTGGGCTCAGCGGGCAGATCGCACTCAGCGCCGCGCTTGCGATTCTGCTCACGCTCATCTGCTTCTTTGCGACTTCGATCGCCGGCTACCTAACCGGAATAGTCGGCGCGTCCAACAACCCCGTGTCGGGCGTGACGGTGATCGTGCTGCTGGCTGTGGCGCTGTTTCTGAAGTTGGTGGGTGTATCGCAAACCGTTGGACCGCAACTCGCGATTTTATCCGGCGCGATCGTTTGCACGGCGGCGGCGATGGCCGGCGATTCGACGCATGATCTCGCAACCGGATACTACGTCGGCGCAACGCCGCGCTCGCTCGAGATCGGGGTGCTGGTCGGCGCGATCGCGTCGGCATTTTTGATGGCGCCGATCCTGAACCTGCTGATTGCGGGCTACGGAATCGCAGGCACCGCCACTGCACGCGCCGGCGCACTGGCCGCGCCGCAGGCATTTTTGATGGCGAAAGTGACGCAGGGAGTTTTTCACGGCGGACTGCCGCTAGGCACGATCGCGACTGGCGCCGCACTCGCCGCGATTCTCGGATTCAGCGACCGCTACCTCGAGCGTTCCGGCTCCACTTGGCGGACGCCGATCATGCCGGTGGCGATCGGCCTGTATCTGCCGTTCGGATTGAGCGTTACGATTTTTCTCGGCGCGTTGCTTCATTCGATTTTCGGATCTGAAAACGCAGACGAGAGCGGTCCGGGCATTTTGCTCGCGGCGGGACTGGTTGCGGGCGAAGCACTGATGGGTGTAGCGAGCGGCGCGATTGTCACTGCGGGAATTCGCCTGCCGCTTTTCTGATCGAGTGGAGAAAGCGCGCGCTTACTTGCGCATCTGGCGCAACTGCTTGTGCGTAAGCATCCAGCGCAACTCGCCGCCGCCACGCTCGAAGCGGGCGGGCAGATCGATCGCGATACACCCACCCGTCTTGAGCTTCAGGTGAGCGACGTCGCCGGCGCCGGTCAGCAGGATCGACGCGATCGCGCTGAGCTGGGGTTCGTGTCCGACGATCATTACCTCGTCCTGCTTGCCGAACGCACGGAGCGCGGAGACCGCGTCGGCGGCTGCGATGCCGGTCGCAAGTGCGGGGACCACTTGCGGCGGCGGAGTGTTGTCGTACGCACTGGCGACGAGCTCCGCGGTTTCGGTCGCGCGCGCGAGCGGGCTGGTGAGGATCGCGTCGAATTTGATTCCCATGGCGCGGAACCCGGCCGCAGCCCCGCGCATTTTTTCTTTCGATCGTTCGGTCAACTTGCGCGCGCCGTCGTCGCCGCTCGAGGCCGCTTCTTCGGCCGCAGCGTGGCGCAGTATGTAGAGCATCATGTTGTGATATCCGTCGCGGAGTGCGAGGCGATTGAATTGTGTTCGGTCTCGGTACCGCCGTTGAGTTCGTGAAGGGTGGATTGTGAGTGATGCGCTGGAGCTGAGTCGGCATTTCGATCGGGCGATGTCGCCGGCTTCGGCGCGGGCATGGTTGCCAATTTGCCGGCGCGGCGAATTTCATCGAGCGTATCGCGCATCGCCTCGGAACGCTCGAATCGCCGCCACATCTTCATACATCGACGACGCAACTTTTCTTCCCTTCGCGCGAGCGACTGGATCAACGCGCCTGCGGCGAGAACCGTTTTTGGCGGCGCGGCCGACGTTTCGGCATACCGGTGCAGCCATGCCGATGCCACCGTGAGGTCATGATACAACCCGAGCGATTCCTGCAACTCCTCGAGCCGTGCGAGAGTTTTTTTGTGCCGCTTGCCGCCGAGCGGCTTGAGCATCTCGAGCGCGTAGCGCAAACGCTTGATTCGAACGCGCAGCTTGTGAAACGCGGCGGCGGGAGCCTCGTTGTCAAGCGAACCACCGAAGTGCATCGCACTCCGCGCGATCGTGCGCATTAGTTGGGTGGCCGCGGCTCCCAGCGTTCGCGCGCCGGCAGCCTTCTTGATCGCCGGGCGCGACATCTTCGCGACAAGACCGCGAAAGCGTTTCGAGGCGAGCATCTCATACAGAACCGCGTGCTCGGATTTGCGTCGCGCGTCGAGCGTTTCGAACAGCGGTGCGATCGATTCTGCCAGGGCAGGATCGATTTTCGCCGAGCGATTCCTGAGCAGCTCCGAAGTCACGTCGCATTCGCGAACCACGCCTGCCTGTCCGGCGATCCAGGGAATGTCGCGGCGAAAGGTTTTCAACTGCCCCGCGTAGATGGCTCCGGAGAACAGCTCGATCGAGGCGCGCAAGCGCCGCGAGGCGACCCGGAGTTGATGGAGCGGTTCGGTGTCGCCACCCTCGGCAGCAGCCTGGTTCAGAGTCATGGACTCGACGCCAAATGCGATCGCCTTGCGCGCCGCATCGGCGACGGTCTCGCCGGCGAAAAGCGTCAACCTGCGCGGCGGCGCATCCGAATGCGAAGCCTCTGTCACCTGGCTATTCCTTGCTCGTGGTCGCTCCGCGATCGTTCAAATCCGGATGGGATTTCGCTGCGGCGGCGCCCGAGAGGTAATGCGCGATGTGCTCGCGGAGCTCGGCTTGCACATCATCAATCGGACGGCGCGCGTCGATAGAGACGAAGCCGAATTCATCGGCGAGGCGCCGGTATTCATCGATCAGCCGGCTCTGATAACGCTCGAACGAATCGAACAGATCAGTCCCGAGCGCGAGATGCATTCCGGATTCCCAATAGTCCATTCCCTTTCCCATGATGACGCGCGGAATCAGCGTCTCGACGTCGATGTCGAGGTACAGGACCAGGTCCGGCACCAGCGCCATCCCGAACAACTCGCGAGTCCAGTCCGGATTGGCGCCCATCACGCTGTTGCGCGCGAACGCGGTGTACATGTAGCGGTCGGCGATCACGATGAAGCCGGCTTGCAGAGCGGGCAAGATCTCATGCTCGAGGCGATCGGCGAAGTCGGCGGCGTAGAGCAGCGAGAACGTAGTGACCGTAAGTTGATGGCCGGCCTTGGCCTCGTTGATCGTCTCGGAGAGCAGCGGCGAGCGGGTCCATCCGGTGTTGCTGACTGCATAGCCTTCGAGTTCGAGCCACGGCCGGATCAATTGAATCTGCGCGGAGCGGCCGACGCCGTCGGTCCCTTCGATGGCGATCAGATGACCGGGCAACCGTTTCTTCGCGAGATAGGGCAGGCCGTGTCCGTACCAGTTTTTAGCGCGGATGTGACGTGATGCCATTTTTTCCATTTGCGCGTTTGCGATCGTAGTCGCGAAGAATTTCCTGGACCATGCTGCGCACCAATTTCTGCTGATCGGGAATCTCGGCGGCTGCGTCAATCGGGCGCATCCCGAATTCCACGGTCAGCTGATCGTAGATCTCGAGCACCCGGCTTTGAAACAGCCGAAAACTCTCGACCGGATCCCCCGACAGGCCGACGTCCATTCCTGCCTCGTGGTATTTGAGCTTGGCGCGACCCGAGAGCAGCCGTTCGAGCGAGATGTCGATGGGCACGCGGAAGTATAGCGTCAGATCGGGCCGCAACGCGGGACTGTAAACGGCGCGCACCCATTCGGGATGCACTCCCCGCGCCACGTCGCGCGCGAATGCGGTGTACACGTAGCGATCGGCCAGCACGATCATCCCGGCCTTCAGCGGCGGAAGGATCTGATATGTGAGCCGATCGGCGAAATCGACCGCGTGCAGCAGCGAGAACGTGGTGGGCGTCAGCAGATTCTTTTTCTTGCCGCGCTGCATCGAATGACGCACCAGCCGCGACGAATTCCACTCGGTGAAATGGACCGGGTAGCCGCGCGAGCGCATCCATCGTTCAAGCAGCAGCAACTGGGTCGACTTGCCGGAACCATCGATACCCTCAACTGCGATCAACCGTCCGGGATAGGGATGCGGCGTTTCGAGCAGCGTCTTCGGCGCGGGTTTGGAGACTGGAGGTTTGGCGGTGCCAAGCGGCGCA
>Ga0210407_10001271_pt1 | contig 24260 bp, 7 predicted proteins | sample IncBWC27MmetaG_FD_150860 | JGI IMG/M metagenome (GOLD analysis project Ga0210407, IMG submission 150860) | Forest soil microbial communities from Barre Woods Harvard Forest LTER site, Petersham, Massachusetts, United States - Inc-BW-C-27-M | ecosystem: Environmental > Terrestrial > Soil >... | reverse complement strand
TTGCGCTGAGCCGCCGATGTATGTGTAGAAGGCGAGTGCATTTCCAGATGGCGTGAACTTGGCGACCACGATATCCTTGGATGTCCCAGAGGTCTGTTGAAATGGGTCCAGATTGGGATATCGAGGCGATTCAAGGGATCCGACGATGTAGGCGCTGTCGCTTGCGTCAACTGCGATTCCAGTCGCGAAGTCATCGCCGTTGCCGCCGAGGTAGGTGGAGTATTCGATTACCGGGTCGATGGTGAGCGATTCGCTGTGATCGTAATTGGCGAGTGCGAGTTGCACACGGTGTTCGCGATCGACGATGTAGTCGCAAGCGATCTCATGACGGTTCTGATATACCTTCGGCCGGTGCTGGCGAAGACCGGCAACGAGCAGATCGCCATCTGAAGTCGTGTGAACCGGTTGGTTGAATGCGATCTGGATCTGGCGCGGATCAGCGCCGGGCTGAACGATGAAGTCATATTCCAGCTTGCCTTGGGCGTTGCTGTAGTAGATCAGATCGATGCCCGGATAAACGCCGTGATACCGGACGCGCGCGAAATGCGGCACGTCGGTGCGCCATTTCTTAGGATCGTTGCCGATGTAGTAGTTACTGACGCCAGGAAGCCGATCGAGCGCTTCTCCGCGGGCGTGAGGGTTTGCGTGTTGAAGGGTCAGCGCGACCGGCGATTCGCCAGCCTGGATTACAGCTTGGGTTGAACTGAGGAGCAGATAACGTGCCTGAAAGTGGGCGCCGTTCGGTTCGAACCACAGAGGTAAGGCCATCAGCCGCCAATTAAGGCAGATGAGCGCGAATAGTGCGAGCTTCTTCATGGCAAGGTGAAATTGAATGGCTTGCTCGATGCATCGCCCGCGGTGAGGACGATAGTGACTTGGCCGGTCGTGATGTCGTCCGGCAGCTGAATGTTAATTTGGTTGGCTCCTTGTACGAGTCCGGGCGCGATGCCTGCGTACAACACCTGCGCAGTTTCATCGTTCACGGTTGCTGATACGGGCAGCGCACACCCTGGCAGATCATCGTTCGTCAGCGCGCCACAGCCGGTGGCGTAAAGTACGACGATGTTATCACCGGCTGATACTGCTGCGAAGATTCCTGGTGCCGAAGGGGCGACCGGCAGTTGAATGGAGCTGGCGCCCATCTGTACGACCGTCGCCGGCCCAGTAACTGAGTATGGGACCGTCACATTGACCTGTGTCGGGGAAGCGAAGACGAGCGTCGCGGGTGTACCGTCGAACGTCACGTCTCCGGTCAGATTTATCCCGAAGATTGTCACGATTTCACCGGGGGCGACCGGTCCGGTTGAAAAGCTCGCGGCGTTGACGACCCCCGCCGTCGTGAACACCGGTTGAGGTGCGCCAACCGTTAGGACGACGGTGTTCGATTCAGCAGAGCCGGGATTCACTACAGAAAAGCCGTAGGTGGCTGCTTGCGCGAACCACGTGGCATCAGCTTGGAACTTCAGAGTGTTGGCATCTACAAATGCCGTCGCCAGTGGGACGTTGTGGTTTAACTCGATGACCGCTCCATTCGCGAAGCCCGCGCCCGTGAACGTCAAGATGGCAGCTTGCGTGCCGATAGCGACCATCGTCGGCGACACCCCCGTGAGCTGTGGCGCCCCTGAGAGCACGCGAAGATTCACACTTAGACTAACTGGGACGCCGGTGCCGTCAGCCAGCGCAACTTGAACCGTTCCCGAGTAAACGCCGGCTGCGAGTCCACTTGAGTGAACTGCCACACTGAACGAAATGGGACTGCTCCCGCTGGAGGGAGTAGCCGTTAACCATGGACCTCCCGAAGACGTGCTCGTGGTTACAACCACCGTGGCCGGTTTGTCGGACGATAAAGTGCTGGTCTGGTTTGGGGGCGGCGGGGCGCCCACGACCGTAGTGAATGACATCCTGGAAGGGCTAATGCTTAGCGAGGACGATGAGGGAAGGGCAACCGGAGACAACTCTGCCAGAAACATGTCTTCCAGACCTCCGTTCTGGCTTTGAAATGGATTCTTGGTTGGAAAATCGGTAGCGTACGTTGCTCCGCTGACCCAAACCGAACCTCCTGGGTCGAGGGCGATCCCACCGCCTCGCGTGTCGTTATCGGTTCCTCCTAGAAGCGTTGAGTAAACAAAGACATTTCCTGAGGGAAGAATCTGTGAAACGAAAACCTGAAAGCCATAACCCCGAAGATGACGTTGGTATGGCATCAGTGAGTCTTTGAGCGGAAAGTCTGGAGAGATTGTCTCACCTGTAACAAAGGCGCTGCCGTTTTCATCCACGATTATCCGATCGACATTGTCGATATCGGAACCACCCAAATAAGTGGAGTAAATCAGTTGATCGCCCGCGGCGGCGAGCTTGCTGACGAAGACATCCCATTGGCCACCGCCATAGGCAGATTGAATCGGATTCTTCACCGGGAAGTCGGGCGAGGAGGTCGTTCCAGCTATATAGCTGTTTCCCGAAGAGTCAACTGCCACGCGGTAAGCCACCGAAGTGCCACTGGCTCCGCTGAGCAGTGTCGAATAAATCAAGCTTTGCCCATCACTGGTGAATTTAGTTACGTAACCGGATGTTTGGGCGAGGAGCTTCGCTTGATACGCGTTCTTGACGGGAAAATCAGGGGAGCTGGTGAATCCAACAATCACTGGGTTCCCGGCGTTGTCCAGAGCGACATCCCATCCTGCCTCATGAACAGTGCCGCCGAAAAACGTTGAAAATACCAGCTTGCCTCCATCCGGCGATAGCTTCGTAAGGAAGGCCGTCGCGAATCCGTTCATCTGGCTTTGGAAGGCGTTTGCGAGCGGAAAGTCGGGTGACCCCGTGGTGCCTACAATGAAGGCGCTCCCGTTGGTGTCGACGGCAAGTCCATATGCCTCTTCATTGCTCCTGCCGCCGAGGTACGTGGAATAAACAAGCTTTCTTCCGTCGGGTGAGATCTTGGAGGCGAAGGCATCGAAAAAGAGTCCGCCGAATTGGGGTTGCACCGGATTCACAGTCGCCAAGTCCAAGGCTGTTGTTTGGCCAGTGATATAGACAGCTCCCGCCGAGTCGACGGCGATATTATTGCCGTAGGTGTCACCGACCTGTCCACCGACTACCGCGAAGAACACGACGGCATTCTTTGATGGCGAGAACTTGATAACGATCGCTTGGTAGCTGATTCCACTTGTCTGTTGGAACGGGTTGAGTCCGGGGGCGGCCGGCGAGCGTGCCAATCCACCGAGGTAGACATTGCCGGAAGAGTCGGTCTTTACTGCCGCAGCATATTCGAGTGCGGGACCGCCGAAGTAGGTTGCGTATTCGAGAACCGGGTCGACGGTGAGGGGTTGCGAGTGATCGTAGTCGGCGAGGGCGAGTTGCACGCGGTTGCCGGCGTGGAGGAGGTAATCGCAGGCGATTTCGCGGCCGTTTTGAAGGACCTTGGGTCGGTGTTGCTTGAGGCCGGCGATGAGGAGGTCGCCATTGGCGTCGATTTGTACCGGCTTGCTGTAGGCCAGCTTGATCTGGTTCGGGTCCGCGCCGGGCTTCAGCACAAAATCGTATTCGATATCGCGTCCGCTAGCGTAATAAACCAAGTCGATGCCAGCGTAGACGTTCTCGTAACGCACGCGGCCGTAATGTGGGATGCCGGTGTGCCAGTGCTTCTCGCTGCGGCCGATGAAGTAGCTGCTGATCCCTCCAGTCGGCTCTTCGAGTGCAACCTTAGCGTACTTGTTGGTGCCGATCAGCTCCATTCGGACATCGCGGAGAGCCATTTTGCCTTGCGCGAAGTAGACGTAGCCGCCGGGCGTATGCGCCAGGAACTGGACTGACGGATGCGCCTGGCCTTGATTCGGTTCGAACCAGAGCGGCTGAGCATGAGCAGCAGCGCAGGCGGCAACCAGTACAAGGAATCTCATGGCTGATTCCACACGAAAGGCTTGCTCGAGCCACCGGCAGTGAGGACGATCGTGAGCTGGCCAGAGGCAATGCCGTCTGGCAGTTGAATATTGATTTGGTTCGCGCCTTGTACCAGACCGGGCGCGATGCCAGCGTACAGCACGATTGCGGGCTGGTCGTTCACCGTGACCGAGACCGGCAGAGCGCAGCGCGGCAGGTCGGCGTTGGTGAGCGCGCCGCAGCCGGTGGCGTAGAGGGTCAGGATGTTGTCGCCGGCGGGAACGGCAGCGAAGATGCCGGGAGCGGAGGGTGCGACGTCGAGCTTCACTGGGACTGATGAGCCGACCTGGATCATGGTGCTGGGTGCGGTCACGGCATACGGGACTGTTACGTTGACCTGGGTCGGCGAGGCGAAGACCAGAGTGGCGGGGATGCTGTCGAACGTCACCTTATCAGTCAGATTCGTTCCGAAGATGGTCACTATCTCGCCAGGAGCGACCGCTCCAGAGGCGAAACTAGCTGAATTCACAATTCCGCCAGCGCTGAACTGCGGCGGGGGCGTGCCCACGGCGACAGAAAGCACGTTGGAAGGATCTGAGGTCGGGTTCTTCACCGCCACTGTGTAGTTGAACTGTTCCGTGAAGTAGTTTTCGGGCAGCGTAATGCGCAGCGTGTTTGGATCGATGAACGACACGGGCGTGTACGGGACTCCGCTCACAAGAACGACACTGTCCTTGGTGAAGCCGGAGCCGTGGATCACAACGGTGGTCGTCCCGGACCCGATGGGTACGAGCGACGGGTCTATTGACGTCAGTAGGGGAGCAGGCGCCAGCACAGTGAGCGTAACGTCGATGGATGCAGGCGTGTCAGCTTGCGGAATGAGGCTGACCGACGCGTTGTAGGCGTTGGGAGCAAGGCCGGTTGGATCGATGGATATGGTCACTCTCGAACCGTTCGCAGTTGCGACCAGCCAGGGCGCCGAAGCGCTCACGGTGAATGCCGGCCCTGTCACCGTCACGGTCTGTACGGCGGGCACGGAAGCGCCTTGGGTGTAGCGGAAGGACAAGTGGCCAGGATTAGGCGCGAGGGGTGACGGCGCAAGAGGCGTCGTGTCGGAAATCTTGGCGACAACCAAATCGCCATTCCCGCCATACTGTGCTTGATAGGCATTCTTGACCGGAAAGTCGTTAGACGACGAGGTGCCAGCCACATAAGCCGTACCTGCACCGTCGACGGCGACCTTTACACCGTAGTCGCTTCCGTGCCCGCCCAGCAAGGTCGAATAGATGATGGAATTCCCCGCGGGAGCGAATTTTGTCAGGAAGATGTCCGCGTTCAAGATGCCTCCGCCATAGAACGGTTGTAGTGAATTCTTCAAGGGGAAGTCGGCTGACGCGGCGTATCCGGTGAGATAAGCGCTTCCGCTTGCATCGACGGCGAGCCCATTGCCGAATGCTCCTCCACTGCCTCCCAGATACGTTGAATATATGACGTTGCTCGCGGTCGGATCGAGCTTCACCAGGAACGCACTCGGGGACGCCAACAAGCTTGCCTGGAAGGCATTCTTGGTTATGAAATTGTTGTCTATGACCGCGCCCTCTGCATAGATATTGCCTGCCGTGTCCAATGCGATGCCCTTGAGATCACCCGCGACCGGCCCACCGACGAACGTTGCAAACACCACGGAGCTTCCGTCCGAAGCGAATCTTACGAGGGCCGGTGTCCCGTACAAAGCTTTAGGTGTCAAACTGGTTTGCGCTGCGTTTTTGAAAGGGAAATCAGCGGACGACGATTCACCGCCTATGATTGCGCCTCCATCGGGAGCAACAGCCAGAGCGAAGCATGAGTCCTGCCCACTGCCACCGTAGAGAGTCGCAAACAGAAGTTTGCCTTCAGGCGTCAGCTTGAGAAGGAACATATCAAGCCCACCACCCAATGTTGATTGCACCGCATTTGTGACGGGAAAATCGCGCGAGTCCGTCTGTCCCGCGATATAGATGTTTCCAGCACTATCGAATTTAACGGCGGAAGCGGTATCTGAGTTCGAGCCGCCGTAATACGACGAAAAAACAAGAGAACGGCCGTCCGCGGTGATCTTTGAGAAGAAGCCGGACCAGTGTGTCGCCGTGAAAGTCGTCTGGAGTGGATTCTTCAGTGGAAAGTTTGTTGACTCGGTAAGTCCCACAACGACTGCTGTGCCGTCAGAGCCAGCGGCTACGTCAAAAGCTTCATCCCAGGCGCCGCTGCTCAGTTCGGCAAAATAGATTACGCGCTGGCCGTCGTTGCTCATTTTGATGACGAAGGGAGATAAGGCATGAAGATCCGTTTGATGAAATGGATCGAGTGTCGGACTCTGCGGCGATTGCGTGGAACCGGCGACGTAGATGAAGCCTTGCGAGTCGAGCGCTATGCCGGCTGCAGCATCCTCGCCAGGGCCGCCTAAGTAGGTGGAGAATTCCAGGACTGGATCGACGGTGAGCGGTTGCGCGTGGTTGTATGTGGCGAGAGCTAGCTGGATTTTGTTCCGATCGCGGATGAGGTAATCGCAAGCGATTTCGCGGCCCTTCTGCAAAACTCTAGGTCGATGCTGCTTTAGGCCGGCGACAAGCAGATCGCCGTTCGAGTCGATTTGAACGGGCTTGTTGTAGGCGACCGTGATCTGATTCGGATCAGCGCCGGGCTGCAAGATGAAGTCATATTCGATGTCGCGTCCGCTGGCGTAATAAACAAGGTCGATGCCAGCGTAGACGTTCTTGTACTGCACACGGCCGTAATGCGGGATGCCAGTGTGCCAGTCCTTCTCATTGCGGCCGATGAAGTAGCTGCTGATGCCGCCCGTCGGCTCTTCGAGTTCCACCTTGGCCTGCTTGTTTGCGCCGACCAACTCCATACGGACATCGCGGACAGCCATCTTGTCGTGCGCGAAGTAGACGTAGCCCCCGGGCGTGTGCGCCAGGAACTGGACAGCAGGATGTGCCTGGCCTTGATTCGGTTCGAACCAGAGCGGCTGAGCATGAGCAGCAACGCAGGCGGCAACCAGTACAAGGAATCTCATGGATGGCTCAACACGAAAGGCTTGCTCGACGCATCGCCGGCGGTGAGGACGATCATGAGCTGGCCAGAGGCAATGCCGGCCGGCAGTTGAATATTGACTTGGTTGGCGCCTTGTACGAGGCCGGGGGCGATGCCCGCGTAGAGGACAGTGGCGGGCTGGTCGTTGACGGTCGCTGAGATGGGGAGCGCGCAATGCGGCAGATCGTCAGTAGTGAGCACGCCACAGCCGGTGGCGTAGACAGTCAAGATGTTGTTACCGGCGGGGACGGCGGCGAAGATGCCAGGAGCGGAGGGTGCGACGTCGAGCTTCACTGGGACTGATGAGCCGACCTGGATCATGGTGCTTGGTGCGGTAACGGCATACGGGACCGTTACGTTGACCTGGGTCGGCGAGGCGAAGACCAAAGTGCCAGGTGTGCCGTCGAACGTAACACTGCTGGTCAGATTCGTTCCGAAAACGCTGATGATTTCTCCCGGCGCGACGGGACCGGACGCAAAACTGCCGGCATTTACCACAGACGCAGCCGTAAAGCTCGGCGGCAGGATACCAACGGAAAACGTAAGGATATTCGACAGTACCGACTGCGGATTTAAAACGGCGATCGTATGATTTGATGCGGCCGACAAGTACGCTGCTGGAAGCGTCAGCTTCAGCGTGGTCGCGTCCACGAAGACCAGAGGTGTGTTGGTCCAGAGCGATCCGTCCACTTGCGCGGAGCAACCATTCAGGAATCCAGAGCCGTGGATCGTGATAAGCGTATCACTAGAGCCAGTTGCCAGAAGCGCTGGTTCAATGGAACTGAGCACGGCCGCTGGCGCGAGCACCGTCAAAGAAACGCTAACAGTTGTGGCGGGTCCCGTAGCGGGCGTCAATACGATTGAGCCGGTATATGTGCCCGCCTGAAGGCCGCCGGGAAGCACGGAAACACTAACTGTGTTTCCAACTACGTTGACTGCGAGCCAAGGTGTGCTAGCGGCGGCAGTGAAGGAACCCCCGCTCACCGTAACGGTTTGCGCCGGCAAAGCCGACGTCCCTTGCACATAGGTGAATTCGAGTTGGCTAGGTGAGGGTACCAACGCTTGAGTTGGCGCAGCCGAATCATCAAATAGTCTGGCAATGAACGCATCCCTGACCCCGCCAAACTTGGTCTGAACAGCGTTCATAATAGGGAAGTCGGGAGAAGCTGTTGTCCCTATTACATATGCAGAGCCTTTGCCGTCAAGGGCAATACCGGATCCGAAATCGTTAGAACTGCCGCCTAGGATCGTTGAGTATAGTAACGAGTTGCCACTCGGCGAAATTCTCGAAATGAATGTATGAAAGCCGGATGACCCGGCGCCGCTAAGTCCTTGGACTGGACTCTTCACGGGAAAATCGGATGAGGCGGTACTGCCGGTAACATAGGCGGACCCCACGGAATCCAAAGCTAATCCTTTGATGGTTGCGTACCCGGTGCCCCCGAGAAAGGTTGCATAGGACAGTGTCATATCAGCCGCAAATTTCGCGATGAAGCCGTTGGTCGGTCCCGCTAGCGTCGGCTGAAGTGCATTTTTGGTTGTAAACGTGGGAGTGCTTACCTCTCCCGCAATGACGATGTTCCCCGAACTGTCCACGGCAATTGCGTTCCCGACACCGTAGATGGAGCCGCCGAAGAACGTTGAGATTAATAATTGCCCAGAATTAGAGAACTTGACGGACATCGGAGTACCAAACCCATCCGTAGGAAATTGCGCGTTCTGAACCGCATTCTTCAAAGGCAGGTCGCGTGAAGCCGAAGATCCAGTAATGTAAGCGCTCCCCTCGTTATCCACTGCAATCGCGTAACAGATTTCTTGTCCAGACCCGCCGAACAGAGTCGAAAATAACAGCGACCCGGATGAACTAAGCTTCGCAAGAAAGCAATCGTAGCTCCCGGCGTTTGCGGATTGGAAAGCATTCGACGTAGGAAAGAGGCTTGAGTTAGTATGCCCTACGAAAAATGCATTTCCATTCCCATCCAGCGCTACTTTAAAACCTAAGTCGAACTTCTCTCCACCGAAATACGTGGAATAAATCAAGCCGCCACCATCAGGGGTCAACTTGGAGAGAAACACCGTGCTGAAAGCCGACTTCAGTTCCGTCTGAATGGCATTTTTTAAAGGAAAGTTCGTTGAACTCGTATTGCCAATTACGATTGCGCTCCCCGAGGTATCAACAGCAAGCCCGGCTGCATTGTCCCAACCGTTCTTACCCAGGACGGCATAGTAAAGAATCGTGCCGTCCGGCCGCATTTTAATGACGAAGGGCGCCAAATCGACAACAATCGATTGTTGGAATGGGTTAAGAGTTGGCGCAGCAGGGGATTGAGTTGAACCTGCAATGTAAGTGTTTCCGTCCTTCCCGACTGCGACAGCCTGACCAGCGTCATCACCCGGTCCGCCGAGATAAGAGGAAAATTGGAGGACCGGATCGATTATGAGATCGCGCGAGTGGTCGTACGCAGCTGAAGCCAGCTCCACGATGTTGCCGTCGCGAAGCAGATATTCACAGAGTAGTTCCCGGCCCGCCTGATAGACGCGTGGACGCGTCTGGCGCAAAGCCTTGATGACGAGATCTCCGCTCGTTCCGATCCGAGGTGTCTGATCATAAGCCCATTTGATCTGTGCAGGATCTGCACCTGGGTGAACAATGAAATCATATTCGAGCTTCCCAGTGCGCCCATAGAAGACAAGGTCAATACCTCTATAAACGTCCCTTACTCGTAGTCGTTTGTAGTGTGGTATTCCAGTATGCCAATCCCTACGGTCTCGGCCTTCGAAGTAGTTGCTGAAGCCACCTGTTGGCTCTTCGAGTACGGCCTCTCCTTTAGTGGTAGCGCCAACTAGTCTAATGCGTATGTTCTGCACGGCAAGCTCAGCGGTGTTCAGGTACACGTAGCCATACGGCGTGTGAGCGAGGAACTGGGCGGACGGGTGTGCCTGCCCTTGATTCGGCTCAAACCAGAGAGGCTGAGCGTAAGCAGTGGCGAAGGCGGCAAACAGCACGACTAGTCTCATGGCTGACTCCAAACGAAAGGTTTGCTAGATGCGTCGCCGGCGGTGAGGACGATGGTGAGCTGGCCGGAGGGGATGCCGTCTGGGAGCTGGATGTTGATTTGGTTCGCGCCTTGGACGAGGCCGGGCGCGATGCCGGCGTAGAGGACAGTGGTTGGCTGGTCGTTCACCGTCACTGAGACCGCGAGCACGCAGCGCGGCAGGTCGTCGTTGGTCAGCGAGCCGCAGCCAGTGGCGTAGAGGGTCCAGACATTGTCGCCGGCTGGGACGGCGGCGAAGATGCCTGGTGCAGATGGCGCGACATCGAGTTTCACTGGGACTGACGAACCAACCTGGATTATCGTGTTGGGTGCGGTCACAGCATACGGCACGGTCACATTGACCTGGGTCGGCGAGGCGAAGACCAAAGTGCCAGGTGTGCCGTCGAACGTTACACTGCTGGTCAGATTCGTTCCGAAAACGCTGATGATTTCCCCAGGCGCAACCGGGCCGCCGGCAAAACTCGCGGCGTTCACGATTCCACCTGCGCTGAACTGCGGCGTTGGGCTCAGTACTGTTAAAGTTACGGAAACATTGGTGGATGGATCCACTTGAATACTACCCGTATAGGTACCGGCAAGCAAGCCTATGGGATCCACCGTAACCGACAATGTAGCGGGCGTCAGATTCGTGTTTGACGAGATTCTCAGCCAGCTGGGACTCGCGGTGGTTGTGAACGTCGCGGGGGCTGAACTGCTCACAAGAACCTGTTGTTGCGGCGGCATTGCGCTGCCGATCACAAAGCTGAAGGACAACTTGTTTGGCGTAACACTGAATGAAGCCGGTGAAGGCGCATCTGGACCGAGCCGCACGAGAAAAATGTCACCGTTGCCACCGTAATCTTTTTGGAAAGCGTTCTTGACTGGAAAGTCGGTAGAAAAGGTTTCCCCGGCGACCCAAATAACTCCGTTCGGCCCAATAGCGACGGCAGTACCGGCGTCCCACGCATTTCCTCCGAGATATGTTGAGAATATAAGTGCTCCGCCATCCGGCGTCAATTTCGTCACGAAGGCGTCGTATCCGTATGCTCCTCCTCCAACATATGGCTGCAACGAGTTCTTGGTGGGGAAGTCTTTCGATGCAGTGAATCCAGTGACGACAGCGCTGCCGTTTGAATCCACAGCCACTCGCCCGAAACCGAAATCGATCCCGCTTCCACCGAGAAAAGTCGAGTAGACCAACTCGCTTCCGCTTGGCGCCAACTTAGTGAGGAATACGTCCTGACCTCCACCGCGGGCCGGTTGAAAAGCGTTTTTTATCGGGAAGTCATCCGAGGAGGTGTACCCAGTGACGAAAGCGTCCCCGTTATCGTCGACGGCGATGTGCCCACCCCATGATCCCGAGCTGCCCCCGAGGAACGTAGAGTAGCTGAGAGCGTCCCCAGCAGGCGAGAACTTCGCGACAAAAGCCGAACTGGCGCCAGACTTCTGCTTTAGCTGGAAGCCCTTGTACGTAGGGAAGTCACCCGACTGGCTGTATCCAGCGACGTATGCAGACCCGTTCTTGTCGACCGCGACACCAAAGCCATAATCGTTGCTACTTCCGCCGAGGTACGTTGCGAAGAGCAGCGCACTGCCGTCGGCGGCGACCTTCACCAAGTATGCGTCGCCCCCGCCTGCGATATGGGGCTGCAACGCATTCTTCGTGGGGAAGTCGAATGAAAATGTCTCACCTACGACGTAGGCGTTCCCCGCAGCATCTATGGCGACGCTTGCTCCGCTTTCCTCGCCGCTTCCACCTAGATACGTCGAATACACCAGATTCCTTCCGTCTGGCGTCAACTTCGCAACAAAAGCGTCCTTATAACCTCCACCAAACTGGCGCTGGATGGGGTTCTTTAGAGGGAAGTTCAATGATGACGTCTGCCCCGAGACATACGCGTATCCTCCGGAATCGATGTCGATGCCCTGACCGTCGTCATCAAAGTCGCCACCAAGAAATGCGTAATAAATTAGCTTTTTTCCGGTTGGATCGAGCTTGAACACGAACGTATCACTGCTGACCCCGGAGGTCTGCTGAAACGGGTTCAAATCGGGAGAATTTGGCGCTCTTCCGTAGCCAGTGAGAAGCACGAACCCATTGGCGTCAACTTTGAGATCGTTCGCACCCTCTTCTGCAGGTCCGCCAAGGTAAGAGGAATATTCAAGAACGGGATCGATCGCGAGCGGCTGCGAGTGGTCGTAGGCGGAGAGGGCGAGTTGGACTTGGTCATTGCGCAGGAGGTACTCGCAGGCGATCTCGCGGCCGTTTTGCAGGACTTTGGGCCGGTGCTGCTTGATACCGCCGACTAGGAGGTCGCCGTTTTCATCGATGCGGACACGCTTGTTGTAGGCCAGCTTGATCTGGCTCGGATCAGCAGCGGCTTTCAGGATGAAGTCGTATTCGATGTCGCGTCCGCTGGCGTAATAAACCAGGTCGATGCCCGCGTAAACGTTCTTGTACCGCACGCGACCGTAATGCGGGATTCCGCTGTGCCAGTCCTTCTCATCGCGTCCGATGAAGTAGCTGCTGATCCCTCCAGTCGGCTCTTCGAGTACCACCGTGGCGTGCTTGTTCGCGCCGACCAGGTCCATCCGGACATCGCGCAAGGCCATCTTGTCGTGCGCGAAGTAGACGTAGCCGCCGGGCGTGTGCGCCAGGAACTGGACTGACGGATGCGCCTGTCCTTGGTTGGGTTCGAACCAGAGGCCCTGGGCGTAAACAGCAGCGCAGGCGGCGAACAGTACAACGAATCTCACGGCTGACTCCAAACGAAAGGTTTGCTCGATGCATCGCCGGCAGTCAGTACGATCGTGAGCTGCCCGGAGGTGATGCCATCTGGCAGTTGGATGTTGATTTGGTTCGCGCCCTGTACCAGACCGGGTGCGATGCCGGCGTAAAGCACGGTTGCAGGTTGGTCGTTCACCGTGACCGAGACCGGCAGCGTGCATCGCGGCAGGTCGTCGTTAGTGAGCACACCACAGCCGGTGGCGTAGAGGGTCAAGATATTATCGCCGGCGAGCGCGGCGGCAAAAATGCCGGGAGCTGAGGGTGCGACGTCGAGCTTGACTGGCGCGGACGACCCGCTTTGAACGCTGGTGGTCGGCGCTGAGACTCCGTATGGAATGGTCACGTTCACCTGGGTTGCAGATGAGTAAATCGTCGTGGCTGGAACAAAGTCGAACGTAATGTTCTGATCCAGATTGCTGCCGAAGATCGTCACAATCTCGCCGGGTGCGACCGGGCCTGGAGCAAATGAGGCGGCGTTCACCAGGGCCGTGATCTGGGGCGCGGGCACACCGATGGCCACGGAAACCGGGTTGGAGACATCGGAATCGGGATTCTTCACCGTGAAGACAAAGTTGTTCGTTCCGTTCAGATCGTTGGCGGGAAGCGTGATGCGCAGAGTTGAGGAATCGACAAACTGCACGGGAGTAAACCCAACCGAATAAAGAAAGACGATCGTGTCCTTGGTGAAGCCGGAGCCGTGGAAGGTAACGGTCGTGGGATCGGAGTTGATCGGAATGAAGGATGGGTCGACGGAAGTGAGTACCGGCGCTGCCGCGAGCACGGTGAGGCTGATGTCGACGCTGGCGGGCGTTCCCACTGCCGGCAGGAGTTGCAGGCTCGTAGTGTAGGTACCAGGCGCGAGGCCTGCGGGATTGACATTGACTGATATTGCATTTGCCGAAGGCGACAGAGCGAGCCAGGAGGCCGTGCCCGTTGCCGTAAAAGAGCCGCCATTAACTGTGATGGTCTGCCTAGAAGGGACAGCGCCACCCTGCACGTAGCGGAACAGCAGCCGCCCAGGAGAAGGCGTGAGCGGCGAAGGCGCTATTGGGGTGTTGTCGGAAATCTTGGCGAGGAATCCATCGGCTCCGCCGCCGGGCAACGGTTGATACGCCTTGACGACTGGGAAGTCCGCCGAGGTTGTGTCTCCTACCACGTACGCAGTGCCTGCGGCGTCGAGGGCCATCCTTGCGGAATATTCGTTTCTCGACCCGCCTAGCAGCGTGGAGTAGACCAAGTTGTTTCCAGAGGGCACTAGCTTGGTGATGAAGAGATCGCATTGGCAACCGCCGCCACCGCGAAAGGGCTGCAACGAGTTTTTCACAGGAAAATCTGCAGAACTGGTCCAGCCGTAAACATAGATGTAGCCATTCGCGTCGACTTTGATATCGCGGCCGAAATCGATGTTGCTGCCGCCCAGGTAGCTCGAATAGAGAATCTTCGAGCCAGTCCGGTCTAACTTAATAAGAATTGCGTCAGTATTGCTTCCCGGCATAGCTTGAAAGGCATTGGGGGTTGTGACGAGCTTCGGATCATCGATTACCCCGGTCACATAGATATTGCCGCCAGTGTCGAATGCTATGCCTTCCGTGCTGCCACTCGACCTGTCGCCAAGGAACGTCGACAAAATTACTTCACCACTGGAAGAGAACTCAACAAGGGTCGGAGATCCAAAGCCGGCTCGCTGTGTGCGTACGGTCTGAATCGCATTGCGAAGTGGAAAGTCATCTGAAACGGACTCGCCCCCAGCATAGACGTTGTCTTTAGCATCAACCGCGATCCCGTAACATGAGTCGCCCTTGCTGCCGCCCCAATACGTGCTCACTAGAAGTGCACCGGTGGATGAGACCTTGGCGAGAAAGCAGTCGACCGGGGGGCCCAACGTTGACTGAGCTGCATTCTTTAAGGGAAGATCCTTCGACTCTGTGTAGCCGCTCATCCATACATCGCCTTGTGAGTCCATCACCATCCCGGCTAGCGGAAGCTCCCAATTGCTGCCGCCGTAGTAAGTGGAGAAGATCAAGGACTTGCCGTCTGGTGTGAGCTTCGAGAAGAACGCGTTGTCCCAGACGGCTTTGAAATCTGTCTGAAACGCATTCTTGACCGGAAAAGTCGTGGAACGCGTGTTGCCTCCCAGGATGACGCCCGAATTATCCACACCGACGCCGAACGCGGCATCCCATCCGTTACTTCCACCTATTTCGGCGAAGAATACGACTCGCTGGCCGTCGTTCGTCAGTTTTAGCACGTATGGTGTAAGCGTCTGCGTTTGCGATTGCTGAAAAGGATTCAGAGCTGGGGCTTGAGGAGACTGGGAACCGCCTGCAACATAAATAAAACCACTAGAATCGAGTTTCACGTCCATCAGATCTTCCTCGCCGGGACCACCCAGATAAGTAGAGAATTCCAGTACTGGATCGACGGTGAGCGATTGCGAGTGGTCATAGGCGGCGAGGGCGAGGTGCACCCGCTCGCCGCGAACAAGATAGTCACAGACGATCTCACGGCCGTTCTGCAAGACGTTGGGCCGGTGCTGCTTCAGGCCGGCGATGAGGAGGTCGCCGTTCGGGTCGATTTGAACTGGCTTGTTGTAGGCGAGCTTGATCTGGTTGGGGTCGGCGCCGGGTTTCAGGATGAAGTCGTATTCGATGTCGCGTCTGCTCGCGTAATAAACCAAGTCGATTCCGGCGTAAACGTTCTTGTAGCGGATGCGGGCGTAGTGCGGGATGCCGGTGTGCCAGTCCTTCTCGTTGCGGCCGATGAAGTAACTGCTGATGCCTCCAGTCGGCTCTTCGAGTTCAACCTTGGCGTGCTTTGCACCGATCAGCTCCATGCGAACATCGCGGACCGCCATCTTGTCATGCGCGAAATAGACATAGCCACCGGGCGTGTGCGCCAAGAACTCGACGGACGGATGCGCCTGGCCCTGGTTAGGTTCAAACCAGAGCGGTTGGGCGTAAGCACCCGCGCAGGCGGCAACCAGTACAAGGAATCTCATGGCTGATTCCACATGAAGCGTTTGCTCGATGTATCGCCGGCTGTGAGGACAATCGTGAGCTGGCCGGAGGTGATGCCATCGGGTAGTTGGATATTGATCTGGTTGACACCTTGCACGAGTCCGGGCGCGATACCGGCATAGAGAACGATAGCGGGTTGGTCGTTCACAATGACTGAGACCGACAGCGCGCAACGCGGCAGGTCGTCGTTGGTAAGAGCACCGCATCCCGTGCCGTAGAGCGTGAAGATGTTGGCACCGGCGGGCACTGCGGCGAAGATGCCGGGGGCAGAGGGAGCGACGTCGAGCTTGAACGGCGCGGATGAGCCGCTCTGAACGCTCGTAGTTGGCCCGGTGACTCCATATGGCACGGTCACGTTCACCTGAGTTGCAGACGAGTAGATCATCGTGGCCGGTACAAAGTCGAAGGTCACGTTCTGATCAAGATTGGTGCCGAAGATCGTCACGATCTCGCCGGGTGCGACCGGGCCTGTAGCAAATGAGGCGGCGTTTACGACAGCCGTGATCTGGGGCGCGGGAACACCGATGGCCACGGAAACCGGATTGGAGACATCGGAATCAGTATTCTTTACCGTGAAGACGAAATTGTTGGTGCCGTTCAGATCGTTGGCAGGAAGCGTGATGCGCAGGGTTGAGGAATTGACAAACTGCACGGGGGTGAACGAAACCGAATAAAGAAAGACGATCGTGTCCTTCGTGAAGCCGGAGCCGTGGAAGGTGACGGTAGTCGGATCGGAGTTGATGGGAATGAAGGATGGGTCGGCGGAGGTGAGTACTGGCGCGGCGGCGAGAACGGTGAGCGTGATGTCGACGCTGGCTGGCGTGCCTGAGGACGGGAGCAAGCTAAGGCTCGTCGTGTAAGAACCGGGCGCAAGCGCGGCAGGATTCGGGTTGACAGAGAGCGTAGTGCCAGAAGTGGAAACGCTCAACCACGGGACGGGACTCATCACAGTGAACGCTCCGCCGGCGATAGTGATGGACTGAGCGGCGGGAATAGTTTGGCCCTGAGTATAGCGGAACAATAGCCGGCCAGGGGATGGCGTGAGTGTGGAAGGCGCCACAGGGGTGCTGTCCGAAATCTTGGCGAGGAAGCCGTCGTAACCGCCACCTGGCGAAGGTTGATATGCTTTCACGACCGGAAAATTCGGAGAGCTTGTCACGCCAACCAGATAGACGGTATTTGAGCTATCGAGCGCGATCTTTGTTGCGAGCTCGTGCCCGGTGCCTCCGAGCAGTGTCGAATAAACCAAGCTGTTTCCGGAAGGAGTGAACTTAGCGATAAAAAGATCGCATTGGCAGACTCCGCCGCCGCGAAAGCTCTGCAAAGAATCTTTTATCGGAAAATCCGCAGAACCTGTATATCCGTATACGTAAATATTGCCATTCGCATCAACTTTGATGTCGTGCGCCGCATCAGCTGAACTGCCGCCCAGGTAACTAGAGTAGAGAATTTTAGACGCACCTGGATCGAGCTTGATGACGAACGCATCGGTGTTGCTCCCTGCCGTCCTCTGAAACGCATTGGTCGTTGTGACGAGATTTGGATCATCGATTTCGCCAGCCACATAGATATTGCCGCCGGAGTCAAACGTGATCCCGCTGAGGCCGCCGCTCGCACCATCGCCGAGAAATGTGGAAAACACTACTTGTCCTGTAGCAGTGAACTTCGCGAGGAATGGTGATCCAAACCCGGTCCGTGGAGTGCGCGTGGTTTGAATTGCATTGTGAAGCGGGAAGTCAACTGAGACCGCGAGGCCCCCAGCATAGATGTTGTCACCAGCATCAACCGCTATACCCCAACAGGCGTCAAGCGCACTGCCACCCCAATACGTACTGACCAGAAGTGTACCGGCGCCTGAGAACTTAGCGAGGAAGCAATCCATCGGGCCGCCTAACATCGATTGCGCGGCGTTTCGAAGGGGGAGATCCTTCGACTCTGTGTAACCGCTCAGCCAGACGTTGCCCTGAGAATCCATGGCCATGCCCGCTGTCGGAATCTCCCAGTTACTGCCACCGTAATATGTGGAAAAGATCAGAGACTTGCCATCGGTCGTGAGTTTAGACAGGAAGGCGTTGTCCCAGACTGCTTTGAAATCGCTCTGAAAGGCGTTCTTAACTGGGAAATTTGCGGATCGCGTTCTGCCATCGATGATTACACCTGAAGAATCGACTGCGATGCCATAGGCATTGTCCCATCCGTTTCCGCCGATCTCCGCGAAGAACACGACTCGCTGGCCGTCGTTGGTCATCTTGAGGACGAAGGGCGTGAGCGTTTGCGTTTGCGACTGCTGAAACGGGTTTAATGAAGGCGCTTGTGGACTTTGGGTGCCGCCTGCGGCATAAATTAATACGCTCGCATCGAGCTTGACATCAAGGATCGACTCATCGCCAGGGCCGCCGAGATAGGTTGAAAACTCGAGGACCGGATCGACCGTCAATGGTTGAGAGTGATCGAAATGCGCGAGGGCGAGTTGCACCCGCTCGCCACGAACCAGATAGTCGCACTCAATCTCCCGACCGTTCTGTAGAACTTTGGGACGGCGTTGCTTCAGGCCGGCAACAAGCAGATCGCCGTTCGAGTCGATTTGAACCGCCTTGTTGTAGGCGAGCTTGATCTGGTTCGGGTCGGCGCCGGGCTTCAGAACAAAATCGTACTCGATGTCGTGGCCGCTGGCGTAATAAACCAGGTCGATGCCCGAGTAGACGTTCTTGTACCACATGCGACCGTAGTGCGGGATGCCGGTGTGCCAGTCCTTCTCGCTGCGGCCGATGAAGTAGCTGCTGATGCCTCCAGTCGGCTCTTCGAGTACAACCGTGGCGTGCTTGTTTGCACCGACCAAATCCATGCGAATATCGCGCACGGCCATCTTGTCGTGCGCGAAGTAGACGTAGCCGCCGGGCGTGTGCGCCAGGAACTGGACTGACGGATGCACCTGGCCTTGATTCGGTTCGAACCAGAGAGGTTGACCGTAAGCGGCAGCGAAAACCGCGGCCAGTACAAGGAGTCTCATGGCTGACTCCACACGAAAGGCTTGCTCGAGGCATCGCCGGCAGTGAGGACGATCGTCGGTTGACCGGCGGCGGTGCCGTTGGGGAGTTGGATATTGATCTGGTTGGCACCTTGTACCAGACCGGGGGCGACGCCGGCGTACAGCACGGTGGCGGGCTGGTCGTTCACAGTAACTGACACGGGGAGCGTGCAGCGCGGCAGGTCGTCCGTGGTGAGCTCGCCGCAGCCGGTGGCGTAGAGGGTCAAGATATTGTCTCCGGCAGGAACGGCAGCGAAGATGCCGGGCGCAGAGGGTGCGACGTCGAGCTTGAAAGGCGCGGACGATCCGCTCTGTGCGCTGGTGGTCAGTCCGGTGACTACGTATGGAATAGTCACGTTTACTTGAGTTGCAGACGAGTAGATCACCTTGGCCGGTACAAAGTCGAAGGTCACGTTCTGATCAAGATTGGTGCCGAAGATCGTCACGATCTCGCCGGGTGCGACCGGGCCTGTAGCAAATGAGGCGGCGTTTACGACAGCTGTGATCTGGGGCGCGGGAACACCGATGGCCACGGAAACCGGATTGGAGACATCGGAATCGGTATTCTTTACCGTGAAGACGAAATTGTTGGTACCGTTCAGATCGTTGGCAGGAAGCGTGATGCGCAGGGTTGAGGAATCGACAAACTGCACGGGGGTGAACGAAACCGAATAAAGAAAGACGATCGTGTCCTTCGTGAAGCCGGAGCCGTGGAAGGTGACGGTAGTCGGATCGGAGTTGATAGGAATGAAGGATGGGTCGGCGGAGGTGAGAGTGGGCGCCGCCGCGAGCACGGTGAGCGTGATATCGACGGTGGCTGGAGTGCCTGAGGATGGGAGCAAGCTCAGGCTCGTCGTATAAGTGCCGGGCGCAAGCCCGGCCGGATTCGGAGTAAGAGAAACTGTTGCTCCTACCGTGGAGACGCTCAGCCAAGGGACGGGACTCGTCGCAGTGAACGCCCCGCCCGCGACGGTGATGGACTGTGCTGAGGGAACAGCTTGGCCCTGAATGTAGCGGAACAGCAGCCGGCCAGACGAGGGCGTGAGCGGCGAAGGTGCAACGGGCGTGTTGTCAGAGATTTTAGCAAGGATTCCGTCGTATCCACCGCCGTTCTGTGGTTGATACGCTTTGACAACGGGAAAGTTGCTCGAGTTTGTAGTCCCGCCGATGTACACAGTGCCGCCGACATCGAGGGTCATCTTGCCAGCGTTCTCGTTGCCGGACCCTCCGAGGAGCGTCGAATAAACTAAGCTACTTCCGCTAGGAGTCAGTTTCGTGATGAAGAGATCGTCCATCAAGACGCCACCGCCGAGAAACGGCTGCAGCGAGTTTTTCAGGGGAAAGTCTGCAGAACTGGTCCAGCCATCAACATAGATGTAGCCATTCGTATCGACTTTGATATCACGTGCCGAGTCGGACGCGCTGCCCCCCAGGTAGCTCGAATAGAGAATCTTCGAGGCAGCAGGATCGAGCTTGATAACAAATGCGTCGGTATTGCTTCCGGGCATTGACTGAAAAGCGTTAGGTGTTGTAAGAAGCTTGGGATCATCGATTTCCCCGGTTACATAGATATTGCCGGCAGCGTCGGATGCGACGCCGTTGGTCCCGCCACTCGCACCATCGCAAAGATACGTTGAGAAAATCACGTCACCCGTGGAAGAGAATTTAACAAGTGTAGGTGACCCAAAGCCCGCTCGTGCAGTGTGTGTGCTCTGAACCGCATTGCGGAGTGGGAAGTCATCCGAAACAGCGAGGCCGCCAATATATACGTTGTCTCGTGCATCAACCGCGATCGCCCAGCACGTATCAAGCGCACGGCCACCCCAATACGTGCCGACCAGAAGGGCACCGGTGGATGAGACCTTCACGAGGAAGCAATCCATGGGGCCGCCCAAGGTCGATTGAGCCGCATTTTTTAATGGAAGATCCTTCGACTCCGTGTAGCCACTCAGCCAGACGCTTCCCTGCGAATCCATCGCCATACCGGCTTGCGGGAACTCCCAATTGCTTCCACCATAGTAAGTGGAGAAGATGAGCGACTTACCATCCAGGGTCAGCTTGGAAAAGAACGCATTGTCCCAGACGGCTTTGAACTCGTTCTGAAAAGCATTCTTGACTGGAAAATTCGTGGAGCGCGTTCTTCCTCCTAGAATTACACCGGAACCGTCTATGCCAACGCCGGTAGCTTCATCCCATCCGTTGCCGCCAACCACGGCGTAAAATACCACCCGCTGACCGTCGTTGGTCATCTTGATGACGAATGGCGTCAGTGTCTGAGTTTGTGATTGTTGAAACGGGTTCAGCGTGGGTGACTGTGGGCTCTGTGATCCACCGGCGGCATAGATGAAGCCATTGCTGTCGAGCTTGACATCGTCGATTGATTCGTCACCGGGGCCGCCCAGATAGGTAGAGAATTCGAGCACGGGATCAACGGTGAGCGATTGAGAGCGGTCGTAATCGGCGAGGTCGAGCTGCACGCGCTCGCCGCGGACAAGGTAATCGCAGGCGATCTCGTGGCCGTGCTGTAGCACTTTGGCCCGATGCTGCTTCAGGCCGGCGATGAGGAGGTCGCCGTTCGAGTCGATTTGGACTGGCTTGTTGTAGGCGAGTCTGATCTGGTTGGGGTCGGCGCCGGGTTTCAGGATGAAGTCGTATTCGATGTCGCGTCCACTGGCGTAATAGATCAGGTCGATGCCTGCATAGACGTTCTTGTAACGCACTCGGCCGTAGTGCGGGATGCCGGTGTGCCAGTCCTTTTCATTGCGGCCGATGAAGTAGCTGCTGATGCCTCCGGTCGGCTCTTCGAGTTCCACCTTGGCGTGCCTGCTCGCGCCGACGAGCTCCATTCGGACATCCCGAACAGCCATCTTGTCGTGCGCGAAATAAACATAGCCGCCGGGAGTGTGCGCCAGGAACTGCACGGACGGGTGGGCCTGCCCTTGATTTGGCTCAAACCACAGCGGTTGAGCATGAGCAGCAGCACAGACGGCAAAAAGCAAAACGAGTCTCATGGCTGGTTCCACACGAAAGGTTTGCTCCGTGCATCGCCGGTGGTGAGGACGATCGTGAGCTGGCCCGAGGCAATGCCGGCGGGGAGTTGGATATTGATCTGGTTGGCTCCTTGAACGAGGCCGGGAGCGATGCCGGCGTAGAGGACTGTGGAGGGCTGATCATTCACCGTCACCGAAACTGGTAGAGCGCAACGCGGTAGGTCGTCGTTGGTGAGCGCGCCGCAGCCCGTGGCGTAGAGGACGATCACGTTGTCGCGGGCGGGGACGGCGGCAAAGATACCGGGGGCAGACGGTGCGACTTGGAGCACAACCCACGTCGTTCCCATCTGCAACAGCGTTGTAGGGCCTGCCACGGAGTACGGAACCGTCAGATTGATCTGTGTTGGCGACGAAAAGAATGACGTAGCAGACGTTCCGTCGAAGCTAACGCTATTGAGCAGGTTCGTGCCGAAGATGCTGATGATCTCGCCCGGCGAAACCGGCCCGGTAGCAAAAGTTGCGGCATTCACAACACCTGCCGCGGTCACCACAGGAGCCGGGATTCCAATCGTGAACGTCAGCGCCGTGGACGCCGCAGATTGCGGGTTCACTACCGTGATCTGAAGCGTGGCAGCTTGTATCAGGTTGGACTTGTCCATAGTAAATTGCAAAGAGCCGCTGTCCACGACTTTGGTCGGAAACGCGGCGCCGTTCACTTGAACGACTGCTCCTTGTTGAAAGCCCGACCCCGTCACGGTAATGATGGTCGTGTCAGAATCCACTGGAACGCTAGCAGGCGAGATTCCCGTAATGATCGGTGCGCGGCCGAGAACAGTCAAGTTGACTTGGATATTAGTCTGAAGATCGATCTGAACCTGACCCAAATACTGACCAGGACTGAGGCCCGATGGATCAACGGAGATCGTCAAAGTCGCGGGAGTCACTCCTATGTCGCTCACTACCTTGAGCCACGTGGCGGTCGAGTGTGCTGTAAAACCTATGCCCGGTGGTGAGCTAGTCACGCTGGCGATCTGCGGTTGCGGGGCGGCAGCGCCAATCACATAGCGGAACGGCAGACTGATGGGCGAAGTGTTGAGCGGAGAAGCGGGAAGAACATCGGGAGCAAACTTTGCGACCATGATGTCACCGCCACCGCCGTATGTCGTTTGGATGGCGTTCTTGGTCGGATAGTCTGTTGAGCTAGTGGATCCAGTAATGTAGATGCCGCCAGCAGCGTCGATTGCGATGCCATCGGCCCATTCGTCTCCGCCTCCGAAGAAGGTCGAGAAGATCAGCCCTCCATTGGGTGACAGCTCAGTTATCGTTGCGTTCGCGCTCGAAGGGTTCCCGAGAGCCGTGAACGGCTGAATAGGGTTCTTGACTGGAAAATCCGCGGAGATCGTATAACCGGAAATGTACACATTACCAGCGCTGTCCAACGCCAGGCCGCCCTCGCCGTACTCCGGACCGGAGCCACCGAGATAAGTTGCGAAGGTCACCGATTGGCCATCGGGAGCGAGTTTCATCACGAACTTTTCCTGCACAGAGCCATTGAAAATGGCTTCGACTGGGTTCTTGACGTAAAGCCCGCCCTCCGCCCATCCCAAGACATGTATATCGCCGAGAGAGCCCACGGCGAGTCGCGTGACAAAGCAGTCAGCCGAACCTCCCAGAAATGTCGAGTAGAGCAATGATCCAGTGGACGAGAACTTGCTTACGAACGCTTTGGCGTGGAAGGGTAGAGAATTCCGCACAGGTTGAAGGGCATTCTTGACCGGTAGATCATCGGATTCAGTCCCGCCGCCTATGTAGACATTTCCCTGATTGTCCGTAGCGACAGAGCCTCCAAAATCTCGCCCAGTACCGCCGAAATACGTGGCGAACACGAGCTTGCCAGTGGGTGAGACGTTAACCAAGAATGCATCTGGCGCGCCCGTCAGTGTTGCCTTTATCGGGTTTTTGGTCGGGAAATCAAACGAGCTGGTGTATCCTATGATCCATCCCGACCCGTCTGGCCCAACGGCGACGCCGCGCGCCCAATCGTCGCTGGCGCCACCGGCATAAGAGGACACGACGATAGATCTGCCGTCTGCCGATACCTTCGCGTAAAACCCATCGCCAAAACCCCCGCCAAAAGTTGGTTGGGCCGCGTTCTTTGTCGGAAAGTCGGTCGAGAGCGTGACCCCAGCGACCCAGGCATTGTTCGCACTGTCCAGAGCGATGCCCTCGCTGTAGTCATCGCCAGCCCCACCCAGCACGACAAAAAAGGCGACTGCGTCCCCCGACGGCGTGAGCTTCAGTACGTAGACGTCCTCGCTAACACTCGAGACCTGCTGAAAAGGATTCAGACTTGGAGACGCTGGCGACCGGGCAGAGCCGGTAACGTAAGCGCTCCCGGCGCTGTCAACTTGAATGCCCGAGCCCCATTCTAGCGCTGGGCCACCGAGATAC